>ERZ773145.793-NODE-793-length-30044-cov-5.768982_pt1 | contig 30044 bp, 34 predicted proteins | sample MGYA00580848_ERZ773145 | MGnify/ENA primary metagenome ERZ773145 (study PRJEB29015, sample SAMEA2737858) | human gut metagenome | biome: human gut; feature: human-associated habitat; material: faeces | place: China | collected 2012 ... | reverse complement strand
AAGGGGCGGAAATGTTATTCCCGCCCCTTTTGTTTATCTCCGAATCTTAAATTCCATATTAACAAAGAAAAGACCTGCTTCACACGACGCAAGCAGGTCTTTCACCAACGATATGAAACCAAATTTTCACACCAAACGGAACGCCTTGCGAAGCTCCTCGGATTGTTCGTCGGTCAGACCTTCGGGCTCGAATCCCATCGCACGAGCCTGCAAATAAATCTGCGCCGATTTAGACAGCGTATCGATCATATCGAAACACTCGATCACATCGCCACCGACAGCCAATGCTCCATGCTTCTCCCACATAACCACATCGTAACGATCGAGCAACCGGATAGTGGCATCGGCCAGTTCGAGCGAACCGGGCAACTTATAAGGCACGATACCCAAACCTTTGGGTACGATAACCCGCGTTTCGGGAATCATGGACCACAACAGTTTTCCCAGTACATCGGGCTGTAAGAACGCTCGGTTATGGGTCATCGCCACCAAATCGGTGGGGTGAGTATGCAACACGACCTTATTGTCGATGCCACGGCCTTTCAAATAGTCGTGCATCGAGAGATGCGAAGGAAGTTCCGACGTAGGCCGTACCGGATTATCGGCGATAATTTCATACCAATCTCCCGTATCGGAAATACGGATCACCGCCATATTTTCCATCGGGTGCGAAGCGACATAACGCATACGCCGGTTCGTACCTGTCACCAAAAAGAAATTCCCTTTCAATGCATTCATCACTTTGGGTAACGGGTATCGCTCGGAAATGGCAGGCAATGCCTTCTCTTCATCGGTCAATAAATCCGTAACGTTCACCGAAATATTTCCGCCGTTTCGTTCGGCCCACCCTCGTTGCCACAAATAACCAGCCACTTCGGCGACATCGGCGATCTGGCATTCGAGTTTATCGTTTTTAATCAGTTTCATCTCTTTTATTTCATTATAAATTACTGTTTACCAAATTTGGGAAAACCGTCGAGAAGATAAGAATCAGCAACCCGGCGATCAATACGGTTACGGTCCGCCGTCCTACCCCACTCCACTCTTTCAACAAAATTCCCCACACGTTGCTGAAAATAACATTCAGCGACATCAATATGCTCCACGAGAAAGCCAGCATGACCGGCGAACCGGTGAAGAAACTTTTTCCCATGCCCAACCCGAAGAATTGAGAATACCAAAGCAAACCCGCCAAAGCGCAAAACAACAAGTTATTGACTCCTGTCGATACCGATACCGAGAAATACTCCCTGCCGGTACAATTCTTGATATTCTGCCACAGGCAATACGCCGCATTGGTACAAAAACCGCCCAATGTAACCAACAGGATCACCGGGTTAAGGGCGAACAAGTCGGACGCACCCAACGCCAATGCCGTCTGCTGCACTTCGGCTCCGGCTTCGAGCCCGAGACTGAAACAGGCACTCATCATACCGGCGAGCAAGGCGACCGAAATCCCTTTGGTAAAAGCGAAATCGCGTATAGCTTTCTGCTTCTCCTCATCGCTCATATTCCGAGCCTTCAAACTACCCGCATAACCGATCACCGCAATACCGGCCAACGTAATACACACCCCGGCCAACAAGACGAGACCTTCGCCGCGAAACAGATTCGTTCCCGCAAACAAAGCCGGAAGCAATGTACCGAAAGCCGCACAAGTACCCAACGAAATAGACTGTCCGAGGGCGACACCGAGATAGCGCATACTCAACCCGAAAGTCAATCCGCCCACTCCCCACAGCACACCGTACAAGACAGACATGAACGGAATACCCTCGGAGTAGAGTTCCCCGAGACTATGACCCGCCGGAACCGCCAGAAACACACCCAACAAGGGGAACACCAACCATGCGAAAATCCCCTGCACGAGCCAGAAACTCTCCCAGCTCCAAGATTTCACTTTCTTGATAGGCACATAAGAGCTCGACTGGCCGAAACTCCCCACGGCAATAATCAATAATCCTATGAGAATATTCATGGCTCGTTACTGGCGTTTGGAAGTCACATTTTTCTCATAAGCCTCGATGTCGGCGATATAATCTTCACCCACGGGCACATCGTTCGTCAGGCAGAAGTAATCCCAAACAGCATTCCACGGCAGGCTCTTGCATTCTTCAAGCAAAGCGAGACGTTCGAAGAAACGCCCTTCGGCCTCATATTTGCGCAACAAGGCAAGCGGTTCGAGCAACGCTTGCAAGAAACATTTCTGTGTAGCCCGCGACCCAATGACATAAGCCCCGATACGATTGATAGAAGCATCGAAATAATCGAGACCGATGTGTACTCTCGAAAGGGCATCGCAACGAACCACTTCATGAGCCAAGTCGAGCGTGTCGTCGTTCATAATCGTCACGTGGTCGGAATCCCAACGAATGGGGCGACTCACATGCAACATGATTTCGGGCGTAAACAACAGCAACGAGGAAATCTTGTCGGCGATACTTTCGGTCAAATGGAAGTGACCGGTATCGAGAGTCACGATCTTATTGTGCTTCACGCCGTAACCCAAATAAAAATCATACGACCCCACGGTATAACTCTCGGCTCCGATACCGAAAAGTTTGGCTTCGATACAATCTTTCATGTGCCGGTACTCGGTAGCGAAAATACGGTCGAGAGACTGTTCCAACAACCGACGGTAATAGAGCCTGTTGACGGTCGTATCTTTGGAACCGTCGTGAATCCAAAGATTCATGATACAAGGATCGTTCTGATATTTTCCCATCTCGTCGGCAATCCACCGGCAACGACGAGTATGTTCTACCCAAAATTCACGAATCGAATCGTCGGGATTGGCAAGTGTGAGCATGCCGCTTTTGGGGTGAGAAAACGAAGTGGAATTAAAATCGAGCTTCAATCCGTTCTCTTTGGCCCATTGCATCCAACTGGTAAAGTGATCGGGAGTAACCTCGTCACGATCGACCTTCTTACCGCCGAAATCGCCATACACCTCGTGCAAATTGATGCGATGCGAACCGGGCAACAAAGATTTCACTTTAAGCAAATCGGCACGCACTTCGTCGATATTGCGAGCTTTACCGGGATAATTTCCCGTAGCCTGTATTCCGCCGGTCAATTCGCCGTCGGGATTTTCAAATCCCGAAACATCGTCGGTCTGCCAGCAATGCAGCGACAAAGATATTCCCTGCATTTTTTTCAACACTTCGTTCACGTCTACGCCTATGGCGGCATAACGTTCGGCGGCATACTCGAAAGCCGCCTTCACGGCTTGTTCATTCTTCATGATATTCTCCTTTCTATTTATAATAAATTACATCTCTTCTTAAAAATCACGTATTTCTCGTTCCACAGTTCGGTATCGCACGGTTCATAACGCTGTAACGAGACCGCTCCGGCAGCCAATCGACGCATGGAATCCCGATCGGCTACCACGCCCAAAGCCCGCAACTGTACCAACACATTACCCAAAGCCGTCGCCTCGGAAGGCCCGGCAATCACAGGAAGTCCGATAGCATTTGCCGTAAAACGGTTCAACAAATCGTTTTGCGAACCGCCGCCGATAATATGCAGACATTCGATGGGAAAAGATGCCACCGTCTGCAAGCGGGTCAAAACAAAGCGATACTTCAAAGCAAGACTCTCGAATATGCACCGCACATACTCGGCATGCGTTTGCGGTACGGCCATGTGATGAAACTTGCAATAATCTGCAATAGCCTCCGGCATGGAAACGGGATTGGAAAAGGTCGCATCATCGGGATCGACATAACTCTCGTTCGTGGCAACGGACTGTGCCATTTCCACGATTTGCGGATAGGAATAAGTCACACCCGATTTGTTTTTCCACACTTTTAGGCACTGTTCCAAAAGCCACAATCCGGTGATATTTTTCAGAAAACGGGTAGCCCCGTCGATACCGCCCTCGTTCGTGAAATTCATTCGATAAGCCTCGTCGGTGACAATCGGCTTTTCCGATTCTATGCCCATCAACGACCAAGTGCCGGAACTGAGATAAGCGAAATTCCTTCCCGATGCCGGCACGGCCGCCACCGCCGATGCCGTATCGTGACCGGCAACAGCTACAACGGGAATAGCCGACAATCCGATTTCGGCCGCTACATCGTCCCGCAAGTTCCCGATTACCCGGCCCGGCATAACGACCGGAGGAAATTTTTCTACCGGAATCTGCAAAGGTTCCAACAACCGTTCTTCTATCCGGCAAGTTTCGGGATTCATCAATTGGGAGGTCGACAATATAGTATATTCACACACCTCTTTTCCGGTGAGCAGATAAGAGATGGCATCGGGCATAAACAAAATGCTGTGTACTCCATCTATATCGATACTGCCTTCGAGGCGCATCGCATAAAGTTGGAACAGCGAATTGAAATTCATAAACTGTATACCGGTCAAACGATAAACCTCTTCCCGGGGAATATGTCGGAAATATTGTTCGGGAACACCCTCGGTATATGGGTCGCGATATGCACGGGGCAACGAAACGAACGAACCGTCGGGCCGAACACAGACAAAATCGACGCCCCATGTGTCGACTCCGATAGAATCGATTGCAATCCGTCGGGAAGCCGCCATGTTCAGACCTTCTTTGATAGAATTGAACAGAGAATAAATATCCCAGTAACAACGTCCGTCAATCTCTTTAATCACATTGGGAAATCGGTTGAGAATTTCCGTCTCCAACCTTCCGTGTTTCATTTTTGCCAAAATGACACGACCGCTCGTAGCTCCCAAATCTATGGCTATACATGCAGTGTCTTTCATGTAAAAACAAGATATTTTATAATTTACGAAGCAAAAATAGGATTGGAGAAATAGATTCGACTGATGTTTTTGATACAAAAACTTTCTATTTTGATATTCCGAAAAGAAATCCTATATTTGGGCTACTATGAATATGGAAGAGAAAAAATCGGATGCTTTAAAATACTTGAGAGTAAATGCTCGGGACGAAGAATGGGGTATCGTCATTACGACGGTAGGCTATCAATACGTTTCGCCTAATCATGCCTACCCGTTGTCGAAACACCCGGATAACTACAATTTCAAGAATGAAGGCAAACGCACCCTCAATGAATATCAGTTGGTTTACATTACGAGAGGAGAAGGCTATTTTTCCAGCCGGTCCTGTCCGAAGACACACATAGAAGCCGGAACCATGCTGTTGCTCTTCCCGGGAGAATGGCACAAATATTACCCCGATGCCCGAACCGGCTGGGACGAACATTGGGTAGGGTTCAGAGGATTCCACATCGACAATCGGGTAAAAAGCGGCTTCTTCACCCCGTCGCACTGTCTGTTCAAAATAGGAACAGACGATAAAATCATAGACCTCTATCACGAAATCATGGACAAGGCCGAACGCGAGAAAGCAGGATTTCAACAAATCGTATCGAGTATCGTCTTACATTTGTTAGGAAGCGTGTACTACAAAGATTTGAATCGCTCGTTCAACGACGATCACATGATCGACATCATCAACAGAGCCAGAATCATGATGAAGGAAGAACAAACCGGGAACTTGTCTCCCGAAACCATTGCAGCCCGATTAGGTGTAGGATATTCTCTGTTTCGCCGGGAATTTAAACGGTATAGCGGAATTTCTCCCGGACAATACCAGCAACAACTGAAACTGGCTCGTGCCAAAGAATTACTGTCCTCGTCCAATCTCTCCATTGCAGAAATCGCATTTGAACTGAATTTCGAATGCGTGGGACAATTCTCGACTTTTTTCCGCAAAAAGGAAGGAGTGACCCCATCGGAATTTCGACGACAAAGATTCTGATTATAAGATTTTTACACATTCAACAATAGACATTCGGGTAAATAATAAGAAATCGTTCCTTATCATTTTACCTATATGATTTTGACGCTTTGACTTCAAAATTTGACGCATTGCCCTTTTGCATCTCCTCTTCCAAGTTACTTTTGTTTCCGAATCATAAATTATATTTTATCTATGAAAAAGACATTCGCCTATGCCTTGTTGGTTCTTACGGCTCTCTATTCTTGTGAAGAAGGAAAACAGGAAGAACCCGTACTTCCCGAAACGACTCCCGATGAAATCTATTTAAACGTTTCACCTCATACACTCACTTTCGACGAAACCGACGCGTCGAAGAATATCATAACCGTCAGTACAAATACGAACTGGAAAGCAACAGTGGATAATTCGGAACTGAAAATAAACAGAACCGAAGGAACAAGCGAAGATACCTCCATATCCATTACCGAGGCTCCCGAAGGAAAGACTTGTAAACTCACGATTTCGACGATTCCCGCAAATGGAGAAAAAACGATTTCCAAAGAAGTGTCTGTATCGAGAGCCTCGGCTGTCGTCACTCCCGACCGGACGATTATATATAACAACGATTTCGACAAAGAGACCGCAGTCAAAAACACATACTGGCCTTACCTCGACCAATTCGACGGCTGGAAAAATGCGAACGGAACCGGTAGCGGAGCCGAGACATACGACCAAATGAGCGTATCGGTCAGAAGCGACTGGACATCGGATTACGCCCCACCTGCCGACTATCGCCCCTACGCATCGGGGAAAAACAACATCTACTTCAACAAAGCCGGCAGCTTCGTTTCCATAAACAACATTAACATCGCTCAGGAAAAAGATTTTATCCTGCAATTCGGTAGTTCTGAAAACAAGACATTCGATTACGACGACTTGAAGGTCGAAATAGGAAACGGGACTTCATGGGTAGAAATAGACTATTCCAGAAATCTGACGAACAGTTGGGCTTTGACGACAAGCATGTTTTCCCTTCAAAACAGTTCCGGCACACTTAGTATCAGACTCACTGCCACAGGCGCCACACAAATGCGCATCGACGACATAAGATTGACCGACGGAGAACCCTCGGAGCAAATCATTGTTTTCGATAACACCGTTTATCCGTTGGCAGAATTGCCTGCATACGAAAACGATGACTACGTCGTCACTCACTACGGCACGCTCGGCAGTCACAGGGTACGGAACTATACTATGCTGTTCGATAAAGAGAAACACGCCGCTTTGTGGGTTGCCTACCCGCTCCATTCATGTTATCGGGGAAACAGCGGAAGAACCGAGGCTTGGGCGGCAGACCCTCTCATCGAAATGTTATATCAGGCCAAAGTTTATGGCGAAACATTCTGCTATTATAAAGACTATTCACGAGGGCATCAAATACCTTCGGCCGACCGTACGGCAACCGACGAACTGAACAGCCAAACATTCTATGCCTCGAACATGACACCCCAAAACGGAGATTTCAACGGCGGGATTTGGGCTTCTCTCGAAGGAAAAATTCGGGAAAATATGTGCCAAGACACTCTATACGTAGTGACCGGTTGTTACTTTGGGAATGGATATACAACTACTTACGATGGATATTATGGAAACAACGCCGATCCCGCTTCTAAAATCTGTCCCGTACCTACCCACTATTTTAAAGTGGTATTGCGCACTCGTTCCGGGAACTCGGGAAAAGCCGTCGGTCAATGTGGCTCCGACGAGCTGAAAGCCATTGGTTTCTGGTTGGAACATCGCAACGACTACCCCCAAACATTTAGTACAGAATATTGCAAATCGGTAGAATATATAGAACAACAAACCGGGTTCACCTTCTTCCCATCCGTACCAAAAGAAGTAAAAAAACAATGTACGCCGTCCGATTGGGTTCTCTGAAACACCCCCGGCTGAGACTGACAGCACAAAAAAAGGGGAACGGACCGTCTAAACGAAATGAACACGGTCGACAAGGTTCTTGGATTTTCTCTCCAAGAACCTTTTTTATGGACAAATATATATACCCGTCAAAAAACGCCCGGAATGAAATCCCAAGCTGCGAGCCGAAAAAAACTCCCAATCATGGGCTCGTGTACAAATACCCGCAACTTCGATACGGGACAAATCGACGCCACAAACCGTCAACTCCTCCACAGCAGCCGCCCACAAATCGATATGAAAACGACCCGACGGATAACGATGCGCTATACGATTTACATCGAAACCCTCCGAGTCAAACGTTTGTACCACCTCATCGCCCACTTCGAAATTGTCGGGGCCGATCGACGGCCCCACCGCAACATACAGATCAGACGGAACCGTACCATACATATTAACCATCTCATCGATCGACCGTCGAACGATATGTCCGGCCATGCCTCGCCACCCGGCATGAACAGCAGCACAAGCCCTATGAACGGTATCGTAAAGCAAAACGGGGACACAATCGGCCGTCGACACAGCTATCGCTACGCTCGGACAATCGGTCATCACAGCATCGACACCGTCTAAACAAGCTGTTTGTTCTGGTTTAGACAACCGAATGAACTCGTCGGTTATAGACAGAACTTTCGTTCCGTGAATTTGGCGCGGAGAAATCAACGTATCGATACCTAACGAGCGACAGAGCCTCTGTCGATTTGCGATAACCCTATCGGGATTATCCCCGGTGTATTCACCCATATTATCCGTAGAATACACATCACCGTGAACGACTCCGTTACGTGTCGTAACAAACGTGACAACTCCCGGCAGAGCATCGAACGAAGGAAACGAATACCACCTGCAATCCTTATTCTCGTGTAAAACCATTACCAGTCTTCTTCCTCGAAATTATCGTCGCCAGACTCGTCGCCACTTTCGTCACGTTCCAAACCCGTATCAAAGTTATCTTCCTCCTCGACCCGATGGCGCTCATCGAGATTACGATGGGTCAGTGTCATCACCCGGTTTTCCTCATCGTTCAACTCACGCCACAACACATCTTTCAACTCGGTAATACCCTGTCCCGTCACCGATGAAATAAATACGACAGGCACATCGGGCAAATCGTCCTTCATCGCCTCGATCAACTCGTCGTCGAGCATATCGCACTTGGTCACGGCAAGCACCCGCTGTTTATCCTGCAAATCGGGATTGAAAGCGGTAAGTTCGCGAAGCAAAATATCATACTCTTTGCGAATACTATCGGTATCCGCCGGAACCATAAACAACAATACGGCATTGCGTTCCACATGCCTGAGGAAACGCAATCCAAGCCCCTTTCCTTCGCTCGCTCCCTCTATAATTCCGGGTATATCGGCCATGACAAACGACCGATTATCTCGATAGGATACGATACCCAAATTCGGTTCGAGAGTAGTAAAAGGATAATCGGCTATTTTAGGACGAGCCGCCGAAATCGTAGATAACAATGTCGATTTACCCGCATTGGGAAATCCAACCAATCCTATATCGGCAAGCAATTTCAACTCCAAAATAACAGTGCGCTCCACGGCCGGTTCTCCGGGCTGGGCATATCTTGGGGTCTGATTGGTCGCCGATTTGAAATGCCAGTTTCCCAAACCGCCACGGCCGCCTTTCAAAAGAACCACCTCCTCGCCGTCTTGGGTAACCTCACATAAAAACTCGCCCGTATTGGCATCGAAAACCGCCGTACCACAAGGGACCTCTATGGTCTTATCTTCACCGTCTTTACCGAAACTTCTGTTCGCCCCACCGGGTGAACCGTTACCGGCAAGTACGTGACGAGAGTATTTCAGATGCAACAGAGTCCACAAATTACGATTGGCTCGTAAATAAACATTTCCTCCCCGACCGCCGTCACCGCCGTCAGGACCACCCTTAGGTACATATTTGGCCCGGTACAAATGCATAGCACCGGCTCCGCCCTTACCCGAACGACAAAGTATTTTCACGTAGTCTACAAAATTCGACTCTGCCATAATTGATTTATTATTTTTCTTTTGGATTAAACGATACAAAAATAGTTATTATGCAAACAACCCTAAGTGGACACATATTGCAAAAATAGCTATAATAAGTGAAATTATAAAATCCCAAGCCAAACGGAATGAAATATAGCGGGAATCGATTTTTACAGATTATAAAATAGTTAACATCGATAATACGCGGCTCTATAAGAATAATAAATATTTCTATTTTTGAACTTTTTCACTATCCGGGTTCGAAAATAGTTTCAGATTGTCTTAATATTATTATCTTTGCGACATACTCATTAGATAATTTGAATTATTATGAAGAAAATTGTTACTCTTTTTGTCGCAATAGCGGCATTTTGCGGGTTCACTTCAAAAGCAGAAGAAGCTACTACTTTCGAAGTGAACAGAATTAAGTACACCGTAACCGGAGAAAATTCGGTAGGTGTCTCGGGATTAAACGAAAATTATGAACCCGGTGAGGTAAAACTTACCGAAGTAATTATTCCTTCCACGGTCGAAAATGCGGGGAAAAACTATACCGTCACTTCGGTCGAGGAGTACGCTTTTCGATGGACATCGGATATCCGGAAAATAGAACTTCCCAATACCGTTACCGAGCTAAAAAATAATGCCATCTATTACAATTATGATTTGGAAGAAATCGGTTTATCGGAAAACATCACAAAATTAGGCGCATATTCCTTGGCATCGAACCGTAAACTGAAAAGCCTTGCCATTCCCGCCGGAGTGACCGAAATTCCTCAAAGCTGTTTTGCCAGCGACGAAGGATTGACAAGCATTACTTTCGCCAGCGATTTTACATCTATCGGCAACGGCGCTTTTTACAAAGCCGGCATGGCCGAAATAACGATTCCGGGAAATTGTAAAACAATCGGTAACAACGCCTTCCAACTCTGTCCGAACTTATCCAAAGTAACATTGGGCGAAGGGGTTGAAACGCTGAACGAAGGAGCTTTCCGCGAATGTGCAAAGCTCACGGAAATCAATCTTCCGGCAAGTCTTAAAACAATCGGACAATATGCCTTCCTCAACGATGTAATGCTCTCGTCTGTAAGAATTCCTGTTGGAGTAACCGAAATAGGAAATGCCGCTTTCTCGAATGTCGGTGTCACAGCTTTTGAAGTAGAAACCGGCAATACCGCTTGTCAAGCCATAAACGGAGTTTTGTATTCGGCAAAAGGAAATATCCTCTTGGCGTATCCTCTAAAAGCAACAGCCACAGAATACACGATTGCCGACGGTTGCTTGGGTGTAGGAGAAGGAGCATTCGCTCATACCACTCTTCAAAAAGTAATCGTACCCGAAGGGATGCGAGCTTTCGATGATAACGCATTCTCCGAATCCTCTCTCGCCGAAATCAATTTTCCCGAATCTTTGGTATTATTCGGTAATCAGGCTTTTGCAAAAACCCAGCTGACAACAGTTGTTCTCCCAGAAAACATGACAAACGTATATGAGGGTACATTCGCTCAATCTACAAAACTTCAATCGTTAACGATTCCCTCTGGGATTCGCACCATTGAGTCGTATGCCTTCAATGGGTGCACTGCGCTTACCGAAATACATTGTTTAGGAGCGGAACCGGCCACACTGAACTATTACGAAGGTTATGACCACCCTTTCAATGGTATCGATGCCTCACAAGTGAAAGTCTATGTTCCGAAAGGATTTAAATCGGCCTACGAATCCTCTGAGTGGGGATACCAATTCGACAATATCATCGAATCAAATACAGGTATTTTCCTACAAGAAAGTACCAACCCGGCCAACGACGCCGAAATGGAATCGATCGGGACTATTGAAATCACTTTCCCCGAGAATGCCTCTCTTGTAGAACAATTTCCTTCGGTAAAAGTAGTTAAAGGACAAGAGCTATACGGAGAACCGGTAGAAAACGCAGGCGGTTGGATGGCATTCGCCAGTGGTAAAAAAGTAAATGTATTCCCTGCCGACGAATATCAGGAAGGTCCACAACCCATTCCTATGGAAGACGGTGTAGACTATTACGTCACCATACCGGCCGGAATAGTAAAAAATGCCGAAGGTTCTTTGAATCAGAAAATTGTCCTTCACTTCGTTGGTAAAATCGAAAGCGGCGTAGACCAGATAGAAAGTAACGACTGCTTTGTTACAAATAACAACGGTACGCTCAATATCGTATTAGGAAACTTGACCGATTGTACGGTCGAACTGTTTAATGCTACTGGAAACCTTATCAACAGCATTAGTCATGCACAAGAAACAGCGACTCTTCATGTCGAATCTAACGGACTCTATATTATTCGTATCGTATCGGGCGACACGATAAAAACTTTCAAAATCGTAAAATAATAAATCTTTTAGCGATTATCCGAAAAGGGGAGGTAACCTCCCCTTTTTTTATTCCCCTTATGCTATCTATTATAGCTTTTCCTCTTTGATAAGCTCTCCTATGAGTTTCATAGGCATCTTACAACTATACAAGCTCCCCTGTGTATAGCATTAAATACAACACAAAAACAAAGACTCATTAAAAAACGCGGGAAGCTGACAATCGCTCATTCCACACGTGGGCTTCTCGCATTGCCCTCAACAAGCAACAAGCCAAGCAGCTACCCACACTTTATGTATACAACACCGTTTTCACGCATGTACTACACACATGTGGGCGTCTACACTTTCGTCATCTTCCTTGTTGTATAGCCGTTATGAGTTTTCTATGATTAAAAAACAAGAGAAAAGGGGTACAAAATTGTACCCCTTTTCTCTTATCTTATCGGTCTTTCAAGAAATTATAATTCCGATATAACCGACTTAATAGATTCGAAAATATCATCGACACTACCCATACCCTGTATAGCACGATATTTTTTCTCTTTTTGATAAAAATCCTTCAACGGTTTTGTCTGATTGTGATACACATCGAGCCGCTTTTGTATCGTTTCCATATTGTCATCGCTACGGCCCGATACTTGTCCCCGCTTCAACAAACGGTCGATCAATTCTTCCTCCTCCACTTCAAGCCCCAAGACAACATCTACTTGGGCATTGCGTTCGGCAAGCATCCGAGTCAAGGCCTCGGCCTGAGCGATAGTCCGAGGGAAACCGTCGAATATAACCCCTTTCTTGGATTCCTCATGAGAATCGAGCACATGCGCCAAAATATTCACCATCAACTCGTCAGGAATCAACTGCCCCTTAGAAATATACGAATCGGCGGTTTTTCCCAATTCAGTACCCCGGGCTATCTGTTCACGCAATACATCTCCCGTAGAAATATGAAACAGTCCATATTCTTCGATGATTCTCTCGCTCTGAGTTCCCTTTCCCGAACCCGGAGCGCCAAAAATAACTACATTCAACATTTTACCTTATATTAACCTATTAAACCTCTTATTTCTTATTCCGATACCACATAAATATCCTTTAAATTACGCCCCTGCTCATCGTAATCGAGACCATACCCTACTATAAAAGCAGGAGGTATTTCAAGAGCTACATAATCGGGCTTCACATCACATTTCAAAGAATCGGGTTTAAACAGTAACGTGGCGACCTTTATCTCTTTCGGATTATGAGAGTTCAATTGCTGCAATAACTGTTGAATGGTAAAACCCGTATCGACAATATCTTCTACCACAACTACCGTACGACCGGTGATATCTTGCTGTAACCCATATATTTGCTTCACCTCTCCGGTCGAGTGCATACCCTCGTACGACTTCATTCGGATAAACGATATTTCGGAATCGATAGTCATTTCACGAAAAAGATCTGCTGCAAAAACAAATGCGCCGTTCAACACACATAAAAAAAGTGGATTCTTACCAGCCAGGTCTTGATTCATTTTCGAAGCGATACGTCCCACTGCCGCCGCTATTTCGTCCCGTGAAATATACGGAGTGAAAAAACGGTCTTTAATCTGAATTTTTGTGTTCATTGGTGTTATACTGAATGTTTCGCAAAGGTATAATAAATCGTAAAAACTTGGAAACGATAATCTATATTTTTACAGAATCGCCCCCCGATTATCATTCGACCCGACAAAATACACCATTTCCTTTTTTCTCACTATATTTGCAAATAGGATGCGGTTCGGCATAGTCAAGTCGGAAATATAAATTCCGCTTGCCGTTGCACTCACCTTTCGCTATATTTGACCTTATCAAAAGACTCCATTGAGATGAAAATATTTACGACCCAGTCAACCAAACTACTCGATCGATTAACCATAGAATACGAACCGGTATCTTCCATCGATTTAATGGAACGAGCAGCCGAAGCTCTCACTTCCGAAATATGTAATACGATTTCTCCTTCCCAACGTATCTATATTTTCGCAGGACCGGGAAACAATGGAGGAGATGCATTAGCCACCGCCCGATTGTTAATCGACCGGGGATATAAACCCGTCGTATATCTTTTCAACACAATGCCTAACCATCGTTTATCGGCAGATTGTGAACAGAATCGAGAACGCCTGAGGAGAACCGGTCATAACGATTTCTTTGAAATAACCAACCAATTTACACCGCCGGTTGTCAATTCCGGCGACTGCGTGATAGACGGCCTCTTCGGAGCCGGGTTGAAAGAACCCTTGACAGGAGGATTCGCATCTTTGGTACGCTACATCAATGAATCGGGGGCTTTTGTCATTTCCATCGACATTCCGTCCGGGTTATTCGGCGAATGGAATCCCGAAGCATCAGAAGACCGTATTGTCAAAGCTCGGTTAACCCTTTCATTCCAAATGCCCAAATTGGCTTTCTTTTTCGCTGAAAACGCAAAATTTACAGGGGAAACCAAAATACTCGATATACGCCTTCACCCTCGCGCCATCGCCGAAACCGAAACTTGTTATTACCTAACGACAGCAGAAGATATAGCTCGTAACATACGACATTCCCGACCCAAGTTTTCGAATAAACGGGATTACGGACATCTGTTATTGGCTGCCGGGCAATACACCATGATGGGTGCCGCCGTATTATCGGCAAAAGCAGCGTTACACAGTGGAGTCGGATTAGTCTCGGTACACTCGCCTCGATGTGCCAATCTCATTCTGCAAACAGCTGTACCCGAAGCAATTTTCTCTCCCGACAAAGGAGAGAACCATATCGAAGAAATTCCTGTCCACCCCCGTTACTCGGCAATTGCAATCGGACCGGGAATGGGGTGTAACGAAACGTCCGTATCGGCGCTCATGCATTTAGTCAAAGAAATACGCCAGCCACTCGTGCTCGATGCCGATGCCTTGAACTGCATTGCCCATGAACAAAGCCTTTTAAGATATCTGCCGTCCCATACCATACTCACACCGCACATTCACGAACTCGAACGCATGTTCGGCCCCATGACCGACGATGCTTCTCGACTGAAATGTATCACACACGTAGCCACGAAATACGATATAATCGTCGTCTTGAAAGGGGCGAATACCGCCATAGCTTTGTCCGACGGAACCATACACTTCAACTCGACCGGGAATCCCGGAATGGCGACAGCCGGCAGTGGAGACGTGCTCACAGGGATAATCGGCTCTTTACTGGCACAAGGATACCCCCCCGAAGATGCCGCCATCATAGGCGTGTACCTCCACGGAGTTGCCGGAGACATAGCTGCCCGGGAGTCGGGAGAAGAATACATCACAGCCAGTGATATTATCAATCACCTCGGACTGGCATTCAAGCAGATAAAATCCTATCAGGTATGATAGAATGTCAAAACATTTTATATCTTTGCAAGGGATAATAAAAAATACTGTATCTGACTGAAAAGCAGAGAGTAGCAAACAAGTGGTAGAAAAAGGGTAATGATTTAGCGACATTCAGACTGTATTGATTCGCTGTACTTTGCTTACTCTTTCAAACAACTCTTTCCAGAAAACAAAGTTATACTTTATTTGTCAAACAGCCAAAGAATTGAAAAAATAATTTGCGAGGTTCTGCAATGTAGCAGAACCTCTTTCACTTTTATAGTCTCTTTAACCGCTCTGCCAAGTTTGCCATATCCCTGCGAATAGCAGTATTGCTAACTTTTGCGTAAATCTGGGTTGTTTTCACATCCGTGTGTCCAAGCATTCGGCTGATGGTTTCTATCGGCACTCCGTTCAACAAGCACACTTCCGAAGCGAAAGAGTGCCGACTTGTGTGCCAAGAAATATCCTTTTCAATGCCACATTTTTCGGCAATCCTTTTTATGCCATTTAGCAGAGTTTGATATACAGGCACTGTGAACAGGTATTGTGCCTTGTCCGGATTCTTGTGACGTTCCAATATTTCTTTAGCAGTTTCCAGTAGAGGTATATTACAGGAAATTCCCGTCTTGTGGCGGTTAAAGCATAGCCACAGTTCCCCATCTATCAGTTTCAGGTTTTCGTGTTCCAAATTCTTCAAATCAATATATGATACCCCGGTGAAAGTACAGAACACAAAAAGATCCCGTATCAGTTCATAGTTTTTGCGGAACTTAGTGAACTGCATATTGGCAATGCTTTCTATTTCATTCATGGTCAAATATACCCTGTCCTTTCTCTGAATGGAAATACGATAGTTGAAGAAAGGGTCGCATACCAGCCATCCGTTGTTTATCGCAATGGAAATCATTTTGCGAAGAGGAGTAATGTAAATGCAGGTGGTATTATTTGAACACCCTTTCTTATTCTTTAGGAAAGCCTCAAAATCCGCTATGAAATTAGAACGGATGTCTTCAAGGGCAATATCTTTCAGACGATATTTTTTCCAAAGAAATTCCTGAATATGCTTATAAACACAACAATATCTATCGTAAGTAGCCTCCTGTCTTATTCCGTTTATAACCAACTGCTCATAATCCTTGTTGTGGTTTTCAAATACTTGCAATAATGTTCTTCCACAACGGTCAAAACCGAGATAGGAATGTTTCACCCTCTCGGCAGTCAAAGGTCCCAAGCCGTTGAAAATGACATCGTAGTGTTTTCTGACATTCTTACGGATTTTCTTTATCTCACTATTGACATGACGGGACACGACATCTCTACCGGTTGCCATTCCACTTTTGGCATCCCATTTATCCAATGGAACGAATAGTTTGCAACTGAAACAGGTTTGTGTGCCATTCAATGTGACGCGACAGAAAATAGGTACAGTACCGTCTTTCTTGATTACCATACGCTTTACAAAAAACAGAATACAAAATGTACTTTTCATTTTTCTTATTTACTTATGATTACTGAATTGATAAATATCTGCCCTCTCAATTGCAAGAGGAAATAATAATATACCCAAAGGGAATTTTCCTCCGAAAAAGATCGTTTCATAAAATCAACGACCATTTTCGGATAAGGGCATAACCGAAAGAGACATTCCCCGTTACGGCTCACACAAGGGCATCGTAACGGGGAACGATTCTTTATATCCGGTTATGCAGAGGGAGCATACTCCGTAGTCACGCATACAACTTTTATTCAGACGAAAGCAAGGCAGTTTGTCTTTCCCATTTCCGTCTCTGTCCCCGTTTACCTCCATTCATCCGCCTTTACCGTTCACCTCAGGTAGTTTCTGTGTCAGGAGCAAAGGTATTTCCGGGATCTTAACGTGAATACAAGGTCAAGCCTCCTGTTTTTGAAAAAATCTCCACGCCTTCGGGTAGTATTTTTCCAAAAAACCTTGTATTCCCTAATCCCTACCTTTCAAAAGCCCCTGAAACAGAAACATACCGAAGTGACCGAAAGACGCATAAAAAAAAGTCGGATAAACAGGAGACGGAAAACGAGGTGAAACAAACACCCAAAGCTCTCAAATCCGCATAAATCAAAAATCAAAATCGAAAAAGATATGAAAGCGATACGATACATAGGACAAGCATTGCGGAAAGTAACTACCGCATTACTGACAGCCCTTTTCGGTACAATCCTTTGGGCAGGTGCTTTAATCATCGGAGTGGCAGGAGAAATCATCGGTGGTGTGTTGCGCATCGTCTTGGGTGTGTTCGTTACCCTGCTTTCAATAGCGATATTCTTCGGATTTATCGTGTGGTTATTAACAATTTAATATAAGACGGCTATGGCAAAGAGACATTCAAAGACAGTAGAGCAGCAATGCAAATGTTACGAGGTGGACAACATCTTCGAGTATATGGTGGAAACCTACATCAACGGCAATTTCAGCTCATTCCGAGAACTATACAAGGAGTTACGCAAGGACGCACGGAAAGACTTCATGGACTTTCTGTTGAGCGAGGTAGAGCCAATCTATTGGAGAGAGATTTTGAAAGAAACCATTTGACAACCGCTAAAAAGACAAGGATATGAAAACGACGGCACATTTCAAGAGAACGATACAAGCCTATCTGGAACAGAGGGCATCTGAGGACAAACTCTTTGCAGAGGCATACTGCAAGGAGGGCAAGAACATAGACGATTGTGTTACCTACATTCTCAACGAGGTACAACGGAGCGGTTGCAACGGCTTCACGGATGGCGAGATATACTCGATGGCAGTCCACTACTATGACGAGGACGACATAGAGGTCGGCAAGCCTGTCTCCTGCCAAGTGTGTGTAAACCATGTGGTGGAACTGACGGAGGAGGAAAAGGCGGAAGCGAGAAAACGAGCCGTAGAGCAGTACCGGCAAGCCGAACTCCGCAAGATGCAGGAACGCAACAAGAAGCCGACCGCCAAACGAGAAACCCAAGTACAACCCTCATTATTTGAATTTTGATTATGAAACCGAGAACACGCATACAGAAAGAGGTCGCCCGATTGAGCGAGCGACTGCCCAAAATATCCGATACGCAGAAAGCATACGCCTACCTGCATTGTTTCAAACACTACGGTCGCAGGACTGCAAAAGGTATCATCCATTGCACCGAATGCGGACATTCGTGGAAAGAGGAACACAGCCTTGCCGATGCGGTATGCGGTTGCAAGTGTCCGCATTGCGGAATGGAGTTGGAGGTGCTGACCACCCGAAAGCGAGTGTTCAGAGGTAACGAGTATTTCTCCGTCATCACGACCTGCAAGCAATACCAAGTGATACGCTTTTTCTCCGTCAAAGCCTGCTTCAAGGTCGGAGAAAAAGCCAGGTATTATATCAGCGAGGTGGTACAGCGATGGATTGCACCCGACGGCAAAAGCGAGACAGTTGCCCGACTTCGCTGTATGTCCCTTTTGTATTACGACTTGTGGTCGGAGTTCAGCAATATGGAGATACGGCAGAACAACCGACATCGTGCCTATGATATATCCCCTTGCTGTACTTATCCTAAACAAAAGGTTATTCCCGAAATAAGGCGCAACGGATTTATGGGAGAATATCACGGTATCCTGCCTTATGACCTCTTTACGGCAATCCTTACCAAGCCGAAAGCGGAAACCTTGCTGAAAGCAGGACAATATGCCTTGTTGCGCTACTACATATACCGCCCTTTCGATATGGAAAGGTATTGGGCATCGGTGAAGATATGTATCCGCAACAGCTACACCATAGAGGACGGCTCCATGTGGTGCGATACGATAGACTTGCTCCACCATTTCGGCAAGGACACGAACAGCCCGAAATATGTCTGCCCGTCCGACCTCCGAGCCGAACACGACAAACTGGTACAGAAACGCAACAAACAGAGGGAACGTGAGCGGACGGAGCAGCAACGGCAAAGGGCGATTGAAGACGAGAAGAAGTATCTGAAAGCCAAAGGAATGTTTTTCGGACTTGTGTTCTCTGACAGCCTTATCCTTGTAAAAGTCATTGAAAGCGTGGAAGAAATGGAAACAGAAGGAAGACTTATGCACCATTGTGTGGGTGGCTATCACAACAAGGCAGACTCCCTAATCTTTTCCGCAACCATTGACGGCAAGCGGATTGAAACCGTAGAAGTGTCCTTGACAACACTGAAAGTGGTACAGAGCAGAGGCGTGTGCAACTCCAACACGGAGTATCACGACCGCATTATTCGGCTTGTGGAGGATAATGCCGGACTGATACGGCAAAGAATGAGCGCAGCATAATATCAACCCTATAATACAGAATGACATGGATGTAAGAATTGAAACAATGATTTGCGTGTGGGACAAGGCAATCCCCGACATCTTCATCGGACTTGTCAATGCGCTGACTTTGGCTACTGACGAGCAGGGAGTTCGGAAAGTCATGAACGCCTTTTGGGAAAGGGACGAATATAACGCCTTCTTTATGCACGGCTTCGGGAAACACCATCTTTGGGTCTATCAGCGCAAGGCATCCGACCCCACGCAGTGTATGGATGACAGATTACTGATTGTTGAATTTTAAGCGATACAGGATTATGGACAGAGAACGAAAACTTTATTACTACAAACATATCGTCAAAAGGCATTTGAACGATATAAGGGCACATATCAGACAATCCAAGAACGGAATGGAGAGAAGTTATTACCGCACCCGCTATTCCGCCCAATTAAGTGTCTATGCCGAAGCACTCGGAGTGCAGGAAAAGTATTTGGAACAATTTATTCAAAAATAAACGATTATGACAACACGAATGACCATTAACGGAGTGAGTACCTGTACGGAAGCAGGTACGGAGAAATACGAAAGTTTCCAATCGGGTTACGGCAGGAAAAGGCATACCCTCGTGCAATACGATTACCGTCATACTGACGGGGAGTTGTTCTCCTGCGTGAAACCCACATTGGAGGAGTGCCGAACAGCGAGGGACAAATGGTTGGACAAGAAACAAGGAAAGGAGGACGGACAATGAACACAAACTATCAGACAATAATCGTCAAGTTCAAGGAAACGATAGCGGAATTGGACGGCATTTTCAGCGATGTGCAGTTTTGGGGCGTGGCAACCCTCAAAGAGTGGATAGACGATTACGAAAGCACCCGTTTCACGCAGACAGACAGCCACACGGCAGTCATCACGAGCGAGTACAACATGGAGTGTGTGAAAGAGTGGCTTCGCAAGCATAGCGACATAGCCGAATTGACCGAGTACTAACAGCGTGTGGCGGTGTTTTCCACCGCCACACATTAACCGACCGAAACAGAATACATATGATAGCAAAGACGATTTTCCAACAGATTGGCGGACATAGGTTTGCCACTGTAACAGGCAGCAGGAATTTCACGGATTTGGGCAACGGCTTGTTGATGAGCCTTGCCAAGAACATGACCTCCGCCAACCGCCTTGAAATCCTCTACGATGAGGAAGAAGACCTTTACAATATGCGTTTTTACCGCAAGACATTCAGCAAAAAGACCTTCGAGAGCAAGACGAAGGACATCGCCAAATACGAAGGTGTCTATTTCGATATGCTGGAGTATATTTTCAAGGAGGTAACGGGATTGAACACCCGGCTTTTTTAAGCGGTGGCGGCATTCGCCGCCGCTACTTTCTTTCGGTGAGCAGGAGGGCGGACAAAGAAAGTAGCAAAGAAACCACTGTTTATAATCTGCGATTAAAACGGACAAGTATATTCGTATGAAAGAGAAAATTCCAATCTATGTTAAAAAGGCTTCTGTTTAGGAGTCTTTTTTCTGTTTTACTTCATCCATTTCCGTATTTTCACTACATTGGCGGGAAAATGTATCCCTATGGCAAAATATAAAGTTCTGATAAGCATCGCGGCAATCCGTATGACGGGCAAGCAGATGAACGAGGCAGTCCGTATCCTTGACAAGTATGGTTGGGAAAAACTCTCCCCGTTTATGGAGACCTGGCAGATTGAAATGGAGCGGGACAAGAAAACCGAAGTCTTTTTTGAGGTGCAGCAAAATGTGGCGGAAATCATGCGTGAGGTCGGTGTGCCCAAATTGGAGTATGTTTTCCAGATAACCCGCACCCGCCCTTATGTCTGTACGATGACAGACGGAAAAACGGGTTGCCCGGAATAACCGGACAACCCGCAATCACCATTTATTAACTCTTCAAATTCAATTTCATTCCGGTCAGGTTTTCATCAGCCGTTGCATATCTTGGTGCATACGGCTCATCTCGCCCTTTACCACCTGCAAGTTCTCGAATATAATCTGCTTCGGCAGTATCTTGTGGCAGTAGTAGCTTGAGCCGAAAGGGATGCGCCCCAGCCCGTTGTACTGCACCCGTCTGTCGAACAGGAGCAACTGCAACTCCTTGTCCTTGAACAGACGGCACGGGGCGGTATCGTTCAGCCACATATTGGACATCAACAGGGCGAAAGGCTTGCCGAATGACAGGCAGCGTTCAAAAATCTCCCTCTTGCTGCCGAAGGGAGGATTGGAAACGATTATATCCCACCGCTCCGGCTCATACCTGAAAAAGTCCTGCCCCGTGATTATATGGGAGTGAACGACCTTAAAGCCGTGTTCCTTCAACGCCAGCACGAACTCGCTGTTTTCCGTGTCGAAAGGACACCACACCACCGCACGGGGCGGCAGGTATTTGATGATGGGCAGTACCGCATAATTCGGGGTGTAACGCTCGTTGCTTTCCGGTGTAGTCCGCATCTGTATCATAGGCGTGGCTTTACGATGACAAGCGAATCCATCGGTCTCGGAAAGAACGGCAGGCTGCCGTTATCACCGGCTTCATCTGCCATGCCGCCTCCATTGTCATATTGGAAGTCAAACTCCAGCTCGCAAGACTTCCCGAAATTGTCCTCCACGACCACCACGAAATTCTGCGACTCCTCACACTCGGATGTATAGTACAGTCTGAACTGCTTATCTTCGAGCAGGTAGCGGTCGTTCGGGAGCAACACGAGATTGTTGTTCAGGCTGAGCGTACCCTCCCCGTCGAATTGGAAATAACGGATGGTATAGAGTGCATCGGCAAACTCGCCCGACCGTTTCAGTTCACAACGGATCTCGGCGGTTTCCCCTTTCGCCAGCTCTTTCGGGACAGGCATCGTCTCTACCGTAAACTCATAGGACTGCTGTATGTCCAAGTCATCGTTGCAGGACACAGCAAAGCAAGGCGGCAGCCATGCAGCCGCACATAAAGATATTCATTATCGTTCTTTTCATTGTCAATCAGTTTTTAATCAGTTAATGATGAATTTTACCCCGACCCCATACTGCGTATGGAAATGCCCCGTGCTGCCACCCCAGAGGAAACGCTCACGCACGGAGGCGGTCAGAGCGATACGGTCAGCGAGATAGACCTCCATCTCTAATGTGGCGGCACATCCGTAGATGAACGCATCCCTGTTATTCAGCCGTGAGCCGTCATAGAGCAGTTTCTCGCCTCGGTTCACGGTCTCATATCCGGCGAGAGCCGAGCCGCCGATGTAGAGGAACATTATCTTGCGCTTGTCGGAAAGGAAGTTGTAGTAAAACCCTCCCTCCGCCGTGAACTGCGACACGGGCAGGCGCAGCTCCCGATATGGTTTGTAGCGTTGTAGGAACTCCGCACCATAGACCCATTTGTTGCCGCCTTTCGTGTAGGACGAGAGCGCAGCCCCGAACCAGTATCCGGCTTCGTTTTTCAGTTCGTCCGTATAAAAACCGTCCGCCATACCTCCACGCAGCTCGATGCCCTTCATTTTCGGGAGACAGCGTTGGGCGTGTGCCTGCCCCGTCAAAAGGGCAAGCGACACCATAATCATAAACAACGCCTTTCTCATCGTACCTTCAGTTCGTTAATGACCTTCGCCAATACCAAATCCCCGTTCTCCACGATGAATGACTGATGGCGGCCTCCGTTCTTCTCGCACAGCTCGACTACCAATTGCTTGTCATCGGGAATGGTGAATTTCGGAAGGCAGAACACGGTGCGTTCCGCCTGCTTGCCCGCCACACGGACGGCGTAGTTGAAGGCACGAACGGGGAACAACACCTGCTCCTGAATGGCTGTGCGTTTCGCCACCTTCTTGTCCACTACCTTGAAGCTGATATAGTCCACATCGAAAGGCACGTTGGAGGAGTTCTTGATTTCCGTATGCAGGTAGAGCAGGTCGTTATGCACGTACACCCCTTTGAGGATATATTGAATACCGAAACGCTTGCTGCCGATATGCTTCACGATACGCTTGTCCTCCTTGTGGACGGACTTCATAATCAGACGCACGAGCATGGGACTTTCGCTGCCGAGTTCCTTCAGATAGATTTCCTGCGCATTGTTCGGGCGGTTTACGGTACTGCCGTCGTGCAGGAAGTCCGCCATCTCCACATTGAGAAGCAACGGCTCATCCGCATACTTGACATTGAACGTGTAGAAACTGCCATCCTCCGTAATTACGGACATATTCGTCTCGTTACGGAAGTTCTTCACGGTGGCTTTCACACGGATGACATTCTCCGCCCCGTCAGCCTTGCCCGCAATCAGGTTGGGAGAACCCAAATCCACATAGCGGACCGGAGCAGGGAAAAGGACATGTACCGTCTTGTCGTAGGTGACTTCCAACCCGTGGGGCGGTATCATACGGTCGAACATCAGCTTGCGTGTCAGCCCATGATAGAGGTCGCCGTCCTCGCCCTGCTGCGGATAGACCTCCTTCTGCAAGGACAGACCTTCTTCCTGACCCTCATCGGCTGTTTCTTCGGAGGCAGCCGTAACCTCCTGCGTAACCTGCGAGGCGGTGTCGCCGTCCTTGCCGTTTTTTACTTCCTGCGCGTTTGCCGCACACACGATGCCCATAGAAAGGGCGAACATTAAAAATACTCTTTTCATTTTACTTTGGATTTTAGTGGTTTATAAAAAAGTTTGTAAATCAGTTCTCATATTGGTATAGCAGAATCTTGTAACCTGCCTTGAGGTGCACCTTCACGGTGCGCATCTTTTTGGCGATATACTGGCTCGTTCCCTGTATCACACCTTTTCCCAAGTCGGAGGCAAGCTGCGCCCCGGCATTGGTGGAGATGTTGATGCTGCTGCCGAGCGAACTGCCCATATTGGCGGCTATCTCCTTGACCGCATCGATCTCCATAGAGCCGGGAATGAAGATGCCCTCCTGACCGTCGCTGTCGAATACTGATAACTCCACGGGTATGATTGTACCGCCGTATTCGATGGAGGAAAGTCCGATGCCGAGCCGTTCGCCCTGCACCCTTGCCGCACCCACCACGACCGTGTTTCTCGGAATAACCTTGTCCGCCACCCTCATTGCTTCGAGCAGACGGAGGCGCACCGACTGACCGTCCGTTATCGTCTGATCCGAATGGATACAGGCGGAGATGGTGTTCTTGCCTGCCGTCTGAGCCGTACCGACGGCAGTATGGAAACCGTAGTTCCTTTCCTGCGTATATCCGGCTACGAACTCCGCATCGCTCATCGGTTGTGCCAGCGAGGAAACTACCTGCCTTGAAACTGTCCCCACAGGCATCGCCACCGCCTTGCCGTTACGGACAATGGGGTTGCTCCCTCCGTCCACATTGGGAACGACTGCCTGCCGTCCTCCGTTCTGACCGTTCGGCATATACTTCGCCGCCAGTTCGTAGGATTTTTCAAGCAGGGCAATCTGCTCGTCCATAGACGAGGGCTGTGCCTGTTGCTGCGCCATCATCGCCTCCAGCTCGTCCACACGCTTCTGAAGCTCCTCCTTTTCGGGATCTTCTTCGGGTGTCTCGTAGAAGTTGCCCAATGTGGCGTTGATGTCCCTATAAGCGTTGGCGGATGTCTGTATCGTATTCTGCTTGTAACCGCTTCCTCCGCCCGTATAACCCGCAGAGGCGGAACTGCCGCCCGGATTGAGCAGGTCGTATTCCTCGTCGTCCGTGCTTTTCTCCTCAGTCTCCCCGTCATCGAACAGCGAAGCGAGATCTTGCACGGCTCGGTTGCGTTCTTTCCGCTTCGCCTCCAACGAGGCTTGCTCGTAGGCTTTGCTCTTGTCGCCGATGATAACGGCATCGGTCGGGAGCGGCATATCGGTATTGAAACCCGTTCCGGTTTGCTCCTGTTCCTTTTCCTCTGCCGACGGTGCGAATATCAGCCACATCGAACCGAGAAACATCAGACCCATTAAAGGATAGATGAGCATCTTCTTCCGCCTTTGCTGCTGCTCGTGCGTGAGCGACTCTTTCGGGGTGTCTGTCTTTTCCCCGTCAGATTTCCTTTTTATCAGTTCATTCAGTTTCATGGGCTATCAAAATTTCGGTTTCACAATCGGTTTGTTCCGTCCCGTAATCGGGCAGGACTGTCGGATGTTCACGGGATGGCAGTTCCAACTGCTCGATATGCTCTATCCGCATTTCTCCTTTGCCCTTGCCGAAGTCGCGGATTGCCGTACCCAGCATGGCAAGGCAACCGATGGCAAAGAGCGAGAACAGCACGAGTACGGTCATCAGGCGGGCTTTCGGAGAGAGAGCCTCCAGCCGCCCGCGCAATCGCCCCTCAAAGGCGTTGCGCCACTCTGTAATCTTCTTTATTGTCTTCTTCATACTTCTATCGTTCTATTGTCCTTAAATCCTTATTCTCCAAAATGGTAAACCCTTCAATCGTAAATCCGTTGGGATTGTCGTCGCTTCGGGTGGCGTTGAGCAGACGGCAGGAGGTGACAAGGCTGCGCTCCGTCACGTTGCTCTCGCGGATGATCATCTGCCGTGCGTAGGTCATCGCACTGTACGGGTAGTTGTCGAAATTGCACACCACCGAATCCACCTGCAACACCTGATTGATATTGGAGGCGATGACGCGGTTGTAGTAGCCTTTCTCGGCAAAATCCGTGTAGTAGTTGTACGCACTCTTGTCTGCCAGCAGCAAGGCACGTTTCAGGTTGTGCTCGATCGCGCTCTTTTCGGGAGAGAGCGTGAAGAACAGCTCGTGAAAGCGTCTGATGTGTTCCCTCGCTTCGGCAGGTCGGTTCTGTGCCATGTCCTGCGACAAGGCAAGCATCAGAGACTTGCCATTGTCCAGCACATAGATTTTCTGCCGTTGCGCCTCCGCAAAGCGGAACGCACTCCATACCGAGCATACGGCGATGAGCGCACAGAGCGACACGAAGACAATCCCGAACAGACGTATCTGCTTGAAGGAGGTCTCGATGTTCTTTAATGATTTGAATTCCATAATTCTCTGTTGTTAAATGGTTGATTACTTCCTTTTGAATAACTTTCCGGCGGCGGACTTCGCCATGCCTGAGGCACTCTTTATCAGCTTGCCGCCACGCCCTGCCACGTTACCGGCTACCGCACCGCCAACGCTTCCTGCCAATGCCCCTGCCGTACCGATGTTACGACCGTAGTTGCCGATACCGCCTCCGGCTTGGATAATCCAGCCCGCCACCGTAGGAATGGTGAAATAGCCCACGATACCGATAATGAGGAACGTGATATAGACCCCGTTGCTTGCCTCGATCGAAAAGTTCGGATCGGTCTGAAGCGCTTCGATGTCGTTTTGGAGCATCAGTATCTGTATTTTGGCGAGTATAGTGCTGAACAGGTCGGACACGGGCAGCCACAGGTATATCTGAATGTAGCGGCAGAACCACTGCGACAGCGTGGAATGGAAGCCGTCCCACACGGAAATCGCAAAGGCTATGGGTCCCAAGATGGACAGCACCACGAGAAAGAAGGTGCGCAGCGTGTCGATGACCAATGCGGCGGCAGCGAACAGCAGTTCCAGTATCTCACGGAAGAAATCCCGGATGGCTTTCTTCATGCTGTACATGCCGCGCTCGATATACATTCCCGCCATCGTAGCCATATCAGTGGGAGACCAGCCCAGTTCCTCCAGCTGCCTGTCTAACTCCTCGTTAGACACCAGATAGGCAGTTTCGGGGTTGCGTACCATCGCCTCGTACTCCAGTTTGTCCTTCTGCTCCTGATAGCTGTTCATGTCGAAGGTCTGCGTCTCCAATATCTTGTGCGTACCCTGCACGACCGGACTCAGTACGGCGTTCATCGTCCCCAATACCAGCGTGGGAAAGAACATGATGCAGATACCGATGGCGAAAGGACGGAGCATCGGATAGACATCTATCGGCTCGGCTTTGGCGAGCGACTGCCACACCCGAACGGCGACATAGAGCAGCGCACCCAATCCCGCCAGCCCCTTTGCCACGGAGGTCATATCGCCGCAGAGCGGCATCATCTCCTCGTAGAGCGAGCGTAGTATCTGGTGCAGGTTGTCGAACTCTCCCATACTACCAGTACCTTTCGTTAGCGTTGCCGTACAGCGACATGACACGGCTCACATCGTTCTTCTTCCTTGCCCTCAGATAGCTGACCGAGATGTTCTTGTTGGTATAGTACGATACCATGTTGCGGTAACGCCTCATGGAGTTGTAGCACCTGTCCACCACGTCCATACGCTCCTTGTCGGTCATCTGGAGCGTGGTGATGTTCACCACGTCCTTCATTTCCTTGAGCAGGTTGTTGCTCTCCTCCAGCAGCTTCGTGTAGCCGAAGGCGATTGCCGAGAGTTCCTCCGGCGTGAAGTTGTTATCCTGCAACATCAGTTGGAAACTCTTCACATAGATGTCGGAGATTTCACCTACCAGCAGGATGGTGTTCCTGACCTTGATACCGTCTTTGACGAGGTTGTTCACGTTCTTCAGAGCGTCATAGTATTTCTTGCCCTGCTCGTAAATCTTGACGGTCTCCTTGAAGTTGCTTATCATGTTTTTCGCAGTCGTTGTCGTCTGCGTGATGTTCTTCGCCGCGTTGATGATACCTTGCGCCAAGTTCGTGGGGTCTGTCACCACCCACTGGGCGTTTGCCTTTCCTGCCAAGAGCAGGCAAAGGCTGCATAGGATTAAAATTTTCTGTTTCATTGTCTGATACTTTTTTAATTCGTTAATATTCTTGTTCCTGACTCGTGATTTTTACACGGCTACATCCCCATTCTTCTGCCTTTGGGCTTGTTCCGCAACGTCCTGTCGCCGTCATTGCCTGCTATACCCGTTTTCTGCCTGTTCGCTCCGAACAGCTCATCCGCATAGGGTTTCCGTCCGGTCATTTTGACAAAGCGTTTGTCAAGTTCCCTGTAAGCGGCTTCAGCCTGACGGACTCTGACATCTTCGGGACTTTTACGGTCGATGCCGTATTTGACGAGGAAGTCATTGTAGATGAAAAAGTCATCGATGCTTTTCGGATTGACCGCCAATCGTCCCAACTTTTCCAGCTCCCCGTTCAGTTGCTCCAAATAGGGATTAGGAGGACGGTGGCAGAGGCTCTCGAAAGCCTTTTCCGCCGTTTTCGTCAGACGGGTGCTGAGGATGGTAAAGTCGAGCATCTTGCCATACTCCTTATTCAAGGTCTCCGGACTGCCTTCTTCTATTGCCTTGCACAGCTTACAGTCTTCTGCCATCCCATAGCGCAACTGCACATACATGGAAGGATGGTCGCCCGTCATCAGAAAGCCGTACAGCTCAGAGACGGTTTTCTCCCGTGTTTGGGTATCTCCGTCTAATATGCGGAGTGCTGCCTCCACATCTTCGGCATTAGGTCTGGCAATACCGCTATCGGGATGCTTCTTCGCATAATGGCTCAGCATATAGGTATGCTTTGCCGCCATCACCTGTGGAATGGCGGTTTTCTCCGGATTGCTTCCGCTGCACCGCATCAGGTAGGTTTCGGAAAGCCTGCCGAACAGTTCCACGATGTCCCTTTGCGCAGCCTGTTCCGGTGTGCGACTCAAATCGGCCCGGTGCATATGCAGGGCGATACGGGACACGGCATCTTCCGACTCGCTGTACCGGCACAGCAACCGCCCGACACCTTCATAATCCCGTCTTTCAAGCATCTCCTTCGCCTGTTCCGAAATCTTTTCCAGCGTTTTCCAATCCGGCTCGTGAATCATCCGCCTGACCATTTCGCTGCCATACGGACTTTTTCCTACTGCATTACTCATAGGCTCGTCCCTCCGCTGGCCGTCTGTCCGTTACCATTGCGCACATAGTCGCCGCCCGGCGAAAGGGTCAGCACATCCGCAGCTTCGTTATAAGCCACGTCTATGCGGAAGCCCGTATTGATAAAGAGGTTGCCGTTCTCCTCCTCTTGCAGCAGGTAGGTTTCCGGCTTCATCCTGCGGCTCAGTCCCGACCGCTTGAATACCGTGACCTTGTAGGCTTCGCCCTCCTTGTAAATCAGGATGTCGGGCTTTCCCGCCACGCTCTCCCAATTTCCGCAGAGGCGGTCTCTATCTTGTCTATTCACTCCGGCGCAGCCCTGCAAGAGCAGGCTCGCCATTCCGATAAGGTAGCCGCCCATCAGCAGCACCTGTTTTCTTGTCATATTCATACGTTCCTTGTTTTAATCGTTATTTACTATGTTCCTTTCGCTTTTCGGCTATCTGACGGATAGCCGCTTCGATGTTGCCGCCTAATTTCTCGGCAAGGGCATAGACCTCCATCTTTTCCGTCTCTTCGGTCGTGTACGCCAGATACTCCTGCATGCTCACCTCGGTAGCATAGACCGCCGACTGCGTGCCGCCCAAGCCTATCCACACCTCCTTGTAGAGCC
>ERZ773145.792-NODE-792-length-30066-cov-5.840092_pt1 | contig 30066 bp, 29 predicted proteins | sample MGYA00580848_ERZ773145 | MGnify/ENA primary metagenome ERZ773145 (study PRJEB29015, sample SAMEA2737858) | human gut metagenome | biome: human gut; feature: human-associated habitat; material: faeces | place: China | collected 2012 ... | reverse complement strand
CCGCATCTTTGAAGGACGCCTACAGCCGCGTCTTGGAGCATCTGCACCAGAATGCACTCACTTCCTCTGACCTTCAGCAGATCCGAAAGGCTGTAAACTTTTTAATGCCCATGTGTCAGGCAAACCGGCAAACGCAACGAGAACTAATGGGCATCAATGTGCGGACAACAGCGCTTCTGAACACCTTGCGTAATTGCAGATAACGTAAAAGGCACGACGTAATGTCGTGCCTTTGGTTTTAGTGCGCAAGAAACATATGGGTTCGTTTCCTTATCGGTCACAATCTGAGGGACTTATATCCCTTGACATATTTCAGGAAAAAGCTACAATTTATATTATAAAATTCAGAAATGCTGCGGGTGATGCTGTATGAGCTTTGACACATACATTACGCTTGTCTTTGGTACGCTTCTTGTCCTGATTATAACAATCTGTGTAGAAATCGCAAAAACAAAGTCAAACAAGCCTGGGCTTCGTCAGCTGAAGTTTCTGAGGGTTCTGATTGCTATATGTATTGTTGCGTTCTTCGTCCTGACGATTATTTATTTCGCATCCAGAGGTAATCAGATCGCTGCAGCATTTGAACAAAAAGTTGACGATGCAGAATTCTCCCTCAACAACGAAGAATATCTGAAAGCGGCTGAACTTTATCATCAGGCGCAGCAGTTATCGTATGACACGGACACAAATCTGCGGGCAACGTATGGACAGGGAATGAGTTACTTTCTCTATGGTCTTATCATGTCCGACGACGCATACTACAAAAAAGCAGCGGTCATTTACACAGGCATTATACGTCAGCCCAATCTGGAGTACTCAGAACACTACGTTGATGCGCTCGCGGATTTGTCGTTTATTTATTACTACACTCCCTATGCCTGGGATAACCCGGAGTGGACTGCTCTTGTCGGTAAGCTCGAAACAATGCTTTCGGATATGCCATCAGAATCATTTGAGCAGCTTTCCTCAAGCCAGCTTTCTCTTCGTTTTAAGGTTATATATGCACTGGCATTATATTACGAGTCCGCCAGTAAAGCATCTTTGGAAAATGTTCAAAAGAAAGAACTGAGCGCAAAGGCTCTTCGCTATTTTGAGGAATTGCGTATATTGTATCAATTGACAACTGACGAAAAAGGATCACTGGCACTTTCAAGGTTCAGAACCTATAGCCTGATCTCTATCGCAGACGCAATGCTCAATTATTCCATTCATTCAGACAATTTCTTGGAATTCTGCCAAACTGCTATTGAACTGTGCGAAGCGGTACAAGGCGTCTATAATCTGCCCGTCCAGGAATTGATTGAAAGTAAAAAGGTTATCGGCAAAGCGCTTGTGTTTCTCTCGCACGCAAATATTACGCAAAGTCAGAAAGAAGACCTCCTTCAGCAGGCATATGATGCAATGCACCAGATGCTTGAAGCAGAGAATAACAGCGCCTTAATGGATTTGAGCTACTACCTGCTACTTACAAATCACTGTACCCAAGCCGAGCTTGACAGAATTCTTGATATTTATGATTGGGGCTTATCCGAGACGTCTGCTACAGAAAATCCGGAGCGGCGAACACGGTGTATGTTTTCTGCAAGTCTTGCCTGTAAGGCTATCGCAGAAGATGACCCGAGCTGCCGCCGTGCGGTTCGTGATGGACTTGCATACTGCAAAGAACTGATGGGAACGCTCAGGAGCTATGTTGCAGCAGACCAGCTAACGTTTATTGAAGAAGCCTATGGTTACTTCATCAGCTTGAGCGCTCCACATGGATATCAAATTACATTAAGTGCATCCCGTGTTGTTTTGAACCAGCGCGTTGTAGTAACTGTCACCCCCGATGCAGATGCTTATAGCAAAATTATCATTCATGCAGTAGACCCGTTGGGAAAGTTGTGGGAGTTTACCTTGGATTCCGGAAATCAGAAAACAGTGTATGTTGACCAGCCTGAGCTTATTGGAGCATGGACACTTTATGCCACTGTTGTCAACGAATACGGTACTTATTCCGGTCAGGATTCGGGCCCTTATGCAGAGTTGATCGTGGAACTGGCACCATAGCTCGCAGTGTTTCGTCGGCACATTGTTATGCAGGGCTGGAGTACTCTACCAGCCCTGCATCTCATTCATTTTCACGTTGTCTTCCTGCACATCGCCGCGCATATAGGCATCAAACTGCTCAGAATACTGCTCGTACTTTTCTCCGCCGATTTCTTTCAGGAAGTCCTCCTTGAACACCCACAGGGGATATTTGCAGAAGCCACTGATTTTACTGTACCCGGTATCCTGTGCAATTCCTTTGGCAAGCATCTGCGGCGCGAACGGGCAATTGTTGGCGTCGATATATGCGCAGTTTTTCATGGGGAGGAACTCTCCAAAGGACACCGTGAGGACGGCGTATTGCTCGGTTACGTTCTCTTTCTGATCCACTTCGTCGAGAACGATCGCCAGTCCCAGCATATGCCTTCCCATGTAATCGCGCGTGTCATACAATTCGGTCCGCGGCTTCAGCCAGATTTTCCCGCCCGTATAGTATTCTGTAATTTCAAATAACATAGATTTCTCCTTCAAAACATCCAACAGGGCAAAGAAAAACACGGTCCTGCGACCGCGCTTTTCTTTGCCCTGTTTTTATAATGCTTCTGCCATTTGTTAATGCGAATACCTTCAGTCTGTTGCATTGCAATATGGTTTATCCGAAAACCACCCCATTTTATATAGCCTGCCTATTATAACACACTTCTTCACGTTTTCAAAGTAGGAAAATTGCCGGTGTTTTTGTATAAAAATCGGCAATCTGCACATGGACTTCCCGCAAAAGAAGGCGTATACTGTCCCTTGCAGTCAATTTTTGAAAGGGGATCGAAGTCAACCCACAGCATCTCTTGCACTATAGCATATGCCCTTGGAGAGGGGATTAAAAACTACTACTTTATAATACAAGGAGACGATTATATGAGAAAATTCCTACACCGTATTGCAGACCAGCTTCTCAATATGCTGGTTAGTGCCATCCTTTCAAGTGTGATTTCTTTTATCGGCATTAGGCCCAGTAGCCCTAACTACCCGAAAAGCCTTGCCGTATCTATTCTGCTGATGACGATGGTCTTTATGATCGTCTTTGCGCTTATCCATAGGGCCGTGAAATGTAGATTTCGAATTCACGCTCTGGATATTTTCGTAGAATACACGAAAAAGATATAAAAATTACAAGTAATTACACGGTTTCGACGTACAATATCTTCCAAAGATATATGTTTATAAACCATATATCATGTTGGAATGGCAAGCCCATTTTTCGCATTCGTCCAGCAAAATTTGGATCTATTAGTACCGAAGTTGCAAAAAACCAGTACGAGTGTTCTGTACTGTTCCCAAAGGCGCTCTCTTTTTGGAATGCACCAATTGAGTTCCGGACGATCCTTATCATTCCGATTAATTCACTTCCTGAAAGCCGCTATGTCTATAAGGCCATTTATCCTATCGACAATTTGACAATCGATGTCAGGCTTAAAGAGACAATGTGCGGTGAAATGGCAGAGGGAATATCATATCATGTGTACGAAAGCGAAGATCTTGCGACAAGTGAAGATATCTCATATTGTTATGGATATCGATATGCGCCAAAGAATATCCATATCGATCAAAAATACATCGTGAAATGGGACTGGAGCGAAGACGCCAAGAAACTATACGAACAGAAGCGGTAACAAACCGCTTCTGTTTATTTTTCCCGTAGCTAGAAAATCGGTTGGTCCATATCGACTGCGCCAGCTTTTCACTCGCATGATAACTATAGCATCACCGTCGGTATCCTGCTGCCCTCAAATTGCCCGCCATTCACCATCCTTATGACTTCCTCCGCAAGCATACCATTTTGCAGGGCTTCGGCAAACTCTTCCGCAAGGCGTACCCACTCTTTAGTCGCCGTGGCATCGGTCCTCGGCACGATTTGATCAAGCAGGTTCGCGTACTGCCGCTGCACTGCGCGTTCAGTCCACGGATAATCACTGCATTGCACGTTTTTCATGCCGGGTGAGTTCTCACTTTTTTACATATTTACTGTTTGTCTGAACTCTGCGCCGCCCTTGATCCGCACCAGAATCTCGTCGGCAGAGAGTACTGTCACGCACTCTACGATCTGACGGACAGCGTTTTCGTTCCATTCTGTGATCGTGGATGCGGTGCTCTCTATGGCTTGTTCTGCCTGCTTCATGCGGGTGCAGACGCGGTCAGCATCGGTGCTGCTTTGCAGGATTCCTTCCTTCTGTTTTTTGAGTGCAGTCTGCTCGGCCAGGATTCCTGCAAACTGTGTGTTGCAGGATTCTTTATCTTCGGCATCAATGGCTTCCGCCAGCAGGCGCTGGAACTGCTCGTCGAGCTGTGTCAGACGACGTTCAATATCGGCAAGGCTCATCGTCTGCCCCTGCACTGGCAGAAGTTCAAGAGATACTGCATTTTTAATAAGGTCGAGCAGGGCAGGTTTATTGCTCATGGCGGAGTTGATGGCTGCCAGAATTGCATTTTGCAGTGGTTCTTCCTTGATCGTCGGGGAATCATGGCAGTATTTTGTGCCATAGTTCAGGCGGCTGGTGCAGCGCCAGACGGGATATTTTCGTCCACGGGACGTCCATGTACACCTCCGGTAGAGCGTTCCGCACTCGCCGCAGACGATCCGGTCGGATAAGGCGTATTTGCTGGTGTAGCAGGACCGTCCTGTGACCGCCGCTTTGGATGGGCTGCGCAGGGCGCTCCGACGTGCCATTTCTGCTTTCACTGCATTGTACTGCTCCCGGCTGACGATGGCTTCATGGTGGTCAGGCATATAGTATTGCGCCATCTGTCCAACGTTTTTGATAACCTTCTTGCTGATGACGTCTGTCCGGAATGTTTTCTGAAGCAGCACGTCGCCGCAATATTTTTCATTTGTCAGGATGCTCTTAATAGACGTCGCTGTCCATTTTGATTCTCCGAGAACCGTTTTGATCTGATTTTCTTCCAGCCAGTCTTGTAGATTTCGCAGGCTGGCGCCACTCTCATATCGCTTGTAGAGTTCGCGCACGATTTCTGCTTGTTCCGGTATGACGCGGAATTTGCCCTCTGTGTCTTTTTCATATCCATAAAGCCGGTAACAGGGAACCTTGAGCGTTCCAACTTTTGCGTGCATCTGTCGACCGCGGCGGATGTTGCCGGAGATGGACTCGCTCTCAGACTGCGCCATTGCGCCGTACATCGTTATCATAAATTCGCTGTCGGGCGGCAGAGAGTTGATATTCTCTTTTTCGAAGAGAACCCCGATCCCAAGTTGCCGGAGAATGCGCGTATAATTGATGCAGTCAAGCGTATTTCTGGCAAAGCGCTGAATGGATTTCGTGAGGATGAGATCGATCTTCTTTTGCTTACACAGGCGGATCATGCGCAGGAATTCCGTGCGTTTCTTCGTGGACGTGCCGGTGATGCCTTCATCCGCAAAAATCCCAGCCATCGTCCATTCTTTGTTGGACATGATCTTGTCCGTGTAATATTCGCACTGGGCCTCGTAGCTGCTGGCCTGTTCTTCCTCTTTTGTGGAGACGCGACAATATGCCGCAACGCGAAGCTGTTTTGTGACCGCAGTCGTTTGCTGCAATTCCGGCTTTGGCGGAATGATAATGACGCGCGGTTTTTCGTCTGTCATACCAAATCGTCCTTTCCAATGATCTGTCCGTTTTTGAGCTGCAACCGCACCGTCTGGCGCGTCACCAGCACGGCGGAGACGGCGCTTTGCAGCAGCTCCGCATTGAGTTCTGCCGTACATTCGAACGCTGTAAACAGCCGCCGCAGGCGCTCGGTTTCGTATTCTTCGTTGCCGATGGTGTCGTACTGCTCCTGTGCCAGCTTGCAGATCAGACTTCTGGCAGCGTCCTCGTCGAGCGGTTGGGTGTTTAGAACGTCATCCAGTTCGGCTTGTGTGCTGCTGTGTATCGGTGGAAGCTGTTTCTCTGGCTGCGTGATACGCTCCGGCTGTTCTGCCAACTTGCCGAGCAGATGTGTGATCTGCTGCTCGATATCCGGCGTAGGCGGTTTGGAGCAGATGCGCTTGAGCGCCTTCTGCGCAGGTGTCCGCTCCGGCAGGCGCTGCTTGGTCTGACGCTTTTCAGCGGCTGCCTCGAATAGTTTTATGTCAACTAATTTAGGAGAATTGTCTGCACCGGTGTACTTGGCGTTTTCTAAGATTCGGGCGACCATGTTCTTGTTCCACGACTTGCCCTCGTCATAGGCGGGACCAGTCTTGCTCATCTGCGCTGCAATTTCTTTGAGCGATGCGCCGAGCGTATATTGCAGGAAGATGTCCTGCACGGCTTTGGCTTCCGGCTCGTTCCGGACGATCTCACCCATGCGCATCTGGTAGCCAAATGGCAGCTTCCGATTTCCCATCAGCGTCTTGTCCTTTCAATCTGTTCTGTCAGTTCCAGACCGTTTTTCAAGCGGAACCGCAGGCGCTCGTTGCTGTCTACGATGATTTTTTCCACAAGCGCATCGAACAGCTCCGCATCAAAGCTGTCGAGGAAATCCGGCCCGTCCTCCAGCGCGTCCATGAGATCGCGGGTGCGATCCGCCAAATCGTCGCTGTCGGTGTCGAGAAGCCTTGCCTTTTCCTGTTTCAGCCTGCGGAGCTGTTCGCTGAGTTTGTTGTTGGATGAGATAAAAGTATCAGGATCGACGCCGCCCGCCTGTTGGAGCTGGGTGAGGAATTGAACCTGACTGAGTGTGTCGGATATTTTCTTGTTGATGGAGATCACGTCCTCGCTCCAAAGCATCCGGCTGTAGCGGATCTTCTGGAGGTTTGAGAGCATCTGCGTGAAGATGGGGCTGCCGTGGTGTTTGAGTTTGTAGTACAGACGGCAGAATGCTTCTTGCATAACTGTTTCTGGTATCTGGCTGTTCGGGCAGCTGTTTCGATCTATATCATGCTGCCTGCATGACCAATATGTGCAGCCTCTATTTTGGCGAAGTCGAAACATGGAACTACAGCATCCACAAAGAACCTTTTTCCGAAATGCTGACGGAGCATAATAATCTTCTGGATGTTTTTCGCCTGCCCGTTGCATTCGCAATTCTGCAACTGCGTGCCAAACGCTCTTTTCTACAATTGCCTGATGCGTATTTTCTACATAGTATTGTTCTTTTTCGCCCTTGTTCTTGCGCTGCTTATATGGGAAAGTGTCCCCCGAGTAGGTTTTCTGCCAAAGAGAATCCCCAATGTACTTCTCATTGGCGAGAATGTAGGAAATAGCTTTTCGCGTCCATCGGTGCTGCTTTTCATTTTCTCTGAACGGAATATTGGCAACATTCAGTTGATCTCGAATGAACTCCATGCTGATCCCCGCTAAATATTTTTCATAGATCATGCGGACAATGATTGCCTCTGATTCAACAATGCATAACCGACGATCAACCAGCCGATAGCCATATGGCTCTTTGCAGGTAACAAACGTTTTATCCTGAATCCGTTTCTGTACGCCCCATTTGACGTTCCCAGATATGGACTCGCTCTGCTTCTGTGCCAGCGATGCCATGATTGCCGTGACCATCTCACTGGATACCTTACTGGTGTCAATACCCTGTTCCTCGAACTGAACACTGACACCGAGTTCTTTGAGTTCTCGGACAGCCGCAAGGCAATCCTTTGTATTTCTGGCAAATCGGGAAATGGACTTGACCAGAATGCGGTCGATCTTGCCTTTGCGGCAATCCTGCATCATGCGCTGAAAGTCTTCGCGCTTTTCAACCGACGTGCCGGTGATGCCCTCATCGGCGTAAATATCGACCATTTCCCAATCCGGATTGCTGGAGATCAGTTCAGAATAGTATTGATTCTGGACGCGATAGGAATTTAGCTGATCCTCGCTGGAGGAACTGACGCGGGCATAGGCTGCAACGCGCAGCTTCCGCGCGACAATTTCGTCGTGCGCCGGGATTACAATGACACGCTGCTGTTCCAGCGCAAGATTTCCGTCGGTCTGCTTCTTTGCCATGCTGTTCACCTCCCTCTGTAGCAACACACACTACTACAATATTTTCAGAATAGCTATGAACAAAACGGAGAAAAATCAAGCGTAAAGTGTGAAATTTGCACCAAGCTCGACAGCGATCCGCCGCGCGATCTTCTTGATGTCATTCTCAGAAAAACCAACCGTCCGGAGTGCCTTCAAGAGCTGGCAGATGCCTAAAAAATCAATGTTTGGATTCATAAGATTCTCCTTTAGCCACGGGGCGGCTCTGCAAACCGCAGAGCCGCCCCTGCTTTTGAAATTTTGATGCTCGCTCCTGTTCGACGCTTCTTCCCGGAGCCAAGGCAGCAACCGAATGGCGGCTGGCGCCGCTCACGGGCTTTGCACCCCTCCGAGGATCTCTCCGAGCTGCCCCCATTACGTTCCGTTGTGGCTGGGCAGGAGTACCATTGTCCGCAGGTGAGATCATTGCGAGGCAGCTTGCCAAAGCTGCTTTTGGATGGATGAGTGCCGCTCGTCACCTTATTGGGCCGTCTTTATGCAGGTTCCTGCACAGGTGGTCTTCGCGCATCCTCCGCATCGCTGTTCCTTTTCAGGCTCATCCGCTTGATGTCATTCAGTCGCTGGATATGTACTTTTCAAGCTGCACGAGGTGGACTGAAAATGTCCCCTCAATGCATAGGCCACGGGAACGACTTTTTTATAAGGTCGTTTGAAAAATTTTTTTAATTTTTTTCATGCGGATAGCAACTGCTGCCTGCGTACACCCCCATCTTCGTGCAAGTTCTTCTTGCCCATGTCCTTCGAGTGTGACATAGGTAAGCAATTCCAAGTCTTTTTTGTTTAATTTCATAATGGCGCGAAGTAATCGCTCATCTTCCAATGTGTCGACCCATGCATAGCGGTTTTGAAAACCAGTTTCATCAAAGGTGGTAGACATGACCCCGCTTTTTCTAAATAGGGCAGAACGCCGATCATCGTCTGGACCATCAATTTCTATTGACGGCATTTTCGTTGCCCTGCGTTCATACGCACGATTCCGGCAGAAGCAGTGCCAGTCATACTCATATATTTTTTGAATGCTTTTTTCGCTCATTCCTGCGTTGGCGTATTCTTTTCGCAGTTTTGCCCATTCACGATCAAATTTTGCTTTCTCTGCTGCACAGTTGAATCCCATACGGATTCCTCCATTCTTCTGAAATTTTGAGAAAACCAAAATTTCAAAAGCGGAGGGGCGCGAGGCTGGTAAAAAACGGCCAATGGCGCAGTTCTGTTATCAAAAACAAACCTGCGCCATTGGCCGCTGTAAAAAAATACGAAGCAAACCATCTTGTCTTGAGAAAATAGCCGCATCTTGCTGCAGCCCATTTTGTTTTACAATATGGTTAGCCGCTTACCTTTCGTGTCAAGAAATTGAGTCTGTTAACTGTAAGTATATAGTCACGGGTAGTCTGCCTACCTATTTTTCCTTCATCCCTTTGCTTTTTCTCAATAGCGCCTCGACTATAGCCATTCGCTGACGCTATCAGGAGAGTCCTCAAATAAGAACGCCACGCTTTGTAATGTTTGTATGAAGCAGTGTCTCTCCAATGCATGATTCTCTGGGAATAAGGATTAGCGTTGAAGAGAAGTGCAGTGCAATTTTCGCAAGCAGCGGAAATCGCTTGCTGCAACGAGCGGAGAAAGTGCAACGTGTAAACGCCCCTTGAACCAACAGGGATTCTGCTCCTTCTCTTTATACGGTGTCTTCATAATCTCATAGCAGTTTGATTTTACATTCACGGCAGCAAATGCGTTATCTGAGGCGTCTCTACAGCTCAAGGGGCATTTTATACGTCAGCGTCAATTGCCCACTGGCATTCTCATAGGCATCGCCGTATGTAAAGCCGCAGCCCATGGAGCCTGGAAGCACGGATTTTCTAAAAATGTCCATCTCCTTGTAGGGCGAACGACTGATCCGTTCTTCAATGGCGGATGTTGTCTTGGCCGAGCCGCGGGACAGGGTCAGCGTCGGAGACAGCTTCACCAGCATATTGCTTCCAAACACCAGCGCCACTGTCACCGGGAAAAACTTGCTGACGCGGCGGCGCGGCCATGCAGCACAGCTACTGCACGGATATTCCTTGGGGCGAAGCCCAACCCGGCGATCTGGTCTTTTATCCGGATGATTCCCACGTCGGCATCGCTGGAGGCACAGACGCAGACGGCAATCTGCTGATCGTCCATTGCAGCGGCGGTGCGAACGGCGTGGTTATTACTGGTTCGGCGGGATTTACGGCAGTGGCAAGTCCGAATTGTTTAAAGCATAAAATCTACGGTGAGACACATTGCACAAAGCAATGTATCCCACCGGGAGAACCATGCTGCCCGTTCTGACAGGACGTACGTTTTTTTGCAACAATGCACGTCTGAGTCACAGCTAGTACAAATCTCCATCTATCACTTCAAATAGATCCATCCCAGCGATTTCTTCATGCGAAAGTATGTTCTCAAGTACATAGCTATCTTCATTAAAATATAGAATCTACTGAAAGAACGTCTCATAACAAACTACGTTTTCCGTTTGATCTATCTGCGCTTCCGTGTCAGTTGCGTTTCCATTTGATGCAGCCACAGCAGGTGACAGTGCCGACAGCAGGAAAACTAAAAACAAAATATCGTTGCTTTGTTTTCATTTTTTCCTCCTGCTTTATGCGATGGAATTCTTATAGCTTATTCCCTCAATCCCTCCGGCTCCATTTGCGTTACGATCACGGCCTGTGTCGCAGCAATCGCTTCCTGCCACTGCTCGGTTCCGGGCGGGCAGGCCACATACAGAAGCGCCCCCTCCGGCTGCAGCGGCAGGTTGTGCCAGATGTTCGATATTGCAAACGGCAGCGGGGCCTTGACAGTGGCGCGGAGCTGATACAGCCCGCTGCCTTCTTCAAATCGGACGCCATACTTAGACGGACAGACGTAACCGTCCGCGCTCCAGCCGCGATCTATACACACGTCATCCAGCTTGACCCACGCATCGCTTCCCTCCGGCGCGATGGAGAACTCATACCAGCCCACGTCGTCCGCGCCAAAGTAGAATTCCAGATCTCCGCAGACGCTTTCTCCAACAGGGGCGTCTGCGTTTGCGCTCAGGGCGGTGGTGCCGCATTTCTGACGGCGTCCCTCCGGCCAGTTTTTCGGGCATTCGCCGCAGCGGGCGAAGCTTTCCACCAGCAGCAGTTCTTCCCCCGCGCACCAGGCAGACTGCCACGCCGCTGATCCCGGCTGCCTGTACACCCGAAGCAGGGTGTGATCGTCCGTGATGCAAATGTCGTGCCATGTGGCCGTGACTTTGTTGGTTTCTTCCCGATGAAGCTGATAGCGCGTACCTTCCGCGTCTGCGTCAAGGGGAACGCGAAGCAGACGGTAGCCTTCGCCGTGGATTTTCTCGTTTTCACACAGGCCATCGCTTGCCTCCGCGCTCACAGCAATCCAATCCTCGCAGCCCTCCGGGGCAAGGAAATAGCTGGCCGCCTCCTCGTTCGGCAGGGCAACATAGCAGCAGTCGATGACCTCCGGCCCCGCTTCGGCGGGATCGCCCTCCTGGAAAAACCAGCTTTGCGGGCAGTCGGCGCAGCGCCGCATGGGCAGAAGCTCCGGCAGCTGCTTACCCGTCTTCGGGTCGCTTCCCACGACGAGCAGCGTTGTCTGATCCTTGATCTCAAGCGACCACAGCTCCTGCACCTCAGCGGGCGTCACCCCGACCGTCGTAGTCCTGAGCTGATAGCGTCCGTCTGCTTCATCCGCGAAGCGGAATCCGAACTTTGAAATATGCGAGGGCTGCTGATGCACCCGGCTGTGCTCCTCTGACTGGCCGCAGGTTCCCAGCCAGTGCGCCTCGTCGAGCTTCTGCCAATCGTCGCTGCCCTCGGGGGCGATGGAAAATTCATAATCGCCGATGTCCGCTGTGGCAAAGAAGATTACCAGATCGTAGTCCCCGTCGCTTTCAGGAGGGAGAAATGACGGATCTTCTGCCTGTTCCGGTTTGGCTGGGCGCGCTTGCGGCGTAGGCTGTGCCTCAGTGGGCTGCTCCACCCCTGGCGGTTGCTGCACAGCAATATCTAGCTGCGCACTACGACTTTGTTGATGGCAACCGCTCAGCATCAACACCGCAATCACAAGCAGCAGGAGACACATCACACTTTTTCGCTGCAGAGTAACGACTCCTATCATAGAACATACCTCGCGATCATTCTGTCTCATGACCTGTGCTGGTCAATCCTGGCATATTTCCGTAATAGCCACAGACCAGACAAGTCCCCATACCACCGACTTGTGCGTAGTGACTTCCGTAAAGATAAGTCCTGCACGCTGTGCATAGTCGGTTTTTCACTGCCAATCATGACGCCTTTGTTCTGATACGGTATAGCAAATTCAATCTGGTATTCTGGCACGTACTCTGCAACATATTCTTGTTGCGAGTCATCAACGCTGGCAATCTTATTCTGCGTAGAAATAAAGATAGCTCGGTTGCCGATAGCCTGAACATCATCGGCTTCGCTCAACGTTTCACCTGTTAAGTGAATCTTCGCGCTGTCTGTTTCTTCATGAGCATAGGCAAATGCCGATAAGAGCATCGCTACAACCAAAAGCAGGGCAAAAATACGGATTTTCTTTTTCATAGTTGTCCTTCCTTTCATGGCATTCATTTGGTTCCATATTTTCCATTAGACACTGATTGATTAGTCTGTTTCGGGACTACGTCTTCTTTGTTTTGCCTGAGGAACACTGCATTCTGTCAGTGCGTAATCCAAAAGGTTATTTTTTTAGGCCTTCGTCTTCGAGGACGCAACATCCATGTGAAAAATCAGGCCCGCAGGGCTGGTGCGTGATCTGTATGTCAATGATCCGGTCGGGCTGTTTGGGGAACGCGAGCTGCGTCAGTTCCTGCGTGTCCAGCGCATAGCGGTAAACGTTCCAGATTGTCTTGCCCTCCGCCTGGCCGACGAAATACAGGGTATTGCCGTCCAAGGAAGGATAGAACATATGAACCTGCTGAATTCCGGGAATTGCCACATTCTCCACCTCCTGCGAGGTGATGTCCAGACGTTTGAGTGTACGCTTTCCACTGACCATCTGTGGCTCTGTTGTCATCAGAATGGTATTTTCATTCAGCCGTCGGGTCAGACAGATTTCAAAATCCTCCGTAAAAAACAGAGGTGTGACATTCTCAAATGTTGCGTCGATCAAAGAAATTGTTTTAGGCCGGATATGTGTCTCCGCCGCAACGCGGTGTGTCCGCATTTCCGCATCCGAGCAAGTGAGGATCAAAAATTCGTCTGCGTAATCGTCATAGGAGAAGGAGTGATGCCACGTATCGTCGTCGGCCTCATTTCGATAGGTAAACGTCTGACTGTCAAGGTCAAACCGGGCGGGCTGACAGGTTGTGCAGAACTCCCGAGCCACATTGGCATAGAGCGTGCCATCCACAAAGAGAAGATCATTAAACGCATTTTTTCCATCCGTCAGCCGCTGGACATTTCCTGTTTTCAAATCACACGAATATAGGTTGTCATATGTCTCGTCCGGGCGTGCAGACGCGTAGTAGACGATCTGGTGTTCAAAATCCACCGTATTGGCCGGATACACATATGGGCCGATTGGCGTCTTGAAGATTGCCCGAAACGCCTGCGACTGTTCATCGTAAGCATAGATGACTAGCTCCACGCCGTCATCCGTATTTTCGCCGTTGATGTTGTCTACCACAGTGACAAGCAGCGTCTCCACCAGTTCTGCGTCCGGGGCTTCCTCGGGCGTCGCGGTCTCTGGCGGCGTCGGTTTTTCCGCCCCGTCTTCCGGTTCAGCGGCAGAGGCGTCCATGTTGGACGTCTGTTCCGATGAACCTGCTTCGTCCGGAAGGTCAAGGTCGGTGTTTGCGCTACACGCCGTCAGTAGCAGCAGCATAAGAAGAATGGAAATCAATTGCTTTACTTTCATATCTCTCCTCCTGTTTCAAAAAGGGCAGGACATCCGCCTCTGCCGGGAGCAGAGGCGGATATCCTCTCTAAGCGTTTTTATCTGGCAGGGGCCGTTTGATCAGAAAACCGCTCATGGTAATATCTCACATTATTTGCGTTATCTGTCGGCGCTCCATCCGGGGTTCCTGCAAGCTCGCGGATGTTGTCCTCGCCCCAAATGTCGATAATTGCATCGGGCAATGCGCCAACATCGGCCTGATAGTAGGTAAAGACCTCGTCGGTGTCCAAATTCCGAATCTGAACATTTTTGTCGCCCACTTTAGAATAATCATAGGCCATTTTGGTTGCGCAATCATATGGCTGCAACCGATTATTTCGGTTACCATATGTACCAATAAAATAAGTGGCTCGCCCTGTTCCAAGGAAATGCCGTTATCCTGCTTCGATTACCCGATTATATTTTCTTTTGCTATCCATTTAATTATGTTCATATCGTAGCATATGGGGACAATTAATTGAAAACTCTAAAGAATATTTCTGGCGGAAATAAAAATGCACTCCTTTGGATTATTCCGGCTATCTCTTGCGGAAAATATAATTATTCCGCAAGGAGTGGTTGACATGGACAAGAGAATTGCTACAATAATCGGAATGAATCTGCAGCGTTTGTGAACACAGTATGGATTAACCCAAGAACAGCTTGCTGAAAAGGTGGGTATCAGTACATCATTTTATGCAAATCTCGAACGCGGAAATAAAGGCGTCAGTATTTCAGTACTATATGACCTAGCAAATTGCCTGGGCGTAAGTGTGGATTATCTGATATACCCAAACCAAGCTGATGCTCGCATCCGAAACATCGAGACACTCTTGAGGGATAAGCCCGAATCGTTTATAATCGCAGTAGAACGTTTGGTTCAACTTTGTATTGAAGAATTTTCAAAATCGGAATAAAAAGTGTTGAGCAAGACTCTTGGCCAAGAAGGATATAACATGAGTTTAAATCAAGAAGAAGAGGAATATATCGAGCGACTTTACCGGGAGATGTACACCCGTCTGTGTATCTACGCGATGAGTGCACTGGGAAGCAAGGCACTTGCTGAAGAAGTTGTACAAGATACTTTTCGAATTGCGTGTATTAAGCCAGATGGATTGATGAGCAGTAAAAATCCACGTGGTTGGCTCATCAATACACTTAAAAATGTGATTCGTAATAGACGGCGAACTGAGGCTAGACTTAGTAATGCACTACTTGCGGCGATGTCTGCGTATGAGCCGCAGGCAAGCACAACTGTGGAGACAACAGAATTCATTGTTGCCTACTCAGATGCTCTAGGAGAAGAAGATTTTCAGCTTCTTGTAAATATCGTTGTTCGTCGATATACTATGTTGGAAGCTGCGGAAGAATTGGGAATTACGGTTGAAGCCTGCAAAAAGCGTGTGCAACGTGCAAAAAAGAAGCTTCAAAAAATAATTGAGAAAGATTTTTAATGTATGTCCCCAACAAACCAATTGTGTACATATAAAAACAAAGGGGGTTCACAGAGATGTCGGAATCCAAAGAGCATTTTTATCGAGATTTTTCAAAGTTTGACGAGATGAGCACGGAGGAATTGAACGAAATTTTACGTCAGGACTCTCAGCTCCCAGACGGCGAAGACTCCGATACTGATGCAATTTTATATATTATGGGGGTGATCGCAAAGCGCAATCAGGAACTGCCGTCATCTGATTTCGGGGATGTCAATCACGCTTGGAGTTCTTTTAACAAAAATTATCGTTTTGCTTCAAGCGAAGGATGCTCGCTCTTTGATTTTGATGATGAGCCACAGCTGAATGGTACTTCCGACAAAACGCAAATCCTCCGGCCCGCACCGCGTTCAAATACGCGTCCACGCAAATGGGTTCTTCGCACAGCCCGCATCCTTGCGGCAGTCATTGCCGTTCTGCTGGCAACCTCTCTAACTGCTTATGCATTTGGGTTTGACTTATGGGGGGCAATCGCCAGCTGGACAAAGGAGACGTTTGGTTTCAGGTCAGCAGAATACACACAAACAGCTGTGCCTTCTTCCAAGAAAGAGATTCCCGCGCCGCTGACCTCTATTGCCAATGAGATGGAAATGCACGGCATACCTACGACGATTTTGCCAAGTTATATTCCTGATGGTTTTGTGGAAATGGATGTCCAGTACAATGCGGTAACTCAGCCTGTGTCTCTTTATTGTCTTTTAGGGAATGGTGATTCTTCGATTACACTATTGTATACGGTATTTTCCGAGAATCAGGATCATTTACTGTATGAAAAGGACGCCATTGATCCTAAGCAATATGAATACAATGGGACAGTGTACTATATCATGACAAACAAGGGAGCATATTTTGCGGCTTGGACTGCTGACAATATTGAATGCAACATAGCGGGTGTTGAAACTTATGGAGAAATCATTAAAATCTTACAATCGATAGGAGAGTAATATGCGTAGACGAGTTCTGACCTTAGCAATCGCGGTTGTTCTGATTTGCTCTTTATTTACATCTTTTGCTTTTGCAGCAACACTTCGCGCCAGCGACTATATTTCGTCGTATAATGCGGTAATTTATTCCTCGGGCACCAAAATTAACGTGGATTGTTCAATCACTGGGACTGGTCGAATGAAAACGATCGGTATTAAATCGGTTAAAATCTATACCTCCAGTGGAACAAACGTTGCTACATATTCTTATACGACAGACGGGTATGAGTATCTTATGGGAAGCGACACCGGACGTAAAACAGCATCCGTCACATATACGGGCACTTCGGGCAAATCCTATTATGCAGTAGTCGTGTTCTACGCCTCTGACGGAAGTGGCGGCGATTCAAGATCGTACACGACGAAAACTATCACAGTATAAAGTGACCTCACGGGACATCAAGTTCAAACCAATCAAAAAGTGGGCAATTGCGAAGCAAAAGCAATTGCCCGCTTTTTATGTCCTAGGTAATCAGCTGAACATCTGTGAAGAATTTTGGGGACGCTGTGTCCCCATTTCGCGTATTATAGACATAAATATAGCAAAGGGAGTAATCCTTAATTCAATTCAAAGGAGAATCATATGTCAAAATCTGCGGTAGCAAAGGCATCAACGATTGTGTATTTTGGCCCGAGTGATACACTCTATTGTCGCGTTGGCAGTATTGATGCAAATGAAACAGTTGAAGTACATGCAAAAGAACTTAACTATTATTACATCACCTATACGGCAGGCTCTACGAAAAAACGCGGATTTGTTCCAGTTGGATCGTTTGTAAACGAGAGTGGACTCCCTACGGCTGCAATGTTCAATTCCGGCTGCTTGGGGGTATGCACTGCACCGGGAAAAACTCCTGTGTATTATGGCCCAAACTCTAGCGGTTTTGCGAGTGTCGGAACGATTTCCCACTCGGAAACATTCACTGTGTTTTTACCAGCGGTCAACGATTGGTACTATATTGAATACTCAACAAGTGGTGGGGCGAAGCGCGGATTTATTCCAATTAGCATTGTGCGAAACCTTAAAGGAATATTGGCCCGTACAAATACCGCCAAAAGTGTGTACGCCGGTCCCAAAACAAGTTATGCTCTGCTGGGTGGTTTATCGCAATATGAATATTGTGTGCTTGTGGCCTATGGTGTAATCGATTCGACCGCTTGGTTTCAAGCAGAGTATTCGGCTGGAGGCACGAGGAAAAGAGGATATATTCAGGACGACAATCTCACAAGAATCGGAAATGGAGTTGCGCCGTATTCGGTTTCTCTAATTTCTACATACGCGACAATGAGCGCCAATGCAGTCGTATTTGCAGGACCGTCTACATTATATTCTAACATCGGGCGTGTTGCTGAGGATGAAATTATTATGCCGGTTCGTGAAGAAAACATATTGTCAAATACGTTTAAGTTAATTGATTATGCGACAAGTGCCGGACGAAAGCGAGGCTATGTTCCTGCAACGTCTGTCGGTAATATTATTTCTTTTCCCCATAAAATGGAAGCCGATTGTACGGTCTACTCTGGACCATCTGCAGACATTTATGCCTCAATTGGGAGTGTTTCGGCAGACGAGGGTGTTCGATGCATCTTCAAAGAGTTGGATTATTTCTGCATTGACTATATTGCAGGAAGTGTACTGAAGCGTGGGTATGTTGCAAAAAATGCAGTATCTAACTACGCAAGCGTCGGCTCCGTGCTCAATGAACCAGTGCGGATCGGCTACTTGGATTGCAATGGTACGGCAAGCGCTACAGTCTATACTGGCCCTAATATGACGACATATGCTCTGGCAGGAACTGTAGCAGCAGGCGAGAGCGTCACGGTAATTGAAAACTCAGCTTCTGGATTCTTGCATATCGAGTATTCTTCGAGCAATAAAACAAAACGAGGATACATTCAAAGCAGTAAGCTGGAAGACAAAAAACGCGGTAAGCTGGCAAGGGTGAATGGAAATTTGAATGAATACCACGTTTACAATGGCCCTGATCTGTCAGAAGACAATACATCGGTTTATGTCACTAATGAGTCCGTTTACAACGGAGAATATGTGATTGTTCTGGATCAGATTGAGCAGGGCCAATATAATCGTGCATGGTATTACATTGATTTCAACACTAAGGATGGAAGAAAGCGTGGCTACATCCCGCAAGACTCCATAACAGATATCCGCGGCAACGGAGCAATCGTGAGCGAGCGAAAAGGGGCATATATTGCTCGAGGCAACAGTCAAGAGGCTGAAATCAATCTGTACTTTGGTCCAAGCGATACATATGCGCAAGGTGGGGCTATTTCTTCGGGCGAACTGGTCAGTGTTCTTGCCGGCAGAACATATGAATCTGACTACGCTGAAATTGAGTATTGCACTGAAACGGGCAACCTAAAACGGAAGTATATTAAGCGCAGTTTTCTTGCAGAAGCAGTGGTCACGCTTCCTACGCTCACAACAGGTATTTCACCTGAATTAATCTGCACCAGCCCCAAAGGTCATCCAATCAATGCATATAAAATCGGTTCCGGCGCAAACGCGCTTGTTGCATTGTTTGCAATCCACGGATACGAAGATGCGTGGGCTGCGGATGGTGTTGAACTGGTCAAGATTGCCAATGCGCTGATTCAGGAAATGGAAGGTAGAGCGAACCAGCCTTGGGCAAACAACTGGTCTTTATATGTGATCCCTGTTGCAAACCCGGATGGCATTCTGCACGGCTATACCCACTGCGGTCCTGGACGAGCAAATGTTGGCAATGCTTCCACGCAAGCCATCGGAGGAGTTGATATGAATAGATGTTTCCCCGTTGGCTTCCCGAGCGCAACAAGTCGGAGAAACTACACTGGCAGCACCATTTGTCTTGCACCAGAAGCCGCTGCAATTAAAGTCTTTATTGATAATTTGGCACAGCAATATGGAGACATTTCTTTTCTTGATGTTCATGGGTGGCAGAATACGGTCATTGGCGATACTCAGTTGGGGCAGGCTTTTGTTGATGAATTCGGCTTTACTCCAAAACACAATAGGGATCTTGGATATATTACAAACTATATCAAAAGCTTAAGTTCAAATTCTCAATCTGCGCTTGTTGAATTGCCAAATCCCGTGAATTCCGAGGACATCATATCAAGGCAGTTCAAAGAAAAGGTTATTCGAGCAGTGAGAAAGATTTTGGGAGATCTGTAAGCACTAACCGATCTACAAAAAGGAAGCCTTTCGATGAAAAAACGCACAATTTTTACGTTCTTTTGCATTCTCCTGGTATTGTCGGGCTGCCGGAAAGGGCTCGAGCAGGCAGAGCACTGTCTGCCCAAGCCAGAACCGCCCGCCGCGGAAGAAACGACAGCCGAATCGGAGGAAGAACCGGAAGAAGTGCTGCCGGAAGAATCCAGCGCAAAACCAAAACAGGAGAGCGTTGCTCCGGATCTCGGCACCTACAAAGAGCTTCTGGAAGTCCTTCAAACGCTGCAAACACTGGAGGACTGGAAAAGCAGCCCGGAATACGAGATGATCACGGCGCAAAAGGAAAAAGTTCTCAGTCAACTGATTCGCAGCTTTTACCACGGGCAGGACAGCCTCAGTCTTCGGGATACCGCATGGGGCGACCGTGATCTGCCCGGTATGGCGTTTGAAGTATTCCGGAGTCTTCTTGGCTCGGAAGATTTGGAGCGGGAAGCCGAGACACCGCTCGAGTGGTTCCGGACGTGGTTTATCTGGGCGTTCGGACATATTCATGAAGCAGACGCAGAAGGACTGCAAGCACAGTATCCGGCTTCTTATGCCGCAATTTATTCGCTTATGGATCACCACGATACATGGGAAAATTCCGTTACAGCCAATTTGGACAGGGTCGGTCAGTACGACTTCGATCTCTACGCAGCGAGAGACCAGATTGTGTCCTACATCCGTAAAAATGAAGAGATCTGGCCGTTTTCGTATACGCTAATCCTGCGAGCAAGCAGCGCACCCTACGGTGCAGAGAGGCAGACACCCGGTGATCCGAATCTGTACGTCGACTTTATCTGGTGGCGCGTATGCGATGGTGGCTTGCGGGAGTATTTTGTCGTGCAGGAACTGACGCTCAACCCTGAGACAGGAGAATCGTCCGTATGGACTGTTCCGCGAAAGGATGGAGAAATGGAGCTTCATAATATTCCGGATTGGGTCGTGGATACATTGTTCGATGATTGAACAACGGGGGGATTATTCCAAAGAAAGGTAATACGTCAATAGGAAACATATGTAGTAAAAAAACAGGAGGTTACTTATGAAGAAAATCACGGCACTCATTCTAGCGATTATTCTTTGCTTCACGCTGGCTATTCCGGCGTTGGGAAGCGAAATGTCTGTCAATGGTCAGGCTTATAGTATTAATGGCATCGACGTGTACAAATATCCGCTGAAAGCGTCTCAGTATTTTTCTGTTGAAACGATTATCTACTTCGTTTCAGATGCTGCTTTCGCACAAGTTCCCGTAAATGATGACGTGGGCGTTTACCTTGTGACAACAATGGAGGAAGTCACTGCACTTGCAAGCGCAAATCCATATGCCGCAATTGTCATTGACGCAAACGCGGAAGGACTCTTTGACGAAGAGTTGCTTGTCGATTTAGCAAGGACGCAGCATATTATTCTCATTCGAGGATTTAACGCAGCTGCGGTTAGCAGCTATGAGGAATATGCATCGGCTCTGAAAATCGAGCGTACAAGCATACATTCGCAGGTATTTTTCTCTTGTATTGTTGATGCAGTAGACAGAAGCATTCATGCCTACAATTATTTGACGCAAGATAACATCAGCATGGATGATATTTTTGAGTTCGCTGAAGAAACAAAAAATGATGTCTTCTATATCTATGATGCGCTTGTTGTTCAGTACGACCCTGAACTCCTTTCTGAAATTGAAAATGCAGATATTCCTGCCGCTAATATGGTTCAGGAAACATTTTCGCTTGAACAGCAGAATGAGGTTGCAACACTTAATGATTGGGATACGTCCGCAAACAATCGTGTGAAAATTTTCAATTCTACCTTCGCTTATCCAAATCAAAAAACGCTGATTATCTATCAAAACGCAACAGCAAACAGTGACCGCCTAATGACCTGTTCTGCTGGCGAGGCATTGTTGTTTACAGGAACCAGTGTAACAGTTGGAGATTATGCTTGGGATGAAGTTCGAGGCTGGAAACAGTCTGGCTCGTCGGTGTCTCTGGTGAAAGGTTGGTATCTCAGAAGCAATACAGAAGATTGCCTCCCCATATATTCAACAGGGGTTCACATTGCGAATTATTGCGCGGATGCATCGTTTGATAGCACACATAAAAGAGTTGCGTTCACGTTACTTGCCTCTGCAAAGCTATATAACAGTTCCGGAACTGTAATTAAAACGCTGTCGAAGGGCGATGAAGTGTGCTTCACAATTGATGATGGATATGCTGGCGCAACAAGACCATATCTCATTTCAATTTGTGGGTACACAGTATTTACAAACAATTTGGGATACTACACTGCAGTAACTTCAACGACATTCGATGATCTGAACTTTGATTGCGGATATACAGGCGGGTATAGAGTTGTTACAGAAATTGACTGGAGCTAATTCCAATGAAGCGCTTCTATTGCGTGATCCTTGCCATGCTTGCAGTTATCCTATATGCAATTGTTATGTCAGGCTGCAGAGCAATTTCGTCAAATGTCGAGGTGGCAACTCAGCCGGTGGTGGAGACACCACTGGCTGAGCATATCGGAAAGATGCGGCAGGGTTCTTTTATTAATGATGCCGAGGAGTTTGTTCGCAATATCTCAGTATTGCTTGAAGAAAAATCTCCCCATGATTATTCCGTAAGAAGAATTGAGGAAATATTACTAAACAACGAGTATTTAGAAGAATATTTCAAGGGCAATACTGAGCCATTGGCGTTGTATTGTTTTGAGTATATTATCAACCATGAATCCCTTTGTTATGTCAGCGATAATCAAAATGTGAGTTTTTCGGGAAACGATAAAGCAATTGCTCTAATTGCATGGGAGTTAATGCTTACATATGATGACACTGATTTAAATTACATAACATCGGCATCATCCTTGGAAAATTGGTTGTATTTTTTAAGAACTGGGGCACCTGTGAATTTTATCTTGGCGGAAAGTAATATAGATGACACCTACTATACTACGCACCCTATAGAGAAACAGTATATTGTAGCTATGCTTCGAGACCCAAAACGTATTTTTTTTCTAACAGTGAACTATCTTAGCGATCGAGAGTTAATACAAGAAACCAATTTGGCGTTTTACCGGCTTTTTTCGAGCGGGATTATGAATATGCAGATGACGATAATCCCGGAAAATACGACCATAGAAGACTTGCGCGCAAATTGCACAGAATTCTCCTATTGGGTCATTGACGAGAAAAATGGCGATATTATCCTAGAAATTACTTCTGATACTGGCAACCTAATTCAAGTAATAATTGAAAACGCGTCTTAATCAAGAGAGTGAAACTATTTGCTTAAAAGAATGATTCGGCATTATAAGGAACTTTGATGCCGCCACAAGCTCAAAATACAGAAAAGACTATCGAGAGTTTTGCAACTGGGACACAATACAAGATGACGATGCGTGTATTCAAGCCCTCTGGAGCGTATACAACCACAACGAAATATAATTGTAGCAGAATTAGCATGGATAAATATGAATTCACCGAAACCGGCCTATACAGAATTGTTACTTACGCAAAACCGACATCCGAAAACGATGTTGCAAACAGCCATCAGTTCTATATTCGTGTATATTAATTTTTGGAGATCATTTAGATATGGCAAAAAAACATTTGGCAGCTGTTTCGCTTCTCATTGTGTTGATTTTTGGTTTAACATCTTGCGTATGTCGTTCCTCTGATACGGCAATATCAATGCCTGTGTACGATAAGCCGGCAAGCGCTACAGCCAATACCAGAACAATGCAGGACGAAACAGTGACGAAATCCTCATCTGAAAAATCCTCCGAAGCAACCACGGAATCCGCTCAGAGTGAAGATGCGTCCGCTCTGATATTCCCAAATCCTTGCTCTGAGCAATTTGATTTATCAGAACGGGACGCGGTGCTATTTGATGCCGCTGTTGCCGCACGGAATCGAACACCGAATGCGGACATTTGCATCCCGGAAATTGGGGTCTATGGCACATACGAAGAAGCCGAAAAAACCGTTATTGTGTGCCACGTGTGCTATCATTTTTATTATGGCTGCGATGGTACGGAACATTATACGGACAGCGGCGCTATGCAGGCACCAGCAAAAGCAGTGTTGGAAGTATCTGATGATATGCTGCATTGCGTGTCCTTTGAACTGGTGCCGAATGGTGCTGGAACCAACGTGTGGGCAAAAGAGTTCTGTGGGCCTTTGACAGATTTGGCAAGCTACTTCCTTTCACCTGAACAGGATGAAGAATGGCCGCTGGAAAATACAATGCCATCTTCAGAACAGCTGTTCCGTGAATACATAGAAACATATAAGAAATACACATAGTACAATTGCCATATGCTTACGCCGATGCATAACGGCAGCAGTCTTCTCTTGGTCGCTGGCCAACATATCAATAACGGCCAAACAGTTAAGTGTAGTTTTTGTGTCTTATAGAGTCTTGCTTTGACGAGTCCCATTATGCTCCTGCGGGAAACCCATTGTGCAATCAAGAAAGTGTCCGAATTCGTGCAGAATCGCGCTGGCCTCGAAAACGTAAATCCGCTTCTCTGTGTATGCCGCCGCGCCGATGCAATTCACGCCGAGCTTGCGGCTGAGAGCTGTGAGGTACTCCGTGCCGATCACGAACGTCCAGCCATTTTCGTTGAAAGCGTCGAGGATCGGCTGGGGGACTTTGCGGAGTTCCAACAGGAATGTGTTCACATTCCACTGTATCAGATTTTCCACTGTGACCGGTGTATCGGGCGGCGTGACGGTCAGGTTCTGCGTCAGGACGGCATGAAGAAGCTGTGCGGCTTCAGCGCGTGTGACGAGTTCCGCTGCAGTCTTGTTCTCAGCACAAAGCCCAAGCTTCTTGCCGACGCGCAGGGCGTTTTCACCGGGAGAAAGCCAGTCAAGACTGTAGAGCGTCGTGTCATAGAGCGGGATTCCGGCTGCCGCGAATACAGTCCGATAGAGTTCACCGCGGCAGATAAAGCCGTTTTCGTCCCCAACCGCAGTCGGGTCTAACCAGCTGCTGTGGACGGCAATCTGGACAGCATTCGCCCCCACTTCCTGCCATGAAACGCCTTCCGGCTCGGTGTCAAACGCGCGGCAGAGCATCGTCGCCCACTGGCTGACCGTGATCTTCTCGTTCGGTGCGAATCTGCCGGATGCCATCCCTCTCAGAATGCCAGCGTCGGCAAGATATGAAACGGCTTCCGCGTAAGTTGCTTTCTCCGACACGTCCGTAAAGCCTGTGGAAAAAGCAAAAGCCGGTACCGTCAGCAGCATCGACAGCACCAGCAGGATGGATATAAATTTGATCTTTCGCATAGAGATTCTTCCTTCCTGAATTTCAGATTTCTCTTTTCTGTGTTGGTTCTCAGCTAGAGTTGGTCCTTCAAGCTGCGCCGTGGTGTCGCAGCGCTGGTGACAGCAAACGCGCGGACGTTCCCCTTGGCGGGGAGCGTCCGCGTTGTTATTTGTCCTCATTTATAATGTATAAGTTTGACGTGCAGCTTCCGTTTTCTCGGTGGCGGCGTTGGCGCTGGATGTAACCGGCGTGTTCCAGATCGTTCAGTGCTCTTTGCACTGTGCGCGGCGAGAGGTGCAGGTCACGGGCTATCGTCTTGATGCCCGGCCAGCAGCTCCCGCCGCCGGCTCGGTCGCGGAGGTACATATAGACGGTCCGCGCCCGGTGCGGCAGGTCGGGATCGGCGTAGATGGAGCCGAAGAAACTCATTTCTCGGCATAGCTGCTCATATAGTCATCCGCTTTCGGTACTGCGGGCGGGCGCATCTGTGTCATGGATTTTCTTTTAATGTTCATCAGCAGTTCCTCCTTCCCCGCATAATAGATCTCGCGCTGGGCGCGCTCTGGCGTTTGATATGGTTCTTCAAACTTGATGCCCCATTTGAAATATAATTGCAGCTTCGTGCGCATCGGGTGTGTGCCGGTTTTCATGACAACAAAGTCTCCCTTTGGGAGACTTTTCAGCTCGTCCGGTGAGAGTAACGCACGCTCTGCCATCTGCAAGCTCTGGCTGTTGCTGTCCTTCCCCTTACTGATGGAGCCGGTCAGAACCGTCCGGCTGCCGAGGGCTTTAGAGAGCGTTTCTGCCGTCTGACTGTTCGGCGCGAAGCCGCCGAAGATCGTATCCTGACAGTTATCGGCTATGATCTCCGCGCCCTCCTTACCGTAATTCTTTTCGAGCTGCGCGAGACTTTGAATGATCGGCACGAGCGTCAGCTTGCGGCTTCGGCCTGCGGAGAACAGCGGCAGAACATCAAAGGGCGGCATCGTGCCGAATTCGTCGCAGTAAAATACCACGCGCTTTTTCAGTTTTCCTTCGTTCGCGTCCGCAATGGAAAACAACTCCCGCGACAGGTTTTGGATCATAAGCCCCGCCATGAAGTGTTTCGTCGGATCTTCCTCCGGGATGATCAGAAAAATTGCACACTTCTCAGATGCAAAGTGTTCCGCATCGATTGGACTGTCGTAGCAGAGCACCTGCTCCTGCTCGGAATCGATGAATGAATTCAGACGGGAAAGCACCGTGGACATGACGGAAGCCATGCCTTGTTCGGAGGAACTGGTTGCTGCGGTCGCCATCCAGCCTGCCTTATGCGTATCCGGCAGGCTGTCTATCAGAACCTGAAATCCATTCTTCTTTCCCATGGGAGCCATCAGTTCCTTCACCAGCTTGAATACAGACATGATGTGCCGCTTGTCATGCCCCGCGCTGTCCGGCGGAATGAACTCCGACAGCGTCATGATCACGGTTGCCAACACGCCCTCTGCTGCGTCATAGAAGTACGAATTCTGCCCGCGATCCTGCTCATCGCCGCTCGGATTGATGATGGTTTTAGCTAACACCTTTGCGTACTTTTCCGCATTTGCCCGCGCCTTCAGGTTGTCCGGATGCTCACGCGCCACGTCCATATAGCGGTTGACCAACGTCATCAGGTTGTTGCCATCCGAACGAATCGGATTGCGAAGATCGATGACGGAAACGTTGTAGCCATAGTATTTCTGCGCGATCCTTCCGCAGTTGCGCGCGAGGTCACCCTTGGTGTCCAAAATTAAAAAGCTCATGCCGCAGGCGCAGGCAAATTCGATGTTGGGATATAGAAAAAATGCAGTCTTGCCGACGCCGGATGCGCCGATCATGAGACAATGCACATCGTCGCAATCCACCAGAGCATTCAGCCGTTTGCCGCGCTGCACACTGCCGAGAACCAGGCCCTGCACAGTCGGGCGCTTCTTTCCAGCGCGCCATGATGCAACGTCAAAGGGAACCGTGACGTAGGCTTTTCGGATCTCCTGATCCGTCGCCCAGCGCGCTGTGCCGTACTGACCGTCGCCAACGGTTTTGGATTTGATGTTGTTCAGGGAGTAGTTGTTTGTTAGAAGTGAAAGCAGAAGAATGAATAACGCGCCTATTACGCCAACAGCTACCAAGGGGGTCATAGACTCAGGCATGGAGCTAATTCCTCCTTCTGGGCATGGAGAAGATCGTCGTTCCAGTCTTTCAGTTCCGGAACAAGCCGCTCTGTCATAACGCCGCGTTCGCGTAATTGTTCTGCCATTCGTTCGCTGGCTTTGTGCCCAGCATCGTCGTTATCAAGGCAAAGATAGACCATCTGCGTATCGGGTTTCAGCATTTGCATCACCGGGAGTGGGGACGTGCCGCAGCAGGCAACATAGCTATGTTTCTGCCACTGCCGTGGGTTCATGGAGATATACGAAAGCATATCAATGGGCGCTTCAAAAACATAAAGGCTCCCGTCCGTGCCGTTGTAATGAAAACTATAACGCGGATCGCTGGACTCGACGTTCAGGCGAAATGCCTTGCCGAAGCTGTTCGTGCTGCGCAGATGGGCATGGCGCGGACAGTTTCCTTCATCTGTGCCAATGAACACAGCGTTGTGATGCGCCGCGTCCTCATAGAGCAGTTTTCTGCGGGCGAAATACGAAACTACGTCGGCATCCAGCCCGCGCGTTTTGAGTAAGTACGCAAACACGCGGTGCATATTCGCGTTCGGAACGGGCGGTGCGAAGGGCTTCTGCGGCGCGGTCTCCTGCTTTTTCGCCTGCGGATAAGCCGGTTCTGTGTTGCCGCCCAGCAGCATGGTCATGGCTTCGGCATAGTTTTTGCTGTAGAATTTCTGCACGAAGCTGACCGCGCGGCCTCCCTCGTTGGACGCATGGTCAAACCACTCACAGCCGTTTACCGTGACGCTGTGGTCGCTCGCCAGCCGCTTCTCCCGTCCGGATTTGATGAGCTTTTCGCCTTGCCGGAGAAGAAATTCTTCAAGGTCAACGGACGCGGCGCGTTCTTTCTGTTCTGGAGTAAATTCTATGTATTGTGCCAAAATGCACCTCCTGTTACTGTAATGTTTGACCATAATTTTGTTCATGGTCATCCTGCTTATGACCCATCACCAGCCGTTTTTGCATGAGCTTTTTGCGGCGCTTGGAGTCTATGCGGATACCCATGGGATTGCTGGGCGGCGCGGCATTGTCGCGGAAGATTTGTCCCATCTGGCGAAACAGGCGGATGGTTGAATTCAGAAGATATTCGGACGGAAGCCGCACAGAATAAGAAGTTGTGGACGAAGCACTCTCGCTTGCAAGCGTTGAATTTGTAGAAGCGTCTGTAGAAGTTTCTTCCGGAGACGGTTCTTCCTCTTGCGAAGATTCCTGCTCCATCTGCTGCCGCAGGCGGTCTGCTTCCTGAATGATGGCATTCTTGATGGCGCGAAATTCTTTTTGCTGGGAGAGCGGATTGTGCTGACGGGGCCGGTTCTTGTAGTAGCCCTCCAGCGTGTCGCGCAGACCATTCCAGACGGCATAATACGCCGCCACCTCTGGCAGCTTTTCGAGTTCATCCACGATTTCATCAACCTTGTCCTTGAGCGACTTTTTGAGATAGCCATACTGCTTTTTGCCACTGACCGTGCGCAGCTCCAGTGCCAGCTCCAACAACTTTTGTTGGATGGACGCGGGCTGGGCGGAGACGGATTCCATACGGTCAACGAGTTCACGCATGACTTCTCGCGCCGCTTCGCTCACGTCCTTATAGGCTGCGTCCTTCCGAATATAGAGGTTTTCTAATTCTGCCTGAAAAATGCTGTTTGTCATCGCTGAGCGCAATTTCACAACAGCATCCCGTTTCAAAACCGTTTCCTGATCTGTCCAGATCATCATGTGAATGTGCGGGTGCGTATCCGCATCGTGGTAAGCTGCGTACCAGTGCAGTGCCGACGCTGGAATATGAAATGCTTCCGAAAACTTATTCTGCTGACTGATGAGCAGCTTGCGCCATGCGGCAGCGTTGTTGTATCCCAAGCGTTCCGCGTCCTCTCGGTGCAGGGAATAGATGATCGTCCAGACGTTGCCGTCGTGCGAGGTCAGATCGTGCATCGCTGCAGTCAGGTTTGCATTATCTTCTCGACCGAACAGACCGTGTGCGCCATGCTTTTCCGCGCCGGGGCGCGTAGCAATGTACTTGAGATAGCCGTTTTCGGATTGAAGATTCTGCATATGTGAATCCAATGCCGCAGAAATGAGCGCCGACGCAGTGTGCAGCGTCGGCGCTTGCTTGTAGTCCTTGTATTCGAAAGAATCCCGCATATCCGGGAAGTCCTTGAGCAGCTTTGTGACCATTTCTTTCTGCTTTTCTGTCGCGGGGCCCTTGCCATTCAGAACTTCAACGCCCTCGCGCGTGGCGATATACTTCATGTAACCGCCTGCACTTTTACGGCTGATGAAGCCGGTTTTTTGTATCAGCCGCGCCATCTGTTACCATCGACTTTGCTGCCGAAGCACCTCTGGGAACGAGATCTGGCCGTTCGTCCGCAGCACCTCCTGATAGCTTTTTCCGCGCATCTGCTGGTACGTCTGCGCGTCGATATCCGTGTCCGAAGCGAGGATGTGATTGCAGACATTTTGCTCGACAGCCTGTTTGAGAAGCAGCTTGCCGATCCGGTCCCCGAACATACTGAGGATGGCTTCGAGCGTTTCACCGAGGATTTTCGGTAAGAAGTCCCCAGCATACTCGCTTTGCAGATAGCCGCAGTAGAACTGAATTGCTTTTTCGATGAACTCGCTCTGGCTGCTGCAGCCGTCCTGCCGATAGAGACGTTCGACCGTCGCTTTGGTGTCCAGCATGAGCCAGAGCGGGAATTTGATTTTCTTGTTTGCCATGCCAATTTTCCTCCAATTTTGTGCGCAACCCCGCTGTTTTTCTTGAAACAGCGGGACTATCTGCGCTTCCGACCCCAACAGGGCTGTTTTTGCCCTCTCAACAACCCCAGTCCGAAAGCCCCAAACTGCCCGCACTGCGGGCAGATGTGTCTGCCAAGGTGCGCGCACGACACCTTGGCTTTCTCCTGCTATAATTCGTCCATAGGAAAAACTCGGATAAAAATGCAGACATTTCGCA
>ERZ773145.787-NODE-787-length-30156-cov-3.716156_pt1 | contig 30156 bp, 34 predicted proteins | sample MGYA00580848_ERZ773145 | MGnify/ENA primary metagenome ERZ773145 (study PRJEB29015, sample SAMEA2737858) | human gut metagenome | biome: human gut; feature: human-associated habitat; material: faeces | place: China | collected 2012 ... | reverse complement strand
AGCGGTATCGTTCCACCGCGCCATTGATTGAGCGGCAAAAGCGCTCCTCTCATCATCGAGAATCCGTGAGGGAGTATCACGCCCCATATCGTCGTCGCGCTGACCACCTTATCGCTCCTGCATGGGTTTCGTGCTTGGGATGACGGTTATGCACTTGTCAAAGATCATTGGGAATGCCTTTTGATGTTTTTCCTGCATCAGCTCCTTCGCCTTTTTGATGATGCGAAAATGCCTTGTTTCACGTTCATCATAACATGTTCACATCATTTCCGCAGAAAATCGCTTAATTATATTTTGATAATTATAAAGTTAAGGGGACAGTCTCCACGCTTCGAAGAACTGTCCCCATCATGTTTCTATTCTGAACACAGCCCAATCCGCTTTCGGCAAAGCGTCATAGCTCCGCTGCGCCATTTGACGAACGCAGCAGAAACTCCCCTCCAGTCATCGAGGGGCTGTGAAGAAGTATCATTGTCCCCCATGCCGTCGTCGCGCCCAATTTGCCAAACCGGGTTAAAGCTGCATGAATCGCTCCGGCTATGCCATCGTTGCGCTGCCCGCTTTGCCGCTCCTGCATGAGTTTCGTACTTGGGATGCGGTATGCCGTTGTCAAGGTGCTCCGCCTTGAAATCCGCCCTTAGCTATTGCCCTGCAACAGATAAATAATACCCAACAGTTTTTGCTTCTCTTTTTCCTCTAAGCGAGGCAGCAGCGAAATCAGGAACGCTATCTGATCGAGCGTAATCTCCCTTGGCCGCAGATTCAAGCCGTCCAGGATTTTGACACAGCCGCCTCTGCCGCGCACTGTTACAATTAGATACGTCAAGGAGAGGTATTCGATGTCATAACGAATCGTTCTCCGGGAAACCTTATATATTTCCACCAGCCTATCGATCTTCATGCAGTGATAAATACACAGCGTGTTCCAGATCGAAACTCGTCTCTCATCGGATACCACCTTGCGTGCCCCCTTCCTTCACGATTTATGGTAACTGTTAAAGGAGCAAAAACCTTGCCCCTTTAACAAAAACCTTTCAAAATAAAACAGACACGCGCATCACTCCCGTTATCTCACATCCACTTCTATTTATTAACACCAAATCCACCGATACAGAAAAGCCGTGGTTTCCAGCACTCACACTGCCGAGAACCACGACTTCATTTCTTCTGACCATGGGAGAAGATCATCAACCTCAAAGTCCTTGTTCTGCCCTGCGCGCTCAGGCAATATCTCTCCCATCTTTTTTCCGCTTGTCCAAGATGCATTCCCTACAGTAGGAAAATTCGCAAAAAGGCCCTGTACAGGTTGAAGAAATAAAGAATCTTTGGTATAATTTTCGTGTGTACTAGGAAGGAGACGATTCAAATGACTGTTGAGGAATTGCTCAAATGTCCTAAAACCATTGATCGAAAGCGAAAGCCTCCTTTCAAAGAAGAGTTTCGACACTATAAAATGAGTATTGAACTCACTTGTGCCGATACCACTGCAAAAATGACAATGTTCCTGAGAAGGCTGAAAGACTTTCCAGAAGATTTCACTGTGGGTCTAAAACTAGATGGCCCTAATGATATTATGGAATGTGATGTGGTGTTGCTCAGATATCAAGGTCCACATGGTGGGCAGTCGTCTTCTCAGTCGCTAAAGGATCTTCATAATTCGTACCATATTCACGAGTACACTGAAGAAGATATGATTCGTCGAAGAAAGAAAGCTTCTTACAAGTGCGATGGTGAACATACGAGTTTTGAAGAGGCCATTATCAAATTCATGGAACGCTGTAATATTTCAGATCCCAATGGAATATTTGAAGAAGAACGTGAAAAGATAATGCAAGTCAAGATGGATTTTGACAATCTTCAGTAGGAAGGAGGCGCAGCTATGACTATTCAGGAAATATTAACCAATACCCCTGCTAATGCCTTTCAGCTGCAAGAAAAGAGACCTGGTACCTTCCAATTGATAGCTCCTATTTTTCATGATGATGGCGATATGGTTAGCATTTATCTTGAAAAAGCAAGTGATGATGCTATCAGGATATGTGATCATGGCATGAGCCTGATGCGCCTTTCTTACTTGTTTGATATAGATTCTGACAAGAAACAGAAGGTTTTGAATGACATTATCTCCAACAGAGGAGCCAGTTTAGAAAGTGGCAGCATTGAGCTTATTGTACCCAATGACAATTTGTTCTGTGGAATCATGAGTTATTCTCAGTTGGTAAGTGAAGTATGTAACATGGAAATCCTTTCGCGCGAAATGGTTTCCAGTTTATTCTATGATCACCTTAGTGAAAGTGTAGAACTGATTAGAGAAAAAAGCGACCTCACATATATCAAAGATTACCAAGTTCCTGGTCATCCTGATATGAATGTAGATTTCGCATTTCTGGGCACCGGAAAGGTTCGTCCTATCTATTTGTTTGGTGTGAAGGATACCAACAAAGCTCAGCAAACTACCATCAACTGTCTCAACCTTACACTAGATAAAATTCCGCATCGAAGCGTATCTGTTTTTGAGAATATTGATGGTGTAACTACTTTTTCGCGAAATGCACTTATCAATGCTTCTGGAAAAGTATACAGTGATTTGGCAAGTTTTCAGAAAAATGGCGCTGTCTATATCAAAACCGAATTAGCCGGATAAATATTGGGAGTCATGTGAAGGAATGCTGTGTTTGCATTCCTTCTTTTTTTGTTCAGGGGAAGGAGGTAATATCTATAGCTTCCTCGGGGCGCATACTTTGGGCCATCAACACAAGGCAACTGTCTGTGATGGGGTTCACGAAAAAGTACGCCGCACAAATCTCTATATCCGCCCCATCGCTGGGCTGTCAATTTATTGAATTCTTCATCTGATATTGAAAAGAAGTGTGCGGAGCGATTCTGCCAACCAAACATTCCCTGCATAGCATAGTGAAGATTTTTGAGATTTGCCCCTGAACGAATCAAATATTCCCTCGAAATCCCCTTTTCTGCCTTTGACAGCCGCAGGATTTCTTTCTTCTGTTCTTCCGTAACCTCATCTTCATCAAATATTAGTTCCATGCGAAGATGATAATATAGTGTAGGCGTCGTGAACAATTTGGTCACAGGTGACATCGGCAAGCAGCGCATCGGATAGTTTTTCCGGCCAGCCCGTGATCTCAAACCGGGAACAGAAGACCATGGAGTCTCGCTTGTACCGGGACTCCACGATTTCCAGCAAAACCCTGGCCTCCGTTTCTTTCAGAGAGTACAAAAGCCATTCATCAATAATGAGCAAAGCATGAGAGTATGCCAGAACATTCAGCCGGGTAATGTTGTCATCTTTTTTCTTTGCAACAGAGAGTGTTCTCATAGAGAAGTAAAACGGGGCAACTCTTTACAAAACAACGCTAACACTTGGAAATTCGTACTCTGGAATAAATGTCGATGTAATCTCAGAATCACGTCCATTTTTATTGGCTTTCCCGGTTGCTGCGCAACCACGTTTCCTTCCTAAAATAGATCGCTGGGCAAAATAAAACTCATCAACTGCAAGAATTTTTCTGCAAATGTAACAGCAGGGAAGAAACGAAATTTCGTGTTCTCGCACTCAACTCTCGATTTAAGAAACAAAATGTGCTATAATTAGATGTGATTTTTTAGTTACCTGTAAGAAACACGTTCTTGGCGGAAACAAAGGGTGACAATTAGAGAAACATATGCATGCTCATCGGCTATAAAAAGTTATGGAAATTGCTCATAGATAAAGACCTGAAGAAGCAGGACTTGAGGAGGGTAGCACAGCTTAATTCCTCTACTGTGGCAAAACTCACGCACGGAGAGAATGTCAGCACGGCAGTTTTGCTTAAGATATGCACCGCTTTTCAGTGTGACATGGCCGATATCATGGAAGTCATTCCCGACAGAAGTCCCGCATCTGATAAATAACCGAAAGGATGTAAGTCGCCGATATGTTTGACTTTGGAAATGCAAATGACGGGCAGCGACAAGCAATAGCAACTGCAGACGGTCCTGTCCTCATAACTGCAGGTCCCGGAACCGGGAAGACATATACTCTCGTGCAACGCACAATCTATCTCATAGAGGAATGCGATGTACGGCCGGAAAGTATCTTCATTGCCACATTTACGGAAAAAGCCGCAAAGGAACTGGTCACACGCATTACAAACGAACTCGCAAGTCGAAATATCACGGCAAACATCAACGAAATGTATATCGGTACGTTCCACGCACTCTGCCTTCGTATATTGAAAGAGCACTTGGAATACACACGACTTCGCCGAAACTATCGCTTGATGGATTCGTTTGACCAGCAGTATATGGTATTCCAGAACATCCACCGTTTCAGATGCATTCCAGAGATCGAAATCGTCCTTCCAAACGGCGGCGCATGGAAGCAAGCCGAAACAATCTGCAACTTTGTAAACAATCTTTCCGAAGAATTAGTTTCGCCAGAGGAGCTGATGTCCGACCGTGACCCATCGATTGCATCACTCGGTCGGATGCTTCAGGAATATCGCGCAATTCTTACGGAAGAGAATCTGATGGATTTCTCATCCATCCAGATAGAGGCATATCGGCTTCTCTGCGATCACGAAGATATTCTGAACGAGCTCCGCTCTGCGATTACGCACATCATGGTCGATGAATACCAAGACACAAACTACATTCAGGAACAGCTCGTGTTTCTCCTTGCCGGGGAAAGAAAGAATATCTGCGTGGTCGGAGACGACGATCAGGGTCTATACCGTTTCCGCGGTGCGACTATCCGAAATATTTTGGAATTCCCGCAGAAGTTTGCCGACGGCGAATGCCATATTGTACCGCTTGTTATCAACTACCGCTCAAACAGCGACATCGTCGATTTTTATAACCGATGGATGGATACCACGGACGGTGCAAAGTTCAAGTTCCGCTGGGATAATTTTAGATACGAAAAGCATATTGAACCTCATGAAAAATCCATGCTTCACAGCCCTGCGGTCGTGAAATTAACCGGTGTGGACGACGAGGATGAATGGCACGAAAAGATTCTGCGGTTTATCAACGAATTAAAAGCATCCGGCAAACTGACGGACTATAATCAGATAGCGTTTCTCTTTAACTCCGTCAAGCATCCGAGGGCGACTGCGCTTGCCCGTTTTCTTGAGAGGAACCATATCAATGTTTACTCTCCGCGTTCGGACATGTTCTTCCAGCGTGACGAGATACGTCTGGCACTCGGTTGTCTCATGCTGATGTTCCCGCACTATGTGCAGGGGCTGGAAAACGGTGAGTATACCTTTTTACAGCCGGAGCACCTGACCTATTATCGTAACTGCATCATGTTGGCGAATGAGTATCTGACACAGCCGGAGCACACCGCCCTGCTGAAATGGATACGCCGTCGAGGAAAAGATCACGTGAGCCTGACCGACGCAACGGACTACGCCTACTGCGGACTCATGTATCAGATGTTTGAGTTCCAGCCGTTTTCCAGTATTCTGGATACAGATATGGATGTCGGCGTTGTCGATATCCGACCGGCTCGAAATCTGGCAAAGCTGACACAGGTCATCGGAAAATTTGAATATCTCCATCGAGTGGATGTCTTATCTGCCGACAAGTATCGTGGGAAACGCCGCATCGATGCCAATACGGAACTGCTCTTTAATCTGTATCTCCGTCTGCTCTATGACGGCGGTATCACGGAGTATGAGGATGATTCCGAGTATGCGCCGAGCGGCTGCGTCTCATTCCTTACGATCCACCAGTCCAAAGGGATGGAGTTCCCGATCGTTTTTGTAGATTCTCTGGCGAGCGTGCCGAGAAAAACCACAAACGACCTTATGATGGCAATAGAGGATCGCTACTTCAAGCGTCCGGCTTTCGAACCGTATGATGTCACTAAATTTTTTGATTTCTGGCGTTTGTACTACACAGCTTTCTCCCGTGCGCAGGATCTGTTGATACTGACCTGCAACGAGGACAAGCGGACACCCAGCGCTTACTTCAAGGAGGTTTATGACGAGCTCCAGTCTGCGGACAGCGAGGCGTTTGATATCCGAGAGTTCGACTTCAAACCAGTGAAGGCCGTGAATGTCAAGAACACCTATTCGTTCACATCGCACATTACAGTGTATGAGACCTGCGCCCTGCAGTACAAATTCTACCGTGAACTGGAGTTCATGCCTGTCCGTGCCAACGCTATGCTCTTCGGTACGCTCGTCCATGAGACGATTGAGGATGTTCACCGCGCCGCACTCCGGCATGAGGAGCAGACGATCACCGAAGAAAACGTGAATCGCTGGTTTTCCTCTAACTATGTCTCGCTGACGAAAACCGAGCATACCTACCTCGCCGGTCCTCAGCGCGAGGCGGCATTGAAGCAGGTGCTCCGTTATGTAGAGCAGCAGCACGGCGACTGGTCTGCCATCCAGCAGGCAGAAGTGGATGTTTCTCTGGTAAAGCCGGATTACATCATCGAAGGCAAAGTCGATCTGATCCGGGGCGAGGGCGACACAGTTGAGATCGTAGATTTTAAAGCCGAACGGAAACCGGATATGGAGAAGATGCGGGATCGGCTTGAGCGGTACCGCCGACAGCTTCATATCTATGCCCATCTCGTGGAGGAGCGTACCGGGCGGAAGGTCAGCAAGATGCATCTCTACTATACCGGAGATGGCGGCGGCGTACCAACGATCACATATCCGTATACAAAGTCGGCCGTGGAAGGAACGCTGGCGTCGTTCGATGATACGGTACACAAGATCATGAAGAAGGATTTCCGGCACTGTGCCGATGACCCGAAAGTCTGCGCTGGCTGCGACTTCCGGTTCTATTGCAGAAACAGATAGAAGTGGAACTGCATGGCTGAACATAGTGTTTCGTATAACGGCATTATCTATATTATTCCTACTGATGATTTATATCGGAAGTATGAAAACAGTGAAGCATTTATCGATAAATACGGAAGGCTTATCGATTCAAAATCCAAAAAGGTCATCAAAGAATTAGAACATAAAGGTGCTCTGAGATCTGCTGTCCAAAGGAAGGTTGTTATAGTACAACCACCAGAAGAACACCCTGTTCGAGATGCCGCCAAGCAAGCTGTAGATGATGTGTTGCATGAACATATTTGTAGAGCGGTTTACTGGACTTTTGATATTGGTATCCCTTCTCTATGGCATGAATATATCGTCCCATTTTTCCATCAAACGAAAGAGGCACTCACATCAAAGGAATTGAAAGTGGATGCGATTCTTGCGGAAACACAGGCAAGTACGGATATTGCAGTAAAGCAGCAGAAAACTGGCGTGAAGATGACTCAGGAAGAGGCGGACGCTGAAAAGCGAAAAGTTCTGTATTATTGGCTCGGAATGTTGAGCAGCCTCAAGAAACTTCACGACGCAGGCGAGATTGACATCGGTGCCACTATGGCACAACTGACCGATCCTGCAATGCTGGAACGTGTAAACGGCTTTCTGAGTGAGAATCCGAATTTGCTCGAAACGGATAAGTATATCGTGCTTCACAGCCTGCTTGGAAGGAATTTATATGAAGAACGGCAGCTCATTCCGATCAGAGCCACAGAAATTACAACTATAGCCGCGAAATACGGATATGACGCAAGAAGCGATAAAATGGAGGATAGCCGCAATGGATGAGCAACTTACTTTTGAATTTGAACAGAGACCAACGATAAAAGGGTTTCCCGAGCTTCGCTGGACGGGCAAGCGCCCCTATCGCTCCACGCAGTACTATCCCGCCCAGCTGCGGGAGTCCTATGGTGAGGAGCAGAACGGCTGGATCAATAAGATTTTCTGGGGTGATAATCTCCAGGTTATGAGCCATCTGCTGAAAACATACCGGGGGCAGGTTAACCTCATCTACATAGACCCTCCATTTGATAGCAGGGTTGAATACAAGAAAAAGGTCGAGATAAAAGGAATCGGAAAAACTGAAACAGACAATTCCTCATTTGAAGAAAAACAGTATGGCGATATTTGGACTAATGATGAGTACCTTCAATTCATGTATGAACGTCTGATTCTATTGAGGGAACTACTTTCAGATGATGGATGCATCTATTTGCATTGCGATTGGCATAAAGGGCATTACCTCAAATTGCTTATGGATGAGTTGTTCGGGGCTGACCGCTTCATAAATGAAATCACATGGTATTACTACAACAAAATGGCCCCGAAGTCTGCTTGTTTTCCGAGAACAACAGATAAAATACTACTGTACGCAAAGGGCGTTGGGTATACATTTAATACTCAGTACGAAAAAAGAGATGAACCAGTAAAACAACTTGTGCGGAAATTTGTGGATGGCAAAGCAATTAATGCACGAGACGAAAACGGCAATGTGATGTATAAGATGTCCTATGAAAAACGTATTGATGATGTTTGGCGAATATCTATGTTGCAACCTGCGGATAAGGTAGAACCTGTGGGTTACCCGACACAAAAGCCAGAAAGGCTAATCGAGCGCATGATTCTTGCTTCGTCGAATCCAGGTGACCTTGTTTTCGACTGCTTCATGGGCAGTGGCACCACGCAGGCGGTTGCCATGAAGCTGGGCAGGCGGTTTATCGGCGCAGACATCAACCTCGGTGCGATTCAGACTACCACCAAGCGTCTGCTCTCTGTGGCAAAAGAGTTGAAAGACAGCCAGACCAGTATGGGATCGGCCGATGACACGAAATACACGGGTTTCGAGGTCTACAACGTCAACAACTACGACTTCTTCCGCAACCCCGTGGAGGCCCGTGACCTGCTGATCGCAGCACTGGAGATCCAGCCGTTCCCGCAGAGCGATGTCTGGGACGGTGAACTTGACGGCAGAATGGTGAAAATCATGCCCGTCAACCGCATTGCCACCAAGGCAGACCTGAAGGAGCTTCTTGCGAACCTTCCGTATAAAACCTACGAGAAGCGCAAGGAAGAAAATCCGAATCAGCCCGTGGAGCGCATCACCATCGTCTGCATGGGACACGAGCCTGACCTGAAAGGCGCAATGGAGCAGGAACTGACGGATTATAAGGTGGATATCCAGATCATGGACATTCTCCGCGATAAAGCCGACCTTCAGTTGAAGCGCGACTCCGAAGCAGAGATCGTTCGTGAAGGCGGCAAGCTGGTCATCCGCGCGTTCTACCCGATGAATCTGATGCAGAAGCTCTCCCTCCAGAAGGAGTACGTGGAGGACTGGCGGCAACTGGTCGATTCCGTCATGATCGACTGGAACTACGACGGCGTAGTCATGCAGCCCGCTGTGGCCGACGTTCCCGGCAAGAGCGAACTGGTAAAGGGAGTCTACAATATCCCGGAAGATTCTGGCACCATCAAAGTCAAAATCACCGACCTGCTCTCCGAGTCGCTTGAAGTGGAGGTGCGTTAAATGCCCACAGGATTTGATCCAAGTTTTTCCTTCAACGCACAACTGTGGCATTACTACTCTACGAACCGAGGTAAGATCCGCTCCCGCTATAATGACCTCACGAGAAAATTTCTTGCCTACAACGACAGTGAGGAGAATCCCAACGCCTTTCTGCGGAAACCGCAGTTCGAGGCATTGGAAATGTATGTTTTCGTGAAGGAATTCATGAATAACAAGCAGGTCTATGAAATGTTCGACGACTGGCGGCACAGACGGGATCGATTCTCCGATGCGTCCTATTATTCCGCGGATAAGAGCGGTCAAATTCGACTCTTTGACGCCCCGACTGAGAAGCAGACCGACACTCTTTTCAAACAGATGAAGAAGTACCGTGAGAGTTATCCAAACTATATCTACGCTCTTACCATGGGTCTCGGTAAAACGATCCTTATGGCCACCTGCATCTTCTATGAATTCCTGCTTGCGAAGAAGTATCCGAGGGACACGCGCTTCTGCCACAATGCGCTCGTGTTCGCACCGGATAAGACCGTCCTCCAGTCGCTCCGTGAGATCATGACCTTTGACAAAACGAAGGTCGTGCCGCTGGAGTATGCCCGTGTGCTCGATTCCAACATCAAATTTCACTTCTTGGACGAGGCTGGAACGATTCTGCACACTATCGATGACTCGGATTTCAATATCATCATCTCCAATACGCAGAAAATCATCGTAAAGAAAAAGCGCAAGGAATCCACGCCTACAGAAACACTCTTTGCCGGTACCGGTTCTCTGCTTTCTGCCGTATACGGTGCAGACAACGAGGATGACGATGCGTGGGATGACACCACGCTGATGGACAACCAGCGCTTCAAGAAGCTCTGCCGTCTGCCGCAGCTCGGCGTCTATGTCGATGAGGCGCACCACCTTTTCGGTGCAGATCTGGAAAAGCAGATCAGGTCGAGCGGTGCCAATAAGACCAGCCTGCGAGACACCATCAATCTGCTTGCAGCAAACACATCTATCGTGGCCTGCTATAACTATACCGGTACACCGTATGTCAAGAACCAGCTTCTGCCGGAAGTTGTCTACGCATACGGTCTGCGTGAATCCATCTGGAACGGCTTCCTGAAAGACGCTGATCCCGTCGGCTTTGAAAATGTCAAGAACGAGGAGTTCCTAACCGCAGTAGTGAGAACCTTCTGGGAACGGTACGGTGGGAAGACCTACGAAGGACTGAATCCGAAACTCGCCATCTATGCTTCTGGCGTAGAAGAGGCGGCAACGGAAGTCAAGCCGGTTCTGGAGAAAATTCTGGCTAACATCGGCATTCCTACCTCAAAGATTCTGTTGAATGTCGGTGACGCGAAGTACACGAAAAACGATGACATCAGAGATTTCAACAATCTCGATATCCTTGGCTCGGAAGGAAACGAAAAACAGTTTATCATTCTGGTTGAGAAGGGCAAGGAAGGCTGGAACTGCCGTTCTCTCTTCGGTGTGGCTCTTTTCCGCAATCCGAAGTCGAAAATATTCGTTCTTCAGGCTACGATGCGCTGCCTCCGTGCAATTACCGACGAACGGTTGACTGCCACCGTGTTTCTCTCCAAAGAGAACTACGACACTCTGGATGATGAACTCCACAAGAACTTCAATATGGAAATCAAAGACATCAAGAATCCATCCAACGATGATCGCCACAAATATCAGGTACGGGTGCTTCCGCCTCCGAGGACGATTACGCTCAAGCGGGTATGGCACGAGTATACGCTCCATGAAAAGGAATACTCCGAGCCGGTAGATTTCAAGTTGGCTGATGCTGACCTCTCCAAGTATGCCAGCATCATGTACGAACGAGATAGCCTTGCCCGTGACACCACCGTCAAGGCGAAGAATATCGACCATCTCAAGGACAATATGCGTTACAGCGAGTTTTCTCTTGCCGGAGAAGTGGCTCGCTATCTGAATATTTCCTGCATTCTCGCCGCCAGGATTCTCCGAGAATCCGTTGACGGGATCGGTACGGTTCTTGAGGTGGTCAACCGCTATAACGCCGTTTTGGATGACTATATGATTCCCGCCGTATTCCATGCGCTGTTTAATGTCACTTCGGAATTGAAAACTGAGGACAGGGAACTGGTACTGCTGCGCGAGCCGAAAGACGCAGGCTACTACGAATTCTCTGCAAAGGATGACTTGGTTCTTACAAACTGCTATCCGGGCTTCACGCCGGAGCAGCTTAAGAAGAGTTTCCATGCTGATACTTACTGCTTCGATTCCATCCCGGAGAAGGAATGCTTTATGCAGTACATCACGAGCGTCAAGGTTGCGGAAGTGTACTTCACAGGTATGTTCACCTCCAACCAAGGCGATCTCTCTGTCCACTACTACGACCCGGAGTCCGGCAGAATCCGCCAGTATTATCCTGACTTCCTTGCGAAGATGACGGATGGCTCCTATCAGCTTATCGAGGTCAAGGGTGACAACAAAATTGATGATACCGTAGTTAAAGCAAAGAAGGCGGCTGCAGAGGAGATGGCTGTGGCAAGCGGAGTCAAGTATTTGATGTATGCCAGCAGCCAAGTCATGCACACTCATATTTTAGAAGAGGGTGCAGCAACTACGCAAAATATGCTTTATTAATTTCCAAGGGACTGTCAATCTTAACCGAACATTCCATATTCCCACCAATGGGCTTTTCGTTTGTTTCTGGCTCTCGACAAACATCATTCTATTGCAAATATCTATGTTTCGTACATTGTGTTCGTCAAATGAAAAGTGACGCAAAAGGTCACCCAAAAGGTTAGCAGTGTCAACGCCGGGAAGAAGTAGGAAGTGGATTGCAGGCAAGCATGGCCTATCCATGCTTGCCTTAGCCGCCGTGCAGCAGATTGGGAGCAGATGGTCAAGGGTGTCGAAGCCCTTGACTGGATGCGAGCAATCTGCTACCCCGTGACCTTTTGCATCAAAGCTCGTGCCCCCAGCCGGAGCCTCGATGCATCAATTTGGGAGCCCTTTTGCGGGTTCGAATGCATCAAAATTGGTGCGCGAAATTTCAGGGCTAAGCCCGCTGCCTGCGAATGGACTGAGTCAGCCGGTAGCTCTCGCCGGAGAAGATCACAATGTGGGAATGGCGGATCAGCCGGTCCACCAGCGCCGCTGTAAGACGGTTGTCACCAAAGACAATGTTCCACTGAGAGAAAGAATTTTTGGTCTTTTACGCCAAAATGCTCCGCAATTTCATTTCTTGTTCTAGCTGTCACGCAGAATGTAAAAATTTGCTCAGCTTGGGGAATAGCTTGGGGAGTAGCCCACAAGTTACCATCCGTCTTTGTATTTCGAATCGTTGCACTCAACATATGTGCACCGTGTATCATCACGACGCTTTACAGCGTCAAGTTGGTCAACCGTATGTCCGCAAACGACCAGTTGCCCCTTATCCGCATAATCGTGGCTTAAGATTACGACATGCGACGGATTCCGTTCAATATCACCGGGAACGCCTTCCGCTACTGTAAAAACAAGATCGCCCGCTTTGAGACTTTCCGGCGTTTCTTCGCAGGAAAATTCCAATCGGGGCGATCCAAATTGCTGATAGTTTTTCAGCTGCTTTAAGAAGCTATCCACGCCGCGCCAGCTAAAGCTGCTTCCGCCACGTAATCCGTGCCACTCAAACCCATTGTTTTTGAAAGGCAGCCCTCCTGCATACAGGCATTGCGAAACAAAATTCATACAGTCGCCGCCGCCCTTCGTGAAGTCGTTATACGCTCGATTTCGCGAAAGTGCCCATCGCCTGGCATACTGTACCGCATCCCGTCTGGCATACTGAATCACTTTTCCTTCCATCCAATCCCTCCTTTCTTCAAATAATCGTTTGACATTCTTTCATTTCCAGTCTACAATGCAAATAGAAACCGGGCTTTACAGAGGATGCAAATGAAGGCGCACTCCATTCCACAACCTACTGTAAGGAGGACAAGCACTTGAAAAAGACTACACTGTTAGCGACTTGTTTTACTCTGCTTCTCGCATTTTCTTCTCCAGTTTTGGCTGATGGTCACTATACCTCCGGCGATGATATGGGTGTCGAGGGTACTGGCGCTGGCGTTGTGATCTCCAAGAGCGCAACCATCCGCTCCACCCCTTCATACAGCGGCAAGAAGGTCGCCAGTGTTCCCGGCGGCTCATTCATCCTCGCTTCTCCCAACGTCGAAAATGGTTGGCGTAAAGTGACTTATGTTGAAAATAGGAAAACTTACGACGGATGGATGCTGGATGATTATATGGTTCACGACCAGCTTATCCTCACCTTGAGAAAAAGCAATATTCCTGCCTACGCCGCGCCCACTTTGGAAGCGAAGAAGGTCGGCTCTCTTTCTAAATATACTCAGCTCAACGTAATCGGCACATGGGATGATTTCTACATCGTGAGTTTGCGTGACGCAGCAGCCTTCATCCCAATGGATGCCGCAGTTTGGACATCCGCTGAATTAGACGAGTGGCTCTGCTTCACCAAAAACGGTCGGACAACGTGTGAAACGACTCTTCGCACCGGTCCGGGCGAGGATTGGCCAGAAGCCATGACTTGTAAAGCTAATACAGTCGTGAGTATTTCAGATATCTATGAAGAAGAAAACGGCTGGTACTTTGTTTGGTGCGATGATAAACCCGCATTTGTTTTAGGCTCGGATATTCAGTTCAATTAACCCGATGAAAAAGGCAACTATACGCTCGTATAGCTGCCTTTTGTGTTGATTGAGAATGTTCTTGCGTTAGTCCATCAGCGGATGGCGAAGAGCTTTCTTCGTGTTGTTGCCTTGACGCGCTCTCTGTGCTCTGCTACTAGATAATTAAGGGCAGGTTTTCCTGCCCTGTGCAGACTGAGTTCTGCCAGACTTGTAAATGAATTTGCGCATAATACTTGATGGTACCATTATAAGTATGTTCTAAACAACGCAATTTCACATAATGCGCACATTATTCGATGTTTCATCTCATATCAACACATAAATCTTTCATATCATGCTTTTTTCAAATTATTCTATCTTACCTTTCTGTATTTGGTACTGTAAATTGGCAATACTTGACTTAAAACCTCCCCAAGTCCCCCCCATTTGCTGTTTTATTTGTTCTTCATTTATATACTCTAAATACATTCTATTATTTTCTACAACAGAACAGTTGTATTTTTTGCATTCTCGTTCTGTTGTTACAAAACAAATAACGGATGGGAGTCCATTCGCAAAGCCTTTTCTTTTAATAAAGCCATGCTGTATTAACTCATAAGCACCAGGGAATTTTTTCCCAATCCAACAATATATTCCAACCACTGGCACTTGATTTACAGGACCATCTTGAATAAAGCTAGAACAAGGCACATTTATAACGTCAAAGACTTGCATAGCAAAAAAAGACTCATCATTTTGCACTGTTCCTATACTGGCAAGAATGATATCCCCCTTTTTCCATTTAGTGGAATGGCCACGCATAGGTGGAATCTTCTTTTTTTCACTGGGAAGTTCAAGCGTTAAAGCTGCTTTTTTCAAAGCGGCTCTTCTTTTACTTTTTTGATCGTTACGCCAGTCATCCATGTTTTCCATATCATGTTCAATAAAATTAAGCGCCATCTTTTTTGTTTCATTAGATAATCTTCCATATTTATGCTCTATTACAGCCAATGCAATCCAAAAAACGGCTTCTTCTTCTGTACCACTTACTTGCGGAACCCAATACTCAATAACTGCATTTTCTGCTTTTACATCATCATATCCACATGCTAAAAAATCACGATACATGTCCCTAACATCACATGCCGTATCATTTGAAAAAATACCAGTTCCCCAAGTTCCCATGATCTCACTCTCCCAACAAATCCATAAAATTTTCTATTGAAGAACCATAAATTTCAGCTGCTCGACTTATTTCTTCTCTAAAACCCGCAAGATTTAATACTGCAATTTCTCTACGCGCATTATCCAGTGCTTCTAAGCTATACACAGAGATCAAAGTTTGTTCTTCAACTTTAGCCTGACGAACAGTTAACCCCGTGCTGACAACAACCATTTCATAGTTTACACGTTCGGGATGCCGCGAATCTCTCTGATGTTGAGCCCAGCGCCGAGAAGGGTTGTTCGATCTACCTACATACCTGACTTTACCAGCAGAATCTTTGAGAAGATATATGGAATTATCATGTGGCAAAAGATTATCAATTCGAGCTTCGACCGTTGCAATAATTGCTTTTCTTAGTAATTCTCTTTGTTTATTATTCTCTTTAATCTTCTGATAAACATCAGTAAAAAAGCGTGATGTAGTTTCGCGCCAAGAATTAAAAATACCCCACAAAGGAACTGCAACACTATCAAAATCAAAAATTCCAATAGCAAATGCGTGTCCATTTTGATCCGAATACAAAATAGGACTATTTCCACAATAAGAATACTGATTATGGCACAGAAGAGTGCCAATTTTGCCTACCAGATCATCTGCATTAATAAACCGTTTCCACTCCGGATTATAATACCTACTCCGCAGATAGTAAAGCCCGGTCTCCTCATCATACACATACCCACGATAGCGGAACGGATTCAGCGTACCAATCGTCGCCGCCAGACTGCCGGTTTTGCTGATCGGATAACCCCACGCATCATAACCATATTCTACCACCTGCGTACCATTCGCGTCAATCAGCGCAACCACATCGCCCTGCAAATTGTAGACATAGAAGTAATCGACATCGTTATAGGTAACCATGCCGGGCTTCCCCTGCGCATCGTAGAAGAAGTGCAGGTCATGGCTACCCTGCGTCATGTGGACGACATTTTTGCCATTCAGCGTATAGTCGGTCGTTACGCCGTTGACAACCTTTTTAATTCGCAGGCCGTATTTCAAAAAGCAAAGAGCCTAACTATCTGGCAAATGCCAATAGCAGGCTCTTGTACCTCATTAATTTAACTATTACGAATCATGTAAAAAAACTCATATTATCAAATTGCAAAATTTTTCTAGGATTCTAATACATTATGGTTTTTTGATTATTTTTTTATACGCTCTATTTTATTAATATACTTTACAAGTTCCTCCATTTCATCTTCAATTAAGAATGTACAATCTGAAACTCTAATATGACTGCCTTTCCATAAAAAGTAACTTTTCAAATAAATTCCTCTATTCTCATTATATGCAACGCAATACACTTGCGTCGGTATCACATCTTCTATAATTACATCAATAGTATTGTTACTTAAATAAACTGGACTTTTTTCTACCAAATTCTTCTGGTAGTTCAAAATTTCATTCTCATAATTTATCTGATCTTCGAGTTGTAGCGGTACTAATTCTTTCAGCGATGTAAAATAAAATGAACGTCCAGCTACAAGTCCAACATTGCTTATAGAATTATTTCCTTCCCATATTACAATAAAAACACCATCTACCGCTTTCCAATACGAATACAGAATCCTACTATTCGACCAATAAACCGAAGATTCTCCAATTTTCAGAGGAATCCTATACAGTATTCTTCGAATTTCCGGAGCACATTCATAATATCTATCTACCGCTCCAGGAAATTCTTTTGTAATCTCTTCGTATGTTGCAGCAGTATGGTAACCATTTACAGAATCATACGGAATACACCCAAACTGATCTGCAAAGAGTTTAGACTCTGTAAAATCTTTTATATGATACCCTTCTTCAGCAAAGGAAATTCTGATGCACATCATCATTATACAAATTATCAACACTTTCATTCTTTTCATCATACTTATCCTTTCCTATCCACACTTAAAACATATGGCATATCCCATTCTTCTTCATTTTGCAAAATATATCTATCGTCATAAAATTCTACATGTTCAACGATCTCTTTCCCATCATTATCACGGCAATAATCAACCAAGAAAACACCTTCAATAGTATAATGCACCGATGCATTTCTCCCTGAAAACGGAAAAATAGTCGTTGAGTCGAATTCCATCATTTCTTGTTTTGTTCTTTTTTCTGAAGTATAGTCCAGAAATTCTTTCTTTGATTTAAACCTATCAACAATTATCACACCATTCTCTACAGGCACAAGATTCTTATATAAAAAAACATAGACATATTGTCCATCATCTTTTTTAAAAACAGCATAATATCCTTGTTGGATTTTTCTTAAGCACTCGATTTCATATTCATTTTCAAATCTTTTCTGTCTGTAAGCATGCGTATTAATTCGCTCAATCATTTCGACAATTTGAGAATTTGTATATTCTCTCGTAATCAACATTTCTTTTTCTAATCTATTATCAAATGATATATGATCCCCATTTATTAACCATACAATTATGCCCAAAATCGTTACATATACAATTGCAGCAAATAGATGCTTTGACATTTTAATATTCCTTCTTTACAGCTAAAATGTATGGTTTCTGAGTAGCACTTCACGATCATTGGGGCATCCCAAAATATCGTTGTTCCATCATGTTTTCACTACGCATCATAACCATATTCTACCATCTGCGTACCATTCGCGTCAATCAGCGCAACCACATCGCCCTGCAAGTCGTAGATTTTTACCATTCAGCGTATAAACGTCTCTACATGCCATTTAGGGGCATTAAATGGTCGAGTCTTTTTTGGCAAAAAAAGAAAAGACCTTCGATTTCTCGAAAGTCTTTATCTTGGTCGAGGTGACAGGATTTGAAATTTCCACCATACCACAAACTCGGCTAAACCCAGGCAAACGGTGCAAAGAATACCTAGATATTATACAGCTTTCGTGCAATGGAAATCAATAGATATAAACGGGTATTGTGGTAGTAATTGTGGTAATTGTGGTAAAAATCTGCGGCTGTGCCGGACGCATCAAACCTCTTCATTTCAGCCCAAAGTCTGCGGTACAAGTCACTCATTCCCTATAGGGGAGATGCTGGGGTTCTTGCTCTATGGAAGTCTGTGGAGGCTCAGTGGAAGCATAGCAAAAAGACATCATCTTGAGAAAATGAATAATACTTATAAAAACGGAGGCTGTGGAAGTAGTGGAGGTAAAACCACATATTACATAGAATCGTACCCAACTCTTATATGCCTTTGGTCAGCCAGCCATACGCCCATAGCAACCGACAACACAATATCATCATGAACACCGCTTCTGCCACCGTAGGTATCGCGCCCAGAGTCAGAAATCTTCGTCTGGAAATTCGCCATCTCTTCAATCAGGGCGGCGCTCTCTTTAATTCCTTTTGCAATCTTCAATGTGCCGTTCTGAAGGTGGATTTGCAGACTGGTGATGAGTTCTCGCTTTGGTACATTATAGTGATCGTTTATAAAAGCGCTGTCCATGCCTCCTGTAATGCTTATAGCGCTCAGAGAACGTTTAAAACCTGCTTGCCGCATCATATCATATACCGGCCTTCCAAGCCCTGTAAAGTCAATTACAACGGCTTTAGGAGCGTCTTCAAGCTGTGGGCTGTTATACAGTTCAACAAGCTTGTCAACAATAGCAGGGTATTCTGTTCCTCTGGCTGGGCGTTCGATGTGCCGGAGATGCAGTTGCAGTTCTCCCCTTCTCCTATATCCCAATACACCGACGCCGTTGAATATTCTTTCGAGCACGCTGATTGCTGTATAGTCATTCGCTTGTCCTAGATCGGCGCTGATGATGAATGTACGATCCTGAATATGAATTCCTTGGTCAGGCCGAGGAAACGTATATACACCTTTTTCATTCTTAACCATAGTTCCTCCATCAAAACAAGGGCTTTATGTTCTCGTCAAATGCCCTCTGAATCAAATCATGATTGAAAGTTTGCTGTACATCATCAACAAACTCGCAAAGAAACTCCTGCCTGAAAAACATATCGCCCATCGAGCGCCGCTGCTTTTCCAGCTCATCCGGGGTTATTCGCGGACACTGTGCTGCAGTCACCTCAACGCGCTTCCAATTATCGCCGCCGTCCATCCATTCGGTGAAGAAATGGCCTCGTTTACCGAATGGAGTTGTCATGGCGATGAGCTGCCCCTTGTTGATGATGAGCATTGGCTGAATAGCCTGATACAGCTCATCGGATACTTGTGAGGCTTCATCCTCAAGAATGAGTGTAACGCCGCTGTATCCTCGGATTGTGGCTTGATCTCCGGGAAGACTCACAATTCGGCTATTGTTTATCAACGTCAAAGATAGTTTGTTGTCCTCAATCAGCGCGGGCGGGTTCTCGATGGAGTTATAAGCCTCTTTTACTTTTCTGAAGAGTTCTTGAGACTGTCTTTGAGAAGGGGAGATAATCAGAATCAGGCTTTTGGGCTTGTACAGAGCTGTGTGAAGAGCCTTTGTCGCCGTGGTGGTGCTTTTTCCGCTCTGGCGGCAACAGTTCAGCAGCATCCGCTTTCCTTCATAGCGCAGAACCTCTGCTTGCCAAGGATCTGGAGTGATCCCGATATGCTTGGAAAAGGCTACAGGATCAAGCGCCATGAGCATATCATTATTCAGCATCCAATGCGCCTCCGATCTCAACTTGCTCTGCGCTGCGGATTGCATCAATGAGTGCTGCGCGAGCTTCAGGATAAGGCGCAAGAGCAGCCAGCATGGTTTGACGCAGGGAAACCCATTCAGGATTGACATGGAGATGATTATGAACAACTTGAGCTTGTTTTGTGAGTTCTCCTGTCAGTTTTGCATACAGGGATACTGTTTCTCTGTATTCTTTGAGCGCTCGAATAGCATTCAGGCGGTCATCATTGCGCATAGCTTCCCAATACAGGGAATCGGCGCGCCGCTCAAGCTCCATTACCTTTTCTACGCTGATAATCGGCAGGGGTGAGGATGCTTCCTGAACGGCCTTGACATGCTCTGATTTGTGCCGGTGGAGGGCGCTGCTGCTCACACCGAATTCTTTAGCAATTGTGCGCAACGAAGTACCATGCAGCAGCTCAAGATTGATACGCTCAACATGTTCGTGTTCGCATATACTGCATTTCTTTGCCATTGATATTCTCCTTTTGCGAATTGGGTTTGTTCCATAATTGAATAAGGCGCGCAGACGAATCCGCGCGCCTTGATGAGGTTATTCGGTAGCACCCGTATCGGTGCTACTCTGATAGTGATCGTTGATATTCTCATCAGAAATTTTGGCCTGATAGTAAATGGCATTAGCTTTGTTCTCGAGGACAAAAGCATCATAGCAGATGCGTCCCTCGACCAGAGCACCGCTGATTCCGGGAGGATTGGTGTGCGTGCGATAGTCGGCCAGTTTCTGAGGCGCAACCGTCGCGCATGGATGCGCAATCATAAAGCCGAAATTAGCAGGAACACGCGACGCCGGGACGCGGATAATCGGCATACCATCCACCATACCGATAACGCCCTTGAGACGCATTTCATTTGCAATGTCCGTCTCCATGCAAATATCCTTCGACTGCTTCATGAGCATATATGTATGAGGCGTGACAAGCAGTACACGCCCGGTTTCTGGTGCTTCAGCGCCGTCAAGCGCATTGCTGCCATTGATAATATGCTCATAGATGTTACCACTGGTAATCACGACAGCATCAGGCTTGTTGCCTGCATTAGCTACCATCTGAGAGATGACATAGCTGTCAACCTCAGGAACAACAACTTCTCGGAGCTGGCGCGCCAATGCAGATGCTGCTGTGAGCACACGCCCGGTTTCGTCCTCATCAAGCGTATCGATAACGAAGGTGAAAGAACGATCCTTGCGAAGGGTGAGCGTTTCAGTCGTCGCATCAAGGTCTTTCACCTCACCGTAACGGCTCCAATTGCCGTCAGAAGCACCTCGGCGTCCATAGTCGTTCATTGCGCTGGTGCCGACCTTGTATACCTTTACGGTAACAGCGCCGTCCCACTTAAAATCCTCATTCGAGATGAGTTCCTTTTTGCTCTCAGTTGAGAACAGTTCATCCACATAGGGAAGGTATTTGGTTACGAGTTCAATTGCCATTCATCATTTTCCTTTCATCTCAGCCCCATAGCACGCCTGATACGCGCGCTTTCAGAATTGGCATCACTGCTCACTCCATCGGTGAGACTCTTTGTAAAGCGAGGCTTGCTCTTGTCGCTATCCAAAAGCGTACCAATCGTCTTCAGCGCCTTTTCAAAGGCTTCAGGGCTACTCTTGTCGAGAACGTCGATCAGCTCGGCAGGAAGACCCGCGCGGGAGATGGATTCCTTAGCGGTCATCATGAATTCTCTCTTTTCGAGTTCTTTTTCCCTTTGGGTTAAGGAAGACTCAAGATCGGAGTTCGTCCGGTTCCGCTCCTTGTTCAGACGTTCCTGAACAATGCGGTTCACATCTTCCTGAGTAAAGGTTTTTTCCGTTCCGGTGCTGCCGGCGCTCTGGGGGTTCATAGATTCATTCATTGTTGCTTTCCTCCTTCACAACGCCCGGAGTGGGCTGGATAACTTCATCAGAACAAATAGCTGCAGCAAGTTTCTTATACTCATTCAGCTTCTTATGAGCAGCATTTGTGCGCTTGTGTTCGCGTTTACGGCCGTCCATTACACCGCATTTATAGATGATTCGGATAATGTCTTGATTGTTGAATCCTTGCGCGATGGCATCAGCACATAGGCCGTCTGCCCTCAATACTTCCGTGTAGAGCAAATGCTCAAATACGTTCTTCATATTGTCCATATCATTCCTCAACTTTTCACAAAGAAAAGCGGCGCAGGATAGAGCATCTTATCTCTTCCCGCGCCGCTATGGGCTACCATTCCTCACGAAATGGGGTACTCTCTACTGATATCTGGTACGTTAAAAACGTTCTCATCCGTATTGTATCGTTCGTTTCTGGCCTTGTCAACATGCTTTCTGCTTCTCGTGTTTCCGATCGAGATATACGCTCGTCGATACTTGCCCTTTTGATCAGCCTGCTTGACTTTGATTCCAAGATCGCGAAGCCTGTTAGAAACCTCTTCAAGCTCTTTATCGGTATCATAGAAAATGCTGATTTTCATACTCATAAGAACTCACCGCCAAGAATATTCATCGCAATGGAGATAACCTTGCCGAGGATGCGTACCGATTCATCAAGTTCAAAGGGTTCACCGAAAATAGGATAAAGGGCGTAGTAGTCAGTGGGAGTATTGTTGTGTCTCTTTACGTTGACATAACGAACAATGAGATTGCAATCGCCTTTTTGAACGGCAATGATGTCTCCATCAGCGACAGGTGCATCAATGTCAACAATTACGAAGTCCCTTTCTCCGAAGAATCCATATGATCTCTCAAGCCGGTATGCACCGCAATGCTCTTCAATGGGATCGTGAATACTGTCGGGATCAAGGTGTGCGCCGCACTCAGGGCAGACTACAAAGCTCTTTTCATCATTCATGATCTTCTTCTCCTTTTATTTGTCTCGTTCACGGACGAGTTTTTCCAAGAACGCAAGTAATTCCTCTTTTTGCTCTTTCGTAAGCCCCTGAATTAAGGCATGCGCTTCTGACACAGACAAACGATTGACAGTATTATCAGACATTTTCACTTCTCCTTTTTCTTCTGCATTTTCACAATCGCAACGTTCCTGAGGATCGAGATGAGCACCGCACTCAGGACACGTCTTATACTCTGCATGTTTTTTATACAATCTCAATCCTCCCTGTAACTGATCCGTTCAATAATAACTGCGTTGTAGCCGGATCGCCTCACGCCAGCTTTCACCTTGATCCACATTCTTTCAAATCTGGATGAGTTGTCTTTCAAAAATCTGGGGATTGTATTGGGCTTGTGTACGGAATACTCACCGTATCGTTTACCCATTTCTTCAAACAACTTGCCTGCAGGTATTTCGATCAACCTAGTCTGGCGTTCGTCCAGAAGACTTATGATTGTTTTAACAAGCGGGTCTGACTCGAAATTATCCTGTTCTCTGCGGTCGATTTCTTCCTGCGTCAGATCGGCACGCTGCCAGCGAAGGTTTTCATCTTGCTCGATCCTGATAGACTGCATTTCAACATCTTTTCCGCTGATGTGGAGTTGTGCGCGCTTATCTTCTCGCCTCTCTTTCTGCAGAATCATGCCGGTATCTGCAGCACCAAACAGGCCGGTTGTGCCGCTGATATTGTTGAATACATCTGCTTCATCGCGCATTTTGCGGTTATGAGTGATAGCGAGAATGCAGATTTTCAGCTCATCAGCCACAGTCTTGAGCGCGGCTGCTTCAGAATAATCATTCCTATAAGCATTCTTATTCGCGCTATCGTCATTACGGACACGCGCAAACAGATCAAGTACGACTAATCCCAAATTGGGATGAGCTTTTTTGAATGCTCTGATTCTGTCTGGAAGCCCTGATCCGATCTGAGATGCTTCTGTAACCAAATAGCAGTCAGGCGGGATATCTTCTCCTAGCAGCTTCTTTGAACGGCCCTGTAGCCTCTGGAAGCTGTCTTCAAGTCCGGCATAGAGCGTTGCACACTGATGTGTTTTGAAACCAATGAAGGGCCGGCCAGAGGCCACACAGAGGCATAAATACAGGGCAAGCCAGCTCTTTCCAGATTTTGGTGGAGCTGAGAGAAGAGCGAATCCAGGAGGAAGGATACCATCAACCAGAAATGTAATCGGAGGATAGGATTTCTTTGCAAGTTCAGCAGCCGAAATAACCTCAAATCCCCATGCTTTTGAATCTGCTGTTTCAATCGTGGATCGAGCAAACGTGCTCGTCATTTAACCACCTTCCGTCTGTTTCATGTAATCCTCGAAGGTCATCAGCTCAAGATTGTTGATATCGTCGATAACCTTCACATATACAGCCATGGCATCATCAAAAGCAGGATTGCTTTCTAGCGTTTCTGGAAGAAAAGCGTTGATTTCTGCTTCAAGCCGGTTTTTCATTTCGTACAGTCGCCTGTGCTCACTACTGAGCCAGCTTTCGTATTCCCTCCGATATTGCCCCTTTGATTTCCCCATAGGGGGAGGGGCTGGGGATGAGTCTAGGCCAAGCCGGAAGTCTGCATTGATGCGCTGCGCGGCCTGTAAGGGCGTGATACTGAGGATCGCCGATACCAAGTCAATTGCGCTGCCTCCATTATTGCAGGAGAAGCACTTGCAGCGGCCTGTCCGACGATCAAACGAAAGAGACGGATTGCTGTCAGAATGCCAAGGACAAAGGGCTTTATGCTCTCTGGTAATGGTCAGGCCGTAGAATTCCGCCGCTTCCAGTGCAGTAATGCGCTCCCGGATACCGTCAAACAGCGCGCCCATAAACTCCATCTTTCAAGGCATCTGGATGTTCAAGCATCCATTTTTCAACTGCGTCTTTCATAATGAGTTTTTTTCGTCCTACGCGGATAACGGGGAAACCTGCGATTTCTGTATACTTGTAGGCAGTAGGTACGCTAAAACCGAAGGCTTCTTTGAATTCCTTAACCGTCCATGTTGCTTTTTCCATACTATCACCTCCATGATGTTTTCGATGACAACATGATACAACCAATAATTCACATTGTCAACAGAAAATTCGCATTGACAACAATTTGTTTTCATGGTATCGTGTTGCATGAGGTGATAAGCGTGAATTTTTCAGAAAGGCTTAAGCAGATTCGGGAAGAAAAAGGGCTGTCTCAAAGTGAATTGGCCCGAATGATTGGTGTTGGAAGAAGTACAATTTGCAGTTATGAAAGCGGAAGACGAACAAAACTGACAGTACCTATTATTCAAGCTATTGCCATTGCGCTTGATGTACCATGGCAAGTGCTTGTTGCTGGTACTGATATGCAGAAGCAAACTGCTGCAGCGATTGACGGACATATGAATATCAAAACCATTAACGGGAAGACGTACTTCAATGGCGTTGAAACCGCGACGGACTCTGATCCATTTAAACAAGCACATCTTGAGCTGCTTTACAGAAAAGCTGAACAAATGGATGATGATGCAGTAAGCAACCTCGCGAAGGTTGCTGATGAAATGCAGCAGCTTCCTGTAAGCGCACAAGAGGAGATTGTCAGATTCTCGAAGTTCAGGCGAAAGGAAATGCAATCAAATCACTAGAGTCAGAGTGGAAGTAAAAAAGCCTCCACAACCTCCACAGCTTCCACTATTTCAATAATATATAGATTTTTTCACTTGTGGAGCCTCCACTATTTCCGGTGGAGCTTCCGCAAGCCTCCACTGAAAAGAAGGAGAAAACGAGCATGGCAAGAAAAAAAGCTCCCAACGGGAGCGGGATGCAGCCTCGCTGGAGGCCGGATATCAACCTTTGGGAAGCGCGATATATAGCCGGTATCAATCCGGCAACAGGCAAGGACAAGCGGAAAAGCGTATACGCAAAAACCAAGACTGAATGCGCAAAGAAACTCAGAGAGGCCACAGCAGCCGTTGACAAAGGGACATACCTAGAGCCGGAGAAGATGCGGCTATCTGAGTGGATGCAGAAATGGCTTGATACATACTGCAAGGTAAAGCCTCGAACAAAAGAAACGTATGAATCTGCAATCACATCAAGCATAATACCGACGCTTGGTCACTTCCGGCTTTGTGAGCTGAAGCCTGCACACATTCAGGATTATATTAACAGCCTTGAGGCGCGCGGACTCGGTGCGCATACCATCAAGGAATACTATAGCCGGATCAATCAGGCGATGAAGAAAGCAAAGCAGCTCCGCATGATCGCAGAGAATCCATGTGAGCCGTGTACATGTCCCAAGATCGTCAAAAAGGAAATGCGCTACATGGATAGCGATAACCTGAAAACCTTCCTGCGTGCAGCCCATGGGCATCCGCTCGAGCGCGCTTATCAGGTCGCCATCTTTACAGGGATGAGACAGGCAGAACTGCTTGGACTGTGCTGGGATGCTATTGATCTGGATAAAGGGATTATCACGATCAAGCGCCAGATGCAGCGCATTGCAGGAGTTGATACGCTTGTCAACACCACCAAGAACAACAAAGAGCGTGCGTATCCGCTTCCTGCATTTGTTGTGGACGTGCTGAAAGAGCAGCAGCGCTGGCAGAGGAAACAGCGGCTCGCCGCCGGGGGCAGCTGGAACAATCCCGACAACCTTGTATTTACCAACGCGATAGGGGAAGGGATCAAGGCGCGGACGCTCTACAATAATTACAAGGCACTGCTCAAGGCCGCAGAGCTTGACGAGAAGCTACGGTATCACGATCTGCGCCACTCCTACGCAGTACATGCCATCGAGAATGGAGATGATTATAAGACTGTTCAGCAGGTGCTCGGTCATCATTCATCCAGCTTTACGGCTGATGTATACGGACACCTCACAGAAGCGGCGCTCACTGCATCGGCCAGCAGGCGAAACGAGGCCATAAAGGAGCTGTACCGGGACGATAAAGAAACAGCTTCCGAGACAAGCGAAAGCTGCTGAAATATCCCAATTGTGGTAAACATTGTGGTAAAGCCCAAAAATTGATAAAGAAAAAGCTTTGATTTTTTTAGTAAAATCAAGGCTTTTCTATGTGGTCGAGGTGACAGGATTTGAACCTGCGACCTTTTGGTCCCGAACCAAACGCGCTACCAAACTGCGCTACACCTCGAAAATGGAGCCAATGAAGGGACTCGAACCCTTGACCTGCGGTTTACGAAACCGCTGCTCTACCGACTGAGCCACATTGGCGTTTAGTCTCGCAAGATCACGCATCCGCCTGACGAGAATAGATTATATCAGAATTCGCGCTTCTTGTCAATACATTTTTTATTCTTTTTTCACCTGTTTTTGAAAATTCTGTCGGTCAGCCCGAAAAAGTGGTTTTCACTGTTTTCCCCCGCGCGCAAATATGGTATACTACATCAAAAGGAGGTCTGCCGCTTGAAGGACAACCGCATCAATTATGACTTGGAGCGCAAACTGCGCCGCTATGCCATCGGCAATCTGATGAAATACATCGTCATCGGTCAGGGCATCGTCTTCGCGCTGATGTATATCTGGCCGACGCTGGGCTACCGGCTTTATTCTCTCATCTCGCTGACCCGCGCGGGGCTCATGCGCGGGCAAATCTGGCGGCTGGTGACGTTCGTGTTCACGCCGCCGTCCAGCTCCCCGATTTTCATTCTGTTCGCGCTGTATTTCTACTACATGATCGGCCTCGGGCTGGAAAACCAGTGGGGCAAGGTCAGGTTCAACCTGTATTATGGGGTCGGCATGCTCGGCTCGATCATCGCCGCGCTGATTACCGGCTATGGCAGCAACATGTTCCTCAATCTGTCGCTGTTCTTCGCCTACGCCGCGCTGTATCCCGACGAGCAGGTGCTGCTGTTTATGTTCCTGCCGATCAAGATGAAGTATCTCGCGCTGGCCGACGCGGCGCTGTACCTGTATTATTTCATCGTCGGCGGCGCGTCCACGCGGGTGACGATCGTGCTCTGTCTGCTCAACGTCTTCCTGTTTCTCGGCGGAGACATCATCAACACCATCCGCCGCGAATCGCGCTACTGGAAAACGCGGTATAATTTCCGCAAGGCCATGAGGAAGTAATTCTAAGGAGCTGTCAAGCGAACTGACAGCTCCTTTTATATCTCTCAGCCCGTCTTCCGCGCCGTCAGAATCATCCCGAACAGGCCGCCCGCGGCCAGCCCCATGCCCAAATCGGCGAGATAGGCGGTCAGTCTCGGGCTTTGCCCCATCATCAACGCATAGCAGACGATCCCCAGCGCCATATACAGCAGCCCGACACACGCGCCGCGCATGGCGCCGCCGCTCTCCCCCGCGCGCATGGCGGTCGTCACGCCCGCGAGGATGGACACGAACTTCACCACCTGATTGACGGCCGTGATGGCGCGGTCGCTGGCGTTCCACCAATTCAGAATCAGCGCGAAGACCGCCACGCCGATGACGGTGATCGCCGCCGCGACGAGCACCCCGCGCAGCACGGCAAACATCGCGTTTTTCTCCGTTCTGCGCGCGCTTCTTCGCGTCGTCCGCTTGAACGAGCCGACGCCCCTTGACGAAGCAAAGGTTTGATTTTCCACGCTCTTCCCCTCTCTTTCCCACAAAAAACCGCCCTGTCACAGCCAAAACTATGACGGGGCGGTTTATCTTATGCGGGAAATCAGATGAGCTGCTCGGAATCGTTGGTCACGGAGAGCTGCTCCACGTTGCGCACGGCCCAGCGGGCGATCATCATCTGGGTCTTCTGGTCGCCGACCTCGACGGTCAGCACATCGTCCTTGATGCGGACGATGGTCGCGTAAATGCCGCCGATGGTGCAGATGCGGTCGCCAACCTTGAGGTTGTCGAGCATCGTCTTGGCTTCCTTGTCCTTCTTGCGCTGCGGACGGATCAGCAGGAAGTAGAACACGACGAAGATCAGGATCATCGGCACAAACTGCACGGCATAGTAGATGATGGTCGCGCCGGTGCCCATGGTCTCGGTCGCGGCGGCCGCGTCGGTCGTCGCGGTGGTGGCGGCGGCGTCAGCCAGCAGGTTCATAAGGGCATACTTCATGGGGAAAGACACATCCTTTCATTCATTGGGTAACTTCATTATTATAGCTTGTTTTTCCTTGTTCTGCAACTGTTGCGGGCAAATTCATCGACTGACCGCATACATATAAACGCCTTCCATCTGCCCTGACAGCCAACCTTCGGCGTTTTTCTGTCGCAGGCGGCGACGATTTCAAACGTCCCTCAAAGTAAAGAACATTCGAGTTTCTCCTCCTTGGCTCCCTCTTCGAGGGAGCTGCCGAGAGAAGCGAGGCTGAAGGAGTTTTCTCAGAAATTCCGGCTCATGTCGTAATGGTTGAAGAAATCGCGGCGGAATTCCTCGTAGCGATCCTCCTCGATGGCCTTGCGGATGCGTTCCATCAGCCTGAGCAGATAGCGCAGGTTGTGGATCGTCGCCAGCCGTCCGCCGGTGATCTCGCCCGCCTTGATGAGGTGGCGGATGTACGCGCGGGAGAAATTCCGGCAGGCGTAGCAGTCACAGCCCTCTTCAATCGGGCCGAAGTCGTGGGCGTACTGCGCGTTGCGGATGACCAGCCGCCCCTGATCGGTGAAGCAGGTGCCGTTGCGCGCGATGCGGGTGGCGAGCACGCAGTCGAACATATCAATGCCGCGATACACGCCCTCCACGAGGCAATCCGGGCTGCCCACGCCCATCAGATAGCGCGGCTTGTTCACCGGCATATAGGGCATCATCGCGTCGAGCATGCCATACATGAGGGGCTTCGGCTCGCCGACGGAAAGGCCGCCGATGCCGTAGCCGGGGAAATCCATATCGCTGAGCGCCTTCGCGCTCTCGATGCGCAGATCCTCATAAAACGCGCCCTGCACAATGCCGAACACGGCCTGATCCTCGCGCGTGTGATATTCCTTGCAGCGCTTCGCCCAGCGGTGCGTGCGGAGCATGGCCTCCTGCGCGGTCTTGTGGTCGCAGGGATACGGCGAGCACACGTCAAACGCCATGGCGATGTCGCTGCCCAGCGCCTCCTGAATGGCCATGCTGGTCTCCGGGCCGATGAACATCTTGCTGCCGTCGAGGTGGCTGCGGAAATGCACGCCCTCCTCCTTGATCTTGCGCAGGCTGGCGAGCGAGAAGACCTGAAATCCGCCGGAATCGGTGAGGATCGGCTTATCCCAGCTCATAAATTTGTGCAGCCCTCCCGCCTCCTTGACCAGTTCCTCGCCGGGGCGGATGTGCAGGTGATAGGTGTTGGAGAGGATGATCTGCGCGCCGACCTCGTTCAGTTCGCGCGAGGTCGTCCCCTTGACGGTCGCCTGCGTGCCCACCGGCATGAAGATCGGGGTCTGGATGTCGCCGTGCGGGGTATGCACAACGCCGCGCCGCGCATGGGTTTTCGCGTCCTTTTTGACAAGGTCAAACGTTACGGGTAATGCCATTTTTCTTT
>ERZ773145.743-NODE-743-length-31191-cov-4.002955_pt1 | contig 31191 bp, 28 predicted proteins | sample MGYA00580848_ERZ773145 | MGnify/ENA primary metagenome ERZ773145 (study PRJEB29015, sample SAMEA2737858) | human gut metagenome | biome: human gut; feature: human-associated habitat; material: faeces | place: China | collected 2012 ... | reverse complement strand
AGTTCTACAACAACCAGATCGAGGCCGCCGGCACCATCATCCTCTCCCGGACTCAGAAGATGACGCAGGAGAAGCTGGAGGCCGCCGTGTCCATGCTCCGGGAGAAAAACGCCGATGCCGCCATCATTACTACCCCTTGGGATGAACTGGACGGCAAGGCCATCCTCTCCGCCATCGAAAAGGTCTCTCTGGCCGATGAACTGCTGGAGAAAATGCGGGCCGAACATGAGGCCGATGAGCACGAGCACCATCACCATCATCATGACGGCGAGGAGTGCGACGATCCCAACTGCTCCTGCCACCACCATGACCATGAGCACGAGGAGCATGAGCATGAACATCACCATCATGGCCATGAGCACGAGCATGACCACGAGCATGACCATGACCATGACGAGTGCTGCGGCCATGAGCATGACCATGAGCATCATCATGACCACGGCGAGTGCGATGACCCCAACTGCTCCTGCCATGACCATCACCATCATCACCACGCCGATGAGGTGTTCACCTCCTGGGGTAAGGAAACACCCAAGGTGTATACACAGGCGGACATCGACCGTATTCTGACGGCGCTGGATTCTGGTGACTACGGCGCCATTCTCCGGGCCAAGGGCATCGTGAACGGCACCGACGGCGCATGGATCGAGTTCGACTATGTGCCGGAGGAGCATGAGATCCGGGCGGGCCATCCCGACTACACCGGCCGCCTGTGCGTCATCGGTTCCAATCTGAAGGAGGAAAAGCTGGCAGAGCTGTTCGGCCTGTAAGCGAAAAAATTCATGGCTGATATTCCTGTATATCTCATCGCCGGTTTTTTGGACGGCGGCAAAACAGATTTTATCAACGGCATTTTAGAGGACGGCTTCGCCCGCGAGGACAAAACCCTCCTGATCTGCTGTGAAGAGGGCGAGTTGGAATACGAGCAGAAGGCTCTGGACAACGTGACCGTGGTCACAGTGGACGAGGAGGCCGCTCTCACCTGTTCCCAGTGCAAGGCATGGGAAAAGCAGTACAAGCCCAAGCAGGTCCTCATTGAGTACAACGGCATGTGGTCCATGGAGCGGCTGTACCGGGAGGTACTGCCCGCCAACTGGGTCCTCTATCAGGTGATGACCTTTGTGGACGCCAATACCTTTGAGACCTATGCCAAGAACATGGGCCAGATCATGATGGAAAAGATCACCAACGCCGACCTGCTGGTGTTCAACCGCTGCACCGATGAGCTGAAGGCCGCACTGCGGAAGCGGAATCTGCGGATGGTGAACCGCCGGGCGGACATCTATCTGGAAGATCTGAATGGCAACAGCGAGGACTACAACGACGGTGAGGTCTGTCCATTTGATCTGAACCAGCCGGTGATCAACATTCCGGACGATGACTACGGTGTCTGGTATGTGGACGTGATGGATTACCCTGACCGCTGGGCAGGGAAAACCGTTCACATGAAGCTGCTCATGTGCCACTCCAAGAAGTATCCCGGTACCCACTGCCCCGGACGGTTCGCCATGGTCTGCTGCGAAAATGACGTGCAGTTCTTGGGCCTGGTGGCCAAGGGCGTGGATCTGAATAAGTACAAGAACCGGGACTGGGTGGAAGTCGAGGCACGCATGGCTTTGGAAAATCACTCTGCCTACAAGGGCAAGGGCCCGGTAATGCACATCATCTCCATCAAGCCCTGCGAAAAGCCCGCCAACGAGGTCGTGACCTTCTGATCTACTGATATTCAAAAAGCACGTTTCCTTTTGACGAGGAAACGTGCTTTTCTTCTTGCATGCGCTTCTTATATTTGTCACCGTGCAAGTCATTGGCAAATCGGCTGCGTTTCCAATACGATTCGTATTTTTTGTTTTTAAATCGACATTTTGTATTGTAATTCCGCAAGTTTTTTGGGAATCCCGGTTTTCTTTCCGCTTCGCAAGCTCGCAAAATTTCGGGAATACTTGCAAATTCCGGGCAAATCCATATAATAGAGGTATTCTGGTATGAAAGGACTTTACGTTTTGAAAGAAAAGCGGATCTATAAAAGAGAACTGCCCCTTTGGGGGAGTCTGCCGGCCGCCGTTTTGCTGGCAGGCTGTATTACTTTACTGGCCCTGTGGTGCCAGCCAAACGCCCTGCGGACGGTGCTGGCAGGGTTCAAGGCCCAGCCCCTGCTGATCGTTTTGAACGCCCTCCCCATTGGACTTTTGCTGCTGGCCTTCGCCTTCCTGTTCCGGAATGTCTTTTACAGCGGGGCGCTGGTGAATTTCTTCGTCTGCGCGCTGTCCCTTGCCAACCGGGTCAAAATCGAGGTCCGGGACGAGCCGGTATTCCCCCGGGACTTCTCTCTTCTGAGGGAGGTAGGCAGCGCCATCCAGTCCTACGATATCCGCTATCCGGTGAAGGCCATCGCCGTGGTGGTGCTGACCACCGCACTGCTCATTGGCCTTGGGGTCCTGTTCCCCAGCCGCCCGGTGTCCTTCGCCGCACTGAAGGCCAAGCTGACAAAACGGGACGCCGTGGCCGTGTTCCCCGGCCGCTACTGGCCGGAGCGGATCGTGGGCGCGGTCCTCAGCTTCGGCGTTTTGACCGCGCTGATTTTCACGGTGTACGCCAGCAATACCCTCTACAATTCTTTCCGGGTCAGCAACGCCTACTATGTCCCCTCGGTGTTCAACGAGCTTGGTTTCCCCTACTGTTTCTGCCACCAGTTCACCACCTATCCGGTGGACAAGCCGGAGGGCTTTTCCAAGTCCGAGGCCGCCGGTTGGGAAACCGGCAGGCAGGCAGGGCTTGGCAAGGACGTCAGCGTGATCCTTGTGATGAACGAGGCGTTTTCCGACCTCACCGACCAGCCCATGTTCAACTGGGCGGAGGAAAACGATCCCCTGCCCAACCTCCACGCTTTGCAGAAGGACCCCCACGCCCTTTCCGGTCACATCGTAGTCCCCGGCTTTGCCGGAGGCACCGCCAATACGGAGTTCGACGCGCTGACGGGAATGCAGACCAACGCACTGTCCGTCACCGCCACCTCCGCCATGCGGGTGGTGAACCGGAATCTGGACAGCTTGTTCCGGGTGTTCGGGGCGGACGGCTACCGCACCTCCTTCTACCATCCCGGCGACGCCTGGTTCTACAACCGCGAGAACGTCTACCGCTGGCTGGGGGCGGAGCACGAGGTATTTGCCAAGGACATGAAGAATCTGGAATACAAGGGCCGCTGGGTCACGGATGACTACATGGCTGGTCTGATCGAGGAAGAATTTGAAACGGCGGTCAGCGAGGGCCGCCCCCTGTTCAACTACACCACCACCATCCAGAACCACATGAGCTACACCGCCGACAAGTACGGCGAGGACTATGTGTTCCCCCCGGTCTCCACCACGGCGGACATCTCCCCGGAGACCCGCTCCATGCTGGAGGTCTACACCGAAGGCGTCCGTGATGCCGACGCCATGCTGGGCCGGCTGACGGCTTACTTCGCAGAGCGGGAGGAGCCTGTGGTGCTGGTGTTCTACGGCGATCACCTGCCCTATCTGGGGGACAACCAGAAGGGCTATGCGGAGCTGGGATCTGAGGTGTCCATTCCGGAAAACGAGCGGGAGGACATTCTCTGCTCTTACAAGACCCCCTATGTGCTCTGGGCTAATGACGCCGCCGCGGACACGCTGAACTGGAGCGAGGCCGTGGCCGCGCTGGATTTTCCGGAGGACGGCGTTCTCTCTGCTTCCTTTTTAGGCAGCGTCCTGCTGGACCTCACCGGCCGCGCCGGGGAAAGTCCGTGGTTCGACTTTCTCTCCTCCCTCCGGCGGATCGCGCCGGTGGTGCAGAAGAAAACCTATATCCTGGCGGACGGCTCCGTACTGCCCCAGCGAATTTTGAACGAGCAGACGGATGAATCGTCCATGGAATTAAAAGATGCCATCCACAAGTGGCGCTGCTGGAGCTATTACAAGCTGAAATACGCGGACGTGGGTTAGACCCACCGCGAATATATGGAAAAAGCGGTTCCGGAAGTTCCGGAACCGCTCTTTTGTATCAGCTTTTCGCTTCGATCTTCGCTCCGCATTTGGGACAGGTGATGACGATCTTCCCCTTCCCAACCGGCACCCGGCAGATGGCGCCGCACCTGCAGGTGAAGTACTTGTGCTCCTTATCCGCCCGGCGGGCCTTGGCCCCGGCGGCGTTGTTCCGGGCCTTCCAGATCCAGCCCATAAACTTCTGGTTCTCCGCCCGGCGCTTGGTCAGGTTTTTGGAGAACATTCGGAACAGAATAAACACCATCAGCACCCAAAGGAGGGATTCGCAGATCCGGGCGGGGATCCATAGCCGCAGAAGGCTGAAAATCAACTGGGCCACCAGGATCACCAGGTAGCCCCGCAGAAGGGCCTGGTTCATCTGATCCATGCCGTTCCGACCGTACATGAACCGCGCCACCGCGCATCTGAATTTATAGAACATACGCCTGCTGCCTCTTTCCGTCGGCTCCCGCGGAACCGTAACTGTTTTACCTTACATATTTTAGCGGATAGGTCAGAGAAAGGCAACGGTTTAACAGCGGAGTTTACAAAAAAGTAATTTCTTTCCGGGACATTCCGTGTTAAAATGACATACGATATGAAAATACACAAAGGAAGTGTTTGGTTTATGGCAAAGAAACAATTCAAAGCGGAGTCCAAACGGCTGCTGGACCTGATGATCAACTCCATCTACACCCACAAGGAGATCTTCCTGCGGGAGATCATCTCCAACGCCAGCGACGCCTGCGACAAGCTGTGCTATCAGGCTCTGACGGATGACAGCGTGAAGCTGACCCGGAAGGACTTCAAGATCGACCTGTCTGTCAACAAGGACGCCCGGACCATCACCGTTACGGATAACGGCATCGGTATGGACAAGGAGGATCTGGAGAACAATCTGGGCGTCATCGCCTCCTCCGGTTCCTACAAGTTCAAGCAGGAGGTGGGAGATGACACCAAGGACACTGACGTGATCGGTCAGTTCGGCGTGGGCTTCTACTCCGCCTTCATGGTCTGCGATCAGGTGACGGTCCGCACCCGGAAATTCGGCAGTGACACCGCCTATCAGTGGCAGTCCTCAGGGGCCGACGGCTACACCGTCACGGAATGTGATAAGTCCGATGCGGGCACTGAGGTCATCATGCACCTGAAGGATGATACAGAGGACGAACATTACAGCGAGTTTTTGGAAGAATGGAAGCTCCGGGAGCTGATCAAAAAGTATTCCGACTACATCCGCTTCCCCATCCGCATGGCGGTCACGAAAACGAAAAAGGTGGCCTCCTGCATGTCCGACAAGCCGGACGAGGTACCCTATGTGGAGATGGAGACCCTGAACTCCATGGTCCCCATCTGGCAGCGGAAAAAGGCCGACGTGAAGCCGGAGGAATATAACGAGTTCTATCGGGAGAAGTTCCACGATTTCGCGGACCCCCAGCGGGTCATCACCGTGTCCGCCGAGGGTGCCGTGACCTACAAGGCCTTGCTGTTCATCCCCGGCACCACTCCCTTCGACTTCTACACCAAGGAATACGAAAAGGGTCTGCAGCTCTATTCCAGCGGCGTTCTCATTATGGACAAGTGTCCGGATCTGCTGCCGGAGCACTTCCGGTTTGTCCGGGGCGTGGTGGATTCCCCGGATCTGAGTCTGAACATCTCCCGGGAGCTTTTGCAGCATGACCGCCAGCTGAAGGTCATCGCCGGAAGTCTGGAAAAGAAGATCAAGAGCGAACTGGCCAAGATGCTCAAGGACGAGCGTGAGGCTTATGAAACCTTCTGGAAGAACTTCGGCCGCCAGTTGAAATACGGCGTGGTCAGCGAGTACGGCATCCACAAGGACCTGCTGCAGGATTTGCTGCTGTTCTGGTCCTCCACGGAGAAGAAGCTGGTGACGCTGGATGAGTACGTCTCCCGGATGAAGGAGGATCAGAAGGTCATCTATTATGCCGCCGGTGACACCGTGGATAAAATCGACAAGCTGCCTCAGCTGGAGGCTTTGAAGGATCAGGGGGTGGAGATCCTCTACTTCACAGAGGAAGTGGACGAGTTCGTGGCCCAGACCCTGCGGAGCTACAAGGACAAGGAGTTCCGCTCCGCCATGGACGGTGCATCCGACGAGTCCGCTCAGGAAAAGGCTAAGGAGGAGGCCGACACCCATAAGGATGTGTTTGCCTTCGTGAAGGAGACGCTTGGTGACGCGGTGGCAGAGGTGAAACCCTCCACACGGCTGAAATCGCACCCTGTATGTCTCACCGCCGGCGAGGGCCTGAGCTTTGAGATGGAGAAGTATTTCCAGCTCATGCAGCCTGACAGCAGCATCAAGGCCCAGCGGATTCTGGAGCTGAACACGGAGCACCCGGCCTTCACCGCTCTGGAGAACGCCGTGACCGCCGACCCGGAAAAGGCCAAGATCTACGCCAAGCTGCTGTACGATCAGGCGCTGCTGATCGCGGGACTGCCGCTGGACGATCCCTCCGGCTACACGGATCTGGTGTGCGGACTGATGAAGTAAGTCTGATAAGCAAAACCTTGCCTCCGGCGTGTCTTACAAGACACGCCGGGGGCCTTTTTGCTATTTCTCGCTATTTCGGCAGTTTAGCGCGCAAAAACACCTCCGCGTGGAAAATCCACGCGGAGGTGTTTTGTCTGTATTCGGCGTTTCTCAGCCCCACAGAGCGGAGAGGGACGGGATAATTTGCTTTTTCCTGCTCATGATCTTGGACAGGAACACGCAGTTCTTTTCCTCGCCGGTGATATTGAATGCCTGCCGGATGGTCTCCGTATCTCCGGAATACAGCAGATAGGAGCCTTCCACCAATACGTTCGTGATCATCAGCAGCACAATGTCCAGACCGTTCTTCTTACGGATGGTCTCCATCGTGGCGAGGAATTCCTCTTTCCGGGCCATAAGACGATCGGAATCCAGACAGGTGATCTGGCTCACCGCCAGATTGTGACCGCCAATGTGAAATTCCTTGTAGTCGGTGCGGATAATGGACTCAGCGCTCTTGTCCTCACCGGTAGCGGCGGAGAAAATGGTCTGCCCCAGCTCTTCCAGAGAGACATTGGCAATACGGGACATCCGGTTGGCAATGTCGATATCCCGCTGGGTGCAGGTGGGAGATTTGAACATGACCGTATCCGACACGATGGCGGCAGCCATGAGGCCCGCCATTTTGGCAGAGGGCATCAGACCCTTTTCCTGATACATATCCGCAACGATGGTGGTAGAACTGCCCACCGGCTCATTCCGGACATAAATAGGATTGTTGGTCTCAATATCCGCCAGACGGTGGTGGTCCACGATCTCCAGAATGTCCGCCTGATCCAGACCGGGCACAGACTGGGCCTTTTCGTTGTGGTCCACCAGAATTACCCGCTTGCGCCGGGGACGCAGCAGATGGAATCGGGACAGGGTTCCCACCACGTGCTCATTTTCATCCAGAATGGGGTAAGCCCGGAATCGGCTTTCCAGCACGGTATTGCGCACGTCATCGATATAATCGTCCAGATGGAAGGAAACCAGATCGTGGCTCTTGCAGATGCGCTCGATAGGCAGAGAGTGGCAGATCAGGTGGACTGCCCGGTACGCGTCATAAGGCGTGGAGATGATGCAGGTATCGGTGTCCAGCTCCAGCAGCTCCCGGCTGACCTCCGCCTGACAGACGATGACGCAGGTGACCCGCAGCTCCAGTGCCCGCTTGATCATGTCCGGCTGATCGCCGCAGACCACGATGCTGTCCGGAGAGGAAAACAGCAGGTTTTCCCGTCCCGCAGGCAGGGCGATGGTGACTTCGCCGGAGATCTCATCCCGGATCTGGCCGCCCTCGTTGAGGACCTTTCCCTCCAAAACGGAGAGCAGGTTATAGACCGGCACGTTCTTGACCGTGGAATTGCGGACAGCCAGCATATCGTAGCTGGCCACGTCACCGGCGGAAAGCATACCGTAAAGCGTACCGTCCTCATTGGCCACAGGCAGTACGGAGATCCGGTCCGCCTGCATCATCTGCCAGGCCCGGCTGATGGTAGCGGCGGGAGACAGGGTGGGCGGCGTATCGAAGTCCAGGTCCCGGACCTGCGTCCGAACGTTGTTGATCAGCTCCGGCGGCTGGGCACCGAATTTGTCCAGAACGGCTTTCGTCTCATCGCTGATCTGGCCCAGGCGGGCGGCGCAGTACTGCCGCTGCCCCAGAGCGTTTTTCAGTGCGGCGTAGGCCATGGCGGATACGATGGAGTCGGTATCCGGGTTGCGATGGCCGGTAATGTAAACTTTGTCCATTCCACAGCTCCTTTCGGATCGTTTCTAAATTCTGTTTCTCTCATGATTATGAGAGTCCGGCGTGAAATTGTCAACAGTGCCTTTCACCAAATGGACCGTGCGAAAGTACAGTCTCACAACCCATTTTGTATAGTTCCGGACCATTTACAGGATCAGAAGCTCCTTGGATGCCAGCGTAATGTTCTGACAGCCCTGTTCTGTGATGACGATCACATCCTCAATGCGAACGCCCAGCTTCCCCGGCAGATAGATCCCCGGCTCCGCGCTGATGACAGCGCCGGCAGGCAGCGGCTTGCTGTTGGACGGCGTAGCATTGGGATTTTCATGGATTTCCACACCGACGCTGTGGCCAAAGCTATGGCCGAAATAGGGACCGTATCCGGCGTCCGCGATGACCTGTCGGGCGGCGCCGTCCACCGCTGCGCCGGTGACGTCGGCCTTTGCCGCGGCGATTCCGGCCAGCTGGGCCTTGAGGACCGTGTTGTAAACAGTCTCCATCTCCTCCGTCACATGACCAACGGCCACTGTGCGGGTCATATCCGAGCAATAGCCGCCGAATTTGCAGCCGAAGTCCATGGTGACGAACTCCCCGGCCTGAATGGGCTTCTCACTGGGAACACCGTGGGGCAGGCTGCCGTTGGGGCCGGAGACCACGATGGGATCAAAGGACTTGTCCTCCGCGCCGTAGTGCAGCATTTTATAGAGCAGCAGTGCGGCAATTTCCTTTTCCGTAACGCCGGGACGGATCTCGCCGAGAATGTCCGCCAGCGCTTTTTCCGCGATCCGCTGGGCCTGGATCATACACTCCAACTCCGCCTGGTCCTTGACGGCCCGCAGCGTCCACAAAAGCTCCGTGGCGGGGACCAGCTCGCAGTGGAGCTTCTCCGAAAAGCGGCGGAAATCCGCCGCCGTCATATATTCATCCTCATACCCCATGCGGGTGATGTGTTCCTTCTCGGTGACCTCGTTGATGAGGGCGGAGTAGGGATGTTCCCGGTCCGTTTGCCGGATCTCCGCACCCTGTACATAGCGCGCAGCAGCTTCCGTATACCGGCTGTCGGTGAAATAATAGCTGCGGTTTCGAGTGACGATGGCCACACCGTCCGTCCCGGAGGAGTGAAAGCCGGAGGCGTAAAAGCGGTTGGCCTCGCAGGTCAGCAGCACGGCGTCCAGGCCGTGGGCCTCCAGCACACCGGCGATTTTTTTGAAATGGTTCATAACAGATCCTCTTTTTCTGAGAGCCGCAGCATATCAGGTGTAACCGGCCCTCTGTGATGAGCAGTGTAGCAGAATTTCACGAAATTGTCAAAGCGGCTCGTCAGTTCGGATTTAATCTCACCGTATTTTGTGGAAAATCACAGTTGACTTTAGTCGTTTAAAGCTGTATGGTAATAACATCACAAAGCCCGGTGCGGCGGAAAGGAGTTCACAATGCGTTTCGGAATGTTTACCTATATTTACCGCTACGCACGCTATTTTGCGGGCTTCTTTCATAATGCAGAAACGGAACAGGCATTCTGCCGGGCATAAGGCTTGCACTCGTTAAACGCGAGGGGGCTCTGTTCCACGGACAGAGCCCCCCTTGTTTTTTGGAAGGCATCCAACTTTATGAATTCGTCCGGATACGGACAAAAGGAGAAGATCACTATGAAAAAGAAATTGCTCGCTCTTGTTCTGGCTACGGCCATGACGCTGTCCCTTGCCTCCTGCGGCGGCTCCAAGACGGAGACACCCTCCACCGGCTCTGACAATTCCTCTGCCAGCTCTGACAATTCCTCCGCCGAGGGCGCCACCTATAAGGTCGGCATCTGCCAGCTGGTGCAGCATCCTGCGCTGGACGCTGCAACCCAGGGTTTTATCGACGCTCTGAATGAAGCCCTCCCCGGTCAGGTGACGTTTGAGAACAAGAACGCCTCCGGCGAGGCCAACAACTGCGGTACGATCGTCAACGGCTTTGTTTCCGAGGGCGTGGACCTGATCATGGCCAACGCCACCGCCGCCCTGACCGCCGCCGCTTCTGCGACTGCCGACATTCCCATTCTGGGCACCTCCATCACCGCTTACGGCGTGGCCCTGGATCTTGACGATTTCGACGGCACCGTAGGCGGCAACATCTCCGGCACCTCCGATCTGGCTGACCTGAGCCAGCAGGCCGATATGATCACCGAGTGGTTCCCCGAGGCCAAGAAGGTGGCCCTGCTGTTCTGCTCCGCCGAGCCCAACTCCAGCTACCAGATCCAGGAAGTGGCGACCTGCCTGGCCAACAAGGGCATTGAGACCAAGGAATTTGCCTTCACCGACTCCAATGACGTGGCGTCCGTGACCCAGTCTGCCGCTGACTACGCGGATGTGGTCTATCTCCCCACCGATAACATCGCCGCCTCCAACACCGAGGCCATCGCCAACATCCTGGTGCCCGCCGGTGTTCCCGCTATCTGCGGCGAGGAGGGTATCTGCTCCGGCTGCGGCGTGGCTACCCTGTCCATCAGCTACTATGATCTGGGCGTGACCACCGGCAAGATGGCTGCCAAGATCCTCACCGGCGAGGCGGATATCTCCACCATGCCCATCGAATACACCGACGCCACCCCCAAGTACAACCCCACCATCTGCGAGGAGCTGGGCATCCAGCCTCTGGACGGCTATGAGGCCATTGAGGGCTGATCCAAAACAAACGCGATCCTATAACGAAAATCTGGCGGGAGGGGGCAATCCCCTCCTCCCGCTGTGAACAAGGAGAAACGGTATGAGTTTTCTAGCCTCCCTTCTCAATGCGCTGCCGGGCGCTGTGGCCCAGGGCCTGATCTGGGGCCTGATGGCCATCGGCGTCTACATCACCTTCCGTATTCTGGATGTAGCTGATCTGACGGTGGACGGATCTCTGGCCACCGGCGGTGCCGTGGCCGTCATGCTGATCCGGGCAGGTCTGAACGCTTGGGCCGCGTTGCTGTGCGCCTTTCTGGCAGGTATGCTGGCCGGCTTTGTCACCGGCCTGTTCCACACGAAATGCGGCATCCCCGCCATTCTGGCCGGTATTCTGACCCAGCTGTCCCTGTATTCCATCAACCTGCGGATCATGGGCAGCAAGGCCAATCAGGCAGTAGGCGTGGATAAGTATGATCTGCTGGTATCCCAGCGGTATGTGCGGACCGTGAGTCTGGATAACCCCCTGCCTCTGCTGGTGGTATTCACGGTGGTGCTCATTGCCGTTTTGTACTGGTTCTTCGGCACGGAAAAGGGCTGCTCCCTCCGTGCCACCGGCGCAAACCCCAACATGGCCCGGGCTCAGGGCATCAATACCAACGCCAACGTGGTGCTGGGACTCATGGTGTCCAACGGTCTGGTAGCCCTGTCCGGCGGTCTGCTGGCCCAGTTTCAGGGTTCCTCCGACATCAACATGGGCCGGGGCGCTATCGTCATTGGTCTGGCCGCCGTCATCATCGGCGAAGTGGCCTTCGGCAAGGTATTCATCAACTTCGCTTTGAAGCTGCTGGCGGTCTCCATCGGTGCCGTCATCTACTACATCGTTCTGCAAATCGTTTTGCAGTTGGGTCTGAACACCAACGATCTGAAGCTGGTATCCGCCCTGATCGTGGCCGTGTTCCTGGCGATCCCCTACTGGAAGGGCCACATCCACACCAAGAAGGGAGGTTCCGTCCATGCTTGAGTTGAAGGATATCTGCAAGACGTTTAATCCCAATACCATCAACGCTAAGGTAGCTTTGAACCATCTGAACCTGACACTGAATGACGGGGATTTTGTCACCGTGATCGGCGGCAACGGTGCGGGCAAGTCCACCATGCTGAACGCCATCGCAGGCGTGTTTCAGGTGGATTCCGGCACCATCACCATCGACGGACAGGACGTTACCAAGCTGCCGGAGCACAAGCGGGCGGCATTTTTGGGGCGGGTGTTCCAGGACCCCATGATGGGCACCGCGCCCACCATGCAGATCGAGGAAAATCTGGCGCTGGCAGCCCGCCGGGGCCAGCCCCGCGGATTGAAGTGGGGCATCACCGCCTTGGAGCGGGCAGATTACAGAGAGCTGCTGAAAACGCTGGATCTGGGGCTTGAGGACCGCCTTACCGCCAAGGTGGGCCTGCTCTCCGGCGGTCAGCGTCAGGCGCTGACGCTGCTGATGGCCTCCCTGAAGCAGCCTAAGCTGCTGCTGTTGGACGAGCACACTGCCGCTTTGGACCCCAAGACCGCCGACAAGGTGCTGGCTCTGTCCGACCAGATCGTACAGGAGAACAACCTCACCACCCTCATGATCACCCACAACATGAAGGACGCCATCGCCCACGGCAACCGGCTCATTATGATGGATGCCGGTCGGGTGGTGGTAGATATCTCCGGTGAGGACAAGAAGAAGCTGACGGTCCCCGACCTGCTGGCCCTGTTCAGCCGCGCCAGCGGCTCTGACGAGGCCAATGACAAAATGCTCCTGTCCTGAAATCCTACATACATCTCTCCCCCGGAAGGTCTCTTCCGGGGGATTTTGCTATGCAAAAGCACAGTAAAATAAGAAATGTGCCATTTCCTCGCCCCCGCAGGGCAACCGGGAATGATGCACGAAAACTTCATGCATTGGCATTTGTGCATGTTCGCGGTGCGCTGCTCATGCATGCAGTTTTATGCGCAAAAATATACCCCGTTCTTCCGCTTTTTCAGAAGAACGGGGTGTACTTTTAAATCAGGCATGCGGTCAGTCCGCGCTGGAATTCATGACCTCGTTGGCGGACTTGACGGTGCGGCGCAGGAAGATTGTGCTCAGGGTGAAGGACATGACCTCCGCAATGGGGAAGGACCACCACACCAACTCCAGCCGTCCAGTCCGGGACAGCAGCCACGCCACCGGCAGTAATACTACCATTTGACGGCACACGGAGACGATCAGGCTGTACACCGGATTGCCGATGGCCTGGAACACCGAGCCAGCGATGATGCAGAAGCCTGCCAGCAGGAAGGAAACGCTGATGATCCGCAGGGCAGGAACGCCGATGGCCAGCATGGTCTCCGATGCGTCGAACAGTTCCAGCAGTGTGGAGGGAAACAGCTGGAAAATGGTGAAGCCCACAACCATAATGACCATGGCGGTGATGTTGGAAAGACGGATGGTCTTCCACACCCGCTGAGGCCGGGCTGCGCCGTAGTTATAGGAAATAATGGGCACCATACCGTTGTTCAGGCCGAAGATGGGCATGAACACGAAGCTCTGGATCTTGAAATACGCGCCGAACACGGCGGTGGCGGTGGGGGTAAAGACAAAGAGGATCTTGTTCATGCCGAAGGTCATCACAGAACTGATGGACTGCATGATGATGGAGGGGATACCCACCCGGTAGATCTCCTTGGCCACGATGGGATCCCAGCGGATGTTCTTCCGGTGGATGTGAATGTCGTGGTTGCACTTGATATTCACGATCAGGCCCACGATCGCCGCCACGATCTGTCCAACAACGGTGGCCACAGCAGCGCCGGCCACGCCCATCCGGGGTGCGCCGCACAGTCCAAAGATCAGAATGGGGTCCATGACGATGTTGATGATGGCGCCCAACAGCTGGGTGCACATGGCCAGACTGGTACGGCCGGTGGATTGTAGCAGCCGCTCAAAGCAGAACTGGCTGAAAATACCCACGGAAAGACCTAAGCAGATCCGGGTGTACTGCACGCCGTATTCCACGATCTCCGGCACTGCCTTGGCCTGCGCCACGAAGAAGGGCCGGGAGAGGAACAGGCCGATGAAGGCAAAGACAAGATAGCTGCAAATGGGCAGCAGGAAGATACCCGCGCCGGCAGCCCGGTCCGCCATCTCCTGCTTCTTTTCGCCCAGAGAGCGGGAGAGCAGGGCGTTGATGCCCACGGCAGTACCTGCGCCCACGGCGATCATCAGGCTCTGGAGGGGGAACGCCAGACCCACGGCGTTGAAGGCGTTCTCACTGAGCCGGGAGACAAACACGCTGTCCACGATGTTGTACAGCGCCTGTACCAGCATGGAGATCATCATGGGCACCGCCATACCGGCCAGCAGCTTGCCTACCGGCAGAACGCCCATCTTGTTTTCCTGGGGAGCCGCACCCGCGGCGTTTTGCTTACTCATAAATTAGATTGGTTCCTTTCATATCAGCTTTCGGAAGAAAGACGCGGCCTTTCAGCCGCGCCTTTTCTGGCATTTACTTTTTCAGCTCGCCGGTGGCTAACTGCGTCAGGTAGGCATTCAGGAAACCGTCCAAGTCGCCGTCCATCACATTGTCGATCTGGCTGGTTTCGTAGCCGGTGCGGGTGTCCTTTACCAACTGATAAGGCATGAACACATAGGAGCGGATCTGGCTGCCCCACTCGATCTTCATCTGAACGCCCTTGATGTCGGAGATCTTCTCCGCATGCTGCTGGATCTTCAGTTCGATCAGCTTGGCACGCAGTTGCTTCATACAGTTATCCTTGTTCTGGAACTGGGACCGCTCCTGCTGAGAAGACACCACAATACCGGTGGGCTTGTGGATCAGGCGGACGGCGGAGGAGGTCTTGTTGATGTGCTGACCGCCGGCACCGGAGGAACGGAACACCTGCATTTCGATGTCCTCCGGGCGGATCTCCACCTCTACGTCATCAGGCAGCTCCGGCATGACCTCCACAGCGGCAAAACTGGTCTGGCGGCGGGCGTTGGCGTCAAAGGGAGAGACGCGGACCAGACGGTGGACGCCGTGTTCGCTCTTCAGCAGGCCGTAGGCATTCTCGCCCTCGATGGAAATAACGGCAGATTTGATACCGGCCTCGTCACATTCCTCGTAGTCCAGCGTTTTCCAAGCGTAGCCGTGACGCTCCGCCCAGCGGGTATACATCCGATAGAGCATCTGGCACCAGTCCTGGGCCTCGGTGCCGCCGGCACCGGAGTGGAGCTGGAGAATAACGTTGTTTGCGTCATACTCACCGGAGAGCAGCGTGGTCATACGGATCTCTTCGATCTCGGTTTCCAGCGCGGGGAACTCTGTTTTCAATTCTTCCAGGATCTCTTCATCCTCCGCCTCCTGGCCCATCTCGCACAGGGTGGTCAGATCCTCCCAGGTGCTCATGAGTTTCTTGAAGCGGTGGAGCTTGTTTTGAAGCTGCTTCAGGCGGGTCTGCACCTTCTGAGAGCGCTCCAGATTGTTCCAGAAGCCGTCCTGAGTGGTCTCATCCTCCAAACGGGCGGCCTCCTGAGCCACAGCGTCGATGTCAAGGGCGTCCCCCAGCTTCTTCAGCTCCGGTTCCAGGTCCCGTAGCTTCTGCTTATAAACGTCATATTCGATCAAAGCCATACTGATTCTCCAATTTCCATATAGATTACTTTAGCCATGATATTATATAGGAGTTCCCCGATTTTGTAAAGGGAAATATGCACAAAAATGACGATTTTCAAAAATTCAGCGCACGTTTGCGGAAAACAGGTGAAAAAAGAGACGGACTCTGTCCGTCTCTCACGCTCAATGATTCAGAATAAACTGTTCCAGCTCCTCCGCCGTCCGCACGACTGCGGCAGCCCCGGCCTCCGCCAGTTCGCCGGGTGCGGCGTACCCGAAGAACTCCACGCCCACGCAGGCAAGGCCGCATTCCTGCGCACCAAGCACATCATACTTCCGGTCACCGACCATCAAAACGGTGGGCTTATCCGCATCGGTCAAGCGCAGGCGGCGCATGGCTTCCCGAATGACATCCGCCTTTTCCCAGTCGGCCCCCGCAGGGCTGCCGGTCACAGCGGACAGAAAGGGTGTAAAGCCAAAACGCCGACAGATGCTCACGCACAGCTCCTCCGGCTTGGAGGAGGCCAACGCCAGAGTGTATCCCTTGGCCTTCAGCCGTTCCAGAACGTCCCGAATACCGGGGGCCGCCTCGTTTTCATACTGTCCCACCGGCACATAGTGCTCCCGGAACACCCGAACGCCCTCCACCGCCTTCTCCCGGCTGTAGCCGCAGTGCTCCATGAAGGATTCCTGCAGCGGCGGACCGATGAATTTCAAAAGGGTCTGGGCATCCGGCATGGTCCCGCCCAGCTTTTCAATGGTGTATTTCACGGAGTTGACGATCCCCTCCCGCGAATCCGTCAATGTACCGTCCAGATCAAATAAAATCGTGTGAAACATCCGTTTCTCCCTTCTGTAAGCAAAACGAAGCCGGGCCAACAAGCCCGGCTTCGCCGTCTGTTTTGTCCCTTTACAGACGATTCTAACATGAATTCAAAGGCTCCGCAAGGAAAAGCTGCACAAAAATCGCAAATTACAGAGTTTCCACCGGCTCGTAATCCAGCAGTTCAATGCGGGAGCTCCACATGTCCGCCGTTTCCGCCGGGGGATTGGAGAGCATGGTGGTGAGATACTTCTTGCTGTCATCGGCAAAGACGGTAGCTACCTTCCGGCCCGGCTCCAGATTCTGAATCACAGAGCCAAGGAAGTTAGCGCCGGAGGAGATACCCACGCCAAGGCCCAGTACACGGCCGAATTTCGCCGCCATGGCAATGGCGTCCATATCGTTGATATCCATTACGCCATCCACCAGAGTCTGGTCCACCACAGCGGGGATAAAGTCATCGCCGATGCCCTCAATGTGGTGAGCGCCCCTGACAGTCCCGCCGGAAAGCAGAGGCACTGCATCCGGCTCCACAGCCACAGCCCGGACGGCGTGATCTGCCTTCAGACGGCGGGCGGTGCCCATGAGGGTGCCGCCGGAACCGACGCCGGCCACGAAGTCCGTCACATCCGGAAGCTGGCGCAGGATCTCAACGCCGGTAGTAAGATAGTGGGCCTCCGGGTTATCCTGATTTTCAAACTGCTTGGGCTGGAAGCCGCCGATCTCCTCCGCCAGATCTCTGGCCCCCTGAAGGGCTGCGTTGAAGCCGCCGGCTTCCCGTGAGATCAGGTGCAGGGTGGCACCGTACATAGCCATCAGCTTTTTCCGCTCCTCACTGGCCCAGTCCGGCATGAAGATGTGGACGGGATGGCCGGTGAGGGTACCCAGAGCGGAGAAGGCGATGCCGGTGTTGCCGCTGGTCATCTCCACGATGGGCTGGCCGGGCTTCAGGGTGCCGTTGGCGGTGGACTTGGTGATAACGTGGGCCGCCAGACGATCCTTGATGCTGCCGGAGAGGTTGTATGCCTCCAGCTTTGCCCAGACAAAGCCCTCCCGGCCGTCCAGCTTGTAGCGGATGCGGATCATGGGGGTGTTCCCTACCAAATGTGTGAAGTTCATAACTGTGTCCTCCTCATCAATATAATTCATGTTGAATCTTCCCATCTCTGGGAAACGCGGCCGGGTAAAACAAAAGGAGCGATGTGCGCTTGCACATCGCTCCTGAAAGCTCTTCATGCAAGACACAGGCACACTGAAACGGACGCCTGTATCTGCGATCAGCAGTTCAGCCGCCCTATGTCTTACAACAACAGGTTTTTACAAATTCATTTCTCATAGCAAGTTTAGTGTAGCACCTCTCCGTTGGAAAGTCAACCATTTTTCCATTCTATGGGAAAATAGGCCGGTTTGTTACCGCAAAATGTTTGTATGGACCAGCGCCCGGAACAAGCAGGCCGCCGCCACGCCCGTCACAGCTCCGGTGATCAGGGAAGCGCCCAGCAGAATGGGCAGATAGTACAGCGGGGCCATCGAGCCCAGCGTCAGGCAGGCTGCGGCGATCTGGCCGCAGTTGTGGGCCGCCGCGCCGCCGATGGACACGCCGTAGATAGACAGATGCCGGGATCGGGACAGCAAGATCATCACCAGCATGGCGGAAAAGCCCCCCAGCAGGGAGAAGATCAGGGCGTTCATGTTCCCGGCGAACACCGCCCCCAACAGGCACCGGCCTGTCAAAATCAGCAGCGCCTGAGCGGGACCGAGGGCGTACAGGGCGAATACCGTCACAATATTAGCAAGGCCCAGTTTGATGCCGGGGATGGGAATGGCCAGGGATAATGGGAAAAAGTTCTCCAGATAGCTGAACGCTAGTGCCAGCGCTGTCAGCACGGCACAGAGGGTCAACTGCTTCGTTGTCAGTTTCACAGTTCCCCTCCTAACCGATTACAATGTCCACGCCGCTGCTGTCTGCCGCGCCGCCGGTGAGCTGAATGACGATCCGGGCCGGAAGACACACGATGCTCTGCCCGCTGCGGGAGATGGTCCCGGTATGGACACAGTCCTGGGTGGGACAGTCGGAGGAACTGACCCGGAGGCCGTTTCCGTCCTCCGCCGCCACCGTCAGCGTCACGCCGTTGTAAGAATAGGTGCGGGGCGCGTCCAGCAGGTCTGCCGGGGCAAAGCGGTCGATCTCCTGCCCGTCAGCGGTGACCACCGCCGTCAGGGTACCGGTTTCGGTTCCGCCACGCCAGACCGTCATGGCCGAGAGAGCCGCCAGCGCAATGACCGCCAAGACCACGATCACATCCCAGAAATTGGGCTTCAGCTCAGGAAACCGTTTCATAGGTGTACCCACTGTCCTTCACTTCCTCAAACCGGTCCGCCAGTCCGGCAGTGATGACCACCCGGCCATCCTCCGTCACCAGCACCAGATCGAAGTCATACCCGCCATTTCGCCAGAAGTCCAGCGCCTGCTCCTCTCCCATGACGAACAACGCCGTGGAAAAAGCGTCGCACATAGTGCCGTTTCCGGGCAGAACCCATTCCTGATCCGGCCCGTTGGCATCCGCCACCACCGTCACTGACAGCAGACCGCTGTCCGCAGGATAGCCGGTGGCGGGGTCAATAATATGGTGGTAGGTTTTTCCGTTTTCCTCAAAGTACCGCTCGTAGCCGCCGGAGGTGATGGCGTAGGCGTCCCGCAGGGACAGGATCGCCGCAAGGCCACTCTCATTCCGGGGATCCTTGATCCCCACCCGCCAGTCGGAGCCGTCGGGCTTGGTCCCCAGCACGAACACGTTGCCGCCCAGAGAGATTTTACCGTTTTCGATCTCATGGTCATAGAAAACAGCCTCTACACAATCGGAGGTATAGCCCTTGGCGATGCCCCCTAAGTCGATGGCTTGTCCTTCCCCCAGCGTCACAGAATCAGAGGGCGACCCCAACATCTGAATCGCATCGCTGTTCACCTTTTTCAACAGTGTGTCCAGTTCGGACTGCTCCGGTACCCGGAAGCTGTCTCCGGTGAAGCCCCAGGCATCCATGACGGGAGCAATGGTAATATCAAACGCGCCGTTTGTGGCGTCCCGATACTCCTTCGCACGGGCGATGAGATTCCAGTAATCGTAAGTCAAGTGCCGGATGCTGCCGTCCCGATTCAGCCCGGATACCAGACTGTGCGCCTTTGTACGGGAGAGCCGATTTTCCAACTCTTCGATCCTTTTCTCTGTGTATTTTACCGCTTGCTCCGCATGTTCACCATAGGCCGCGACCTCCATCACCGTGTCCATGGCGAAGATCTGGGCAGTAGCCTCCGTTGTTTGTTTTCCGCAGCCTGTCAGGCACAGGCACAGGGTCAGTATCAGAATTGAGAACCGTTTCATGGCGTCCTCCGTTAGAATTTGATTCGATTTTTTCAGTATACCGCGAATATTGTAAAAAAGCAATGAAGGTTTTCCTTGCAAATTGGAAAAGAGACTGGTATACTATGAACGTGTGTCGGCGGGAACCGGTCCGGAATGGACTGCCCGCATTTTGGGAAATATGACCCTGGAGGTTTTAATAGATGGCAAAAAATCCGAATAAAAAGGTCGCTCCGAAGGACGAACCCATGAATGGAGCAATGAAATTTTTTCTGGCTGGCTGCGTAGCAGAACTGTATTTACTGATCCTGCGTCGTTTTTATATCAATGCTGACTCTGAACTGACCCGGATCGCCTGGTATGATCACTACCTCTGGACTCTGGCCGGGATCGGCGCGGGTGTGTTGGCAGTGGGCGTGATCGCCGCTCTGGTTTTGCGGGGCAGCGCCAAGAAGCAGAAGTCCGCTTGGATCCTTGCTGCGGCAGGCGCTTTTGTGGGTGCGGCTACGGCTCTGGTCCGCTTAAATATGGCCACCCTCTCTTTTATGACAATCGTTGTGCCGGTCATCATGCTGCTGGGAATCCTCTGGGCGCTGTATGACCGGGAATGTGCACTGGCTCTGACGGTGCTGGGCGCCTCCCTCTTTGTTCTGTGGGGCGTGCGCCGGTACGGTTCCAGCATGTATGTGGGCACCACCGTCAAGATCTGCGTTGTGATCTATCTGGTTCTGCTGGCAGCTCTCGCCGCACTGACCAAGAGCGGCAAGCTGAATAAGCTTCTGCCACCCAAAGCGGATAAGCTGCCGGTATATGCAGCCTGCGGTCTTTCCGCGCTGGCTCTGCTGGCCTCTCTGCTGGGCGGTGGCATCTCCTACTACGCCATGTGGGCACTGGCAGCGGTGGTCTTCGCACTGGCTGTCTACTACACGGTCAAGCAGCTTTAAAATGTGAGCAAACAGCTCCGGTCCAGTACGGACCGGAGCTGTTTTTTGCTGCAGCAAGTTCCAATCTGCACTTTGCTCCCCCGAAAGTACAGGGGGACCTGACGCCATTGGATACGATCTCAAAGCGGAACTGCATGAAAAGCCCCGGGAGAAACCGCTTTCTCCCGGGGCCTCTTTCCCATAAAATAATTGCGCGTAAGGAAAGCAGATATCCGATCAATCCGTAAAATCAGGATAGCCCTCCTTCAGGGTCTCATCATAAACGGCACGGTCACCGCCGATGAACTTGGGCCGTACCCGGGCCGCCAGCACAATGGCCTGACCGATGTGATCCTGCTCCAGCCGCACCGGCACCGCCACCTTTTTCAAGTGCATCCCGATGAGGGTGCCGCCGATGTCCAGTCCTGCGTCTGCCCGGATCTCCTCCAGCGCCACAGGATGCCGAAACGCCTTGTAAGCGGCGGTAGCGAAGGAGCTGCCCGCCTTGGGCTGGGGCACCACATTGACGATCTCCCCGCCGGGGACCGCCTCGTATTCCACGATCAAAGCCCGGTTCAGATGCTCGCAGCATTGGGCGGCCATGTAGACGCCCATGGGGCCGAACACACTGTCAAGGCCCCGGAAAATGGCATCCGCCACCTCCGGTGTAGACCAGCTTCCCACCTGATGCCCTACCACCTCACTGGTACTGCATCCGATGACCACGAGCTGTCCCTTCCGCAGATGGGCAGTCTCCGCCAGTTGGCGGGCCGCAGCGGCGGACTCCCGCTCTACCTGTTCCAAAAGCTGCTGATTCTCCAACGTATGTACCGTAGTTCCTGCCATATATAAGCCTCCCTTTTGTTTTACGCACAAGGTGCCGTGTGAGAATTTTTCTCACACGGCCGCCTTATTTTTTCGTTTACAGTTCCAGACCGCTCAGCGCAGGCGCCTTTGCCTTTTGCAGCAGCACAGCCAGCGCAAGGCCGATGGCGATACCGGCGATCCCCTGAACGATATTGCCGGGAATACTGGCGGCTGCCGCCAGACCCTTGCCCAGGATCATGGAGGCGTAGGCAAAATAGCCCAGGACCATGATGGTCTCCCCCACGATGCCGCTGACCAGCATGGCAGTCTTCCCGCGGCCCAAGGCCCGGAAGATCAGCGCCGCTACCAAGGCGTCAAGGCCCTTAATGATCAGGGTGCCGGGAACATAGTGTCCGTAGCCGCTGAGCAGATCCACCAGCATGGAGCCGATACCGGCCGCCGCCGCACCGTACCAGGGACCCAACAGCCAACCGGAGAGCAGCACGAAGCAGTCGCCCAGATTCACATAGCCGTTGACGGGGGACGGGATCTGAATGATGCTGGTAGCCACATAGACAAGGGCGGCCATCAAAGCACTGAGAACTAACTTTCTTACCTTCTGATTTTCCATTGCACTTCACCTGTTCCGGCGTGTACCGCCTGTTCTTGCATTCATTATATCCCATCTTGATACTATCTCAATATTCAGAATTACAAAATTTTATAAGGTCAGTTTAAGGCAAAACAAAAAAGGACATCCTGACGGATGTCCTTTTGTTTGGCCTATTAACCGATCTTGTTGAGCTTCAGGGTCATAGCGCTCTTGCGGTGAGCAGCCGTGTTCTTGTGCAGAACGCCCTTAGCGACAGCCTGATCGACCTTCTTGACCGCGACCTTGTAAGCGCCATCGGCCTCGGTGCGATTGCCTTCAGCGGCAGCCGCCTCGAACTTCTTGATGGCAGTCTTCAGATCGGACTTCGTAGCCTTATTGCGCGCGTTGCGGACCTCACCGATGAGGACACGCTTCTTGGCAGACTTGATATTCGGCAAACCAAACACCTCCTCCTGGCATTTCTTGGCGCGGTTTCATAATTTCCACCGTGCAGAATGATATTTTAGCAGAGAAGTCCAGAAAAAGCAAGCCTTTTTTTAATATTTCTATATTTTTTTGTATAGCGCGAATATCTCCGCAAAAGCTACCCTTAATACCACAAGATTTTGTGTCAGGAGGGCAAAATGTTTACAAAACGGACGGATCTGGCAATCGAGGCCCACGAGCTGTGGCAGGAATCCGCCGGGAAAACCACCCGGCTGGCAGGCGTAAGGGCCACGGAGAAGAAAATACAGGGGTATCCGGTCACACGAGTGGATATTCTGGACCAGGAGGGAGAGGCCGCTCTGGGAAAACCTGCGGGCAGCTACCGCACCCTTGACCTCACCGCCTTCTGGCAGCGGGGGGATGGGTTTTTTGACCGGGCGGTGCGGGCCGTGGGGCAGCAAGTCAAGGAGCTGACCCCGGACAGCGGTCCGGTGCTGGTGGTGGGCCTTGGAAACCGGGCCATGACGCCGGACGCTGTCGGCCCGCTGGCGGCGGACAACATCCTCATCACCCGCCATCTCATCGACGCTATGCCCCAGCACTTTTCCGGGTTCCGCCCGGTGGCGGCCCTGCGGCCGGGGGTGTTGGGGACCACCGGCGTGGAATCTGCAGAGGCGGTGCGGGGGCTGGTGGACCGGCTCCATCCGTCGGCGGTCATCGCCGTGGACGCGCTGGCCTCCCGCCGGGTGGGGCGGGTGTGCTGTACCGTCCAGTTCAGCGACACCGGCATCATCCCCGGCAGCGGCGTAGGCAATCACCGCTCCGCCCTGAACCGGGAAACTCTGGGGGTACCGGTGCTGGCCGTGGGCGTTCCCACGGTGGTGGACGCCGCCACGTTAACAGCGGATCTATTGGAGGAATCCGGGCTTCCCGAGCCGGATATGGAAACGCTGCGGAGCCACCCTGAAAACCTTATGGTCACGCCAAGGGACATCGACCAGCAGGTGCGGGACCTGGGTAAGGTCATCGGCTACGGCATCAACTGGGCCTTGCAGGATCTGGAGATCGAGGAGATCAACGCCCTGCTGTCATAGGGTCAGAGGTCCAGCTCCAGTACCACGGGGCAGTGGTCGCTGCCCGTGACCTCGCTCCAGATGTCGGCGCTTTTGATCTTATCCTTCAGCCGGTCGGAGACGATAAAATAGTCGATACGCCATCCGGCGTTGTTCTTCCGGGCATTGAAGCGATAGCTCCACCAGGAGTATGCGCCGGTCTTATCCGGATAGAGATACCGGAAGGTATCCGTAAAGCCGCTTTCTAACAGCTGGGTCATTTTAGCCCGCTCCTCGTCAGAAAAGCCGGGGTTCATGCGGTTGGACTTGGGATTTTTCAGGTCGATCTCCTGATGGGCCACATTGAGATCGCCGCAGTAGACCACCGGCTTCGTTTGATCCAGCTCCATCAGATAGTCCCGCAGATCGTCCTCCCACTCCATGCGGTAGTCCAGCCGGGAAAGCTGGTCCTTGGAGTTGGGCGTGTAGCAGCACACCAGATAGAATTCCGGGTATTCCGCCGTAATGACCCGTCCCTCGTGGCGGTGGACCTCCTTGCCGAAGTCATAGGTGACGGAGAGGGGCGTCTGCCGGGTAAACACGGCGGTGCCGGAATAGCCCGCCTTGTCGGCGCTGTTCCAGTAGCGCTCATAGCCCGGCAGGTCGAATTCCGCCTGTTCCGGGCGCATCTTCGTCTCCTGCAGGCAGATCACATCTGCGTCCGCAAAGGCGCAGAAGTCCAGAAAGCCCTTGCCGAGACAGGCCCGCAGGCCGTTGACGTTCCAAGATACCAGTTTCATAGAGGCTCCTTCCCCGCCGTCCGGTCCCGGCGGCGGTTTTTGACGGTTTTCCCCCATTTTACCCGGTTTTCGCCGGGAAATCAACTTGCCCTTTTCGGCGAAAAGGAGTACAGTAAAATAAAAATGATTAGAGGTGTATCGTGGGGACGGAAAGCGGAATCCGGAATATGACGGCGGGCAGTCCCTTCCGCCATATTCTGATGTTTACCCTGCCGCTGCTGGCGGGGAATTTTTTGCAGCAGTTCTACAATATGGTGGATAGCTGGGTGGTGGGCAACTTTGTCAGCGACGGAGCCTTGGCCGCCGTGGGCGTTGGCTTTCCGGTGATCTTCCTGTTCACATCCCTGTTCTCCGGCATCGCCACCGGCGGCACCGTGGTCATCGCCCAGGCCTTCGGCGGTGAGAGACCGGACCGGGTCCGGAGCGCCATCGACAGCCTGTATACCGCCTTTATCCGCAGTATTCTGCCCATCACTGCCGCCGCGCTGCTGCTGGTGAATCCCCTGATGACTGTTTTACGGGTGGACCCCGCCGCCTTGGCAGAGACCCGGACCTATCTGCTGGTGGTCTGCGGAGGGCTGATCGGCAGCATCGGCTATAATCTCAACGCCGGCATTTTAGGGGGCATGGGCAACAGCTCCACCACACTGCTGTTTCTGGCGGTGTCCACGATTTTGAACATCTTTCTGGATCTGGCACTGGTGCTGGCGGTACCGCTGGGGGTGCTGGGCGTGGCGCTGGGCACCGTCATCGCCCAATTGTGCAGTTGGCTGTTCGGTATCTGGTATATCAACCGCAGGTATCCGCAGCTGGCCATCCATCCCTTCAACGGGATCTTCGACCGCAAACTGTTCTGTGAGATCATCCGCATTGGCCTGCCCAGCGGTATCCAGATGTCTCTGGTGGCCCTGGGCGCCATGGGCGTACTCTCCAAGGTCAACAGCTACGGAAAGGCCTTCACTGCCGGCTTCAACGTGGGCAATAAACTGGATACCCTGTCCTTTCTGCCGGTCCAAAGCCTGGCCGCCGCTGTGATCTCCTTTGTGGGGCAGAATATGGGGGCAAGCCGGGAGGACCGGGTCCGTCAGGGTGTCCGGATCACCGTGACCATGGCCGTTGTGTGGACGGTTCTCAGTTCCGCCCTTGTGGTGTGGCTGTCCGTCCCTCTGTCCCGGATCTTCTCCCCGGACCCGGCGGTCATCGCCGCCAGCGCCCGGTATCTGCAATGCGTGATGCCGCCCTACGTGCTGTTTGCCATTCTGTTCGTACTGAACTCCGCCATGCGGGGCGCGGGCGACAGCCTGTATCCCATGGTGAACGTGGTGGCCTCTGTGATCCTGCTGCGGGTCCCCTTCCTGTACCTGCTGGCAAACCGCTTCGGCCCGGACGCTATGTATTGGAGCTACGGCATCGGCTGGGCCGTGGCCTGCGCTCTGTCCGTCTATCACTATGCTGCTGGAAAATGGCGGGGAAAGTACCACAGCGAATAAAAACAGCGGAAATCGGAAATATTTTGACCGGATGATTGACTAATCGTTTAAAATATGGTATAAGTGAGTGCAATCGAGAATGCAATGAAGGGGAGAGTACGTCCTCGCGGCATGGTTCAGAGAGTCCCGGCAGCTGAAAAGGGACCCATGCGGTAGACAGAACATGGCCCCGGAGCCGCGCGGCTCAGCGCTTTGGCGCAGGCTGCGATGGGTGCGCCCATTACAGCGTCAGGGTATCGCGTGCCGGTTTCGGCAGGCTTGTACCCGCAGAGGCTCACACTGTGAGGTGTGGGCGAATCAAGGTGGTAACACGGCTTTCTTCGCCGTCCTTGAGCGTATGCTCAGGGACGGCGTTTTTATTTGCGATCACTCAAAATTTATCATAAAGAAGAAAAGAGGAACCGGATATGGAAAAGGACACTTTTTATATCACAACCCCCATCTACTACCCCTCAGATAAGCTGCACATCGGCCACACCTACTGCACCGTGGCCACCGACACTCTGGCCCGGTATCACCGGCTGAAGGGTGAGGACGTCATGTTCCTCACCGGTACCGACGAGCACGGCCAGAAGATTGAGCAGAAGGCTGACGAGGCCGGCGTCACTCCCCAGGAGTTCGTGGACCGCATCGTGGACGGTCCCCGTGGCGTCCGGGATCTGTGGAAGCTGATGAACATCTCCAACGACCGTTTCATCCGCACCACGGACGATTACCATGTGAAGGCCATCCAGCGGATCTTCAAGCGGATGTATGACAAGGGCGACATCTATAAGGGCACCTACAAGGGCAAATACTGCACTCCCTGTGAGTCCTTCTGGACGGAGAGCCAGCTGAAGGACGGCTGCTGCCCCGACTGCGGCCGCCCCGTTGTGGACGCTGAGGAGGAAGCCTACTTCTTCCGTCTGAGCAAATATGCCGACCGTATCCGGGACCTGCTGGAAAACACTGACTTCCTCCAGCCCCGTTCCCGTGTCAACGAGATGGTGAAAAACTTCATCGACCCCGGTCTGGAGGATTTGTGCGTTTCCCGCACCAGCTTCTCCTGGGGCATCCCCGTGGACTTTGACCCCAAGCACGTGGTCTATGTGTGGGTGGACGCCCTGAGCAACTATATCACCGCGCTGGGCTATGAGAATGACCGCTATAATGACTACAAAAAATACTGGCCCGGCATCAACATCGTCGGCAAGGAAATTGTGCGATTCCACTCTATTATCTGGCCTGCCATGCTGATGAGTCTGGAGGAGCCTCTGCCCAAGCACGTTTTCGGCCACGGCTGGCTGCTGCTGGACGGCGGCAAGATGTCCAAGTCCAAGGGCAACGTGGTGGACCCCTACCTGCTGGCGGAGCAGTTCGGCGTGGATGCCCTCCGCTTCTTCCTGATGCGGACCTTCCCCTTCGGCTCCGATGGCAACTTCTCCAATGAGCTGCTGATCCAGACCATCAATACCGATCTGGCCAACGATCTGGGCAACCTCCTCAGCCGCACCACCGCCATGGTGAACAAGTACTTCGGCGGCTCCCTGCCTGCAGGCTGCGGTGCCACGGAAGATGAGAAGCAGCTGGCTGCCATGGTCTGCATGGGCAGCAGCGTGGAGCTGGCCGCCAGCGGCGACACTGTGGACCCCGTGCTGTACGATGCCCAGCTGGTGGCACAGGCCGCCGGTCTGAAAAAGGCCTACGCTCACGAGATGGACACCTTCGCCCCTCACAACGCCCTGTCTGAGACCTTCAAGCTGATCCAGCGGGCTAACAAGTATATCGACGAGAACGCCCCTTGGGCACTGGCCAAGGATATGGAAGCCAACGGTGCCCGGCTGGCTCATGTGCTCTATAACCTGCTGGAAGCCACCCGCATCTGCGGTATCCTGCTGACCCCCTTCATGCCGGAGAGCATGGAAAAGCTCTTCGCCCAGATCGGCGTAGGTGCGGAGGCCCGGACCTGGGAGTCTGCGGACCTCTGGGGCGAACTGCCTGAGACCGCTGCCGTGGTCAAGGGTGAAAACCTGTTCCCCCGTCTGGATCTGGACAAGGCCCTCGCGGAACTGGAAGCCGCTGAGGCCGCCGCTAAGAAGGCGGAGCAGCCCGACGTGGAGGTGGAGCCTCAGCTCACCGAAACGGTGGACTTCGACACCTTCTGCAAATCCGATTTCCGGGTGGTGAAAGTCAAGGCCTGCGAAGCCGTGAAAAAGTCTGACAAGCTGCTGCGCTTCACGCTGGATGACGGCACCGGCACCGACCGGCAGATCCTCTCCGGTGTCCACAAGTTCTATGAGCCGGAGGAGCTGGTGGGCAAGACCCTGGCCGCCATCGTGAATCTGCCTCCCCGGAAGATGATGGGTTTAGAGAGCAACGGTATGCTGCTTTCCGCCGTCCACACGGAAAAGGGCGAGGAAAAGCTGAACCTCATCATGCTGGACGATCAGATCCCGGCGGGTTCCAAGCTGTGCTGACTACTTAGGAGGGGGACTTGTCCCCCTCCTAATCACCTCCCACCAGTCTGCGGACTGGTGAACGTGCCCAAGGCACTTAGATCAAAGTATTTTTGTCAGGCACATGTCCTGACAAAAATGATTTCAATTTTTCCATGCGGGACACAAAGTATCTTCATCAGAGTATCATTCGTCAGGCAAAAAAGTCCCTTGCCCCGCGCGGGCAAGGGAAGTCCCCCAGAGATGCCCTGGCAAACATCATCTGAATTTTAAAGGAGATCTCTTTGATGAAAAGCAAAATAAAGCGGGCGGTTATTTCGGTAGTTGTATTTGCAGTGATTTATATATTATCTGGTTTTATCATTGGTTGGCATAGCTATGATATGTATCTCAAGGCAATTGAATTTTTAGCTGCTATCATAGGTGCAGGGTGCTATTGGATCGGCAGTAACGAACAATAAAATACCAGTTTTTTCATCTGCGCTCTATCGGCGCATATGCTGTAAGTTTCAAAATTTACGGAGATCGAGGTCATCAATGCGGTTACAAAGCGCGATTTTTGATATGGACGGGACCCTGCTGGACTCCATGCCCACCTGGCGGGAGCTGGGGCCCACGTTCTTAAAGGAGGCGGGCATCTCCGCCACACCGGAGCAGGACCGGATGCTCCACACCTTAGCGGACTGCGACGTGATCCCCTATCTGCGGGAGGTCTGCGGTCTGCCGTGGTCCCAGCAGGAGATCATCGACCAGATCATTCGGCGAATGGAGACGTTTTATTCCAGCCAGGTCCGGCCCAAGCCGGGTCTGGAAAAATTTCTCTCCATTTTGAAAATGGAGGGCGTATGGATGTATGTGGCCACCGCCACCCATCGGCGGCTGACGGAAAAGGCCCTGAAAACGGCAGGCATCGACCACTATTTCCGGGGGATCGTCACCTCCGCCGACGCGGGAAATCACAAATCTGAAAGCGCCGACATCTACGAGATGGCCATGCGGCGGCTCCAGTCCAACAAGCGGGACACCGTGGTATTTGAGGACGCCCTCCACGCCATCCGCACCGCCAAGGCAGCAGGTTTCCGGGTGGCCGGGGTCTATGAGGCCACGGCGGAGCAGGATCAACCGGAGATTCAGCGTCTGTGCGACTATTACATCCGTTCCTACGAGGAACTGGTCCAGTCTGAAACCTTCTGAGCATCGCAAAAGGAGCCGTATGGCTCCTTTTTTTCAAAATCTTTTTCCAACGCTGTAACGAACCGCGCCCCAAACGGATATAACAGATGAAAACGCCGCTGAAAGGGGGAGAAACTCCGTGAAGGATCTGGATGCCGTCTACCGCCAGCACGCGCAGACGGTCTACAAATTTCTGCTCTCCCAATGCCGGGACCCCCAGACGGCGGAGGAACTGACCCAAGAGACTTTTTATCAGGCAGTGCGGTCCATCGACCGGTTCGACGGCAGCTGCAAGGTGTCCGTCTGGCTGTGCCAGATCGCCAAGCACCTGTGGTATCAGCATTTGCGGAAGGCCAACCGGGAAACGGAGCTTCCTGAGGAAGCAGAGCTGCCGCTGGTGCCCTCCGCCGAGGAGGAGGCCGTCAGCCGCTCCGGGCAGTTAGATATGCTGCGGCGGGTCCATGAATTACCGGAGCCGGGACGTGAGGTGGTCTACCTCCGGGCCTTCGGTGGGCTGTCCTTCCGGGAGATTGGAGACGTTTTAGGCAAAACGGAGACCTGGGCCAGAGTGACCTTTTACCGGGGCAAGGAACGATTGAAGCAAGGAGGCTGCAACAATGAAGAATGATCTGACCTGCGGTGTGGTGCGGGATTTGCTCCCCTCCTATGTGGAGGGCCTCACCTCTCCGGAGAGCAATACAGCGGTGGAGCGTCATCTGTCCGAGTGTCCGGACTGTGCCCAGCTTCGGACGGCACTGGTAGGCGCGCCGGAGCAGGCGGCCCCAGAGGACGCAAAAGAGGTAGACTATCTAAAAAAAGTGAACCGCCGGGGCTGGCGGCGGGTGGCGGCGGCGGTGGCCGTCACGGCGCTGCTGTTCGCCGTGGGCGTCGCGGCAAAGCTGTTTCTGATCGGCACGCCGATCCAGACGCAAGGCATGAGCTGGGTTATCAGCACGGATGTGCCGGGACAACTGGACATCCGGGTATACTCCATTTGGTCCGGCACGGCCTGCCGCCAGTGGGAAACGGAGCAGGAGCCGGAGGGGATCGTCCGCGTCACCTGCCGTCAGGTATTGCCCTCTCCCCTCAGTAATTCCGGTGATTACCGGGCCGTCCTCAACACGGAGGGCGTCAACGCGGTCTATCTGGGAGATCAACTGATCTGGCAGGGTGGTGTCGAGATCTCGCCGCAGATTGACAGAATCTATCAGGCCCAAACGCCCTATGTGGGGGACGCCCCCGCCGTGGGCCGGGTGCTCAACGCCTTACGGTTCGACACCTGCGGAAGCTATACGCTGAAGCTGCACACCTCCTCCGCACCTTACCGCCTGACGCTGAATTTCTCCGTCCCCCAGACTTCCGGTAAAATGGGAGACTCTGAAAAGGGCCTTTATCAGGACATGGCGGCGGTGCTGGCAATCATCGGCAATCTGGACGAAATAGAATGCGCGTTCCTGGACGAGAACAGCCAGCCTTGGTCCCGTGTGCTGACGGTGGAGGAATTGAACCAAGACCTGCCCCGGATCGTCGCTGACTACAATGAGCGGTTTTCCCACGGCAAGCCCTGTCCCCTCTATGATGATGTGAAGGATTACGTCGGCTCCTGCGCCGATCTTGAGCAGTTGTATGATGCCATGTGGTGGGCTGGTGAAGGCGGGTTCTACGCGGAAACCGAATAAAAGCATCAGCGCCCACGGCTTTCGCCGTGGGCACTCAGCGTGTCGAAAAA
>ERZ773145.739-NODE-739-length-31363-cov-4.676760_pt1 | contig 31363 bp, 30 predicted proteins | sample MGYA00580848_ERZ773145 | MGnify/ENA primary metagenome ERZ773145 (study PRJEB29015, sample SAMEA2737858) | human gut metagenome | biome: human gut; feature: human-associated habitat; material: faeces | place: China | collected 2012 ... | reverse complement strand
GGTGCTAAAAGCTTCCCACCAATGGTTCTACCATAGATGACTGCCTTTAAAAAGACTTGACCTAAACTTTAAGTGTCTAAAATAAGTACATTAACTAATTGTAAGAAAATGAATATATTTAAGATTTTAAGTTCATAATAATCTTGGTGATTATTTATGAAAGAACTTATAAAAGATGCAGAGATTTTTGCGATTGGTGGTTTATCTTATGGTGCAATAGAGATTATGTGGCGACATTATACACATTGGACAATGGTTATTACAGGCGGAGTATGCTTTTATACTTTATATAAATTGAGTAAAGGCAAAGAAAAAATGCCTATTTTGAAAAAGTGTTTACTTGGAAGTGCTGTTATAACAACTGCAGAATTTCTTACAGGAATAATAGTAAATATGATATTTGATATGAAAGTGTGGGATTATTCAGGTTTACCACTTAATCTATTTGGTCAGGTTTGTTTGTTTTATAGCTTTTTATGGGCTTTGCTTACTATACCGATTGATGCCGTATGCAAAGCATTAAGAGAGCATTTAGAAGCATAAGTTGAATAAATTACTATGAAAGTTATATTAAAATCGCAATTAAAAGTCTGAAAACCCTTTTTAAGTTGGTTTTACAGACTTTTTCTTTTTTCTTAATAAATAAAAAGTCAACGCAAAAAATATATTGAAAGAATCTGCCAATAATGATATAATATATTATATTTGTTTAATATGACCTAATTTTGTGATTGAACTGTTGGGATTTTTCTCGGCAGTATTTATGAGTACGAAAGGAATTTTTATCTATGTTAAGAGAGAACTGTTACAGAACTTTATACTGTGGTGACCTAAGAGAAAGTCATATCGGACAAACTGTCCGTGTTGCTGGTTGGCTTGAAAATATTCGTGACCACGGTGGTGTTATGTTTCTTGATATCCGTGACCAGTATGGCGTTGTTCAGGTTGTTATTCACGATGAGAGTATGCTTAAGGGGCTTAATAAGGAATGCTCACTTACAGTAAGCGGTTCAGTTGTTAAGCGTGATGAGGAAACTTATAATCCAAAAATCGCAACAGGTACTGTTGAAATTGTTGCCGATACATTGACTGTTCTCGGCAAAGCTCCTGTTGCACTTCCTTTTGAAATTGCTACATCTAAGGAAACAAAGGAAGAAGTTCGTTTGAAGTATCGTTTCCTTGACCTCAGAAATAAGAAGGTTCACGATAATATCGTACTTCGTTCACAGGTTATTTCATTCCTTAGAAATAAAATGACAGAGCTTGGCTTCCTTGAGTTGCAGACACCTATTCTTTCTGCATCTTCACCAGAGGGTGCAAGAGATTATCTTATTCCAAGCCGTAAGCACAAGGGAATGTTTTATGCACTTCCACAAGCTCCTCAGATTTTCAAGCAGCTTTTGATGGTTTCTGGCTTCGATAAGTATTTTCAGGTTGCACCTTGCTTCAGAGATGAAGACGCAAGAGCAGACCGTTCACCAGGTGAATTCTATCAGCTCGATTTTGAAATGGCTTTTGCAGAGCAGGACGATGTTTTTGCAGTAGCAGAAGAAGTCCTTTATGAGACATTCTCTAAGTTTTCAGATAAAGAGGTTTCTAAGCCACCTTTCCGTAGAATCCCATTTGCAGAGGCTATGATAACTTATGGTACAGATAAGCCTGACCTCAGAAACCCACTTCTCATTAAAGATATAAGTGATATGTTTGTTGAAACAGATTTTGCACCATTCAGAGGCAAAACTGTTCGCAGCATCAATGTTCCTAACGCAGCTTCACAGTCAAAGAGCTGGTTCAAGAAGATGGAAGAATTTGCACTTTCTATCGGTATGAAAGGACTTGGCTATGTTAAGGTTCGTGAAGATTTAACATTCGATGGTCCTATTGATAAGTTCCTCAAAGAGGGCGACAGAGAAAAGCTTATCGAAATCAACGACTCTAAGGCTGGAGATGTAATTTACTTTATCGCTGACAGCAAGGAGCTTGCACCAAAGCTTGCAGGACAAATCAGAACAGAGGTTGCAGAGCGTCTTTCACTTATCGACAAGAGCCGTTTTGACCTTTGCTTCATAACAGACTTCCCAATGTATGAGCATGACGAGGATACAGGAGCAGTTATCTTTACACATAACCCATTCTCAATGCCACAGGGCGGTATGGAGGCACTTCTTACAAAAGACCCTTGTGATGTTCTTGCATATCAGTATGATATAGTTTGCAACGGTATAGAGCTTTCATCTGGTGCTGTAAGAAACCACGATCTCGACATTATGGTTAAGGCATTTGAAATTGCAGGATATACAGAAGAAGACTTACAACAGAAATTCTCCTCACTTTACAGAGCATTCAAGTATGGTGCACCACCACACGCTGGTATGGCACCTGGAATCGACAGAATGCTTATGCTCCTTACTGACGAAGAAAACATTAGAGAGGTTATTGCGTTCCCTATGAACAGCAATGCACAAGATGTACTTCTCGGAGCACCAAACGAGGTTACAGAACAGCAACTCAGAGAAATTCATATTAAAATCAGATAATATTGGATATTTTCAGCTCAAAAGAAGGGAGAATGAAAATGGTTGACCGCGAGGAAATTTTGAAGATTGCTACACTAAGTAAGCTTTTTGTTTCTGAGGAAGAATTACCAAAACTTACAACCGATATGGAGCAGATGATAGCATTTGCGGATACTATCAATAATGCAGAGGACGCAAGTACGGATTTTGATAATATCAACAATCTTTGCAATGTGCTCAGAGAAGATGAGGTTGTTCCATCTCTTGATAGAGATAAAATTCTCGGAAACGCTAAGGATATTGATGACGGTCATTTCCTTGTTAAAAAGCGTGCATAAATTTTTAGGTGGTGAAGTAATTGAGTTCAAGAGGAAACATAAAAAAATTAGCTGATATGTTAGAGAGCAAGAAAATTTCTTGCACAGAGCTTACACAATCATATATTGACGAAATAGAAAAGAGCAACGGCGAGCTTAACGCCTATGTTAAGAAAACTCCTGAGATTGCTTTGGACACTGCGAAAAAGGTCGACGAGAAAATCTCTAAGGGCGAAAAGCTTTCCCCACTTGAGGGTATTCCTATGACTCTCAAGGATAATATTTCAACAGACGGAATTGAAACAACCTGTTGTTCAAAAATCCTCAAGGGCTATGTTCCGATTTACGATGCAACAGTCTGGGATATTCTTAAAAAGCAAAACGCAGTTCTTCTTGGCAAAACCAATATGGACGAATTTGCAATGGGTTCATCTTGCGAAACATCTTGCTTTGGCGGAGCTAAGAACCCTCACAACATAAATCATGTTGCCGGAGGAAGCTCAGGCGGTGCAGCTTCTGCTGTTGGCGGAAATATTGCTGTATATGGCTTGGGTTCTGATACAGGCGGTTCTATCCGTCAGCCTGCAAGCTTTTGCGGTGTTGTAGGTTTAAAGCCAACCTATGGTGCGGTTTCAAGATATGGCTTGATTGCTTATGCTTCAAGTCTTGACCAGATTGGGCCTATAACAACTTCTGTTGAGGATGCAGCCATTGTTTTTGATGCAATTTCTGCATATGACAAGATGGACTCAACTTCTCGTGGCAGACAGGGTGCGGCTACTGTTGATACTCTTAATAATTCTATCAAGGGTATGAAAATTGGTATCGCAAAGGAATATATTGAAGGCGTTCGTGACGATGTTCGTGAGGCTGTTATGAATGCAGCAAAGGTTTATGAGTCACTTGGTGCAGAGATTGTTTACTTTGATTTACCAGTTTTGAAGTATGCGCTTCCTGTTTACTATATCCTTGCTTGTGCAGAGGCATCTTCTAACCTCGGCAGATATGACGGTATTCGTTATGGCTTTAAGGCAGAGCATTATGATGATGTAAACGATATGGTTAAGAAAACAAGAAGCGAAGGTTTCGGCGATGAAGTTAAACGCAGAATCCTTCTCGGCACATATGTTTTGAGTTCAGGCTACTATGACGCTTACTATAAAAAGGCTCAGAATCTTAGAGGTACTATTGTAAATGCTTTCAAAGAGGCATTTACAAAGTGCAGTGTAATTCTTGCACCAACTGTTCCTATGACAGCTTTTGAGAATGGTAATGCTATAAGCGACCCTGTCGAAACATATCTTACTGATATTTGCACAGTTCCTGTAAATATTTGCGGACTTCCTGCTGTTTCTGTTCCATGCGGATTTAACGCAAAGGGTATGCCTATCGGTATGCAGCTTATCGGTGACAGCTTCTCCGAGGCTACTATACTTAATGTGGCACATCAGTATGAAACAGCTGTTCCAGAGGCATTTAGGGCTTCTGATTTTGGCGTAAAGCTATAAGGAGGTTTGCAAATAATGAAATATGAGATGGTTGCGGGTTTTGAAACCCATGTTGAGCTTTCAACAAAGACAAAAATTTTCTGTGGCTGTACAACTCAATTCGGCGGTGACCCTAATACTCACTGCTGTCCGATTTGTATAGGCTTACCAGGTACACTTCCTAAGCTTAATCGTCAGGTTGTCCGTTATGCAGTTATGGCAGGTCTTGCAACAAACTGCACTATTCCTGAAATTGCAAAGATGGACAGAAAGAACTACTGCTATCCTGACCTCCCAAAGGCTTATCAGATTTCACAGTTTGATATGCCATTGTGTGTAGGCGGATATATTCCGCTCTCAAACGGCAGAAAGATTCGTCTTACAAGAATCCATATTGAAGAGGACGCAGGTAAGCTTATTCATCGTCACGGAGATACTCTTGTTGACTATAACAGAGGTGGAGTTCCACTTATTGAGATTGTTTCCGAGCCTGATATAAGGTCTATTGAGGAAGCAAGAGAATATGTTGAAAAGCTTCAGCTTATTATGAGATATATCGGAGTTTCTGACTGCAAGATGCAGGAAGGTTCTATGAGATGCGATGTTAATATTTCTGTTCGTGAGGTTGGCAGTGATAAGCTTGGCACAAGAACAGAAATCAAGAATATGAACTCAATCAACTTTATTGCAAAGGCTATGGAATATGAGTTTGAGCGTCAGGTTGATATTCTTGAGAACGGCGGTAAGGTTATTCAGGAAACACTTCGCTATGATGATATTACAAATACTACTTCAAGTATGCGTGGTAAGGAAGATGCAAACGATTATCGTTACTTCCGTGACCCTGACCTTGTTACTATAAATGTTTCAAGAGAAGAAGTCGAGGAGCTTAGAAATCTTCTTCCTGAGCTTCCTGTACAGAAAGCTGAAAGATATGTCAGCGAGCTTGGACTTTCCGAAACAGATGCAGCACTTCTTACAAAATATCGCAAAATTGCTGAATTTTATGAGGAAGCAAGCGAGGGTACAAAGAATCCTAAAACTGCCGCAAACTTCATTATCGGTCAGATTTTCCGCAGACTTGATACAGAAAGCGATAAGGAAGCTTTTGATATTAAAGTTAGTGCAGAGGATTTGCGTGAGCTTATTAAGCTTATTGATGATGGCAAGATTAAGATGAACCTCGCTAAGAGTACACTCGAAAAAATGCTTGATACAGGCAAAAAGGCAACTGAGTTTATTTCAGAAAGCGATATGGGTGGTCTTGATGAGGCAACTATGATTTCGCTTTGCGAACAGGCTGTCGAATCTAATCCTAATGCTGTCAGCGATTATAAGAACGGCAAGGAAAAGGCAATTAAATCACTTGTTGGTTTTGTTATGAAAAATTCAAGAGGCAAGGCAGACGCTGTTGCCGCTGAGGCTAAAATAAAAGAGCTTATTGCTAAGGCTTAAAGCCTTAAAAATACCGTCACAGAAAGATAAGCCTGTGACGGTATTTCTGTTGTTATTTGTTTTTGTAGAAGGTCTGCATAAAGCCATCTTTTTTTGTCTCGCTAATATCACCGCCGATAACCTTCTTATCAAGCACAAGGAGATTTGCAACGATTTTGCTATTACTATCGTAATTAAGAATTTTATATGTATATTTAGTACATTCCTCGCCACTATATTTCGTAAGGTCTAAACCTTGCTGTTTTTGAAGTTCATTATAGCTTGTGTAAACTTCATTAAATTCTGATGGGATTGTAATTTTTTCGGTCTTAGTTGCTTTGCCCGAGGTTTTCCAGCCAAATTGTTCTAAAAATTCAATTCTTCCAGCGTTTCCATCAGCCTCAAGACTGTAAGAACCTTTTTCTCCATTAGCACTTGCTGGAGCGGTTGACAATACAGTTATTCCAATTATGAGCAAAATTACTGCTGCAACAATGGCACTTACTATTATTACAGTCTTTTTCTTAGGCTTTACTGAAACTATGAACATAAAAAAACACGCTCCTTTATTTATAAAATAATATGAAATTCCAAACGAAAATATTTCTGAAAATAGCACTAATGGTTACATTTTTTATAATTTTCTGTGTAGCTATTGTATTTAGTACGATTTTAATGTAAAATATAATCTATATAAATATAATAGAGCTAAATATACTCACGAATAGTCGGAGGTAGGTTATGAGTCTAAACGATAATACAGAAAATCAACTTGAAAACGGAGAAACTCAAGAAGTTAATGAGAATATAGTATCATCAGAGGTTGAAAACAATACAGAGGATAACCAGAATGATTCTGAAATGATTCCAGCTGATGAAACAAATGCTGAACTCGATGATACCGAAGAAAGCAATGCAGATATTGATGAAGAAAATTCAAAAGCTAAAAAGCACAAAAACAGAACGCTTGTAGTTGCAGCATCTATTTTTGCGGTGACAGCATTATCCTTTGGTGCTTGGTATGCTTTCTTTAATAATGATGTTTCTGGCGTTTGGGCAACTGATGTGGATTTTACAGACAATTCAGGAAATACCAAAACCGCTGTTATGAAATTTGAATTTGGTAATAAAGAAAAAATGAGTTTCTTTGATAATGAGAAATCTTATTTTTTAGATAAAGAGTCTAATTCTCCGAGTGCAAAGATGATAAATGGTGGAAGAAGTTGGTCTGGTTGGTATAACAAGACAACCTCTGATGCTAACGAGAATATCTTACAGCTTTATTTCTCAGCATATCAAAGTGCTTATTCCTATAATTACGAAGTTTCTGGTAATATATTTAGTGGCAGAACACTAAAGCTTATTAATGGCGATGAGGTTATGGAATTTACTCAAGCTGACAATAGCTATGCCTTAGACCCTGACGATGACTTTAAGCTTAATAATGGCGTTGTTGGCGAATGGAACGCTGATGGAAATATAGTATATACATTTACTAAGGACGGAAGATTTTCTGAAGATACTGGGAATTCAAAGACAGAGGGTACTTATAATTTCGGAGAAAGTGATGACGGTTACGACGCTATAATAGTTAAATATATGTATAACGGAGAAGTTAATACAATTACGATTCCGTATCTTTTAAAGGGCGATACAATGACTTTAACTTTCAATGGATATGATGTTGACCTTACTAAAGTTGTTAAATAATGATTTTTCGGAGGAAAAGGTAATGCTTAATCGTGAATGGAAGCAATTTAAAAGTGGTACAGACATAAGAGGAGTTGCAGTTGAATATAAAGAAAATAAGGTTAATCTGACGGATGATGCTGTTCGTGCTATGGCAGGTGGTTTTGTACTTTGGCTTAGCAATAAGGTCGGCAAAAAGCCTATTGAGCTTAAAATCTCTGTTGGACGAGATTCAAGAATTTCCGGTGAACATATACTTGGTCTTTGTGCTGATGTTATGAAAGAAAGTGGAGCAGAGGTTATTGACTGTGGACTTTCAAGTACACCAGCTATGTTTATGACAACTGTTGATTTAGCTTGTGATGGTGCTTTGCAGATTACTGCAAGCCACCACCCATTCTACCGTAACGGACTTAAATTCTTCACAAGAGATGGTGGTCTTGAGGCTGAGGATATAGAAGCAATTCTTCAATTCGCACAAAACGGCAAAACACCTGAGAAAGTTTTATGCGGAACTATTACTAAATATAATTATATGAAGGATTATTCCGCTGGACTTCGTGAAATAATCAAAAAGGCTGTTAATGCAGAGAATTATGATAAGCCACTTGCAGGCTTTAAGATTGTTGTTGATGCTGGAAACGGTGCAGGAGGATTTTATGCTTCTGATGTTTTAGAGCCACTTGGTGCAGATACAGAGGGCAGTGTTTATCTCGAACCAGACGGTATGTTCCCTAATCATATACCTAACCCTGAAAATGAAGAGGCTATGGCTTCAATCTGTTCAGCAGTTAAGAAAGCTAACGCTGATTTAGGTGTTATATTCGATACTGATGTTGATAGAGGCGGTGCTGTTGATTCAAGCGGAAATGAAATCAACAGAAACAGACTTGTTGCAATCGCAGCAGCTATTGCTCTTGAGGGCAATGAGGGTGGTCTTATTGTAACTGACTCCATTACCTCAAGCGGACTTAAAGATTTTATTGAGAATGAGCTTGGTGGAAAGCATCTCCGTTTTAAGCGTGGATATAAAAATGTAATCAACGAGGCTATCAGACAAAATGAAATAGGTGTAAACTGTCCGTTGGCTATCGAAACATCAGGCCATGCAGCTATGAGAGAAAACTATTTTCTTGATGATGGTGCTTATCTTTGCACAAAAATTATCATTAAACTTGCACAGCTTAGAAAAGAAGGCAAAACTCTTGAATCACTTCTCGAAAATCTTGCTGAACCAATAGAAAGCAAGGAAATCAGAATGAATATTCTTACAGAGGATTTCAGGGCATATGGAGAAAAGGTTATCGAAAGCTTGACAAAATATGCTGAGGCACAGCCAGAATTTATTATAGCTCCTGATAATCACGAGGGCATCAGAGTATCTTTTGATAAGAATAATGGCAACGGTTGGTTCTTGCTAAGATTGAGCGTACATGACCCAATTATGCCTATGAACATTGAGAGTAACAGCGTTGGTGGCGTTGAAACAATTCTTAAAAAGTTAGAAGGTTTCTTTAAGGAATTTACTGAGCTTGATTCCTCAGGTATTTCTAAAGCTTTGAAAAGGGGTTGATTAATTGAGCAACAGTAATAAAAATTATAACCGTAGGGCGGGTACTCCATCGCTTATTGTAGGACTGTCGCTCGCAGTTATTGCTGCGGTTATTGCATTGATAGTTTCTTCACAAACAAATAGAAATCAAGAACAAAAGCCTGTTGCACAGATTTCATCTCAGAATTCATCAGTTGTCAGTACGGCTTCAAGAGCAGAATCAAGCGAAGATTCTAAGAAAGAGGAAGAAACCATTAAGAGAAGTGGTCTTGAGATAAGGTATATTGATGTTGGTCAAGGTAATTCGACTTTAGTTTTACTTCCAGATGGCAAGAATCTTCTTATTGATGCAGGTCCTAAGGAAAGTAGTGATAAGCTTGTAAGCTATCTCAAAAATGAGAAAATTAAAAAAATAGATTATCTTATCGCAACTAATGCTGACGTCAATGATATAGGCGGTATGTCAAGTGTTATAGAAAACTTTGATATAGGCAGAGTTTATGCACCAAATATAGAAGATATTATCAACTCATACGAAACAGAAAAAAATGTAGCTGAAGTATATAAAAGCTTCACAAATGCACTTTCAGCAAAAAAGCTTATTAAGCTTGATGCAAGTAGTGGAACACATATTTATTTCTCACTTTCACTTACAGTAGATATAATTTCACCAAATGATAGTGCATATAGCGACTTGAATAACTATTCGACAGCTGTACTTTTAAAATATGGTCAGCAGAAATTTATATTTATGAGTGATGCAGAAAATTATTCTGAGCAGGAAATCATTGATAATGGTATAGATGTAACCTCAGATGTTATAATGATTGGCAATCATGGAGGTTCAGCAGCTTCTGGAAAGTCATTTATAAAGGCTGTTGCACCTAAATATGCAATTATTTCTTGTGGTGCGAATAACATTGAGGGTTATCCTCATCAAGAGACACTTAAAACTCTTGAGAAAAATGAAACTAAGGTGTTCCGTACAGATTTAAATGGTACAATCACTCTTAAATCTGATGGTATGAACGAGCTTAGGCTTACGCCTGAAAAGCAAGCTGCAAAAGAAAATTCTACACCTATAAACGAAAGCTCAAGCTCTGAATCCTCAACAGATTCAAGTGCGGAATCTCAACCATCAGGTGATGAATCAGAAAACAGCACAGAAAGTGAAGCTTCTCAAGAAGCAACCGAAGATTCAGCTACAAGTGCGATATAAATAAAAAGAATCGAGGTTAGCAAAAATGCTAACCTCGATTTTATTTATGCTTAGAAATGTATGGTTGAAAGGAGTATACTGAAGATACTTACAACCATAAGTCCTGCAAGAACAAGTGCAACAATTCTTATGATAAGCTTTCGTTTTTTATTATTCATAGTAATTATCCTTTCATTTGTTAGTTATAGTATAACATAAGTTCTGAAATTTTCAAGTCTTTATTGACAAAGAGCATTATTTGATTAAAAAAGTATATTTGGCTTATGCTTAAAAAAGCTTAAGCAAAGCTTTAATTTTTATAGAAATCATATTAATTAAGTATTATGTATTTATTTGCAAGAAAATGCAAAAGTATTTGCAAAGTTACTTTAAATTTGAATTTATTTATGATATAATTTTATGGAATGACTTTTAATGGTATATTTTTATTTTTTTGAGATATTTTTCGTATAGAAGGGTGAATATAGTTTGAAAAACGATAATTTTGAAAAAGGCGAAGATATTATAGCAGGAAGAAATCCTGTTTCAGAAGCACTTAAATCTGGGCGTTCTATCGAAAGAATACTTGTTGCTCACGGAGAAATGAGCGGTTCGGTTAAGGTTATTGTTGCTAAGGCTAAGGAAAAGGGTATTCCAATTAAAGAAGTTGATAGCAGAAAGCTCGATTTTATGTGTGGTAATGCTAACCATCAAGGAATAATTGCTATTGCGGCAGTGAAAGAGTATGTTAGTGTTGATGAAATTCTTAAAATAGCAGAAGAAAAAGGCGAGAAACCTTTTATAATTATACTTGATAACATAGAAGACCCTCATAATCTTGGTGCGATTATCCGTACTGCTGAATGTGCGGGTGCCCATGGTGTTATAATACCAAAACGCAGAGCCGCAGGCTTAACATTCTCTGTTGGCAAAGCTTCTGCTGGTGCATATGAATATATGCCTGTTGCAAGAGTTACAAATATTCCTGCAACTATTGATGAGCTTAAAGAAAAAGGACTTTGGATATACGGTGCTGATATGGACGGAGAAACCTATTGCACGAGTGACCTCAAAGGTGCGTGTGCTTTAGTAATAGGTTCTGAAGGCAAGGGCTTACAAAGACTTGTTAAAGAAAAATGCGATGTTATATTGTCCTTGCCTATGCTCGGAAAAATTAATTCTCTTAACGCGTCTGTTGCTGCTGGTGTTTTGATGTATGAGTTTACTCGTCAGCGACTTGAAATAAAAGCCAAATAAGGGGGAATTTCAATGGCAGAGAAAAAAAGAACTTCAGATAGCTCAGAAGATAAAGTTCTTGATGATATGACCAATGATTTCGACGATGTTTTTAGCGAAATTAAAGATAAAAATGATGTTGAATCAAAGAAAAATCAATTAGAGGAAGAGTCTGCAATCCGTGGAATTTTCGGACGCATAAAAAAGAAAAATAGTAATCAAAAAAATTCTCTGTCCGAAACTGAAAAGAAGACTTCTTCTATGAATCTTAGCGACAGTCAAGAAATTCTTGACCTTAGCAAGGAGGTTACAGGTAGTGCAAAAGAGGAAGCGGTAGTTGTTGTTAAGGCTGAAGAAGAATCAAAGGGCGTTACAACTATTACTATGAAAATTCCTAAGCTTACTGATGAAAAGCTTGCTGAAATTATTGCGGAACAAAAGCAAGCTGATATGACAAAGAAAAAAGTTGAAGATAAACCAAAAGAAGATGTTCAAACTGAGAAAAAAAGTTCGGAAACCAAAAATCAAGATTTAAATAGTGAAGTAGATGATATTGCTAATACTCAAAAACAAGCTGAACATAAAATTGAATCAAAAGAAAAGGAAAACAAAATTTCAGACGATTTTTCTCAAGAAGCAGATGAAAAGCCAAGCTTTAAATCAAAGTTTTCTAAATTTCTTTCTACTGCAAAGGAAAAAGCATTATATTATCTCGGTTTTGAAGATGATGAAGAATACGATGACGATGTTATATTCAGTACAAGTAGTGGTGTAGAGCGTTTGAAAAATGCTAATCCACTTGATTTTGATGAGGAATATAAGGAAAATATTGTTTATCAAGCGCCTGATGATGAGAAAAAAGATAATAAACCAGATTTGCTAAAAATTGCTGCACAGAACACAACTATAAATACCGATTTTAATTTAACTGAAGATAAATCAAAAGAAACTAAAATAGAATCTGAAGAAAAGCCTGTTAAAACAGAAACTAAGTCGGAGGTTGAAGGAAAGCCTGTTGAAGCAGAAACTAAGTCGGAGGTTGAGGAAAAGCCTGTTGAAGCAGAAACTAAGTCGGAGGTTGAAGAAAAGCCTGTTGAAGCAGAAACTAAGTCGGAGGTTGAAGAAAAGCCTATAACAGCTGAAATTAAGTCGGATACAAAAGTATATAAGAAGAAAACTGATGATGAATTAACTTTTGACGAAATTCTTGCAGAAGAAAAGCGAAATAGAATTTCAATAGATATTGCACTTGATGACGATGAATCGAATGAAGATATTTCAAATTCACCGCTTTCAGACCAGCTTGATTTTTCTGTTCTTTCAGAGCAAATTGCAGGTGACGCTCTAAGAGAACCACGCAGGTCTAAAAAGCCAAAGACTGAGAAGCCAATTAAATCGGAAGAAACTGCCAAATCAGTTGAAGTAGAAACTAAAAAAGAAACTAAAAAAGAAACTAAAAAAGAAACTAAAGAAGAAACTAAAGAAGAAACTAAAGAAGAAACTACAAAGCCAGCTGAAATAGAAATTAAATCTGCTGAAGATGATATTAACTTTGAATCAGTTGCAAAACAAATAATGGCTGATACTAAGGTTGAAAAAACAGTATCAAAACCTATTCAAAGTGAAGTTAAAAACGATGATTTCGATTTCGATAGTCCTTTCATTCAAATAATTGATATGCCAGTTAAAAAGCATATTGAGGAAAAGACTGAACCAGTAAAGCAAGCGGTTGTCGAGGAAAAGACTGAACCAGTAAAGCAAGCAGTTGTCGAGGAGAAGGCTGAACCAGTTAAGCAAGCGGTTGTCGAGGAAAAGACTGAACCAGTAAAGCAAGCAGTTGCCGAGGAAAAGGCTGAACCAGTAAAGCAAGCAGTTGCCGAGGAAAAGGCTGAACCAGTCGAACAAGCAGTTGCCGAGGAAAAGACGGAAGATAGCGAGAATCCTTTCGTCAGAATTGTTGATAGAGTAAAGCCTAAACAGAAATCAAGCGAACCAGTAGTTCAGCAAAAGCAGTTTAATCCTATTATTATAGGAGATGAAAAGCTTATTCAGGAATTTAAGCTTGATTTTGCAAAGGATAATATACCTAAAACTCTGCTTACATATAGTCGTCCATCAGAAAAAAATAATTTTGTAGTTATGGCGGGTAAGTTTACTAAAACGGTAAGAAGTGAATATCGTGCATATAAATACAAACCAAAGTCACCTGAACCACCTACACCACCTGATGATAAGCAAAATCCACCAAGGTCTGAACAGTCAAAACAGTTAGAACAGAAGAAAAAAAATGATGAGAGCGGAAAAACTTCTGTTTTTGGTGAATTTTCATTTAAAAAGCTTAAAAAAAATCCTGAGCTAGAACAAAAAGCTCAACCACAACAAGAACAAAAACATACATCAGTAGTTAAACCTGTTCATAAGCAAGAGGTACAACAAACAAAGGCAGAAGAAACACCCAAGGTGAAAATTCCAAAGCCTAAAATGCCGACAGTACCACCTGCGGTTAAGATGGCTGTTCCGAGTTTTATTCGTAAAAAACAGCGTCCTGAAATAATGCCTGATATAAAGGAAAAAAAAGAAGCTGTTCAGCCTGAACCAGAAAAAACTGCAAAGCCAAAAACCGAAAAGAAAAAAAATAATAAGGCATCTGAGGCTAAAAAAGCTATAAAAAAGAAAACTCAAATGTTAAAGCTTTTTAGTGATGATGAAGATTTTGACATTGATGATATTGATTCCAATGGAGAAAATCGAGAAATTGAAGAATATTCAAGTAAGAATGATGAGAGAGAAATTCGTTCAGAGATAAATAACAATTATCGTAAGCTTACATTCCGTTCAATAATTGTTGCGATAGGACTTGTCTTTTCAATAACATTAGATATACTTGTTGGTGTTATAAGCGAAACCTTTATGAATATGCCTTTTGGCTGGCTTTTGGTTGCGTTTTTAAATGCCATAATCTTGTGTGTATGTGTAGTGGCTTGTTATGTTCCGATAATAAATGGACTAATACCACTAAGGCATTTCAAGGCTAATTCTGATACAAGCCTTGCAGTTGCATCTTTCGCAGGAATACTTCAAGCCTTTGTATCGTTTTTCTCTCCACAAAGCTTTATAAATGGTTATCTGCATTACTATACAACACTTGTGATTCTTGGACTTTTGCTTAATTGTATAGGTAGAATGCTGATAATTACTCGTGTACATGATAACTTTAAGTTTATTATGAAAAATCCTGAGCTTTATGCGGGCAAGATTTATACAGATGAAAGAAATGCAAAGAGAATGTTTATGGGAGCACCTCTTAATAAACCCCTTATTGCATATAGAAAGAAGACAAAGTTCCTGAGTAATTTCTTACAGCTTTCATATGCACCTGACCCAAGCGAAAATATTGCTTCCAAGATTGCACCGATTACCTCTGTTGTAGCTATTGTTGCAGCCTTATTTTATGCGTTTATTGGAGGGGGAGTTGCAGAGGGTGCAAGTGCATTCGCACTTTTTGCAATAATACTTACACCTGTTTGTCAGCTCGTAGCTGTCAACCTTCCAATTAAAAAGCTCTGCTTAGCAGTTGTTAAAAAAGGGTCTATGGTTACAAGCTATGAATCAGTAAAGCAATTCTGTGACACAAACGCTATTATTGTAGATGCAAATGATTTATATCCATCAGGAACTGTTACAATGAGCGGAATAAAAACCTTTAGCGGAAGTAAGGTAGATGACGCTATTCGTGGTGCGGCAGCGGTTATGTTTGCAGTTAAAGCACCTATGTCGAGTATGTTCGATAATATTATCAAGAGTAAGAGAGATACATTACCTCATGTTGAAAGTGTTATCTATGAGGACGGTCTTGGACTTGTTGGTTGGGTAGCTGGTCAAAGAATACTTCTCGGAAACCGCAGGCTTCTTGAAGCTCACGGAATTAAAGTGCCATCTGTTGAATATGAAAAGAAGTATACAGATAAGAGCAAGCAAGCGGTTTATTTATCACTTGGCGGAGAGCTTGTTGCAATGTTTATAGTTACTTATAAGGGCAGCTCATATATCGCTGAGGAGCTTAGAAGTCTTGAACAAAACGGTGTTACTATTCTTGTAAGAACGATTGATTCTAATATAACTCAAGATAGAATTGCAGAAGATTTTGGTGTTTTCTATCGTTCAGTTAAGATATTGCCAACAGGTTTGGGAAATATAACTAAGGAAATGACAGATACACCTGATGAAGAAACTCGTGCATATATTGCAACAAAGGGTGGAATACAGTCATTCGCAAGAGCAATTTCGGGCTGTATAAGAATTAAATCAAATGTTACACTTTCAATTTTCTTGCAAATGGCAGGAATTATTTTAGGTTTTGTTCTTGTTGGTGTAATTACATTTATATCAGGAATTGCAAGACTTAATATCCTTGAATTGCTGATTATGTATGTTTTCTGCATAATAGTAGGTATAGTTGCACCGACTATACGAAAACCATAAAAACTCTGAAAAGGAATGATTGATAATGAAGATTGCACCATCAATGCTTTCTTGTGATTTCGCTAAAATGGGAGATGAATTAATCAGAATAGATAAGGGTGGAGCAGATTGGATTCATCTTGATGTTATGGACGGGCATTTCGTTCCTAATATTACAATAGGCCCTGCGATAGTATCTGCACTTCGCCAATACTCTAAGCTTCCTTTTGATGTTCACCTTATGATTGATTATCCTCTTGATTATATAGAGCAGTTTGCTAAAGCGGGAGCGGATATAATTACCTTCCATATTGAAGCAAAATCTGATATTCAAGCAACTATTGATAAGATTAAGTCCCTTGGGGTAAAACCTGGACTTGTAATAAAGCCAAAGACATCTGCTGAGGAAGTATTCCCTTACTTAGAACAGGTTGATTTGATACTTGTTATGACAGTAGAGCCTGGTTTTGGCGGACAGAGCTTTATGGCAGATATGCTTCCGAAAGTTACTGCTATAAAAGAAAAAGCCAAAGAATTGGGCAAAGATATGCTTGTAGAAATTGATGGTGGAGTTAATGATAAAACAATTTCTCAGGCTGCTAAGTTTGGTGTTGATGTTTGCGTATCAGGAACAGGCGTTTTCAAAGCATCTGATGCAAAGGAAGCTATTGATAATTTAAAGCGTTTATCTGAAGTTTAATAGCAAAAAGCCGTCCTACCTATAAAGGACGGCTTTATTTTATAGTGTTCGTTTGCTGTATTCTGTTTCAATAATCTCGCAGATTTCCTCTGGTGTTTCTTTGCAGCCATTATTAAGCTACATCTTTATAGTATCTGTAATTACACTTTATAGGCTTAAATAAGAAAAATATTAATTAACTGAATTAGAAATATACATTAATTATGTGCATATAATGAATAATGGAGGTTCACAGCTTTTTGCATAGGAGGGGCAATATGACTTGCAGAATAACCGACCTTAGATGTAAAGAAGTTATAAATGGCAAGGACGGTTGTAGACTTGGTTGTGTTGATGATGTTGAAATAGATACTAAAAATGCTAAGCTTGTAGCAATCATAATCTTTGGCAGACCGAAATGCTTCGGACTTTTCGGCAGGGAAGAGGATATAGTTATATTATGGAATAACATAGAGCTTATAGGCGAGGATACTATAATTGTCACGAATGTTCAGCGTCCATATAAGAAAAAAAGAATGAAGCTGCCATTTTTTAAGTAACTATGCTGTCTGAAAACACATAAACTTTCAAAAAAGACTTGCATTATCTGAAAATATGTGTTAAAATATTCGAGCAAAACACACGCAGACTCTTTTATATGGTTTCGGTGCATTTCATTCCGAGGTGTTTGTCATATATGATTCTGCGGAGGTTTAAAACCAAAAGGAGGACAAAACAATGTCAGTAGTATCTATGAAACAGCTTCTTGAAGCAGGTGTACATTTTGGTCACCAGACAAGAAGATGGAACCCGAAGATGGCTAAGTATATCTTCACAGAGAGAAACGGTATCTATATTATCGATCTCCAGAAAACAGTTAAGAAGCTTGAGGAAGCTTATAACTTCGTTCGTGACCTTTCCGTAGAGGGCAAGTCAGTTCTCTTCGTAGGCACAAAGAAACAGGCTCAGGATTCCGTTAAGGAAGAGGCAGAGCGTGCAGGTGCTTACTATGTTAACGCAAGATGGCTCGGCGGTATGCTCACAAACTTCACAACAATTCGTACAAGAATTGAAAGACTTAAGCAACTCCGTGCAATGGAAGAAGACGGTACATTCGAACTCCTTCCAAAGAAGGAAGTTGTTAAGCTCAACCTTGAGATTGAAAAGCTCGAGAAGTTCCTCGGCGGTATCAAGGACATGAAGGAAATTCCTGGTGCTCTCTTCATCATCGACCCACGCAAGGAAAGAATCGCTGTTGCAGAAGCTAAGAAGCTTGGTATTCCGATAGTTGCTATCGTTGATACAAACTGCGACCCTGATGAAGTTGATTATGTTATCCCTGGTAATGACGATGCTATTCGTGCAGTTAAGCTCATTTCTTCTGCTATTGCTAACGCTATTATCGAAGGCAACGAGGGCAGAATGGGTGCAGCAGCTGCTGAAGCAGACGAAGCTGAAGAAGCAGCAGAGTAATTCAATAATATAAAATTAAAATACCCACGCTATGCTCGTGGGTATTTTTCAAGATAATGAAAATTTATAAAATGGAGGAAAATTATTATGGCATTTACAGCACAAGATGTAAAAACTCTTAGAGAAAAAACAGGCTGTGGTATGATGGACTGCAAGAAGGCTCTCACACAGGCTGACGGCAATATGGACGCTGCTATTGATATTCTTAGAGAGCAGGGTCTTGCAAAGCAGGCTAAGAAAGCTTCAAGAATCGCAGCTGAGGGTGTAGCTTATGCAGCTACAAACGCAGACGCTACTGTTGGTGTTGTTGTTGAAATCAACTCTGAAACAGACTTCGTTGCTAAGAACGATGACTTCATGAGCTTTGTTAAGACAGTTGCCGATACAATCATCGAGAAGAACCCTGCTGATGTTGACGCTCTTCTCGCAGAAAAGGCTGCTGATTCTGATATGACAGTTGCTGAACTTCTCCAAGAGAAGGTTCTTACAATCGGCGAGAACATCAAGATTCGTCGTTTTGCTCGTTATGAGGGTGCTGTTGCAACTTATATCCACGCAGGCGGTAAGATTGGTGTTATGGTTAACTTTGAAACAGATGTTGCAGGCAAGGAAGGCTTTGCTGAATATGGCAAGGACATTGCTATGCAGATTGCTGCGGTTAACCCATCATACCTCCAGAAGTCCGATGTACCTGATGAGGTTATCGAGCATGAAAAGGCTATTATGACAGAGCAGGTTATCAATGAGGGTAAGCCAGAGGCTATCGCTCAGAAGATTGTTCTTGGCAAGATTGGCAAGTATTATGAGGAAAACTGCCTCGTAAATCAGGCTTTTGTTAAGGATAACAAGATGACTGTTGAGCAGTATACAGCTAAGGTTGCTAAGGACCTCGGCGGCAGCATTAAGATTCTTGGCTTTGTTCGCTTTGAGAAGGGCGAAGGCCTTGAGAAGAGAAGCGACAACCTTGCTGATGAGGTTGCTAAGCAGCTCGCAGAATCTTCTAAATAATTAAATTTTAGCCGAAAGGCTCTATATAAAGAGGAGAATTCATACTATGGGTTCTCCTCTTTTTGTACTTTTTTACCATATTTTGTGATGAAGATAAAGTAAATAATTAAAATGCTTGTTAGGATTGACGAAATATGCTATAATTAATTTACTGAAAAATTTTCTTTAAGAGAGGGAAAATAATAATGTTAACAGATATTGAAATCGCACAGCAGACTAAACTCAGACCTATAAAAGATGTTGCTAAAGATATAGGAATTGCCGAAGATGAACTTGAATTTTATGGTAAGTATAAGGCAAAACTTTCTGAGGAGCTTTTCAAAAAGCTTGAGTCTAAGCCAGATGGTAAGCTTATTCTTGTTACAGCCATTAACCCAACTCCAGCAGGTGAGGGTAAGACAACTGTTACAACAGGTCTTGGACAAGCTATGAATAAGCTTGGAAAAAAGACAGTTATTGCTTTGCGTGAACCATCACTCGGCCCTGTTTTCGGAATTAAGGGCGGTGCAGCAGGCGGTGGATATTCACAGGTTCTTCCAATGGAGGACATCAATCTTCATTTTACAGGTGATATGCACGCAATTACAGCTGCCAATAATCTTCTCTGTGCGATGCTCGATAATCACATTCAGCAAGGAAATGAACTGGGCATTGATGTTAAAAGAATTCTAATTAAGCGTTGCCTCGATATGAACGATAGAGAGCTTAGAAACATTGTTGCTGGTCTTGGTGGAAAGATAAACGGTGTACCTCGTGAGGACGGCTTTATTATCACTGTTGCAAGTGAAGTTATGGCTATTCTTTGTCTTGCAGGCTCTATAAGTGACCTCAAAGAGCGTCTTGGAAATATCCTTGTTGCATATTCATATGATGGAAAGCCAGTTTTCGCAAAGGATATTCATGCAAATGGTGCCATGACAGCACTTCTCAAAGATGCTATTAAGCCAAACCTTGTGCAGACTATTGATGGTACACCTGCAATTATGCATGGTGGTCCATTCGCTAATATTGCTCATGGCTGTAACTCTGTTCGTGCAACAAGACTTGCACTGAAGCTTGGCGATTATTGTATTACTGAGGCTGGTTTTGGTTCTGACCTTGGTGCTGAAAAATTCTTTGATATTAAGTGCCGTCTTGCTGGCTTGAAACCAAATGCAGTTGTTCTTGTAGCTACTGTTCGTGCTTTAAAATATAACGGAGGCGTTACAAAGACAGAGCTTAAAACAGAAAATCTTGACGCTCTTAAAAATGGCATTGTAAATCTCGGAAAGCATATTGAGAATATGCAGAAATTCGGTGTACCTGTTGTTGTAGCAATTAATCGTTTTGAATCCGACACAGATGCAGAATTGAATTTTGTTGAAAATTACTGCAAGGATAATGGTGCAGATTTCTCACTCGCAGAAGTATTCGCAAAGGGTGCAGAGGGCGGACTTGAGCTTGCAAAGAAAGTTTGTGAAGCAACAGAAAAGCCATCTGATTTTAAGCCTATCTATGAGAACGGTCTTACAATCACAGAAAAGCTTGAAGCAATCGCAAAAAATATCTATGGTGCATCAGGTGTAGTATTTACTCCTAAGGCTAAAAAGGCTCTTGCAGAGGTTGAAAAACTCTATAAGGACGATATGCCAATATGCGTTGCAAAGACACAGTATTCACTTTCTGATAATCCGGCATTTCTCGGCAGACCAGAGGGTTTTGTAATTACTGTTTCTGATGTAAGAATTTCTAATGGCGCTGGCTTTGTTGTTATTTATACAGGCGATATTATGACTATGCCTGGACTTCCAAAGGTTCCTGCCGCAAACAGAATTGATGTTGACGACAACGGTAAAATTTCGGGTTTGTTCTGATTAGGAGTTGTTTGGATTTGGTTAAGTTTATATCATCTTCGGCAAGTGAAACTGAAAACATAGGAAAAAAGCTTGCAAAAAAATTGAAAGGCACTGAGGTTATAGCACTTTTTGGCGGACTTGGTGCAGGAAAAACAGCTTTTACAAGAGGTTTATCTGAGGGACTTGGTTTTGAAGACGGAGTTTCAAGCCCGACTTTTGCCTTGGTTCACGAATATGAGGGAAAGTTTCCGATTTTCCACTTCGATATGTATCGTGTTACAACATATGACGATTTATATTCAACAGGCTTTTTTGATTATATTGGCAACGGTATTTTGGTTATTGAATGGAGCGAAAATATCGAGGGCGTACTTCCAAATGATGCAATCAGAATTACTATTAAGCCACTTTCAGAAAATGAAAGAGAAATTACAATAAGCGGGGTAGACATAGAATGATTATTTTAGCATTTGATTCTTCAGCGTCACCTGCATCTGTGGCACTATATGAGGACGGCTTTTTAAAAGGCGAATTTTATATGAATACAAGCCTTACACATAGTCAGACGCTTATGCTTCTTGCAGAAAAGCTTCTCGAATTCACTAAGACTGATATTAAAGATGTTGATGTCTTTGCGGTTGATGCAGGTCCTGGCTCATTTACTGGAGTAAGAATCGGAGTTTCGTGCGTAAAGGGAATGGCTATGGCTTTAGGAAAGCCTTGTGTATCGGTTTCAACGCTTGAGGCTATGGCACAGAATTTAGAAATTTTCAACGGCTTGATTTGTGCAGTTATGGACGCAAGATGTTCACAGGTTTATAATGCACTTTTTATGGCAAGCAACGGAAAGATAAGGCGTATCTGTGGGGATAGGGCGTTATCAATAGCAGAGCTTGAATCTGAACTTATGGATTTCAGCAATGTTGAAATAATGCTTATTGGTGATGGTGCAAATATTTGCTTTGAAAATATGAAGCAAATTGAAGATATAAAAATTGCACCACAAAATCTCAGGTATCAAAGAGCCTATGGAACAGCAGTTGTCGCTTATGAAAAGGCTCAAAACGGAGAAACAATTTCCTCAGGTGAGCTTGTGCCACTTTATTTGAGATTACCACAGGCAGAAAGAGAATTAAAAGCAAGATTGAAAAATAGTTCAAAATAAAATCATATATTTAATAACGGAGGTTAATAAAATGATAGCACTTGGAGCAGACCACGGCGGTTACGAAATTAAAGAAGCAGTAAAGAAGTATCTTGAAGAAAATGGCATAGAGTATAAGGATTTCGGCACATACAGCACAGATTCTGTTGATTATCCAAGATACGCTTATCCAGTTGCTAAAGCTGTTTCTTCTAAGGAATGTGAGCTTGGTATACTTTGTTGCGGAACAGGAATCGGAATTTCTATTGCAGCAAATAAGGTTAAGGGAATAAGAGCTGCTGTCTGCACAAACGAATTTTGTGCAGAGATGACAAGAAGACATAACGATGCAAATATCCTTTGTATGGGTGGTCGTGTTATTGACAGTGAAATGGCTGTTAAGCTTGCTGATATATTCCTTCATACTGAATTTGAGGGCGACAGACACATCAATAGACTTGCTCTTATTGAAAAAATTGAAAATGGCGAAGAAATTTAAAACTATTTTATATTAAAAATTTTATATATTTTTTAGACATCCTTGATTAGTTCTTGCATTTTTTGACTAAGTTTGTTATAATAGTACAGATTTATATTATTGTGCAGTTTATTTATCATCTTAAAGATAAAGGAGTAAAAATATGAGCAAAAAATATGATGTTGGTATAATTGGTCTTTGGTATGGCAGAAATTATGGCAGTATGGTTACATACTATGCTCTTCATAGTGTTATCACAGATATGGGTTATTCTGTTCTTATGATAAATAATCCTTTGGGAAATGCTAATTTTGAAATTACCAAAACACATCCATTCCGTATTGCTAATATGTATTATAATGTTAGTGAGAGATTAAGACTTGATTCTCTCTCTAAGCTTAACGATGTTTGTGATACATTTGTTGTCGGTTCTGACCAACTTTGGAATTACGGTCTTAGCCGTCCATATAAGCAAATGTATTTTCTTGGCTTTGCTGATGACAGCAAGAAAAAAATTGCTTATGGTACATCTTTTGGTCGTGCATATAATGCTCCTGAAGATGAAAAAGTACGCAGTGGCGGAAATCTTGCTCGTTTCGATGGTATTTCCGTAAGAGATGACCTTTCTCTCAGTACCTGTAAGAATACATTTGCACTTAATGATACAGTAGAAGTTTGCGACCCAACTTTCCTTTGTAAGATAGAGGCTTATAACGAACTTGCTTCTAAAGCAGGAACACTTGAAACAGAACCATATATTCTTGCTTATGTTCTCGACCCAAATCCTGAAATAGGCAGACAGCTTGAAAAGCTTTCTATCGAAAAGAATATGAAGGTTGTTGTACTTCTTGATGAACCACCTGTAAGATGGGACGCTAATTTTGCTAATCTTCAGCTTTCTGGTAATGGCAGAGTTGAAGTTAAGAAAGATGTTGACCTCTTTGAGTGGCTCTGGTATTATCAGAATTCTTCATGTGTATTTACTGACAGCTTCCACGGAACAATTTTCTCAATTATCTTTAAGAAGCCATTTGTTTCTCTAATTAATAGAAAGCGTGGGGCAGAGAGATTTGTTTCATTGCTCAAACCTATTGACCTTGAATATAGACTTATTGATAGTGCTGATAAGATTACATCAGACCTCAGCAAGTATGATTCTTGCGACTATGAAGGTCCTTATCAGAAGCTTAACGCTATTAAGGAGTATTCATATAACTGGCTCAAAGACCAGCTTACTAAAGAAAAAAAAATGATACCTGCAAATGCGGAGGTTAAATCTATTACCCCTGCTCCTGCTATACAGCCTAAGCCTGTCGTAGAAGAAAAGCCAAAGACTTCTGTTGACTTTGAACGCTGCAAGATGATTGTAACACTTGTTAAGAGATATGGCATTAAGCATATTGTTATGTCATCGGGTTCAAGAAACTTAAATCTTGCTCGTCTTTTTGAGGCAGAGCCATATTTTAAGATTTATAGAGTTACTGACGAAAGAAGTGCAGGCTTCTATGCACTCGGAATTGCTGCAAGACTTGGTGAGCCTGTTGTTATGTGCTGTACTTCTGGTACTGCTACATCAAACTATCTTACATCTATTACAGAGGCTTACTATCAGCATATTCCGCTTGTTGTTATTACAGGCGACCGTTATCCTCGCTATCTTGGTCAGGACGAAGAACAGACAATCCCACAGGCAGGTATGTATGGCAAGGTAGTAAAGAAGTGCGTTTCTTTGCCACAAGACCCAACTGCTCTTGGCGACTGGGAAGCAAGAAGAATGGTTTGCGAAGCATTGCTTGAAGTTAAGCATCATGGTACAGGTCCTGTACATATCAATGTTCCTATCGCTAATATTGAGTTTCCGAAGCCTCCTGCATCGGTTCTCAAGCTCGATAAGAAATATCTCTGCATAGATAGATTTGAGCTTTGTGACCCTGATTCAAAGTGGCAGGATAAGGTAGACAGACTCTCTAAGGTTAAGAGAATACTTGTTGTTTATTGCCAGAACCAGCCTCTTTCTATTGAAGAACAGAAGTCTGTTGAAGCATTTGTAGATAAGTTTAACTGCGTTGTTATCAGTGATAACCTTGCAAACTTCCATTGCTCAAAATCTATTCTTTCTTATAATATCACTCATGACTATACACAAAAGCAATTCAGAGATGAGCTTGCTCCTGATATTGTTATCACAGTAGGCGGTAGGCGTATGCTCAATAACCCAATTCTCGGCAAGCTTAGAAACCTTGGTACACAATGGTATCATTGGCGTGTTGCTGAAGATGGTGAAGTTGCTGACACATATAGAAGACTTAAAAATGTTTTTGAATGCTCACAGAAGTATTTCTTCGATTACTTTGTAGAACATTCAGGCGATATTCATAACGATGGTGAATACTACAAGGCTTGGAAGAAGGCTGAAAGCAACATTAAAGTTATGCACGCAGAAAAATATAATCAGCTTTATGCTATTGAAAGAACAGTTACAACTCTTCCAGCACATTCATTGCTTCATATCGGTATCGGTCATACAATCATTATGACTAACAGATATAAGCTCGACCCAACTGTTCGTGTATTCTGTAATATGGGTACAAATGGCATAGATGGTTCAGCTTCAACCTTTATGGGACATTGTGCAGTAAGTAAAGAGCTTTGCTTCCTTATGATAGGTGACCTTAGCTTCTTCTATGATATGAACTCAATCTGGAATAAACCACTAACTGGTAATATCAGAATTATGATGTTCAATAACTCAGGTGCAGGTCTACTTCGTCATTATAGAAGCCCATCTATTACACAAAAGCACGAAACCTCAGCTAAGGCTTGGGTTAAGTCTGTCGGCTTTAATTATCTTTCTTCTGAAAATCAAGAGGAATTTGAGGAAAACCTTAAAATATTTACATCAGATTGTGACCAGCCGATTTTCTTTGAAGTTTTCTGTTGATATAATCGGAGGTTAAAAATGAAGGGTTATAGAGTAACATTTATAAAGCCGAAAGTAGCTGAGCTTAGGTCTTTTGAGCTTAGAAAGCCAAAAGATAATGAGGTTATGGTTAAGGTTAAGTATACCTTGATTTCTGCTGGTACAGAAAAGGCCTATCTTTCAGGTGCAAACAATACTGCACAAAAATTTCCAACAGTTCCGGGGTATTCAAGCGTTGGTACGGTTGTAGAGATAGGAAGTGCTGTAACAAAGTTCAGACCGGGCGACCGTGTATTTGTTGAATATGCAGGTCACGCATCATATAATTGGAAAAAAGAATCAGGCGTTGTAAAAATTCCTGATGATGTATCCTTTATAGATGCAGTATTTACAAGAGTAGCAAGTTTTCCACTTCTTGCAATACGCAGAAGCCGTCTTGAGATTGGTGAATCTTGCGTTGTTGTTGGTCTTGGTATGCTTGGACTTTTCGGTGTTCAGATTGCAAGGGCTTGTGGTGCAACTCCACTTATAGCTATCGGTAATCGTGAAATCAGACAGGAAAAAGCAGCTTTATTTGGTGCAGAATATGTGTTCTCTCCAAGTGAACCTAATCTTGTTGAGAAGATTTATGAAATCACCGAGAAAACAAACAGCGTTAAGGGTGCTAATGTTGTCCTTGAAACCTCTGGCTCTATGGCAGGCTTGCAGCTTGCATTGAGATATTCCTCTAAACATGCAAGAATCCTTATCAATGGTTGTAACCGAGTTAGTGATGAGCCAATTGACCTTTATAAGTATGTTCATATTAAGGGTCTTAATATAATTGGCTGTCACGATAAAACCCGTTTAGCATATAATTCTGTTCTTGGTAATTTTACTGCTAAGCGTGATTACATAACGCTTTTAAATCTTATGAGAGATGGAAGAGTTGATCCTGGAGATATTCTTTCAGAAATTATTTCTCCTACACAGACATCAGAAATATATAATCAACTTCTTACGGATAGACAATTCCCACTCGGCGTTGTATTTGATTGGGACCAAGTTTAAAATATAAAATAAACTTTAAAAAACAAACTGATTTCGTTTTGAACGGAGTCAGTTTGTTTTGTATAGTTAAAAGTATTAATCAACTGTGGAAATATTTCACACAATGATGAAATCTTAAAAATATATGTTATAATAAAAAAATAAAAGGAGGTAATAAAAATGTATAATATTATATCTTATTGGTTGAAATATTATAGAAGCGAATGCAAACTTACTCAACAAGATGTTGCAGATTTGCTTGGATTAGAGCGTTCAAGCTACACCTATTATGAAACAGGAAAAACAACACCAGATATAGAAACTCTTATAAGACTTTCTAAGATATTCCATGTTGATTTCTTTGATTTACTTTCAGGCTGTAATACAGAAACAGGAAAGTATGTTAATGATTCAAATTTTAAGGAGCTTAATGATAAGCTTGACCGTGATGATGAAGCAAGGTTCTCAGAAGCTAATTTTGAGGCTGAAATTCTTCTCAGAATCCGTTCACTTGATGAAGGTAAGCGTGAGGAAGCAATGGCCTTTCTTGATGACCTCACAGATAATATTTATAAATTCAGACGCAAATCAAAGACTCGTGAAGTCACTGCAAAGCCAGTAGAGATTCCTAAGAAAGAAATTGAACTTCTTGAGAAAGCAGATATTAAGTATCTTCCACCAAGAAAACCAAGAAAAAAGCGTGGCAGAAAGAAGAAAAATATCTTTTTAGAAGATTAAAATTATAAATAAAATGTGCATAGTATAAACAAAATTGGTTTATACTATGCACATTTCGCATTTAAAGATTACTTTTGCAATGCACTTTTAATTGCTTCAGTAAGTTGGTCAGGACATGATGTAGCCTTCATGCCACAGCGAATACCTTGACATTTGCTTATAATGTCTTCGGCTTTCATACCTTCAGCAAGAGAAGCAATACCCTTTGTATTTCCGTTGCAACCACCCTCAAAGCTGATGTTTGTAATGATATGGTTTTCGTCCATATCGAAGGTTATGCTTCTTGAGCAAACGCCACGAGTTCTATATTTATAGGTCATAGTTTTATTCCTCCTTAGATACAAAAAGCCGACACCGCAGAACGGTATCGGCAAAAGCTTTTTATCAATCGCTTGTATAAGGTAAAAGTGAAAGATAACGAGCACGCTTAATAGCAACTGTAAGCTCACGCTGATGATGTGCACAAGTGCCTGTTACTCTGCGAGGAAGAATCTTCGCTCTTTCAGAAATAAAACGGCGAAGTCTTGCGATATCCTTATAGTCGATTACATCAACTTTATCTACGCAGAATGCACAAACCTTTTTACGGCCCTTGCGACCGCCTCTGCGGTTATCTCTTTCGGTTCTTTCAGCCATTGTAATTCCTCCTTTATATAGGATAAGATGTGTTTAGGATTAAATCAGAAGGGGAGATCGTCATCTGTCGGAATCTCTTCAAAGGCATCTGTATTGCCTGTTGAATAAGATGTAGCTGGAGCATTATCCTGTCTTGAGTATCCGCTGTCATTATATCCACCCTGATAGTTATTATTATCATTAGAACGAGCTGATTTAGGTTCTGCGAAGTGGCAGTTATTAGCCCAAATCTCAAAGGTTCTTCTCTTGATACCCTGTTTATCGGTATAAGAGCCTGTTCTAATAGAGCCATCAACAGCAACGAGTTGACCCTTGTGAAAATATCTGCTGACAAATTCCGCAGTCTTACCCCAAGCGGTAACATCTATAAAATCAGTCTGTTCTTCTGAACCAGTTCTTGTGGGTCTGTTGCAAGCAAGAGTGATTCTAACTACTGCTGTGTTGCCTTGAGTATAACGAAGCTCTGGGTCTGCAGTAAGTCTGCCCATGATACAAGCTACATTTAACATACTAGCTCTTCCTCCTTAAGCTTCCTTCTTGATGATCATAGAACGGAGAACACCGTCTGTAATCATAAGGACACGGTCAAACTCTGCAGGGAACTCAGCTTCGCTCTTGAAATCAAAGAGAACATAATAAGCCTCAGTTTCCTTGTTGATTTCGTAAGCAAGTCTTCTCTTACCCCACTCATCAACATTCTCAAGAGTACCGTTCTTAGAAATCATATCCTTGAACTTTGCGATTGTTTCAGCAATACCCTCTTCGCCAAGCTTGAGAGAAATTACAATAACAGCCTCATAAGAATTAATTACTGCCATATTTACTGCACCTCCTTTTGGTCTTGTGGCCCGCAAACATATTGCGAGCAAGGGGAGTTGGTGTCAATACACCAACATTAAAATTATATCAGCGAACAGTTGTTTTGTCAAGGTTTTGCAAGATAAAATTTTTAAATAAGTGGTTGTATCTTTTGCAGTAATATTTTATTTTTCAGATGATTTATTAATATTTTCTTCGGTTATCGAACCATCTATTTTTATTTCTTGCTGTATAGCAATATCTTCAGTGCAGGTATATGTTCCAGTAAGAATCAGCTTTCCATTAGAGATTTTTTGAGTATATTTCTTGGTGTATGATTTTGCATTATTTAAGCTAAATGTTTCAAGAAGAGAAAGCTGTTTTTCAGCAAGAGTTCGGGCTTGCTTTTCTGTGCGTTTAACTTTTATCTTCTCATATATATTATAATTTTCTGTTGTGATTTTAATAGGTAGTTGAGTGCCGAAAAGTTCGATATTTTCGTTTTTTACTTGAGTAGAAATATAACCATCTGGTGTTCCATAAATGCTTATCGGAAAGCTAACCCAAAGCAAAGAAAGACTTTTTTTATATGTATTAAAATCGTTTTTCTTAAGAACAGTTTCTTCAAGTGGAACGCTTACAGAAAGAGTTTTCTTTGTTTGTGCATAGATTTTTGCATCAGAATGTTTGAGTTTAAATCCGCCGACATCGTATTCCAAGATTCCACTTACGAGCATTTGCCCTTTGACAACAGCTTCTCCGATTTTAACTGAGGGCTTGCCTTCACCAGCCTCAATACCAGTTATAACGCCATCTGAGCTTGCTATAATATTTGATGGTGTTTTATCAGTTGGAGTTTTTTTATCAATTCTCGGACTAAGCTCTATATTTACAAGAGTTCCAGTTATATTTATCGAAATCCAGGCGATATTATCCATATCTATAGTTGCTTGCTGTTCTATATCCTGAATGTTTATGTCTGAAATCTTAGCACCTTCATAAAGTCCAAGTGAACGCAATTCTTCTCTTAGTTCATATTCATTAATACTGCCACTTGTATTGATATTTATGTTCCAAATATAGCCAGAAAGTATAATAGAAATTGCAATATAAAGTATTGCACCTACAAGTAATCCACTCCTAATTTTATATTGTGATATTATAAATGGCAGACCGCCTTTTTTTGTGCATTTCAAGGTAAGCTCACAGCGTTTTGCAAAGGGACGCAGAAGTTTATATTCTCTTGCAGCAACATAAGCTGTAAGAGAACTACTATCGGAACGCATACCCCAAAGCTGTACGCCATTTTTCATAGTCATATTTAGTAGGCGTTCCGGAAATTTTCCCTTAGCAGTAAATTTTGCATAGCCGGAAAACCATCTTAAAAGTCTAAGTATCAAGAAAATTTCCCCTTTTATCTGACATACTCAACAGAGCTTATATAGCCTTCAATGACCATAGATGAATCCGACATACAACGAATAAAAAGACCACGCCCTTTAAAGGCAACAATCATTTTGCCTGTACTAATTTTAATGCAACATTCATTATATTCGAGTATGCCACTGCTTCCATCAATAATTGCCTCACGATTACTGTTTATTTCTATGTGTACAGAGCTTTTGACAATTCCATATGGAAGTCCAAACCCACCAAATAAGCGAGGCTTAGATTCATCATTTTTCTTTTTTTTCATAATAAGCCACCCCGCCGTTTGTTCTTATATATGTTTATGCTTTTGTCTGTCTGAAAATCACTACAAAAGGGAAGAGTATTGATGCAGATAACGAAATTTCCAATGAACTGCCGTTTAGCTAACCGACTTTCTCAAGACCTTAAAAGTTTCGCTCGAGGCGGTGAGCCACCGCCGCCAAGACGCTTCTTGAATACGGCACCAAGATGGACGAGCTTTCCAGGGGGGAACGGTTCGACTTTCTGTAGGCTATATGACCGCCACGAAAAAACCAGGCGAAAGGAGGTGGAAAGCCCATGCTGTACGGTGACACCAGGAAGGAAGAAAAGCGAAACTTTAAGCGAGCACTGAGAGCACAGCATTTTGAAAAGCGTTGTGATTGGCTGTGCAAGCGGCTGGAAGCATTCAACCAGAAGTTGCAAGCCAAGAACCAGCAGCGCCGTGAAGAGCTGCAAGCCATGATTCAGGAACTCAAGGAAAGGAACTGAACCATCAGCACCGGCTCCAAGGGCCGGGAAGGGCATAGGAGCGGAGGAAACGGAGTGGATGAATTTGACACCAGAAAAAGAAAAAGTCAAGCGGGTCTTACTGACGGCCCGCACAAAGCAAGCCGCAGCACCCAGACCAACATCTGGAAAGTCTGCGGAAGCTGACGTTTTGATAGTTGCCGTTCGTCACATTTCATTCCGGGACGCTGACGAAATTCTAAGCCGCTGGAATGCTGCGGAGATGGGATATGTTTTCCATATCTGCAGCGAAAATCTACAAGTACAGGACTATTTACAGGAAAAATACTTATTGGAGGAGACAAAAGAATGAAATTTTTATTTGACATGGAAAACAAAGACCTTCTTCCCCGCCTGCTGGACGTTTCGGAAGAAATTGAAAAGCTTGTGGCGGCTATGGGCGGCGAGAACGTGAGAAAGCCGCCCATGGAGGGAGAAACCGCCAACGAAGCAGCACAGCGGAATTTCAAAAAGCTGCTGAACATCCTTTGCAGAGAGCATCCCGCCGAAGTCGGCAAAATCAGCGATATGCTATG
>ERZ773145.732-NODE-732-length-31495-cov-10.147901_pt1 | contig 31495 bp, 39 predicted proteins | sample MGYA00580848_ERZ773145 | MGnify/ENA primary metagenome ERZ773145 (study PRJEB29015, sample SAMEA2737858) | human gut metagenome | biome: human gut; feature: human-associated habitat; material: faeces | place: China | collected 2012 ... | reverse complement strand
ACTGGGCACCAACACCCTCAGCATTCAGGTGTGGGGCTACGGCTCCCGTACCGTGTCGGTGGAGGAGATGTACGATATCTGCCAGCGGCATTCCGACCTGATCAAGGCGGTGTCGCCGCAGGTCAAACTCAGCGGCAAAGCCAGCGGCACGCTGAAGATCGGCACCACCAGCTACCGCTGGTCCAACATGAGCGGTGTGGACGAAAACTTTACCAAAATGAAGAATTACCAGATCGTTCAGGGGCGCGGCCTGCAGTACATGGATATGCAGGACAACAAGCAGGTCTGCGTCATCGGCGATTACCTCAACCGCGTAGCCTTTGGCGGCAACGGTGTGGGGCAGACGCTCAAGATCGGTGCCAACAAGTTCCGCATTGTGGGCGTGCTGGCGGCCAAGGTCAGCAACCCTACCATGCAGCAAGGCAGCGACGACGACTGCGTCTACCTGCCCTACACCACCGTGATGCGGCTTTCCAGCCAGAGCGCGGTGAATAACTACACGGCTGTGATGACGGACGAAAACTTTGCCAACGAGGCCAAAACCACGATGGAAGAGGAGCTGCAGAAGATCCTCAAGACCGAAAACGGCTACTATGTGTACAGCGCCAGCGAGTGGCTGGAGGAAATGAACAAGATGATCAACATGGTCATCGTGGTGCTCACCGGCATTGCCAGCATCTCGCTGCTGGTGGGCGGCATCGGCATCATGAACATCATGCTGGTGTCGGTGACCGAGCGCACCCGTGAGATCGGTATCCGCAAGGCGCTGGGCGCCAAGGAGCGCACCATTCTGGCGCAGTTCGTGGTGGAAGCAGCCACCACCTCCGCGCTGGGCGGCGTTTTAGGCATTGCACTGGGCTATGCGGTGAGCATGGCGGCCAACAAGGTGCTGCCCATGTTCATGAGCGATACCACCATCACGGTGAGTCCGTCGTTCAACTCCATCGTGGTGGCTTTTGGCATCTCGGTGGGCATCGGTGTGCTGTTCGGCTATCTGCCGGCCCGGCGCGCGGCACGTCTCAATCCCATCGAGGCGCTGCGCTACGACTGAGCCCGAAGAAAGGGGAATACCTATGAAAAAACGTTTTCTCGCACTTTTGCTGGCGGTGAGCATGGCGGTGTCCATGCTGGCCATGTCGGCGGCTGCGCTGGGCAGTGCCAGCAACACGGCCGTGCAGACGGCCATCACACTGGGCGGTATAGACGCCGGGCAGACCGGCAGCTTGGACGCCGCCGTCACCCGCGGGGCCTTTGCCCGCATGCTGGTGGCGTTCTCGGCGTACCGGGAGAGCGCAGCCTCCCAGGGGGCTGTGGGCACCCTGTATAAGGACGTGCCCGGCTCTTCGCAGTGGGCACCCTACATCCGCATTGCGGTGCAGCAGGGCTGGATGAACGGCTACACGGACGGCACCTTCCGCCCGGACAACGCCGTCACGCTGGAAGAAGCCTGCACGGCCGTGCTCAAGCTGCTGGGCTACAAGATGACAGATCTGAACGGTGCCTTCCCGGCGGCGCAGCTGAACAAGGCTCAGGAACTGGGCCTGCGCAGCCAGCTGAACAGGGCACAGGGCCAGACCATGACCTACGAGGACTGCGCTGTGCTGCTGTACAACGCCCTCACGGCCAACACGGCCTCCGGCGGAGCCTATGGCAGCACCCTGGGCTTTACCGTGGCAAATGGTCAGGTGGACACCTCCACGGTGCTGCTCAGCAGCCTGAAGGGACCCTTTGTGGCGTCGGAGGGCACCCAGCTGCCCTTTGCACCGGTGAGCGTGTACCGCAACGATAAGGTGTCGGAGTCCGGCGAACTGAACAAATACGATGTGTATTATTACAGCGAGAGTCTGCAGACGGTATGGATCTATACCCGCCGCGCCGCAGGCCGCATCACAGCAGTTTCGCCCAGCGCCAGCGCTCCCACGGCGGTGACCGTGGCCGGTACCAGCTACCAGCTGGGCAGCTCGGCGGTGGCGTCCAAGATCTCGTCCCTGAACGGCGGCGGCGTGGGCGAAGTGGTCACCCTGCTGCTGGGCATGGACAATGAGGTGGCGGATGTGGTCACCGGCGAAGAGGCCGACAGCGTGTTCTACGGCGTGGTGCAGACGGCCACCCGCTCCCTTGTGGAGGACAACGGTGCCGACGTGCTGCAGCGCGTAGCAGTAATGTGCACCGACGGCATCACCCGCACCGTGAATGTGGACAAAAGCCTGAACTACCCCGCCGGCTGGATGGTGCGCATCGACGTGACGCCGGAAGGCGAGAACGTGACCGCGATTGAAAACCGGACCATCAGCGGCACGGTGAGCGCAGACGCCACCATGCTGGGCGACCATAAGCTGGCAGACGACGTGCAGATCTTGGATACGACTACGGAGGGTGTGGCTGGGACGGTTCGTCCCAGCCGCCTATCCGGGACGAAACTGAACATGCTGAATGTCCGCTACTATACGCTTAACGACAACGGCGAGATCGACCGGCTGATCCTCAACGATGTCACCGGCGACCTGTGGAAGTACGGCGTGCTGGACGATATCCGCAACATTGCGGCCAACCTGCCCTCCACCAAAACCCCTGCCACTGCAGGGGATTCTGAGGGCGAAGGCTCTGATGGGACCAACCAGGTGTTGAAGGACCTGCGGAGCGTGCTGGTGCCTACCACCAGCGAGATCCTGTGGGGCGTCATCAACGGCGATATCCTCCAGACCGTGTGGAATAAGGTCACCAGCAGCACCGGCTCCCTGGTGAGCATCGGCGTCAAACAGCTGGCTAAGGTGGTAGGGGAGCCTTATGGCACCATCCTGAACTATGTGGGCGGCGGTGCCACCTATGTGTGCTATGTCAATGGACAGCTTACCAGCTACACCACCTCCATCAAATACCCGGTGCTGGCCGGCGGCCTGGCCGTGCGGCAGGAAGTGAACGGTTCGGTGAAGGCCATGGTGCAGCTGATGCCCATGAAGATCGACAAGGTGGGTGCCGCGTCAGTGCTGTCCGGTTCCACCCGCTATGAGGTAGCGGACAATGCCCAGGTGTACCTGTGGTACAAGGGCCAGTATTACGCCACGAAGCTGGCCGAGGTGAACTCGGACGATTACTACCTCACCGGCTGGTACGACAACTTTGGCTGCGCCGCGGGCAAGCGCGTCCGCGTGATCGTGGCCGTGAAGAAGGACTGATGCGCTATTACAGCGCCCCGCGCCGGGCACTGCGCGGGGTACGGCAGCTGCTTTATCCGCGTCGGTGCCCCTTCTGCAATGCGGTGCTGGGCAGCATAAGGACCTGCCCGGACTGTGCGGAAGAAGTGGACCGGCTGCGCCGGAAGCCCGGCATCCGGCTGGACGCATCGCAGCATTATCTGGGCGGCCTGAGCGGCGCAGCGGCACCGTTCCGGTATGAGGGCTGCGTGCGGCGGGCCATTCTGCGGGCAAAGTATCAGGCTGCACCATGGACGGCGGTGGAGCTGGGCGTGGTGCTGGCAGAGCTTGCCTTTGGCAGCGAGGTCCGGATGAGGGGCGCGGAACCGGTGCCTCAGCGGGTGGAAGGTGCCCGGCTCGGCTATGACTGCATCGTGCCGGTACCGGCGTCCAGCCGCAGACGCGGGTACAATGTACCGGAACGCATGGCGCAGCCGCTGGCAGAGGCACTGGACCTTCCGCTGGAAACAAAGGCTCTTGGTCCTGCCCGCCGGAAGGACCGGCAGGCAGGACTGCCCTTTGAACAGCGCCTGGCCAATGTGGCCGGTGCGTTCCGCGTGCAGGACCCGGACCTCATAGAGGGCCGCCGCGTGCTGCTGGTGGACGATGTGATCACCACCGGTGCTACGGCTGCCGCCTGTGCACAGGCTCTGCTTTCGGCGGGTGCGGAGAGCGTGTTTGCGGTGGCTGTGGCTACGGTGGAATTCCCGCCCATTGCCCAGCCGACCCTGCCCTTGCAGGAGGATGCGGACGAAGAAATTTAAAAAAAGTTGCCGAAAAGTGCTTGACAAAATGCGAGAAGTCGGGTATACTAATCAAGCTGTGAGCGACAAACGCTTACAGATATCCGGGTGTAGCGCAGTTTTGGTAGCGCGCTTGAATGGGGTTCAAGAGGCCGTGAGTTCGATTCTCGCCACTCGGACCAAACGCTTCTCGGTCGAACTTTCTTCGGAATGGTTCGACCGGGGAGCTTTTTTGTTTTTATCAATGGTTTCGTCGGAGATGTTGAAATAGAGGATCAGCTCGGTGTTGGTGAGCTCGATGTGATCCACAAAGGTATCAACCAGGCGGCGGCAGTAGGCCTTGGTGCGCTCCGAGGGGGAGACGCGGAACTGCTGCAGCAGGAACAAAATCTGGTCACGGGTGAAGGTGAGAGGCTTTTTGGCGGTGAGGGAAGAGAGCTGATAGGAAAGCGTGCTCTCCTGCTGCTCCAGGTCGGCAAGGCGGGCAGAGAGGGCGGCGCTGGAGGTGCCGTTCTCAATGGCAGAGAGGATGTTCTGGATCTTGTTCCGGACATCGGACAGGGATTTTTCCAGTGCCTGCTTCTCCGGGTCAGGGCGTGCGGCCTCGGCCTGCTGCAGCTCCACGATGGCGTCTGCGATCTGCTCCAGCAGATCGGGCTCCAGCAGCAGGTCCGCAACGGAATTGACCACCATAGCTTCCAGCTCGTCCTGCGGGATATTTTTGCGGGTGCAGGCGCGGCCAATGGAGCGGCCGGGGCAAGCGTAATAGTGGTACATCTGGCCGTTGCCGCTGCTGCGTCCACAGACGCCTTTCATCAGGCAGCCGCACTCTCCACAGTACAGTTTGCCGGAGAGAATATAATCGGCGCGGGAAGCGTGCGGGGTGCGGCTCTGGCGGTTGCGTTCAAACATGTTTTGTGCCCTTTTCCATAAATCGTTGTCGATGATGGCCGGGATCGCGCCCTCGATGCGGACATCAAACTTTTTACTGACGTAAATGCCGCGGTACATTTCGTTCTGAATGATGCGGTTGATGCTGCTTTTGTTGAACGGGCCGCCGTGGCTGGTGCGCAGGCCCATGACGTTCAGGCGCTCCACGATGGAGGAAGAGGACAGCCCGGCGGCGTACTGCTCAAAGATATACCGGACTGCCTCGGCACCTGTGGGCTCGATAATGTAGTGTTTGTCGGCGTCCACGGTGAGGCCCAGCGGGCGGGAGCTGCCCAAGGCCTTGCCCTTGAGGGCGGATTCCCGCATGCCACGGCGGGCTTTTTCGGCCAGCTCGGCGCTGTAATACTCAGCCAGAGCTTCCATCAGGCCCTCAATGATGATGCCCTCGGCACCGGAGATGTTGCTCTCGGCGGCATAGAGAATCTCCACACCGTTGTCCCGGAGCTTTTTCTTATAGACGGCGCTGTCGTAGCGGTTGCGGGCCAGACGGTCGGTTTTCCAGCAGATCACGGCGTCAAAGGTGTGCGCGGCGCTGTCGGCCACCAGCTGCTGGAAGGCGGGGCGGTCATCAGTTTTGCCGCTGATGTGGCGGTCTACATACTCGCGCAGGATGGTCATGCCGTGGGCGCGGGCGTAGGCCTCGCAGTCCCGGCGCTGGCCCTCGATGCTCTGCTCGGTCTGGCGGCTGCCGCCAGAGTAGCGGTAGTAAGCCACCAGGCGCGGCGCTTCGGCCGCAGGAGCTTTTTTGCGGGGCATGATAACACTTCCTTTCCGGGCGGTTTGCCCATATGCAGGGAGTGTGGTATACTGACCCCTGCAAGCATAAAATTTCCTTTGTCCGGTTTTGTGCTGTACTCCATGTTTCCCCGGCGCTGCATCGTACCAGCGCCGGGGCTTTTGCTTGCCCATATCCAAAAAGCGTGCTATGCTGTAAAGGCAGGCAACGCATGGAAAGAAACCTTCTTGTTTTTATCCTTACCTTTTGGCGACGGGGCAGACCCCTCCAGTTGGAAACGGCTGGAGGGGTTTGTGCGTTTTTTACGTGAAAGTTGCACAGGCGGCTTTACAAAGGGGGCTGGATTGCATATAATGAAGATGCAAGGTATAGCTTTGCACTTTCAAAAAGAAGGAGGTCTTTTTGATGGCGACAAAGAGTATTACAAAGAATGTCGTGATTCGTTCAAAACCGCTTGCACGGAATTTTGTACGAGCATTGGAAAATGCAGAGGGAAAGAGCAGCAAAAATGTCGTTGTGGATAAGACTGTCCATGAGATCAAGGGCGATGCGCTGCGTGAGATGTTTGGAAAGAAATGACAGGATACGGATTAGTTAACCTAAAAGATATGATCCAAGAACTCGGAGAGGGTCGAACAAAGGAGATCCTTTCCGAGTTTTCTTGTCCGCTGAATAAGGACGTGGAGTTTTTTCTGCATTGCAAGGCCATTGAATTTGCCAGGCAGGGAATTGCCCAGACGCAGCTGGTGGCGACATCTTACAAAGACAAACCAGTGCTGGTGGGATATTTTACACTGTCAAACAAAGTGCTCGAAATTCCACGCAAGAACATTAGCAAAAATGTTGCAAAGAAAGTGAATCGTTTTGCAATGGCAAGGGATGCACGACGCTCTATGACGGACAATTACATGATCTCAGCACCTCTGATTGGTCAGCTTGGCAAAAATTTTGCCAACGGATACGACAACCTGATTCCGGGCGACGTGCTGTTGAAGCTGGCGACTGATAAGGTGCGCGCGATCCAGGCGGTGCTGGGCGGCAAGTTTGTGTATCTGGAATGCGAGGACAAAGACGCGCTGCTCAATTTTTACGGAGACAATGGCTTTGTGATCTTCGGCAAACGGGATCTTGACCGAGATGAGCGAGACCGGCAATCCGGCCAGTATTTGGTGCAGCTTTTGAAATATCTGGGTGATTGATTGTAGTTCCATGTGGCCTGCCAGGCATACCTTGGCGGGCTTTTTGTTTGCCCCTCCGGCTGGAAACAGCTGGAGGGGTTTGTGCGTTTATAAAACAAGGAGCACCCGGCGGGGAGCTCCTTGAAAAGAACATTTATTTGGAAGGTACGGTTGCACGAATTTTCTTTTTAGATGGAACGTAATTTGGATCATATTTCTTGCTTTTACGTTCCAATTTTTCAAAATTGCAGCATACCTTTTGATACAGCGGGATTTTACGACTGAGAGCTTTGCGGTATGTGGATTCTGCACGCTGGAGAATAAGATCGCGATTCTTGTTGCAATAATTTAACTGATTCAACAAGAGCATTTTATAATTCTCATTTTCGATACTCTGAATATCAAATTTGATCAAGCAAGATGGAATAACAGGAATCATATTGTTGAAGCCCATTAGGCCAAGACGACCATCGTCGAGTTTCATAACAGGACCGCCGCCTTTGATGTTAACGTGATTGGGCTTAGGGGATTCAAGGGGAACATAATAATCAATGCCGTTGATGGAGAGTACAATTCCAACATACGGACGCCGCTGCCCCTTATTGTATTGCACACGGGTGTCAATACTATGTAAATAGCTGATATAGTGTTCGTTAATGTGGTAAAATTGAAACTTCCCCATAATTCAGCTCCTTAATCCAAGAAGGTGCGGAACAGTAACCTGTCCCGCACCCTTTTTCATTCCTCACTATACGGCAGAGGTTCTCCGCTTTTTTCATTCTCTACTCACGGTAAGAGCTCACCGCTTTTTTAATTCCCCATTTTTTCATGGCAGGGAGGGGCTACCCTCTTTCAGCGGACAAGCAAAGACCAGCAGTCTTTTCATTGTCTTGGCAGGAATACGTTCCTGCAAGTCTATTATACGCTCGGTGAGCGGGTTTGTACACGAAAAAAATGTGAAAAGTTGCAAACGCAACAGAAAAACTAAAAATTAGGGCTTGACAAGCAATGAAAATTCAAAAATCCTTCACAAACAAGACATGAATAAGCAGACTTAATAGGAACCTGCTGAAGGGTTGTGCTTTACCGCGCAGAACGGAGATAATCAATCAAATCATCTGTATCGACATCCGGGAACGTATAAAGGATGTCGTCAAGGAGATCGTACTCATTGATTTCGGGGTGCTGAGAAATATAGCCGTCAATATAGCCATGAATCCACCAACGGGCATAGGCGCGACCATATCCGGAAGCATACCCATCAGCATAAGATCCATCGTCAACAAATGACGGTGCGGCATTTTGCAGGCCTGCGGCTTCGCCGGCGCCGAAGCCATCAGAACGACCATCGGAGAAACCATGGCCATCTCCGTCGATATAGCCCTCTTCACAGGGGGTGAGGGTGTGAGATGCAGCGGCGCTGGAATTGGAAACGCCAGAGGAGGCCGAAGAACTGGAACCGTGCCCAAAAAGGACGTCGGCGGGGACGAAAGAAAAAACGGCATACCCAACGGCCAGCGCGAGAATGATGACAATCTCAAAGCCGTGCCAATGCCAGAACCGTCGCCAACGATCAGAACGGGGCTGCTTTTCACCCATAAAAATCACTCCTTTTTCTCAGTATAGAAGAAAAAGGCGGACAGGAAAAGAAAATTGAACCATTCTGTTGCGACGGCAACAAAAAAGAGGGAGCACCCGGCGGGGTGCTCCCTCTTTTTTACTATGCACCGGTCACCCGGCGGCGGAGCCAGCGGTAGCTGACGCAGCGGCCTCCGCTTTTTTCTGGGCCAGGAGCTCCTGGCGGTAGGCTTCGACCTCGGCGTCAACGTCGAGGTCGGGAGCGGCGGGCTGAGCATTAAGCTCCGAAACGACACCATCCACATAACGCAGGATGGCGTCCTGATCCGCAGGGCTGAGCTTGAGGAAGGCCGTGAGAATGGCACGCTTACGGTCATCCAGGTGGTACTCGGCGGTCAGGCGGTCCAGGATGGAGCCGGACGTGTCGTCCAGCATGGGGCCCTCCCCGGTGCGCAGCCAGGCCTCAGACACACCGAACTCCCGGCAGATGGATTTAACAGTCTGCTCGGTGGCACTGACAGCGCCGCTTTCCAGCCGACTGACGGTGGCTTTGGTAAGCCCAATCACATCACCAAACTGCTCCATGGTGAGACCTTTAGACTTGCGCAGCTCCCGGATGCGGTCATTGATGGCGGGCATGATGATCACCTCCTTTTTGTGGTCTGGCTCTATTATAACACGGAAGTTGCAAAATGCAACAAGAAAGTAAAAATATTGCTTGACAATGTTGCACGGTGCGACTATAATAAAGCCAAAGAGTTGCACGACGCAATCTCTTGCGAGGCAATATGCAACAAAGGAGGGCATGGAGATGTCTGAACGTGAACAGAAGAGCCGGGAGCTGATGGAGCAGCTGGAAAAGCTGCCGCCGAAGGCCCAGGAACGCATCGGCTACATGATCGAGGGTGCGCTGGTGCTGGCGCAGAGCCGCGAGAACCCGGAGCAGCCGGGGAAGAGCGCATGAAGGACAAGGAGGAAAACAAGATGAAGTACAACACGCTGCGGATCATCCGCCAGCTGCTGAAGAACGAGCTGGAGGGAATGGAACGGGAGATGACCGTGCTGAACAATGATCTGAAGAAGCTGGACCCGGATGGGCTGCTGCCGGAAACCGACCCCCGGGTGAAGATGCGGAAGACCGCAAGTGACTGGAGATACGAGTTGGAATGTGCGCTGAAGGACTTTGACGCACAGGACTGGAAGTAAGGAGGACAAGGACATGGATGCAGAGGCAAGGGAGAACCTGCGGCAGATGCCGCTGGAGCAGCTGGAAGTGGAGCAGACCCGGAAGCTGGCCTTGAAGGACAGCAGCGTGTACCTGCTGGGGGCCGGGGCCAGCATGGCCGCCGAGGGCAAGAGGATGTGCCGGAAGCTCCGGGAGATGCTGGACCGGGAGGACAGCGACGCCGAGTGCATGGCCCTGGACCTGCGGACCAAACTGGAGTGGATCGCCAGCGTGCTGGAAATCGCGGAAGAAAATGAAGGACTGGGGGCGTGAGCGGATGTACGAGAGAAAGAGGCTCAAAGCAGCCAGAATCGCAAAAGGCGTGACGCAGGCGGAACTAGCACAGCGGATCGGAGTGACGACCCAGGCAATCAGCTCATTTGAAAAAGGCACAAAAGCTCCAAAGATGGAGACTGTAAAAAGGATTGCGGAGGCGCTGGGAATCAGCGTGGCTGAACTCTATGGCAGGATGGATCTGGCCGAGCTGTGGAGCAATGCAGCCTGCATGGGCTATTGTCTGATCGCTATGCGCCGGGCAAACCTGCGCCCCGGCGCACAGCGCCGGGTGCTGATGGTGCTGGAGCAGTGTTTTGACGATGTCAGCGTGGAAGACGCCGAAAAAGCAGGCTATGCCAATACGGAGGGATAAGGACATGGAACGTTTTGTGATCGTGATGCCGGTGGACACCAGCGCTTACCTTTTGCCCTGTGACGACGGGGACACCTGCAAGCTGGAGACGCTGCAGAAGCTGGTGGGCGGGCCCATTGAGATGGCCGACACCTGCCTGGCTGCCAGCTGGGCACGGGAGGATGTGGACAGCATCCAGATGGCCGTGAACGAAGAGGGCCTGCTGCAGGAGATGCCTTACAATGAGCACGCCACGGATCTGTACGCGTTCAACTACATGAGCAGCATTGTAGGTCCGGCAGTGCTGATGGCAGCGCGGGGCGATGAGCTGATCGGCTTTGCAAAGTCGGTGGCCGAGAGCATCTGCGCCGAGTGGGAGGTCCCGCTGGAAGCACCCGGCGAAGGCGAACGCTTCCAGACCTTTAACCCGGATTGACAGGAGGCGTGAATGGACGGTGAAAGCGGGCCGCTGAAGATGTGGCAGATCTGGGCGCTGTATGACATTGCCGCGGATTTTTACGCGGACCCGGAGAACCAGGCTGCGTTTGAAGCATGGCAGAAGCAGCGGGAGAAGTGCAAGAAAACAAAAAGGCCCTGCCGGCGTGACAGCACCGGCAAGGCCAAGGGGTGATGAAAGCAGCATGCACTCATCACCAGAAGTTTAACACAAACGGGAGGTTTTGACAATGCGGAAATGGATCTATTACTGCGGCAGCTGGGCCAGCCTGATCGGCTGCCTGCTGGTGGCAAGCGGCCTGGAAAGCTACACCGGCTGGGCCATGGCCGGGTGTTTTGTGGGGGCGCTGGTGCTGCTGGCGCTGGCTGTGGTGCTGGCGGGCCTGGGCAGCTGCGCCGAGCAGGAAGAGGACGAAAAGCCCTGCAAGGAGCGGCAGCCGCAGGAAAAACGAGCGGCTGACCGCAGAAAGGCGGGCTGAAGGATGGGCAGATACCGCGTGAATGTGGAGTGCAGCCAGAAGCTGCCACAGACCAAAAGCGAATACTTTACACACTGCAGCTACAAGGTGCAGGCCATCAGCAAGGGCGTGGCAAAGGCCATGGCCGAGGACAAAGCCCGGGCAGAGCACGGGGGCTGTACCTGCAAGGCCTACAGCGTGGAGGTGCTGAAGTGAGCCGGCCGGAGAACCTGACGACGGACGAGGCGGAGATCTGGCAGCGGATGGAGCAGCACGGCGAGGAGCTGGTGCGGGACATGGGGGCTGCCATGATGCAGGCCGAGCGGCTGCCGGAGTGGATGCAGGAAGCAGCGGTGAACATGCTGTGCGACAAACTGGCAGACGCCCGGGCGCTGGCGGCCAGCTGGATGAACGACCACGGGGAACCGTGAAGGAGGACAAGGATGAAAAACAAGATTGAAATCAACATTTCGGTGATCGACGACGGCCCGGTGGTGATGCGCTGCCAGGGCCAGAACACAAGCAAGGGCAAAGCACTGGACGCCCTGGAAGATGCCTACCTGAGCACCGTGGCGCAACTGATGAGAAAGGACCTCTCCAAGGCCGAGCAGGAGGAAGCCGCCAAGGAATTTGGCGAGATGATGCAGGACCGGCTGATGGCCATGGTGCGAGGAAAAGGCAAACGGTATATGGTCAGCAGCGAAAAAGAGATGAGCTTTATGACGGAGCTGATGCGGCGGCAGGGGGAGGTGCAGCCTTGACCTACGAAGAGTACCGACGGGAGTTGAACGAGGCGCTGGAAAAGGCGGACTGGATGAACCCGCGGGACAAAAACGGCCCGGCGTACCGGGTACTGGCCCGTGCGGCACGGGACAAGGCCCTGCCGCTGGCCCAGTGGCAGAAGCTGCACGACGAATACTACGAAAGGACAAAGAGATGAAGAAGAAACTGAGCCTGACCGAGAAGATCAGTCTGGCGGAGAACAATGCGGTGGATTTTATGCACGCCTGCGTGACCATTGCCCTGCACGACGAGTACGAGGTGGGTGTGCAGCGGCTGCGGAAGGTAAACCTGCGGCGGGACGAGATCAACGAGGAGATGCTGGAAGTGATGGCCCAGCCCCGGAAAAGCGGCCGGGAGCAGGCCGCAGCCGGGCAGGCCTGGCTTGTGAGCCTGTTGCCGGAAGGAGCGGAAACCGAGTTCCGGGTGCCGCTGGGCAAGGGCGCGGCCCGCAAGCAGAAAGAGCTGCAGATCCGCATGGCGGTGGACAACGCCGCCACGCTGGAGTGGCGGGTATACGCGGCGGCCTGCGCCGAGGTGCTGGGCTTTGGAGCCAAGCGCCTGAACGACTTACATAAAGCGGTGCTGGAAAACTTCCGGCAGCTTTCCGCCTGGGCCATAGAGGACGGCGTGGATGTGGCGCTGGAGCGTTTTTGCCGCTGCGCCCGGGACGCCTACAAGACCGACGTGCAGGTGGAGGACATCCCGGACGCACAGGCGCTGCATCAGCAGCAGCGCCAGACCCGGCAGGCACTGGACGGGCTGGCAGAGCGGGCCTGGATGGTGGAGGCCAGCCGCAAGCGGGTGGGCTGCCTGCCGCTGGCCCCGGCGGAAGTGGAAAAGCGCATCCAGACCGTGCTGCAGGCCCCGGCCATGCCGGAGAGCTGGGAGAGGAGGCGGGCGAGATGACCGAGATCTGGGCAGGAATCTGCAGACTTATCAGGATTCAGGCGTATGATGTGCAGATCTGGCTGCTGGAGCGCAAGAAGTGGTTGCTCGACTGCGGAATCGGGGCATTGGATGCACAGATCTGGTGCTGCAAAAAAGTAATTGAGATCACGGAGGCATGGGAATGACACTGAAGGAGGCAATGGCCTACCGGGGCGAGAACGCCGACACCCTGGCGGAGAAGATCGGCATCCGGGCCGGGGAGATCACCAAGTGGATGCGGCCTGCCGGGCTGCTGCGGGTGCCGTCGGCACGGCTGCAGCAGCTGGCCGTGGCGCTGGACGGCGGGGTGCTGGTGACGGCGGACGGTGTGGAAGTGGAGCTGTACGGGAGCGGAGGCAACGCATGAGCAAGGACAAATGCAGAATGAGCCGCAAGCGCTTTTGCAAAAAGGCGGCCGGAAAGCACGGCGTGCAGGTACAGGAGGTGCGGGACATGGTGCGTGAGGAGTGGGCGGACCCGCTCAAGCGCCTGCAGGAGAAGCGTGCGAGCGCAAAGCACCGGGCCGGGAAGCAGGAGGGCAGCGCCGTATGATGGTATACAAATACAGTCTTCACGACCCGGACAGCGGGAAGGTGCTGTACGAGGGCACGGCGGCAGATCTGGCCGCCCAGGGCGTGGTGCGGGCGGAGAAGATCCTGCCGACGCTGTGGCGGGATCAGCAGCGCCAGCACAAGCGCCGCGGCAAGCACCGGTGGGACATCACCCGGGAAAAGGTAGAAGTGGCTTGCAGCCGGAAAGCCTACAAGGTGCGACTGAAGCCGAAAAAGACGGAGAACGCCCAGGCAAAGCCGCCGAGGAGGCCCACAAAGCCGAAGGGGGCCGCCGTACTGACGCTGAAACCGGCGGCACCCAGGAAGCCCCGGGTGCGGCTGAAGAAGTACCTGGCAGACCCTGACCCGCTGCAGCTGGATGTGCGGGACCTGGAAGGCTACAACGCCCAGGCCCGGGAGCATGGAAAGAAAGAGCTGAGCTACGGGTACTGGGCGGCCGAAGGGAAACCGGCTGCTCCGGCATGGTAAAGCCGGTATGCACGCCGGACTGCCCGGACCGGCACCCAGCCTGCAGCGACCGGTGCGAAAAATACCGGGCCTGGAAAGCCGAGGTACAGAAAGAAAAGACCTACACGAAGAGCCAGAACGATGCGGGAAAGATCAACCGGAACGACTTTGACGCGGAGTTCTGGATGGGCGGAAAGCACAAATAACGAGCCCCCGGCGGCGCTGGATGCGCGCGGCCGGGGGCTTTGGCGACGGCGGGAGCGTCAGGCCGAACGGGTGCTGCCAGAGGAAAAGCTCTGGCGGCAGGCGTTTGAACTGAACAAGCCATTCCTTTTTATAATAGGCGTCCGAGGCGGGCGCTTTGGGGGGCTTGTATACCCGTTAATCTTGTGACTGTGTGGGCCACAGAAAAGAAACCAACACGAAAAGTTTACCGGACAGGGAGGGCACCGGGATGCGAAAAAGCTACATCCGGGAAAAAAGGACCCTTTGCGGGGACACATACCAGGCCGTGGGCATTTACCCCGTGACGGATCAGGAGCACCGCCAGCGGGGCAAGAAGCGCAAGGAAAGTGACCGGGGGCAGAAGAGCCGGAACAAAGCCGCCAGCCTGCGCCGCCGACAGCGCAAGGTGCTGGCCAATTTTGACCAGAACGGCTTTTACCTGACCGCTACATACGAGGACGCCTACCTGCCCGAGGACGAGGAAGGCTGCTGGCGGGACGTGAAGAACTATGCCCGGCGGGTGCAGCGGGCGGTGCGCAAGCGCTTTGGCGTGCGGGGAACGTGGCTGAAGTTGATGCTGTGGGCCGTGCGCAACGGCGAGGCCGGGCGGCTGCACATGCATGGCTTTGCCCAGTGCCCGGGGCTGAGTGAGGCAGAGCGGCGGGAGCTGCGGTATATGCTGGAGGATCTATGGCGGCGGCGTGTCCCCGGCACACGGGAGTTTGAGCCCATGGGCACCATGAACGCAGACCGGATCATCATGAAGAAGATCCTGGGCATTGACGGGCAGGGTACGAGCGGTACGGTGGGGTACATCTACGGCCACAGCTTCCGGCGGTGCCTGGAAACCAGCAACCTGACCCTGCCGGAGGAGCAGCCGGCAACTGACACCAAGTGGAGCCGCCGCCAGCTGCGGGAGGCCTGCAGCGAACACGCGGAGGACCCGGCGTGGTGGGAAAAGCTGTTCCCGGGGTGGGAGTGCGTGAAGATCCAGATCTTTGACCCCGGCGGGCTGCACGAGAATGCCGAGCCCCGGCCGGAGGGCTGGGAAGCCACCGAACCGCAGGCTTATGTGATCCTGCGGCGGCGGGAGTTTGCGAAAGTTCGCACATGACAGACAAGATAATTTTATTTTGCGCGTAAAATAGGCGGTTTGTGCGGGGAATGCGTGAGATACCAGCTAAAAACGGCAAAAAAAGCAGGAAAGGCGGCGGGCAGTGACCAAAAAGCAGCGGAAAGAGGTGCGCAGGGCGCTGCGGCAGTACGACGGGCGCAGCAAGTGGGCGGCTGTGCTGGCCCGGGTGCAGGACTACTATGCACGGACAGACCCTGCCTGCTGGGAGCTTTTGCGGATGCGCTACCTGGAGGGCATGCGGGAAGAAGACGTGATCCGGGCGCTGTACATCGGGCGGACGACCTACTACAGCAAGGAGCTGGAAGCGCTGAGCACGGTGGGAATCTATGCGGCAGCGGCGGGGCTGCTGGATGCGGAATGACAGCTGCGGGAACGAAGAGAGATGGCTGAGCGCTGCGGCGCGCGGCCTTTTTGTACTGCAACGGCGACGACCGCAGCCTGCGGCTGAAGCAGGGAGGAGCTGTTGGGGCAGCGGCCAGCAGGATGCAAGGCCCGCCCAAGGGCCGCAGCAGACGCTGGGAGCTGAGGCTGGGGCAGTGTTCTAGTTTTTCAAAGCGCCGCAAGGCCGCTGCGGAAAAAACAGCAAACACAACCCGTGCTCCACTCCCCCAAAAAGTCCGTAGGTTTTTTGTGCGGCGGTTTGCGATAGACTGGAACCATGAGCACAGAGGGAGGGCCTGGGATGGCACAGCGGAAATACTGCAAAAATACCGTGCCGGGTCGGCAGGGGCGCGGGAAGAAGTACCCGGCCAGGGTGCGGGCTGAGGTGGTGATGGCCATGATCAGCTCCAACTCCATCTGTGCAGTGGCCCGGAAGTACGGCGTGCCGGAGAGCACCATCCGCAGCTGGATGGCCGAGGAGGCCGGAAAGTCGGACGGGGTGTTTGCCGAGGCCAGGGCCCAGGCGGCGCGGGAGATCGCAGCCCGGGCGGCGCTGGGAGCCCGGGCCCAGGTGGGCTACCTGCAGCAGCGGGTGGCCGAGAACCAGCGGGCCAGCGAGATCTGCACAAAGCTGCGGGCAAAACTGGACGAGGATGCCCGAGCCCGGGACTTTGCGATCGGCGGGCTGCTCAAGAGCGAGGCGGAGAACCTGCAGGACGCGGCAGAAACCGGCCTTGTGGTGTACAGTGAGCCGGGCAGCTACGACCGGCGGCTGGAGGACGATGAGCGGAAGGAGCTGGAACAGCAGCTGGAGCGGTACGAGGCGCTGGCCATGACCGACAAGGACGCGGCGAACGTGGCCACGGTGCTGCTGAACGCTGCGGCCAATGCGGCGGCGCTGGTGCCGCGGGACGAGGGCGGCAGCCAGAGCGCTGCCCCGGCGGTGCTGATGGAAGCAAAGGACGACGCAGAGCAGCAGGAGGTGGTGCTGGATGGCACGGCAGGAGATTAACGGCCGGCCCATCATCTGGCGGCCGCAGCCGAGGCAGGCGGCCTTTATGCGGCGCAGCGAGGACGAGGCCCTGTACGGCGGGGCGGCCGGCGGCGGCAAGAGCGACGCGCTGGTGATCGAGGCGCTGCGGCAGGTGGATGTGCCCAACTACCGGGCATTGATCCTGCGCAAGACCTTTCCCCAGCTGCGGGAGCTGATCGACAAGACCATGCAGTACTACAAGCCCGCATTCCCCAAGGCCCGGTACAATGCCAGCAACCACTGCTGGACCTTCCCCAGCGGGGCGAAGATCTATTTTGGCAGCATGTTCCGGGCCCAGGACAAATACAACTACCAGGGCCAGCAGTTTGATTTTATCGGGGTGGACGAGCTGACCCACTTCACCTGGGAAGAGTACAGCTACCTGATGAGCCGCAACCGCCCCAGCGGGCCGGGCACACAGGTGTACATCCGGGCCACGGCCAACCCCGGCGGCATCGGCCACGGGTGGGTGAAGGCCCGGTTCATCACGCCGGCACCCCCGGGCACCCGGATGGTGCAGCTGGTGGACGTGAAGAAGCCGGACGGCACCGTGGAAAAGCTGCGGCGCACGCGGGTGTTTATCCCCTCCACCATCTTTGACAACCCGGCACTGCTGAAAAATGACCCGGGGTATCTGAACAATCTGGCAAGCCTGCCGGAGGCAGAAAAGCAGGCGCTGCTCTATGGCAGCTGGGACAGCTTCAGCGGCCAGGTGTTCACCGAGTGGCGCAACGACCCGGCCCACTACGAGGACCAGCGGTGGACCCATGTCATCAAGCCGTTTCGCATTCCGGCGCACTGGAAGATCTGGCGCGGGTACGACTTTGGCTACTCGCGGCCCTTCTCGGTGGGGTGGTATGCAGCGGACGAGGATGGCAGGCTGTACCGGATCAAGGAGCTGTACGGCTGCACCGGCACGCCGAACGAAGGCCTGAAGATCGACCCGGTGGAGCAGGCCCGGCGCATAAGGGAAGCGGAAGAGAACGACCCGATGCTGAAAGGCCGGGTGATCCAGGGCGTGGCGGACCCGGCCATCTTCAACGAGAGCCAGGGCGAGAGCATTGCCCAGATGCAGGAAAAGCACCCGTACTACCTGGTATGGCACCCGGGGGACCACACCCGCCTTGCCGGCAAGATGCAGATGCACTACCGGCTGGCCTTTGACGCCGAGGGACGGCCCATGCTGCAGGTGTTTGACACCTGCAAACACTTTATCCGGACCATCCCGAACCTTGTGTACGACGAGAGCAACGTGGAGGACATTGACTCGGACCAGGAGGATCACATCTACGACGAGTGCCGCTATGTGCTGATGGAAAACCCCCTCAGCCCGCGGCAGATCCAGAAAGAGACGGTACTGCGGGACGACCCGCTGGACCTGGACAGCCACAAGAGCCGCACCAGAGTGATGCGGGTGTAAGGACGAGAGATGTTCTCTTTTGCCGCACAAAAGAGAACCAGAAAAGCGCGGCGGTGCCCGCAGGGCATGAAAGCCCCAGTGGGGCTTTTAAGCCGCAGACTGGTTTGCGAAGCAAATGACGCGTGTTTAGCGCGGCAAGGTCACGGCGATTTCGACGCGCTGGACCCACGAATCAAGGGCTGCTCGCCCTTGATAATCCCAAAGAAGAAGTCAAACCGGAAAAAAGCTAGCCGCTGCGCTTAACGCTTTTTTCTCGGTTTTCCGATTGGAATGAGTACGAGCGGAAAGGAAAAGCTGCATGAATGAACAGGAACTTTTGCAGGAGCTGCTGCAGCGGTACCCGGACCCGAGAAAGACGTTGTATCCGGAAGATCGGGGCGGAATTGCCACCCCGGCGGGGGCCGGGATGCTGAACGGCCTGGGAGCACGGCCGCCGGAGCCTGTGACCGGAACGGGCCTGCAGACGGCAGGCGGCAAACCCACGGAGGATGCTGCCGGGGCGCAGGTGATCGGGCCGGAGGAGATCGCAAAGGCGGGGGAGACCCTGCAGAAATACAAGGCGGGCAAGGCGTCGCTGGACAAGCGCATTGTGGACAACGAGCTGTGGTTCCGCATGGGGCACTGGAAGAACTGCGAGAACAAGATGATGGAGGACAAGCCCAAACCCTCCAGCGGGTGGCTGTTCAACAGCATTGCCAACAAGCACGCCGATGCCATGGACAACTACCCGGAGCCCAACGTTTTGCCCCGGGCGGCGGACGACGAAGAAACGGCCAAGGCACTCTCGAAGATCATCCCGGTGGTTTTGGAGCAGTGCGACTATGAGCAGGTGTACAGCGACACCTGGTGGCGCAAGCTCAAGACCGGCACCGGCGTGAAGGGTGTGTTCTGGGACCCGACGCTGCGAGGGGGCCTTGGCGACATCAGCGTGAAGAGCGTGAACCTGCTGATGCTGTACTGGGCCCCTGGCGTGAGCGACATTCAGGAGAGCCCGAACCTGTTCAGCCTGAGCCTGGAGGACAACGAGCAGCTGGTGGCGAAATACCCCCAGCTGGAAGGCCACACCGGAAAGAGCCTGGACGTGGCCGAGTACATCCACGACGATCAGCTCGACACCACCGGCAAGAGTGTGGTGGTGGACTGGTACTACAAAAAGGCCCGGCCGCAGGGCGCGCCGGTGCTGCACTACTGCAAGTACTGCAACGGCGTGGTGCTGTACGCCAGCGAGAACGACCCGGCCCTGGCCGAGCGGGGCTTTTACGACCACGGGAAATACCCCTTTGTGTTTGACCCGCTGTTCATGGAGGAGGATTCCCCGGCGGGGTTTGGGTACATCGACGTGATGAAGGACACCCAGACCGCCATTGACGAGATGAATCACGCCATGGACGAGAACGTGAAGCTGGCGGCAAAGCAGCGCTTTGTGCTGAGCGACACGGCGGGGGTGAACGAGAAAGAGCTGGCGGACTTTTCCAAGGACATCGTGCACGTTGTAGGGCGGCTGAACAGCGACAGCTTTATGCCGCTGCAGACGAACGTGTTGAGCGGCAACTGCATGAACTACCGGGATGCACGGGTGAGCGAGCTGAAGGAAGTGAGCGGCAACCGGGACGTGAGCCAGGGCGGCACCACCAGCGGCCTGACCGCTGCCAGTGCCATTGCGGCGCTGCAGGAGGCGGGCAGCAAGCTGAGCCGGGACATGCTGAAGAGCGCGTACCGGGCGTTTGCGAAGGAGTGCTACCTGATCATTGAGCTGATGCGGCAGTTCTACGACGAGCAGCAGGTATACCGCATTACCGGCGAGAGCGGCGGGGTGGAGTATGCCACCTTCAGCGCACAGATGCTGCGCGGGGTGCCCGGCGGCGTTGTGGGCGGGGTGCAGCTGGGCGACCACGAGCCGGTGTTCGACATTGTGGACGGGAAGATGAACCTGCAGCTGTTTGCAGATGGTAATGCTGCTGGTAGTGCTGCTGCCGGAGAGGGCGGCGCAGAGGCAGCCCCGGCGGTGCAGGAACCTGCGCTGCGTCCGGCACAGGAGCGGCTGGCACGGCGCAGCGGTGCACTGCGGGGAAAGGCAAGCCCGGCGGAACAGCCCCCTCAGCTGAGCGGTCAGCCGGAGATGCAGCCGCAGGAAGGTGAGAAGCCGACCGAGGAGAAGCCGCAGGAGCAGAAGGCGGAAAAAACCCCGGAGGAAAAGCGCAAGGCCTTTGGGGCGCTGGTGCGGGACGGCGGCGAGTACAGCGACATTTTCAACGAGGTGATGCAACAGGCCATCATCAAGGCGGGCGAGGCGGTGCACGCGGACCCCAAGGCGGCTGCCCTGCGGCAGGCGCTGAGCGAGGCCTACGGCATCGATGGCGAGGATGTGGACGGACTGATCGAGGCCGTGAAGAACGGCAAGGTGAAGGACGAGGCCTACTACGAGGAGCTGGCGCAGCAGCGGGGCGTGAGTGTGAAGACGGCGCAGCAGGCAGACAAAGCGGCGGCGCGGGCAGAAGGATACGCGCCCAAGGACGGCACCGTGCTGAGCGTGAACGGCAAGGGCGGCGCGGTGCGCCTGAACGCTGCGGACGTAGGGGCGATGGCTGCGGACAAGGGAGACCTTGTGCAGCAGGTGGTGCTAGAGGGCCGCACCCTGACCGTGGTGTTTACGGACGGCACGCAGCAGGCCTACACTACACAGGACACCACAGAGCTTACGGCCATGACCGGGGTGCTGCGCACAGCAAACGGCGGCACGGGGCTTGACCGGGCGATAACAGCGGCAGACGTAGGTGCCGTGGAAAAGGGCAGCGGGGACTACCTGAAGGGCAACCGGGGCAACTACCGGCTGCGCATTGAGCAGCGGGGCGAGTGGAAGGGGCTGACGGTATGCGCCCACTGGCACACCCCCGGTGCAAGCGCGGCCACGCTGGTGGAAAACGGTGTGCTGACCGTTCCGGCGGCGGTGACGGCAGTGCCCGGCACAGGCTGCATCACCTTTGAGGGTACGGACGGCAGCTGCACTGTGACCAGCGCCGATGTGCGGTGCAAAGTATGCGCCAACAGCGGCACGGCAGAGGGCACGATACCCGCACCGGCTACCCCGGCGTGGGAAGCGCTGGTAGGGATGCTGGGAACCGGCGGCATTACCACTGCGGAAAAGCGGGCGGTGCTGACCGTACTGCGCACGCTGGCGGCGGGCAATGATGCAGCGGCAGCGGCCTGTGACCGCTTAGAGGCGCTGTGGGGCGCAGACGACTCGGACAACAGGAACACTGCCCGGCTGAGCCTTGCAGTGCTGGGCAGAATGATCCTTGGGAGGAGCTAAGATGGGGTACACAAAACAGAATTTTATGGACGGCCATACCCTGACCGCTGCCAAGCTGAACCACATGGAAGCAGGCATTGCAGCAGCGTGGGATATGGCCGGAAGCGGCACGGGCGGCGGCGCTGTAATGGGTATTCCCGGTGCGGCGGGGGATGGAGAGACGGACGACACGGAAGCACTGACGGCGGCGCTGAGCCAGAGCAACTGCGTGGTGGACGGAGGAAACAAAAAGTACAAGTACTTTGAGATCATCGTCAACAACGTTGAAGATCTGGAAGTTCGGAACGTGATCTTTTGGAAGGGCGCGAACATGGTGCTGGAGGGGTGCAAAAACATCCGGTTCGTCAACTGCACATGGGAAGGCATCAACCCGAACGGTGTAAACAAAATATGGACCTGCGGCATCCGGCTGCGGGGACGCATGGAGAACGGCGAGAGCATTTGGTGCGAAAACATTTGGATCGAAGGATGCATATTCCAGAATGTCTGGTATAACCCGTATGTGAATAACGGCAGACCGCAGGATGTTTCGGACGCTGCGATTTTACCATAGCTTTTTTAAATTTCTATCCACGCCCTCCTCGCGGAGGGCGACTGGCGCTGCCAGACACCATGCGACGGTGCCCACCTATTTCTATCCACGCCCTCCGCGAGGAGGGCGACACGTCAAGACCTTGCCGGAGAGTGCAGTCAAAAAATTTCTATCCACGCCCTCCGCGAGGAGGGCGACCAGTGTTACCATTATAATACAGCCTTAGAGCGTTGTATTTCTATCCACGCCCTCCGCGAGGAGGGCGACTTTGTGTCAACACTATTTTCGGCGCGTGTGCACAATTTCTATCCACGCCCTCCGCGAGGAGGGCGACGGCCTTGCCACCATTGTTAAACTTCTGAACGCTCTATTTCTATCCACGCCCTCCGCGAGGAGGGCGACCTTCCGCGTCTCTCGGCAAAGTGGATCCAAGAGGATTTCTATCCACGCCCTCCGCGAGGAGGGCGACGAGATGCCGATCTACAGCATTCCCGGCATCGAGAATTTCTATCCACGCCCTCCGCGAGGAGGGCGACGAAAAACAGCTTTATAAACGCAAAAACAGCCCCGAGATTTCTATCCACGCCCTCCGCGAGGAGGGCGACGCTCTGCCAGTCCGTCGAACCGCATTTCAGCTTGTATTTCTATCCACGCCCTCCGCGAGGAGAGCGACTTAAACCCCGGCAGACCGTCCGGGAGCGCAAGACAGATTTCTATCCACGCCCTCCGCGAGGAGAGCGACGTAGTGTTCGTGGACGAGTATCTGGTAACACTGCTAATTTCTATCCACGCCCTCCGCGAGGAGAGCGACGCGCAGCCTAGCAAAAGTGGCAATTCCAAGGGTTATTTCTATCCACGCCCTCCGCGAGGAGAGCGACCTTAACTTGATACTATTAGCAATAACTCCCAGCTAAATTTCTATCCACGCCCTCCGCGAGGAGAGCGACGCCGGTTACCTTGAGATGTTGCAGCCGCTGACTATTTCTATCCACGCCCTCCGCGAGGAGAGCGACCAAGGTCTAGTGCATTAGACCAATCTGCGCCAGTCATTTCTATCCACGCCCTCCGCGAGGAGAGCGACAGGTGTTCACAACACGCGATACAGGGCAAAGTAAATTTCTATCCACGCCCTCCGCGAGGAGAGCGACCAGCCGGTGCTGCTGCGGCGACGTGGGGCCATATTTCTATCCACGCCCTCCGCGAGGAGAGCGACAGCGTGCGTGCGCCGCGGGAGACGGCCGAGCGGAAAATTTCTATCCACGCCCTCCGCGAGGAGAGCGACAGCAAAAACAGAGAGAAAACACCCTGCTTTTGTCTCATTATACACCTCTCTGCACAAATTGCAAAGAGATGTCTGTAAACCAAACCGCAAAATCACATCGTTACTTGCGCAAACGGCTGGTATTCCGGTGCGAAGCGTCCCGGGAAACCATGTGTGCTGCCGGTTCGCACTGGCCAGACATCAAAAGATCAGCACGCTGTCTTGGGCAAATTCTGGGTGCAGTCCAATGTGCTCGACCTTGGTCTGGTAGTTGTTGCCCAGCTGGTAGAACCGCAGACTGTCCAAGGCAGGGTCGATCAGGGCGGTCAGCTCTGCTTTGAGAACTGCGTACTGCGAAGCGTTCAGCAGGCATTCGAACACGGAATTCTGCACCCGCTGCCCATGATCTACGCACTTCTTGGCAACCTTGCGCAGCCGCTTGCGTCCGGCAGAGGTCTCGGTGTTTACGTCGTAGGTGATCAGTACTAGCATGATTGCACCTCATTTCCAGAAAAACGGAGGGTAAACCTCTAAATCGCCCCGCAGGGTGCGTGCCAGCAGCAACGCCTGCACATAAGGCACAAGCCCCCAGCAGAGCTTTTCCTTCAAAAACGGGTGGGTGATGACTTCGCGCTTTTTCTGCTGCCATGCGTTCAGGAATGCACGGCGTCCCTCCTCGGTCAGCAGAACGGCACCGTTTTCCTGCTTTTCAAAGTGCTTTGCATTCAGCACTTTCTGGTTGATACAGGACAACACGAACCGATCAGCCAGAACGGTGCGCAGCTCTTCCATCAGATCCAATGCAAGGCTGCGCCGCCCGGGACGGGCGCGGTGCAGAAAGCCCACATAAGGGTCCAGCCCGGTACCCTCCAGCGCAGCGGCGCAATCGCTGGCCAGCAGGGAATAGGCAAAGGACAGCAGTGCATTCACGTTATCCAGCGGCGGTCTGCGGCTGCGGCAGGTGAACACAAAAGCATCGTTCTGTTGTAAGATCAGCGCGTTGAACCGGTCGAAGTACCGCTGTGCAGCTTCGCCCTCCAGCCCACGCAGCTGCTCCAGATCCTCGCAGCCTTCCACCAGCGGTAGGGCAGCCGCCAGTTGTGCGCTGGTCTGTTTCAATTCGTCCACGGGCACCCGCTGCGGGTGGTCCCGGGTGGCGCGCTCCAGCACCCAGCGGGCATTGTACACCTTGCCCAGAATAAAGCTGCGGGCATAGCTACAGCTGAGCGCCTCGCTGGCGGCAACGGCGTACTGGGTCTGCCGCAGCAATACGTTGCCGCGTTCCTCGCCCACAGTGCGCGCTAAAAAGCGGCCGCGCGGGGTATAAAAGCTCAGGTCGATGCCCATACGCCCGCATTTGCCCATCAGCGCGGGGCTGGCACCGGCGTAACTGAAGCAGAGGATGCTTTCCAGCGTGTGCAGCGGCACCCGCCCGACCTCGGATTTCCCACGGCTGACCACAACGTTTTCGCCGTCCAGTGTGAGGTAAGCGTCCTCGCTGAGGACGAACAGGGAGTTCAGGAATTGCCGCATGGTGTCACCTCCGTGGCCGTCTCGTCCAGATAGCGCCGCAGATAAGCCTTGGCGTCTGCCTTCTGGCAGAGCATCGGCAGACAGAGCTCTTTCAGGGAACAGGCGTTGCAGTGCTTGCCGGGCTTTACCTTTGGGGTGTAGCCGCGGGCAAAATACTGGTTCATTTCGTCTGCCATCTGCCGGGTGGCGTTGCGCAGTTCGTCGGTAAAAGGTACGACCTCCCGCCGCTTCGTCTCGCAGTAATACAGCGCCCCTTCCGGGATATGGCACACCAGCATTTCCTCCAGCGCCATGGCCTGTGCGCATAATTGCAGCCGGTCGGCATCGGTTTCCTTTGCGTGGCCGTGCTTGTACTCCACCGGGTAGGGCTGCCAGCGCCCGGGGGTGCTTTGCAGCGGGATGCCATCCGCACAAGCCCGGAACTCCACCACGTCACAGTTGCCGGACATCCGCAGCCGGTGGCTGGTCACCCGCATTCCCCGAGTGATCAGCAAATCGCCCCGGCGCTCGGTGCGGGTGTCATCGTGGCAGCGGGTATGGTTCAGCTGTCCTTCGGTGGTGCGCAGATTTTCTGCCCATTGCTGCTCCAGATGGATCAGTGCCCACTGGCGGCGGCAGAAGGCAAAATGCTGGATGCCGGACATTTGCAGGTAGTCATCCGGCGCGTCCATCAGTGGAACCTCTCGCAGTGTACACCCTCCGGCAGGGTGTCGGCCACCGTAACGGTGTAGTCCTGATAGCTGCGGGGCGCGACCACCTCGGCCTTGTGCTCCACGGTAACGGCATCGAACAGCTTATAGGCGGGCGCATTGCCCAGCTCGGAATCGTGCCTGAACACGATCAGCTCCCGCACGGCCATCTTGCCGCGTGCAGCACTGTGATCGTTCTCGAACATATTCAGGATAGCCTGCCACAGCAGCTGCAAGTCCTCTTCCGAGAAGCCGGTGGTCTTGCGGGCAAGATTGGCAGAAACGTAACCCTCGGCACGGTACAGACCGTAGGGCACGATATGCTTGTTGCCCATTTCACTGTTCTTCTTTTCAGCGTCTGCCTCGGTGGTGATGGCTACGCGGGTAATGGCCACCTCCTGCGGCACGATAGGGTCAACAGAGCGGGCAAAGCTCAGCTGCACCGGCCCGCGCACCTGACCGCAGTTCAGCGCACCCTTGACAAAGGTGGTCATCACGGCACCGAAGGTGCGGATATCGTAGAAATGTTCGCACATATAATCCCGCAGCTTGCGGTCGATATCCGGGTCGCTTTTCTTGGCCTTTTTCAGGTCGTCCTTGGGGGTCAGACCGTTGTGCTCCAGCGCCTCGGCATCGCTGCGGTTCAGTGGTACGCCCTCCTTGACATAGATGCGGTAATTGTCGGCATCGGGGGCGTCCTCCTTCAGCGTCTCCACATAGTTGCGGATCTTGCGCTTCAGGCAGACATCGGTCACCAGACCGTAGCCGGTCTCGGGGTCGATGCGGGGCATATTACCGGCATCGGGGTCGCCGTTGGGGTTGCCGTTCTCTACATCGAACAGAATGACGAAATCGTAGCGGTTCTTGATAGGTGCAGACATTTTTTATTCCTCCTCGTTCTTTTTGACGTAACGTTTCTGGGTCTGGTGGTAGTAGCCGATGGTGAATTTACCCTGATCCGGCAGACTGAGCCGAGCGGGGAAACCGCTCTCCGGCAGCTGTGCCATCAGTTCGGTGATCTGCTTATCGTAGTGGGTGGCAAGGCCGTCATTCAGCTTGCGCAGATGCTTCTGGCTCAGCCGCAGCAGGGTGGGGAAGGACATACCCGGCGTGGCGCAGGCGGCGTTGAAATACCGGTCCTTGATGGTAGTGTTGATGCCGGGGTTGGCAGCTTTTTGCACAGCCTCCAGCACAGAGAACAGCCGTCCCAGAAGATAGGGGACATTGGTGGTTTCGTTCAGGCTCACAGTATAGACCTCCTTGTTCAGTTCGGTAGGGTAATTACGCAGGTAATACGCTTTGATCACGGCAGCCCGGCCGCGGGTCACTGTCTGCTCGGCACGGATACGCAGGGTCACACCGTTCAATAGGGTGGCGGGGTAACGCCCGCCGGTCAGCACGGCGCGCAGCAGGTCGCCTGCCAGCTGCGGGGACGGCTTTGCGGGCTGCCCGGGCACGGTGCGGGTGGTCTCATTCACCACAGCCCAGATGGGCAGGGTGCGGAACTTTTCTTTTTCCGAGCAGTCGATCTCCATTTCTTCGGCGTGCTTTTGCAGGTTTTGCGCAAAGCTGCCGAAGGTGTCCCGCAAAAAGAACCGCACCGAAAGACGCGCTGCATTGGGTGCCAGTCCCAATAGATAAAAGTGCTGGTCGGGCGAAAGCTCTTTTTCCAGAAAAGGCACTGTCTGCCCGGCAGACAGCCGTTTGAGCGCGGCCTGTACATCGCTTTCCTGAATGCCGGCTGCTTCATCTGCCCCAAACAGGAACATGCTCATGGCGTCCTGATAGACCGGCTCTGCGTTTTCTGCCCAGCACAAAATGGTGGTATCGCCAACATGTTTGCAGTGGTTGCGGTCAGCAAGCAGGCGGTTCAGCGCGGTGGTATAGGCAAAGGCGGCGTACTTGCTGACAGGGGCGTTATCGCCCTGCTCGTGGCCGTAGGAGCAGAAGGCCGGTGCGTTGAAGGATACAAGTGCTGCGCCGGAGCTTTGCGCCCCGGGCACACCGCTGATATTCGGATGGGTGCGCTCGATGGGGGCATATTTTCCGGTAATCAGGCATTGCCCCATGTCCGAATCAGCAGAGCGGTCGTTGTAGTGCGCCTGCCAAGCGTTCTGAATGGCAGGGTCGTCGTTGACAAAGCTGTGACTGTGGTCGGCAGCTTCGTAGCCAAAGATCAGGTTGGCGTTGCCGGTGATCTCCTTCCACTGCTCAGCCAATAGGGGATGCGCGGCAGCCTGCGCCGGATCCCAGCTGTCAAAATAAGCAAGGAGCGCCCGGGCTGCGGGGCTGTCTACGCCATCCAGAATGGTGTGATGCAATTTGGCACAGGCCTTGAAGCAATCCGCAGCGCGCTCCGGCTTGCCTTTTTCGTCTGCGCCCAGCAAATAGGTAGAGTTGTCGCACAAAAAGTTGGCGGCAATGCCGGAGGAACGCTTTTCATGCGCCGGTACGCGCATTGCACGCGGGGCAAGGACTGTCTTTTTGCCCACGGTCTTTTCGGTGAGAAGGGAAACGACCCTAAGCAGCTGCCCGGCGTCATTCAACCGCAGCTCATAGCTCACCTTAAAGCTGTCATCCCAGCCGGGGGCAGAAAGCTTACCCAGCCGGACAAGCTGCTCGTAATAGGCAGTAAGTGCCTGTAAGATCATGTAAACACCTCCACATCCCGGCAGTCCAGCACGCCGTTTTCCAGCTTTGCCCGGAAGAACTGGGAGCGGATATTTTCCGGGTCGGAGTAGTCCAGATCATACAGCATAAAGCCCAGATCCTGCGTGAGCGGCAGTGCGGGGATGTCCTCGGCCCTGCCGTGCCATTCCCGGAAGTTTGCCGGAAACTCCCGGCAGCCAAAGCAGGGCTGGTGATAGCACTGCCCCTTGGCAAGCCGCCGCCGCAAGATATCCTGAAATTTGCCCGGGTTATCGCCGGGTGCGGCTTTTTCGGTCATGGTAAAATGGCATTCGATCACGTAGTGCACATCCTGCAGCACCAGCGCTGCCCGCTGCTGGATATTCTCTGCCGTGCACAGCATGGGCACCTCACCGCCCTTGGCTGCACTGAGCGCCGACGAGGACAGCAGGGTAGCCTTGACCTCATTGCGCCGGATGCTGGCAAACTGTACCGGCTTGAGCAGGTAGATGCGGTCGATATGGTACTTCATGCCCGGGTGCCAGTAAATGGCCTCCACCAGCCCGCGTGCCGCCGAGGGCGTCATGATATCATAGGATACACGCTCGGTTTTCATCTCGGGTCTTGAAAAACAGGCGTAGTCGCCCCAGACCTCGATCAGCATGGACATGAACACCACCTCCTTTCATTGTTTATTTGAATCTTCAGACAAAGAGAAAACTTGCCCACATAAACCACCTCTTTCTATAATTCAATTATTAGATAATGGATGTATAAGCGTTTCTGAGCCTAGAATAACACAATTTAATGCTTTTTTCGTATCCGGTTGCTGTCATCCGGTGTGCGCACTGGGATGTGGATAGAAATAATTAGTAGATCATGGATGTATGACGGGGAAACGGCAGAGTGACAGATGCTTTGCCGTTTCTTCATTTATCAAATACTATATTACAACAAATAAAATACAATAAAAAGGACTTCTAAGGGCTATCTTGGCCTTATTTTTAGCTTTTGGTCAGAAAAACAGACCTTTTCCGGTCTCCACGTCCATGGAAAGCCCGGTCTTAGGGTCGTACAGGGTGCTGTCAGTCAGGATAGCGCTGCCGTTGGGCAGTGGTTCCAACGCTCCGGCAGATTCCAGTGCCTGAAACTGCTGGGCATAGCAGGCTACGCTGTAAGCGCCCAGCTTACGGTAAAGTGTGCGGCTCACAGTCCCGCTGCGCAGCTGGTCGCAAAGGGCTGCGCCTTCGTCAACAGGCAGGTAAACGGTGCGGGTGGGGGCTTCGATCAGATGGAACTGTTCAGCCACCTGTGCAAATGGGAAAATGCAGCCCGAGATCCCTTTGCGCAGGGCGTCCAGAATGCTGCTTGTGTCCAGTGCGGCCTCACCCCGCGCAAAATACAGCTCCTTAAAATAAGCTCTGACCGCCTCCGGGCTGTCCAGCGCTGCGGCGCAGCCTGCTGCGTACTGCATGGCGTGTACGTTCTGGCGCAGCATCTGCGGTACGCCGCAGCCTTCCAGCGTAAAACGGTATACCAGACTCTCTTCCACGCTGCGGTGTCCCTCCCGGTTGCAGCGTCCGGCGGTCTGCAAAAGGGAGTCCAGCCCGCACTGCTCCCGGTATGCGGCGGGGAAATCTACGTCTACACCTGCTTCGATCAGCGAGGTGGAAACCACCCGGCAGGGCAGGCTTTCCCGCAGCCGCTGCCGGATCTCTGCCAGCTGGCGGCGGCGGTCTGCGGCGCACAATAGGGTGGTCAGGCAGTAGCTGCCCTCGGCAGGCAAGGCAGCGTACACTTCCTGCGCCGTTTTGCGCCGGTTCACTACGCACAGCACCTGCGGCAGTGCACAGAGCTGCGAAGTCAGCGCTTCCAGCGTCAGCTCTCCGGCATCGCAAAGGGTGGTGCGGCGCAGGGTGGTGTATAAGGTGGCAGTGTCCGGCACGATCTCCTGCAAGGGCAGCTCCGGCGCAAACTGCCGGAAATAGGGCTCTAATGCGGGCTGGGTGGCGGTGCATAACACGGCGGTGGCGTGGTAATGCCGCACCAGCTGCGCAATAGCACTGACGCAGGGCAGCAGATAACTGGTGGGCAGGGTCTGCGCTTCGTCAAAGATGATCACGCTGTTCGCAATGTTGTGCAGCTTGCGGCAGCGGCTGCTGCGGTTGGCGTACAGCGATTCAAAAAACTGCACCGCAGTGGTCACCACAACAGGTGCATCCCAGTTTTCGCTGGCCAGCAGCTGGCGGTACTGTGCCGGGGTCAGGTTTTCCCGCTCAAGGCTTTTGTAGTCTGCGCAGGAGTAATCGGCCAGTACGTTTTCTGCGCCCAGAAGGCCTGCAAAAACAGCGGCAGTTTGGTCGATGATGGACATATACGGAATCACATAGATCACCCGCTTCATGCCCTGCGCAGCGGCCTGTTCCAGCGCAAAGGCAAGGGAGGCAAAGGTTTTGCCGCCGCCGGTGGGCACGGTGAGGGTATACAGCCCCGGTGCGCCGTGGGCACCTTTTTCCATGCAAGCCCGCAGCACGGCATTGCGTTGGCTGCTTACCGGCAAGGTGCTCTGTGCCGCAAGATAGCCAGCCGCCTTGGTACGCACCTTTTCCAGAAGAGAAGAAAGCGCAGTGCTGTTGCCCCGGGGCGCGGCCTGCCCGTTCATAAAAGTTTCGGTGTCGATAAAATCCGCATCCACAAGACAGGAGTAGAGCATCCGGGTAAAGAATGCAAAATCCAGCGGGTCGCGGTTTGCCCAGTCCGGCGGGGCGCTCTGGGGCAGGGTGACCTCGCGCCAGCCATCGTAAGGCTCCACCGGTTTTTTCAGCCGCCCGAACAGGGTGCCGTCGGCGGCATCGGCTGTCCTTCGATTGCCGCCATCCGGCAGACCGGTGTGGTGCCCGGCTACGGCAAAGGCGGCCTGAACGTGGGGCGCACAGCCCTTCATCGCTTCCTGTGCACCGGCGGTCGAGTGGTCGGTTGCAGCACCGCCCGCCAGCCGCTGCTGAAAGGCGGCGCTGTATTTGCCGATATCGTGCAGCCACGCGGTATATTCGGCCTCTTCTTTTGCACCAAAGGGCGCGGCAAAAGCTCCGGCAAGGCGCGCTGTGCCGGAAAGATGTTCGTAGACGGTCTGGGTGCGGGTGCCGTCCTCGGAAATATGTGCAAGTGCTTTTTCCATGTTGAAGCCTCCGTTTCTGGGTCAACGATACAACGGCAGGGAATGCCTGTCAAGAATTGGCAGAAAGTTCGGCGGCCTGCACAGCCCGGGCGGCGTTTATCCGGCAGAACGCCCATAAAAAAGCCGCCGCACCCTGCCCGGAAACTCCGGCAGCAGAATGCGGCGGCGTATTGATCCCAAAAACTTACTCAGAGATCTTCTGACCGATCCAGATGCAGATGCATGCACCAATCACCGAGATGGCAAAGGAAGAAAAGCTGCCGGAGGCGTGGATGCCCAGCAGGCCGAACAAAA
>ERZ773145.730-NODE-730-length-31535-cov-9.445235_pt1 | contig 31535 bp, 30 predicted proteins | sample MGYA00580848_ERZ773145 | MGnify/ENA primary metagenome ERZ773145 (study PRJEB29015, sample SAMEA2737858) | human gut metagenome | biome: human gut; feature: human-associated habitat; material: faeces | place: China | collected 2012 ... | reverse complement strand
CCGGCAGAGCAAGCCCTGTCTCCATCGCCTGCGCCGAAGTGATCTTGGACTTGTAATCCAAATGGGCGTAGATGTTCGCCGTGGTGGTAAAGTCGCTGTGCCCCAACCACTCCTGAATGTGTTTGAGGGGGACGCCGTTGGCCAGCAGCAAGCTGGCACAGCTGTGACGCAGATCGTGAAAGCGCATCCTGCGCAGGCCGTGGCTCTCCAGAAATTTCGGAAATGCGTTGGTCAGGTACTCCACCCGCATCCGCTCCCCCAACTCGTCCACGAATACAAAGCCGTCGTATTCATAGTTGTAGCAGTTGCCGCAGACCTGCTTGTTCAGCTCCTGTGCCTCTTTCACCTGCATAAAGTATTCCCGGAAGCTGCCGATGAGCGGCAGGGTGCGCAGACTGGACTTGGTCTTGGCGGATTGCTGCTCGAACTCCTGATACTTGCCGTCGATGATTGTTGAGGTCACGGTGCGCTTTACGGAAATGGTGCCCTGCTCAAAGTCGATGGCGTCCCATTTCAAGCCCACCACCTCGCCACGGCGAAGGCCGTAAAAGGCGGCCACCAGCACCGGCAGCTCCAGTTTAGTGCCCCGGAGAGCTTCAAACATCTTCTGCATCTCCTCCGCCGAGAGAAAGACCGGCTGAAAGCTGTTCTTTCTGGGCCTGTCCACTTTGTCCGCCACATTCTGGATCAGCATATCGGTCTTGACCGCATATTTCAGTGCCGAGTGAATGACGGCGTGATAGTGGATGACGGTGTTTGGCGTAACCCGCCTGAGCATTTCGGAATAAAACATCTGCAAGTGTCGGGCTTCCAGTTCCCGCAGCGTCAGCTTCTTTTTGCGGAAATAAGGGACGATGGTGCTTTTCAGCAGTCCTTGGTAGGCACCGTAGGTTGCGTGGGCCAGCCGTCCCTTGGCGATCTCCAGCCATTCCAACAGATAATCGGCGAACAGCATATCACTGCTCAGGTCGCCCGCCTCTTTGGGCGGTTCAAACTCCGCCCGGAGCCTTGCCAGTTCTGACTCGGCTTTGCGCTTATTTCCCTTTTCGGAAAGCCCCAGCGAGATCCATTTCGTTTTTCGCTGCCCTCCGGCGTTTTTGTAGTTCAGCACGGCATAATACTTGCCGTTTTTCAAAGTCAGATGTCCTGCTACCATTTTGTTTTCCTCCTGTCTTTCTATTTGCAGAACAGAACTCCAAACCGACAGCATCAGTATACCACCGGTTTGGGGTTCTCTCTATTCTGCGATTTGTTTGATTGCAGCCGTATTGATACGAATCAGCGGGCGTCCCGGTTCCGTTCTCTCTGCCGCTTCAGCAATTCCAGCCCCTTGATGATGTCCCGGCGCATCTGCTCCTCGGTATAGCCGGAGGGGAAGTATTTCCGCAGCTCCTCCCGCTTGAATTTCAGCTGCTCCTGCTGGTTGGGCTTCGTCTCTGCCAACACGGCGTAGATCATCTGGTCATCCAGCACCCCCTCCTGCGCCAGCTTCTTCAGGCGGATGCTCTGGGCGTGGGATGGGGCGCAGTCGTTCAGCGCCATTGCGTCCAACACCGCCCGCTGCTGGTAAGAATCTAAGTAAGAAAGCTCCACCGCCGGGTTGAAGGCGATCTTGCCGTCGTCCACCATCGAAAGCAGTTCGGGGATCAGGTAGGTCAGGCGGATATAGCGTTGAATCTGTCGTCCACTGTCTGAGGCTTCATCGGCCATTTTCTCTCTCGACCACTTCTGGCCAACTTGTCCAGAAGTCATACCCTGATGGTTCAGCGCATCCAGCTTCATCTTGTAGGCAAACGCCTTTTCGCTGGGCAGGATGGTCTCTCGCTGCAAGTTGGCGTCCACCATTGCGATCACCGCTTCATCGTCGGACAGCTCCCGGACGATGACGGGCATCGTCTCGACACCCAGCACCTGGCACGCCGCCAGTCGCCGGTGGCCGGAGATCAACTCGTAACCGCCATCCGGCAGCGGCCTTGCCAGCGCTGGGGTAATGGCTCCCACCTTGCGGATGCTTTCGATCATCCGCTGCATTTCCTCGTTGTTCTGCACCTTGAAGGGGTGACCCTTGAACGGGTGCAGCTCGGCCAGTGGAATATTCCGCACCCGCTCCAGTTTGGCATCGTCCCGCTCCGTCTGCGTGGAGAACAGATCGTCCAGCGTGGGTAAAGTAAAATCCGATTTTCTCATTGTGTTGTCCTCACTTTCATAGTTTTTTCTTTCGGGGTTTTAGGGCACGCCCTAACGAGTGTTTTTATGCTCCGACCCTGCCGGGAGTAAAAACGCACTGCTCGCTCGGATGACGCAGGCATCGGCGGCAGGGGCACTGTTTGGCTCCGACAGGAGTAAAAACAGTCTGCTCGCTTAGACTGCGCAGGCGTAATTCTCGCTTACTTTAATTCATTCAAAACTGCTTCCAGTCTGCTCAGAATTTCCTCTTGCTGAAGCTGTGGAAGCTCCGCTTTCAGGCCGTTCAGCATCCGAAACAGGCGGTAATCCCGCTCCGTGATGGCCGCTCTGACCTCTTTCCCAAGCCCCAGCCGCCGCAAGTATTCCGACAGCGACAGAGAACAGAACCGGGCATTCTCCAGCAGTTTCTGCTTCTCCTGCTCAGTCACACGGACATTGATCCCGTAGTTTTTGCTGCGCATTTGTTCACCCCCTTTCTTCGGTTTGTGACGGCAATGACGGTTGTGACGGAGATTTCCTTATATAGCGATCCCGGCGTCATTTGCGTCATCGCCGTCACGGCGCAGAAATTTGATGAGCCGGCTTTTTCCCGTTCGCTTGGTGCGGTACTCGATGCCCAGCGGCTCCAGCACCTCATAGGCGAACTGGCCGAGATACTTTGTGACCATATTGGGCGTGACCTCCTGCTCCTTCATTTCGGTCAGCAGCTCCGTGGCCGTGCCTACCCATTCGGTGCGGCACTCCATAAAGTCCACCACCCGAAACAGAAATTTCGGCAGTTCCGCCTTATGAATGTCCTCGCTGTTCTTGCGCTCCACCAGCTCCCAGACCAAGTCGTTAAACTGCAAGGTCAGTTCCTGATATTCCACATCCCGCCCGCTGACTAGCAGCGTAGCGGCGTTACCGCTGCGCTTGCGGCGCAGAATAAAGTTGGTGTCCGCAGCGCCGATGATGCCGGTGGAGCCGCTGACATCGTTAAAGGGATCGTCGCTGTCTTGCAGCTTTCGCAGGTGATGCACCAGCAAAATGGCGATGTTGAAGCCGTCGGCAATGCGCTTGATGGAGGAAATGTCATCGTAGTCGTTGCCGTACATTCCCGCTTTTCCGGCGCTGCCTTTGGAGTCCCGCACCTTTTGCAGCGTGTCGATGATGACCAGCTTGGTAGCGGAATGCTCGGTCAGAAAGTCCGTGATCTGCTCCTCCAGACCGCCGCCGATCAGCCCGGAGGTCACGGCAAAATACAGGTTGTCCGGGGCGCTGTCGGTAAGATTGTAGAGCCGGTCTTTGATGCGGCGCTGGGTGTCCTCAAGGCTCAGATAGAGCACATCGCATTGCAGTGTAGGCAGCCCCCAAATAGAGTTTCCCTGCGCCACTTGCAGCCCCAGCCACAGCATCAGCCAGCTTTTGCCGATCTTGCTGGCGCCGCTGATGACATTGACACCCTGCGAAATAAGGCCGTCTACGATGAACATCGTCTTGCTCATCGGCGTGGACAGCAAGGTCTCTGCGTCCACGGTTTTCAGTTTGTTGTCCATAGAATTCTCCTTTGTAGAATGTTAAAAGTGGATTTTGGCGGGGTCGGATGGAAACGGTCACCCGCCCCCGCTTTGCTATCCCAAAAGCCTTGGAAATCAAGGCTTTTCAGACGCTTAATGTTCGACGCTGCGCCGCCGCCTGGCCGAGTCCGCCTTCTGCTTGCGCCGGATGGAGCGGCCGCATTCCGGGCAGTACTTCTGCCGGTTGCTGCCGGGTGCAAAGGGCCTTCCGCATCGGTCGCAGCGCCGTGTGCGCTGCCGGTAAATATCGGCGCAGAGTACCTTGTCGGCGGGCAGAACCGCCCGCCGGAAGTACTTGCACAGCAGCGAATAAGAAATCATCTGCACGCACACGCAGCCCTCGCCGTCGTCCAACGGCAGACAGTTGCCACTATCATAGTTGGCGCACAGCCGCCGGATCAATCGGTTGCAGCGGGCCCTTTGGGCGGGTGTCAGGCGTTTGATCTCATCCAACCTTCTTCACCTCTTTCTCCATCACATAGTTGATGACGCTGATTTTCGGGATCTTCAGCGTCGTGCCGATCTTCACGGCGTGGATGTACCCATAGTCGATCAGCTTGTAGGCCAGCTTGCGGCTGATGCCCAGCATCTCCCGAAGCTCTTTAACGGTCACAATGTCCGGGTATTCCGGAAACATCATCTGATAAAGCTCTCTGAGCTCTCCTTTCTTCATAGGTTTGAACCTCCTTTGTCTGTTCTGAAGCCGCATTTCTGCGGCGGTTTTTGCTTGCTGCCGCTCATCCGTATCGTTCCTGTCCCGGAATCTCACCACGGCGTATTGCTTCTTCGGTGCGCTCGTTTCTTTTTCGGGAAGTCATGGCATCACTTGCCGGAAGCATATCCTTTGGAGGCGGCGATTCAATTTTCAAGGTACACAGAGAGAATCCTCTCAATAGGTAGGCAGCGAGAAGGGCTGTTTTTTAACCCCCTCACTAATCAACTGGGAAAATTTTTTTGATTTGTACGAAGGAATTTTGAAAAATTTCTTTGAAATCATCTCCACTAACCAACTGGGAACTTTTTTCGGATTTGAACGAAAAAACTTTTGAGAATTTTTCTGCGTCCCCCTCTACTACTTAATTGGGAATTTTTCAGGCAAAAATAAAATGGATTTTCGACGAAAAATTTTAAGTGCCCCTTCTACTAATCAACTGGGAACTTTTCTGGCAAATAACAAATAGGATTTTGAAGGAAATTTTTCAGGGCCTTCCTACTAACCAATTGGGAACTTTTTCGAGATTTTGGCAAAGCAATTTGAAAAATTCTCTCAGATTTTCAAAAGGTCCCTCTACTTACTCTGATTAAGGGGTGCCGTTTGGCAGGGTACTTTTCAAAATTCCCCACAAAAATATTTCTCCCTTCACTTACTCTGAATAAGGGGCGCCGTTTGTGGGGGTGTTTTCGAGAAAATTCTCAAAAATTTTTCCGTCCTCACTTATTCTCAAAATTGCAAGACCATTTGTGGGGGCGTTTCCGAAAAAAGAGATATGTAGCAAAAAAGGTTTCTCCGCTCAAATCAGTAAACTGAGCGGGGAAACCTTTCACTTTTAATTATAAGATTTTCTTCTGAATCCCTCGTAAATCCGTAATAATCCTTGATAAATCGGCATCGCCGTGATATACTTAAATTGTATAATTATAGCTATCGGAAACCGCCTGAAAGTGAGGACATTTTAATGGAACCGACCATCGAACGCTGGTACTCAATGAAAGAGATTTGCGAATACCTCGGCGTCAGCCGTGATACGGTACTCGCCTGGATAGAGAAAAGAAATATGCCCGCTGCGAAAATAGGCCGCCTTTGGAAATTTAAGATCAGCGAAGTAGACGCCTGGATGAAGTCCGGCGTGGCGGCGGATAAGTAATTATTTTGGAGGTGCATTATGGCACTGGAAAATAAATTGGGGCTGACAAGCTCCGCCGACCTTGCCCGTGAAGAAGAACGCATCAGCAAGAAAAAGGCATTAGAACTGTTTGAAAACGGCGTGCTTGACACCCTGCCGGCGGGCAAATTCTCGACTGGCTTGACCATATTCTGAAAACCGAAATCGGCAAAGTCGTGGACTGGAGCAAGGTGGATGAAGAGGATTATCTCCTTGCAATGGAGCGCAGCCCCATCAAGGATGTGGAGATCAAGGTGCTGCTGAAGGCGGCACTGACCGACGAGATAAACAGCCGGGAAGTCTATTTGAGTGGCATCGACCAAAGCTATTATTACGAGGGGTGCACGACCTTCAAGGCGGAAGATTTAAGTAAGGAATGAGGTGCAGATATGCCGAATCAGAATTGGCAATTTGAACTGGAAGAATATATCAAGCAGGGCGAACCGGACCGAGCCGAAAAAAGCGAGGCGTGGCAGACCGCCATTGGCTTGCAGGCGGTGGACGGGCTGAACACCTCTGCCTATCTGCTGGATACGGCCAAAGATCACATTGAGGGCAAGATCACCATCGATGAAGCCCAGCAGCGCATCCACAACTATTATGAGCAGCGCACCACACGCACCGAAATTGAGAACGAAACGAAAGAAGCAGATATTGTCTCTGCCAGAATCGCAAAGTTGTTGGGCGAAAAAGCCTTCCAATTCTCGCCTGCCGAGTGGCTCTCCATCCACCGCAGACTGTTTGAAGGCGTGTTCAGTCACGCCGGGCAGATTCGTCAGTACAACATCACCAAGAAAGAGTGGGTGTTGAACGGCGACACCGTAATCTATGCGGACTGGAATAGTATCAAGGATACGCTGGATTACGATTTTGCCACTGAAAAACAGTTCTCCTATGAGGGCCTGTCCGTAGATGCGGCGGTGAAGCACCTGGCGAAATTCGCCTCCGACATTTGGCAGATCCATCCCTTCGGCGAGGGAAACACCCGTGCCACCGCCGTCTTTATGATCAAATATATGAAAACCTTCGGCTTTCGTGTAAACAACGACGCCTTTGAAAAGAATTCGTGGTACTTCCGCAACGCCTTGGTCCGAGCGAACTATACGAATCTGCAAAAGGGTGTTCACTCCACCACAAAGTTCTTGGAGATGTTCTTCGGCAATCTCCTTTTGGGCACGGATTACGAGCTGAAGAACCGCTATATGCACATTGATTATGTGGAGGAAAGCGATTCCCAAAGTGCCAAACAGCAAATTCCAAAGTGCCAATTTGGCACTTTGGACTGCACTTTAGAAGAATTGGCTGTGTTGGATTTAATAAAGAAAAATCCAACCATCAAGCAGCAGGAGCTTGCAGACATCACCGACAAATCAATCAGAAGTGTAAAGCGAATTATGAAGTCGCTGCAAGATAAAAACTATATCCGCAGAGAGAGCGGCAAGCGATACGGCAAATGGGAAGTGCTAGTTTGACCGGAAACGACCCTTGGTAAGCCTACATTAAAAACCCAGTTACAACTATAATAACAACGAGACATACAACATTTAAAAGGAGGCATTTGCAAAATGAGCGAAAGCACGGAATTGTACGAAAAAATGAATGATGAAATCAGAGCCAAGAAACCTAAAATGGCTATTTGCTATGATTTCGACAAGACCTTATCACCCGATGATATGCAAACATTTACGCTCATTCCATCTTTTGGAATAGATAAAAGCGAGTTTTGGCAGTCCTCCAATAAACTTGCAAAAGATAATCTAATGGACACGAATTTGGCGTGGATGCACGAATTGATAAGATATTCTGAGTTCAAACGGAAGTCTCTTAAGCGTGAGTACTTCAGAAAAATCGGTGCGGATGTGGAGCTTTATAAAGGCGTCAAAACTTGGTTCAAGCGAATGAATGAATATGCCGAAAAGAAAGGAATTGAACTGGAACATTATATTATTTCTTCAGGACTTAAAGAAATAATCGAGGGAAGCGAAATCGCTCAGTACTTTAAACGAATATATGCCTCCACATATCTTTATTCCGCAGATGGCGTCGCAAAATGGCCAGCGCAAGCGATCAATTACACGAATAAGACTCAATTTATATTCCGTATTGCGAAAGGCTTTCTTGAAGAATACGATGAAAGAGTTAATGACAGCATGCCTGATGAATTGTTGAGAATTCCCTATGAAAATATAGTTTACATAGGCGATAGCGCAACCGATATTCCTTGCATGCGATTAGTAAAAAGCAAGGGCGGCTATTCTATCGGTGTTTTTGATCCCCAAAAAGATAACAGAGGAAAAGTTTACCAGTTGTTTAGTGATGGGCGTATAAACTTTTATGCGCCTGCTGATTATTCTGCAAACAGCGAGATTTCCAAATTTATGAAACAAATAATCAATGAAATATCCGCAAAAGAATCAATAAAAACAGAGCTCAGAATTCTAAAGCAACCCGCAGAAGCTTTCAAAATAAAGAAAAGCATTGAAGATATTGCAAGAGCGTATCCTGTCAAAATGTCTGCGAAAGAAAAGCGTGAATTTGAACAAATGACAAGCACTTTAGAATCATTGATTCCGGGAAATATTGATTAGCATTTTTAATGGTGCATGGCTGGAAGGTTATAAGCAAAGATTTAATTTCCCCCACACTATAATTCATCGGAATGATAAGCTGATATAGCAAGAAGAAAGGGACATATTTATATGGCTAACGGAAACAACGCCACAATCGGCTTTGAAAAACAAATCTGGGACGCTGCGTGTGTCCTTTGGGGGCACATCCCCGCAGCAGAATACCGAAAAGTGATCGTAGGACTTATTTTCCTGCGCTATATATCCAATGCTTTTGAAAAGCGTTATCAGGAGCTTGTTGCTGAGGGCGACGGTTTCGAGGATGATCGTGATGCATACGCCGAAGATAACATTTTCTTCGTGCCGGAGGATGCCCGGTGGAGTAAAATTGCTTCTGCCGCTCATACTCCTGAAATTGGCACACTCATAGACAATGCAATGCGGGCTATTGAAGCAGAGAACAAAAGCCTGAAAAATGTGCTGCCTAAAAACTATGCAAGCCCAGATTTGGACAAGCGTGTTTTGGGCGATGTGGTTGACCTGTTCACCAATATGGATATGAGCGATACCAAAGAAAACAAGGATCTGCTTGGTAAAACATATCAGTATTGCATTCAGCAGTTTGCTGCATACGAAGGTGTTAAGGGCGGCGAGTTCTACACGCCGGAAAGTATCGTTAAAACGATTGTTGCAATTCTGAAGCCTTACGAAAATTGCCGTGTGTACGATCCCTGCTGTGGTTCTGGCGGTATGTTCGTTCAGTCAGCCGATTTCATAGAAGCACATCGAGGAAACCGGGGGAAGATCTCAGTCTATGGGCAAGAGTCCAACGCCGATACTTGGAAAATGGCGAAGATGAATATGGCGATCCGTGGTATCGATGCCAACTTCGGGCCGTACCAGGCAGATACTTTCTTTAATGACCTCCACCCTACGCTGAAAGCAGATTTTATTATGGCAAATCCGCCGTTTAATCTCTCCAACTGGGGACAAGAAAAGCTGAAGGACGATGTGCGTTGGCAGTTTGGTACGCCCCCCGCCGGTAACGCCAACTATGCGTGGATTCAACATATGATCCACCACCTCGCCCCCCATGGCAAGATCGGTCTTGTCCTTGCTAATGGTGCGTTGTCCACTCAAACAAGCGGTGAGGGGGAAATCAGAAAGCGCATCATTCAAGCTGACCTTGTGGAGGGAATCGTGGCTCTGCCGACACAGCTTTTTTATAGTGTGACCATTCCCGTCACCCTCTGGTTTATCAGCAAGAATAAAAAGCAAAAAGGCAAGACGCTTTTTATCGACGCCCGAAAGATGGGACATATGGTCGATAAGAAACACAGAGATTTTACCGATGAGGACATTCAAAAATTAGCAGATACCTTCGAAGCATTCCAAGAAGGGACATTGGAAGATGTAAAAGGCTTCTGTGCCGTGGCAGACCTTCAGACGATCGAAAAGCAGGACTTTATCCTGACTCCGGGCAGATATGTGGGTATCGAAGAAGTTGAGGACGACGGCGAGCCTTTTGAGGAAAAAATGACCCGTTTGACTTCTGAACTTTCGGATATGTTCAAGAAGTCGCATGAATTGGAGGATGAAATCCGCAAGAAACTGGGGGCGATTGGGTATGAAGTTTGAGATGAAAACAAAAGCGCTCCGATTCCTGTCAGATATTCAGACTGGGCCGTTTGGTAGTCAACTTCATAAAGAAGATTATGTGGATGATGGAACTCCTATTGTTACTGTTGAACATCTTGGCAATCGTGTTTTTACCGAGCAAAATCTACCGAGAGTTTCTAACGAAGATAAACAGCGGTTAAGTAAGTACATCCTCAAAGAAGGCGACATCGTGTTTAGTAGAGTCGGCTCGGTCGACAGATGTTCATTTGTTGATAGCCAACATACAGACTGGTTGTTTTCGGGCCGCTGTCTACGAGTCCGCCCATTCGAAGAAATCAGTCCCCTGTTTTTGTATTATTTCTTCTGCTTGGAAAGTACCAAAAAATTTATGCGCAATATTGCAGTTGGAGCCACTATGCCTTCTATCAACACAAAATTGATGGGAGAAATTGAGGTTTCCTACCCCGATAAGCAAGTGCAAGAAAAAATCGCAAACTTGTTGGGAGCAATAGACGATAAGATCGAACTAAACAATGCGATAAATGATAATTTAGCAGCTTAAAACTCAACGGTGGATACATCCAACTCGCCGGACATTAGTTTGGGTAAAAGAGCGTCACGGATTTTTTCTAGGCGGCAAATTTCCTCGTAATTATTCCGGATAGCAGCGTCTATAGGCGCAACAATAGCCTCGAATTTTACGATTTCCCTATCTGATGGGATAAAAATCGGCAGTTCGGTTAATGCGGTTCGATTGATCGAACCAAAAACAGTTCCTTCTCCGTTAAACACATCCAACTGCTTGTGGAGGGAGAACATAGTATAAAGGACAAATGACTGCTGATTGCTCTTTGAATGTATGGCAGCAAGCCCTCGACCAATGCAACAATCTGTATAAGCGACATTCAAATCACCAACAGGCGCTCGAACACTCATTAAAGTGTCATTTGCGCAAGCCATTCGCTTTGGTTCGGTTGTATACAAACGGACAGACGGAAAACGGAATCCAAACTCAGCTCGTCCCTGAAAGAAAACCGCACCGTTGCCATCTTCGTTATAACTACTTCCATTTGGGGACTGTCCCATTGTAATGTCTGCGATGTCGCTGAGGGTACCCATATATCCCCCGGATACAGGGTTATCAATAAACATTCGTTGGTAGAGTGCTCTTGCCTGCTGCTCTAAATTATCATTTAGCTTAAAAGGGGGGTATTAGGTGCAATACTTCAAAGGTGTTCCTATTGAAAAAATTGGATATTGTAAATGTCGTCAACAGAATGCTATTTTCACCGAAAACGAAGAATTTGGATACTGGGATGTTTGCTGTGACTGCAAAAAGCCACTTGAAGACGGGTTCCACTATTACAATCATTATGACGGAGAAGATCACGACGATTTAGACCTATATAACTGACTGTATATTGCTCTCATCAGTGGCGAGAGATTTAACAAAGGAACAGCCGCTGTGTATCGTTCTCTTTTGGAAAAGGAGAACGACAATGAGACAAAAATTGATTCAAACTGTTGTTACAGATATGCTTTCATACCTGAACAACGCACAAGTCGAAAAGCTGCAAGAGGTTTTACTGCACACTCTGTGGGATTATGACATTAGTCTTTCCGATGGCAAGACCAAGGAGCAGGAGCAAGACCTTTTAGCTCTTTTCCTTGCCGCCAAGCGCATTGAAGGTTGTTCCGAAAAGTCGCTGAAATATTATCAGACCACCACACAGGCAATGCTTGACGGCATCGGGAAACCAATCAAAGAGATTGTGACAGAGGATATTCGCCAGTACCTGACGAATTACCAAAGGGAACGCCATTCCAGCCGAGTAACCATAGATAACATTCGACGCATCCTTTCATCGTTCTTCTCTTGGCTGGAAGATGAGGATTATATTCTTAAAAGCCCCGTTCGCCGGATACATAAGGTCAAAACAGCGTCAAATATCAAGGAAACCTACTCTGACGAAACCCTTGAGCTGATGCGGGATAGCTGCTCTGAAATGCGGGATTTGGCGATGATCGACCTGCTTGCTTCAACCGGAATGCGTGTTGGAGAAATGGTGCTTCTGAACCGGGATGATGTGGATTTTGCAGAGCGGGAATGCGTGGTGTTTGGCAAAGGAGACAAAGAGCGAATGGTCTACTTTGACGCCCGAACAAAGCTGCACCTGCAAGCCTATTTGGAAAGCCGCAATGATGATAATCCGGCACTGATCGTTTCTCTGAAAGCACCTTTCAAACGCCTATCCATAGGCGGTGTCGAAACAAGATTACGGGAATTGGGCAGGCAGTTGGGCGTACATAAAGTACATCCGCACAAGTTCCGACGAACGCTGGCCACAATGGCGATAGATAAAGGAATGCCCATAGAACAGCTTCAGCAATTACTGGGGCACAAGCGGATTGATACAACTTTACAATACGCAATGGTCAAGCAGAGTAATGTAAAACTGGCACACAGAAAATATATCGGATAGTGAGGGAAATCCAATGCAAATGCAGACAATTCATCTATCAGAAGTAATCACAGATATAGCTGCAGGGCCTTTTGGCTCCAATTTGAAGGTGTCGTGTTTTGTTGACGATGGTTTTCCAATTATCGACGGGGCAAACCTCAAAGGGATGAAGGTCACTGACAATATCACAAAATATGTAACCGAAGAAAAAGCAAGATCATTGCATCGGTCTATCGCAAAGCGAAATGATGTTGTTGTGACAATTAGCGGAACACTTGGACAAATAGCCTATATTCCATTTGATTCAAAATATGAAGAGTACTTATGCTCACAACGGCAGTTCAGAGTATCTTTTGATACGACAAAGGTATATGTCCCATACCTTGTATTCTATTTCCATACATATGAGGGGCAGAATAAGATATTGTCTTTTGCCAACCAAGTCGGTGTACCAGCTTTGTCACAGCCACTCAAGAATTTTCGGCAGATTGAAATTAGTATTCCTATGCTGGAGGAGCAAAAGAAGATTGCAAGTATTATTGAATCAATCAATGGAAAGATTGAGCGAAATACAGCGATAAATGATAATTTAGAGCAGCAGGCTCAGGCAATTTTTCGGCAAGAATTGCTTCAAAACGGAGAATTGCCCCCAAATTGGACAACTGGCAGCCTTCTTGATATTGCAGACTATCTTAATGGGCTGGCTATGCAAAAGTTCCGCCCAGTTGATGGCGAGAGAGGATTGCCAGTTCTCAAAATTAAGGAGCTACGCCAAGGCTTTTGTGATTATAGCAGTGAGCTTTGCTCTCCAAACATCAAACCTGAATTCATTGTCCACGATGGTGATGTGATTTTTTCTTGGTCGGGTAGCCTGCTTGTGGATTTATGGTGTGGAGGTACCTGTGGCCTCAACCAGCATCTATTCAAAGTGACATCCGTCAAATATCCTAAGTGGTTTTACTATACTTGGACAGCACATCATCTTGCTCGGTTTGTTGCAATTGCCGCCGATAAAGCCACAACTATGGGTCATATTAAGCGTGAAGATCTGGCAAAAGCAGAGGTGATCATTCCCGATGTAGCTTCTATGGAGCGTATTGGCGGCGTGCTACAACCGATTTACGATCTTGTAATTAACCAACGCATAGAAAACAGAAAGCTATCTATACTGCGGGATTCTCTGTTGCCCAAGCTAATGTCCGGCGAGTTGGATGTCTCTGCCATCGAGCTTTAAGCCGCTAAATTATCATTTATTTTATATATCAAAACGACTCATTTATTGAGAATACAATGGCACACACTATAGTTGCCGTGCTAAAGAGGAGGTACCACATTGGCTTATAAAGAACTAGAAGTTGACGAGCTGACCGAGATTGACTCTGTCAGTTCGTTCATCAGTGCCGTGAAGGAATTGAAAGAGTCTGATGACGGAACCTCCACTGAGTTGTATTTTCGCGGTCAGGATGCAGAGTTCTGGGATATTGAGCCGAGCATATTCAGAAACAATATGCTTAGTATAGAACACCGGCTTATGCAGATTCCTTTGCAAAAAATCCCGGCAGAATTCAAAGAATTTCATACGACTTTTGACATTATGACAAAGTATCAACACTATGGAATGTGTACAAGGCTGTTGGATCTGACCACAAACCCGCTGGTAGCGCTGTACTTCGCTTGTAAATGTCACGGCGAGGAATCCTATATTGGCGATGACGGTGAGGAAAAACACGAGCCATACGGAGTGATTTACTACACCCGAAACTACTATCCCTCTTTGCCAACGGACCTTGAGGTTCAGATCGTCTCCGCATTAGCAAATTACGATCTTTCAAAAGAAAACACGGTTGCGAATGTCCTTGCCAGATTAAAGCGGGATCATATAATCGACGAAGAAACAAGGAAAAAGTGGTCAACGCAAAACGGGTTTCAAAAGTTTGCAAAAATTATTCAGGAAAACTATATGGTCACTCCTACATATACGAATGAGCGATTAAGAAAGCAAAGCGGTGTATTCCTCTTAGCCAGTCTCTTTTCTGTTTCAGGCGTCACTGATATAGAAAAATCAGCTATATCCAAATCGAGGGGCGATCTGCGGAATGCATTTGAAAAAGAATTTTTCTTCATTCGTGGTGAAAATAAGGAGGAAATTCTGAAAGAGCTTGACCTGTACAACATTAACGAAGCAACCCTGTTTCCTGAATTGGAGCACCAGCTCAGCTATATCAAATATATAAATAGCGGAAATGTGCAAGCAGTTTCCGATTTTGAGAAGTATGACACACATACAAAAGCAGATAGTACGCCTCAAAATCTTGACGATGAATCCTTGAACACCTATATTCTCTCTAATCTGTCTAATCTTTTGAGTGGTATAGCCAAACCAGAAGAAATTGAAGATCTAAAAGGAATCATTCAAAGCAGTTTCGCTGTTGATTGGTATAACCGAGATGCAATCATAAGCAAGCTTCGAATGTCTATCTCAGGTTATTATTTTGTAAAACTCAAGGATAAAAAAGAGGCAAAAGAAAAAGCTGTGCAGATTACCGCGCGCCTGAGACAGGCAGTAAATGATTATATGGTAACTAATATAAAAGGTGGGGAGTAAATATGCCGGGATATAACACAGAAGCGGATTATGAAAACGCTATAATCGAGCTTTTCAGAAATAATTTGGGCTATGAGTATGTCTACGGCCCGGATGTGGAGAGAGACTTTAGTAGCCCGCTCTATGATACCGTATTAGCGGAGTCCTTGTCTCGCCTGAACAAGGGCTTACCTGCTGATGCCATTAACGATGCACTATTCAAACTGCGCAATTTTGAAAACGGCGAACTTGTACAGAAAAACGCTGAGTTTATGGAGTACCTGCAAAGCGGCATTCCGGTCCGTTACTTGGAAAAAGGCGAGGAGCGTTCTGGCATTGTGTATCTCGCTGACTATTCCCATCCCGAAAACAACTCCTTTATTGTTGCCAATCAATGGACTTTCATTGAGAACAGCAACAAGCGTCCGGATGTTATCCTATTTCTCAACGGCCTGCCTGTTGTTCTTGTTGAACTAAAATCCCCCTCCCGTGAGGAAACGGACGCTTCCGAAGCCTATCGCCAGCTTCGGAACTATATGCAGGAAATTCCGTCGATGTTCATTTACAACGCCATCTGCGTGATGAGCGATCAATCTACTTCTAAGGCAGGAACGATCACCTCAGGTGAAGATCGTTTTATGGAGTGGAAAACGAAAGATGGCAGTTATGAAAATACCCAATATGCACAGTTTGACACCTTCTTTGAAGGATTGTTCCAAAAAGATCGTCTGCTGGATATAATCAAAAACTTTATCTGCTTCTCCAACGAGGGAATCAAGAGCTTCAAAATTCTTGCCGGATACCATCAGTATTTTGCAGTAAGAAAAGCAATCGAATCTACAAAGCACGCAACTGTAACGGACGGCAAGGGCGGTGTTTTCTGGCACACACAAGGCAGCGGAAAATCGCTGTCTATGGTCTTCTATGCTCATCTGCTGCAAGATGCCCTGGATAGTCCCACGATCGTTGTCCTTACCGACCGCAACGACCTTGACGATCAGCTTTATGGACAGTTTGCCAAGTGCAAAAAATTTCTGCGGCAGGAACCTATCCACGCAGAAAGCAGAGAGCATTTGAAGTCGCTGCTTGCCGGCAGACAGGCAAACGGGATTATCTTTACTACAATGCAGAAGTTTGAGGAATCCCACGAGCCCCTTTCTGAGCGCCGCAATATTGTCGTGATGGCAGATGAGGCACATCGTGGGCAGTACGGACTTGCGGAAAAAATCAAAATCACAACAAACGAGGATGGCGAAGAAGTCGCCAAGCGTGTTGTTGGCACGGCTCGCATTATCCGCAATAGCTTGCCCAATGCTACATACATCGGCTTTACCGGCACGCCGATTTCTTCCAAAGATCGCAGCACCCGTGAGGTGTTCGGTGATTACATTGACATCTACGATATGACGCAGGCTGTCGAGGATGGTGCAACACGCCCGGTCTACTATGAAAGCCGTGTTATCAAACTGCATTTGGATGAAGCCACCTTGCGCCTCATTGATGCTGAATATGATATTATGGCCAATAACGCCGATCCGCAGGTTATCGAGCAGAGCAAAAAACAACTTGGCCAGATGGAGGCTGTCCTAGGCAACGACCAGACGATCAATTCGTTAGTCTGCGACATTCTTGACCACTACGAAAATAACCGTGCGAACCTGCTCACGGGTAAAGCGATGATTGTTGCATATTCTCGCGCCATTGCTATGAAGATATACAACCGCATTCTCGAACTGCGTCCGGCTTGGACGGAAAAAGTCGCCGTTGTAATGACCGAGAGCAACAAAGACCCGGAAGAATGGCGTAAAATCATTGGAAACAAGCACCACAAAGACGAACTAGCACAGAAATTCAAGGATAATGACAGTCCCCTGAAAATTGCTATTGTCGTAGATATGTGGCTGACGGGCTTTGATGTACCATCCCTTGCAACAATGTATGTCTACAAACCGATGCAAGGCTACAACCTGATGCAGGCCATTGCCCGTGTCAATCGAGTTTTCCGTGATAAGGAAGGCGGTCTTGTCGTCGACTATGTAGGTATCGCTTCCGCCTTGAAGCAGGCAATGAACGACTATACGGTACGGGATAAAAAGAACTATGGCGATACCGATGTCGCAAAGGTTGCATATCCCAAGTTCCTCGAAAAGCTCTCTATATGCCAAGATCTGTTCCATCACTACGACTACTCAAAGTTTATGTCCGGCACGGATCTTGAGCGGGCAAAAACAATCAGCGGCGCTGTGAACTTCATAATGGGTCGGGAGTTGGAAAAGGAACGGGATACTTTCCTCAAAGAGGCACTGATGCTTCACCAAGCACTGTCTCTCTGTTCTTCCTTGGTAGATGAGCCGATGCGGTTCGAAGCAGCCTTCTTCGAGTCTGTCCGTGTCCTTGTCATTCGGCTGACTAATCAGGGCGGTGGGCAAAAGATTTCTCTCCCGGAGATGAATGCCCGGATCAATGAGCTTTTGAAGCAGAGCATCAAGAGTGACGGCGTCATCAATCTGTTTTCTGATGTTAACTCCGAATTTTCTCTGTTTGATCCGAAATTCCTTGAAGAAATCTCCAAGATGAAGGAAAAGAATCTCGCCGTAGAATTGCTGAAAAAATTGATCGCCGAGCAGGTTCAGATTTACCGCAGGACAAATGTGGTCAAATCCGAAAAATTCAGCGAGATTATGCAGCGGGCGATGAACGCCTATCTGAACGGTATGCTGACAAATGAGCAGGTCATTGATGAGATGATGAAGCTTGCCAAGCAGATCGCCGCTGCGCACAACGAAGGCAAAGAACTTGGCCTCACGGCGGATGAGTTAGCATTCTACGATGCGCTGACAAAGCCACAGGCAATCAAAGATTTTTATGAAAATGATGAATTGATCGCCATTACCAAGGAACTTGCTGAAACCCTTCGCAAGAACCGCACGATTGACTGGAACAGGCGTGAACAGGCAAGGGCAAGAATGCGCATGCTGATTAAACGCCTTTTGAAAAAACATAAGTATCCGCCCGAAGGGATGGACGATGCTGTTCAAACTGTTATGACGCAGTGCGAGCTTTGGACGGATAATATGGAGGAGTGAGTATGGACACACAGAAGCTTTCTATAGCAATTCAGGCGTTTATAAAAAAGCAATCCACCAATGCCGCATATTACGAAGAAAACTGGAATGAACGGAAAGAACGAAAAGCATACTACCAATCCTTCACCAAAGATAAGCTCTTGGCAATGACTGAAGAAGATTTCCTTGAGTATATCAGCAGGCTTTGGGCAGTTCTGATGTGGGGAAACAAAAAATATGTTGTCGATAAGCTGATTGAAGATAATGGCTTTTCTACGCTTAAAAAGCAGTTAGCCGACCTGTTGTACGGATCTGCCTCTGTAGAGAAGCGGTGGGATATTTTTCTGAAATCTGTAAAAGGTATGGGACCTGCTACAATCAGTGAACTGCTTTCCTATATGAATCCGCAGGAGTACATCGTATTCAACAAGACAACCATTCTTTGTTACGGTTACTTGGGGATTCCGAATATGCCCAAGTACAACTACCAATACACCGGAAAGAAATATACTGAAGTGTGTGCGGTTGCAAAGGAAATTGCATCCAGTCTGAAAAAAGCAGGCGCTGCTGATTCGGACTTGCTGACTGTTGACTATTTCCTGTGGGATGAAATTCTCCCTCTCGCAGAAAAGGATGTCCCCACCACAGATGCAATTTCTATTTCTCAGGAGCCCGTTTCTGCCAGAGATTCAAGATCGCTTCACGATGAAATCAAAGACAAGCTGGTGGACATAGGAAAGCTGCTTGGCTTTGACAGCCGCTCTGAAGTAAAGATTGCAACAGGCGCAGTTGTGGATGCTGTCTGGGAAGCTAAAATCGGCAATATGGGGAAAGCAATTTATGTTTTTGAGGTACAGTCTAAAGGTTCCATCGATAGCCTTATTCTAAATCTGAAAAAGGCACAGAGCAATGCAGCGGTTCAAGCTGTTGTCGCCGTTGCAGATGAAGAACAGCTTGCGAAGATCATTCAGGAAAGTGCCGGTGTGATTGATGAAAAATCTCTGCGAACTTGGGACTCCGAAGATGTTTTGGCAGTTTATGATGCGCTAGTGCGGGCACACGAATCAATCAACAAACTGGCGCTTGTACCGGAAAGCTTCTGACCTCTTGCTCTGATAAAGTTCGGAACAATATCAAATTTAGTTTGACATAGTTCCGATAAAACAATGACATTGTTCCGGAAATTTTTGATATTGTTCCGAACATTGTTCTTTTTCGTTCGGTCAGAGCTGTATATAAAACAAGCGGAGGCCATCGACCTCCGCTTGCTCGTTACCCGTATACAATCTCCGGCATCACGGCCTCGTTTGCCCGATGTCGGATGCCGTTCATCTTCCGCACCCACGCCTGCGGGTCATTGGCCTTTACCTCCTCCGTCACACCCTCGGCATCTGCGTATTGTTCTACCAGCCGAAGAAAGAGTTCCTGCGCCTGCTCCTCGATGTCTGCAAGGTGCCCGTCCAGCGTCCCGGCGGTCAGCAGGTTATAATACAGCACTCGGTGATGCTCCTTCAGATAAGCTCGCCGCCGCTGGCCGTAAATGCCGATGGGGCGTTCTTCTTCGGGTGGTAAGCAAACATCCGGTAGGCAGTAGTCGCCCTGCCTTGTGTAAGTGCCGCCCAGCTGCTCAAATAGCGATTTCATATGTGATCCTCCCATTCAAAATTTCCACCGCAGGCCTGCAATGCAAAATGTACCCACCTTTCGGTTACAGTCTACCAAAACCGAAAGGCAGGTGCGAGTGTGCGAATTTCAGAATCGCAAGGTCAGTACGATATTGTGACAGGTTATAGGCTTTAGGCCAAAATACGATGCACCTGTATTTTGGCCCGAACGGGGCAATTCCGTACAGCTGCAACAGGCCCCCACCTTGTATCCACAAAAAATGCAGCGAACTTTTGCTGTGCTGGCACACTTTTTACAACGAACTTTGCAAATGCCCTTAAATCGTTGCAAAGATCACTTCCGCTTCATCTTCCTGCTGAACTCGTTCAGCGTCTGGATATGCCAGAGGCTTTTACGGGTAATGGAGCGGAAGGTCAGGGAACAAAAGAAGTCCACGAGAAAAATTTTCGGGATACAGAACTTCAGTCCCTTTTGGAAGGCTTTCAGTGACCCACGGCTGCACCAGTTGTGGACGGTGGTCAGGGTATAGCCGGTCAGGGCCACCACATCCTTTACCGTGACCACGTCCGGATATTTGCGCAGCAGCTTTTCATAGTAGCCGTGCATCTGCCGGAGGGTGTACTCGGGCAGCTCCTTAGAGAGCCTCGCCACATAGTGGGGGCCGTACCAGCCCTTCGGCGCAGAGTAGAGTTCAGGGAAAATCGCCCGTTCCTCCAAATATGCTTTCACATCCTCTTTTCGGATTTTATAGCACCGGGTTTTCTTACCCGACCACTCGCAGGGCACCTTGCCGCTTTTGAGCAGATGCAGCGCCGTGGACTTGCTGATGTGGCATATTCGGAAGAATTGCTCCTTGTTCATCACCTCGGGAACGCTGTCCCAGTTGACGGGAAATACATCCATTTGTAACACCTCAAAAATAGATTTTCGTCGGTTGGAAGCTCTATTCTGCGGTGTATGGCCGTCTCCCGATTTTTCTCTCCTATCTTCCCGCATTTCTCTCCAAAATCGGGAAAAATGCCGATTTGAACCCACTTTCAAAAAAGCCTGGCCCGCAAGGCTTTCCGGGCGAAAAAGCCTGATTTCAAGCGGCTTTCGGCGGGTACGGGGCTTACAGAAACGACCCCAAAACGGACACCCCCGTCACAGTTGCATAAAAGACTCGAAATCATGTTTCCACTTTGGAAGTCCAAACTGCCGAAAAGCCAGTAACCATGCGGGTTTGCGGGCAAGTTCAAATTGTGAATTGGGGTCTGTTCTATCCTGTTGTTCTTCCCAATTTCCACGGCTTGAATTTTGCGGGAAAATGGCTATAATGAGAGCAGCCATCTGACAGCCACTTTGAGAGGTATGTTTTGGGGTTCCGTAGTTACCGCTATCGTCCCTGATTTACCGTCATCATCCAAGTTGGTGTAATGATTCGAAATCAGGTTTCCTATGCGGAGTGCCAAACGGCTGAAACCCTTGGAACCATGCGGGTTCCAGCCGAGTTCAAATTGAATAATGTTGCTTGTTCTATCCTGTTGTTCTTCCCGATTTCCACCGGCTGAATTGGTCGGCGGGTCGGGACCAGGGATATAACATAAATTTGGAGATGTACCCAAGCGGTTGAAGGGTCCGCACTCGAAATGCGGTAGGTCGGCTCAAAACCGGCGCGAGAGTTCGAATCTCTCCATCTCCGCCATGAGGTCTGCCAGCGAAAAGCTGGTAGACCTCTTTCCTTTTTATGGAGAAACCGCCGATAGGTTTTGCAGCATGGGCGCCACAATGTCCTGCTCAATGGCTGCGGCGGATTGTTTTTTCGTGGCATATTGCAGATGCCCGTAAATATCCACCGTTGTTGAAATCTCACTGTGTCCCAGCCATTCTTTTACCTGTTCCATCGGAACACCGTTGGCCAGCAAAAGCGAGGCACAGGTATGGCGAAGATCGTGGAAACGAATGTGCCGTAAATTGTTCTTGGCAAGCAACTTCCCAAAGGTCGAGGACACATAGTTGGGTTTAATGAGATTGCCAATCACATCGACACAGACATATCCCAGATATTCTTTGTTGTAGGCGCGCCCGCACAGCTTGCGATTTTCTTCCTGCTGTTTCTTGGCCTCCAGCAACCGTTCTTTCAAAAAAGGAATCAATGGATAAGTCCGCAGACTGGATTTGTTCTTTGCCTTGTCCTTCTTAATCGTGACCCGCTCTCCCTTTACATTGCAGGTTGTTACCGTATGCCGAATGGAGAAGCAGTTATGGTTGAAGTCAAAGGCACTCCATTTCAAACCGATAACCTCACTGCGGCGCAGGCCGTAAAAAGCAGTCAGTAGAACTACCAGCTCGATCTTATGCCCCTTGATAACTTCAAACAGATTCAGGACTTCCGAATCCAGGTAGTAGTCACCCTTGAAGGGTTCAGGCTTGGAAATGATAATCCGGTCAGCCGGATTGCTTGGAATCAGATTTTTGTCAACCGCATAATTCAACGCCCCATGAATCAGAGCGTGGTAATGTTTAACGGTGGTCGGCTTGACCCGTTCCAATTCTTTCTCATAAAAAGCGAGAATATCTTGTTTGGTAAGGTCACAAAGGGCGACAGGATGCTCTCGGAAATACGGGGCGATGGGGTTGTTAAGCTGTTGTTCGTATCCCGAATAGGTCGAGAGTTCAATGGGCTTGCTGTCCATCACCCGTCCGGTAGCAGACTTGTACTTGTACTCAAGCCACTGGTACAGGAAATCCACAAAGGAAATCGCTGCGGATGACGGGCCAGACGGAGAAGCCGACTGCTGTGAGGCCGTAGCCTCCTGAAGCAGCTTTTCCGTCCATTCTTTTCGGATGGTGGGAAGCATATTGTTTGCCCAGGTCTTATTGCCCTTGACTTTCTTATGGGTGGGAATCCATTTGGGCTTTCTCTTACCGTTCTCATCGGTAAGGTTTAGAACCCAATAGAGATACCCTTTTTTCTCGGCCACATGGCCGGAGATTAGTTTGCTGTTTTCTTGCAGGTGTACCGCTGGCATACTGATCTGTTCCTCCTTTTGCGGTATTGAGTTCACCTACCAATGACACCTTTATTGTATCATCGGACAGAACAAAACTCCAGGTAAATCCGCGTCAGAATTGTTAACTTTCTGCGTCTATCCGGTGAAGATCGACACCATAGCCTGCTACTCCGCAAAAGTGGAGCAGGTGATTTTCAAATAACGAAGAATGTGGGCTTTGGGGATGCGGTAAGCCCGTCCAATTTTAAGGTACTCAATTTTCCCATCTTTAAGTAACTTGTACCCGGTTTTTGTACTGACGCCAAGCGCCTCACACATTTGACCAATGTCCATCACATCCGGGTAGTCTTTTAACATCAATCGGTAGGCATCTCTGGGAGAGAGTAGGCCGCCGTCATTTTCATACATTGTGAGTCCTCCTTTCGTTGGGGTATCCTATGCCGATGCTGATTGCCAGGGCTGTATCTACCTCCAGCATTTTTTCTTTACTGATACGCCCAATGTAACCACGGAGCCGCTTCCGGTCTATTGTCCGCAGTTGTTCCAACAGAAGCAGAGAGGTAGGCGCAAGCCCCGGCACATTCTCAAGTAGGATATGGGTAGGCAGACTGTTCTTCGCTTTTCTGCTGGTGATGGCTGCTGCAACAACGGTAGGACTAAAGTGATTCCCCACATCATTTTGGATAACAAGGACAGGGCGGATGCCGCCTTGCTCGGAGCCGACCACCGGGTTCAGGTCTGCATAGAACAGATCGCCACGCCGGATAGCCTTTCGCATAAACTGACCTCCTGAATATTAAGTAAGCCGGAAAACGGGGCAGGCCATAAGACCTGCCCCATTTCCGGCGAAATACAAAATCCGATTTGTTTTCTTGTTATGTGCCATTTGTCCTTGACACCCCGCACATATTGGGAAGTCATCAGTGACCGGCAGCGAACCGGCCCACGGGAATCTCACCCCTCCGAGGATCTCTCCGAGCTGCCCCCATTGCGTGATCCTGCAACCAGATGGTTTCCAAATGTTATGGACTACTCTGATCTTAAGCAGGGCTGTGGCTGGACAGGAGTACCATTATGCCCCTTTCCGGTCATGGCCGCGCCGGGTGCTGCCCGGTTTTTACAGGCTGCCGTTACTCGCTCATACAGGACAGGATTGTATGCAAGACCAATTATGATAATCAGGTGGGATCTGCTCATCATGTCCGTATATCATGGCGCGGCCCCTGAATCGGCTTTAGCTCTTCGAGCTGGAAAGGGGGGATGTTACTGATGAATGAGTATGCGGTTGTCAAGGTACAGGTGAAAGAAGAACACTCGAAAGAATGCCTTTCACCTATCGTCCTGAAACCGCAGGGGTGTCAACCCTGTGCCGCAAAATATTTTTTAAGTTTGGCAATCGCCAGGTTTATGGACTTGGCAACGGCTTGATGGCTTGTCCCTTCCATGCGACCGATCTGCCGGGTAGAGAGTCCCTGAAAAACATGAAGCCGGAATCGCCGTTTCTGAACCTCGGTCAAAGCGCCCACTGTAAAAAGCTGCTCCAGGGCTTTCCAGGCATACTTGCGGTTCTGTATGTCAACAACTCGTTCTTCCCATTCTTCATCCAGAGCGCGAGTGGCACAATGCTCCGTTTCCTCCAAACCGTGGATCGAAACATCCTTGCGGGTCTGGGCGCTCTCTGCCCGATCCTGCTCATAGTAAATTTGATCGGACAGGGCTTTCAGCTCTGCAAAGTCATGTTCCGTTTTGTCAGGATTCTCCTTCAGATAATCCTCCAGTGTGATTTCTATGATTTCGTTATGAAAGCGATAAACGATATTTGGGCTGTTTTTGTTTATCGCATAGTCGCTTTTGCGATAATTTTGCACCTCTGTTACCTCCGATTTGTTTTTTGTGGAAAACAAATCGGAAGTGGTGGTGCTCGACACCAGTGACCAAGTAGTCGAGAACAAATCAAAAAGCGGCCGAATCTGTAACTCAGTACAAATTCGACCGCTCCAAGTCGTTTATTAAAAAGTCCGCAGAAAAAGCATCTTTTGGCAGGTGGAGGCTTTTCGCTTTTAGAACAATACTCCCGGCCACCATACTTCCATATAAAGATGATTTTCTTTGTCTTGTAAGCCGTGTGTCGTGGTGCGTAAAGACAGCGGAACAGCATAATGCGCTTCTTGAGGTATTGCATAGTGCATCAGACTCCTGTCCATACAAACGGACGGCACACCGGCAGCATCACTCCCTTTCTTAATTCAAATATATGTATTTCTACCGACAGGTCAATGCTGCCGAGCCGAAATAAACCTATTCAGTTTAAGATCAACTCTGCATTGTCCGGTCATCAGCGATTATTCTTTTTTATGCGGATAAAGTCAGTAATCAGAAGTATCAAACCGATTATTCCAATCGCAACTATTACATAGCTTTCATGTAAAATTCCATGAAAGCCAAGAAAGCCACTAAATCCGGTTAAATGGACACCGTTTCCGGTCATTCCCGAAATAGGAAAACGAACAGAAAGTCGCCATAATACAAATATAATCAGCGCCGATATTCCAAACAAACTTCCTCCAAGCCACGTTCTCCATGACATTCGCTTGTTTCCTTTCAATGCAGATTCTTGTGGTGGGGTCGGCTCGGTAATATTGTCCTTTAACAAATAGTCAGTAGATACCTTAAAACATTCACTTAATGAGACGATTTTTTCCAGTTCAGGGGATGCCAAGCCGTTCTCCCATTTTGTGATGGCCTGCCTTGATACTCCTATTTTTTCTGCGAGTTTCTCCTGGGACAGTCCCATCTTTTTTCGTTCCCTTTGAATCTTTTCGGGTAACTTCATAGTGAACCTCCTCACTTTCATTCTATTTTTTCTGTGGTAGCCACTCTACCACCCCACCTATGTCAATTCGGCAACCAGTGGTAGCAATAAAAAAATTATGAAATATTGCAGAAAAGCTCACCGAAACGGTGAGCTTTTCTGCGATAATCAATATTGTGGGTAGCTGCCTATTTTGGTTCTTCCCACAGATGCCCACACATTTTCATAGAGAGAATCTATCCTTCGTTTTTCCCAATCGCATCCGCTAATTGACCACTGACGGCATCTATGTAGAGATATACCCCGTCCCGATCACAGTGGTACAGGTTAGAGTAGCTTGTGCTCTCATTCGGGCTGATGGGGTTGGGCTCTACCACTTCAGTGGCCTCCAACAGACCGACTCCTGACTTTGCAGCAGCAGAAAGTGCTTTTTTCAGCACAGCAATCTGTCCATTGCTCCAAAGCCCCTCCAGATCTTCAAGGACTTTTGGGTCCTGCTCCATGTCTTTGAGAAGTTGTATAACTTGATCTGGAGACAGATATACACCGGAGCAATAGTTTTCGATGATTCGGTTCTGCATGGGGTTTGGAAAGGAAACAGGAGTGATTTGTTCCCATGAGGTGAAGTACCGCGCATATTCTGGCTTTTGTTCCACCAGGAACGAAAAGGCACTACCTCTGGTGTAATAATAATCTCGGAAAAAACCTTGGATTACTGCAATATAGAAGCCGTGGCTTTTGTCAAACAGCTCGTTAGATTCCGTTTCAGCCCCAACGCGCAAGGTATTCAGATATTTTTCGGTATAGAAATCCTCCATTCCATGCTGCGCGGCAAGGGCCAGCACTTTTTCCTCCTGTCCCTGCTGTATCCAGGTTAAGGGAGTAAAATACCATTCCCGCATTTCCTCTGGTGAAATCGGGTGAAAACTCACATCGTATCCCACAAAAATCCTCCTTTCAATCCCACCAGAAGTACCAAACAGTGGACTGTCGCAGCACATCGGCCAGAGCGCCCACGGTGGCGTCCTCCGGCCCCTGGTCAATCACATCGGGGCAGAAGCCGTACAGCTCCACCGCCACATCTATGGCCTCTTTCTCGGAAACAGGAGCCGGGAGCAGGAACTCCAACTCGTCGTGGCTCATGGCAGCAGGCACCGCCCCATGCTGTTCAAACCAGTATTTCGCAACTGCCATTAACTCCGGCGTGTCAGGACACTCATTCCAGCCACCAAAGGGCAGGTAGGCGAATATCTCCCAAGGATTCTTCACGGGGATTTTAGCCAGAATGAGAGGATAGGTCATATTATTATCGGAATTCCAGTAGCTTGAAAAACGACGGTTATCATATCCGCCCTCCATCTCGCCCAGGATCTCCTCATCCCAGTCCATATCGTCATCCTCGGCTTCTTCCTTGCGCTGCCCAATCATTTCCTCCAGGACTGCCTTACTGTTCTCGACAGGGGCGGAGAGCATTTTCTTCCGGTATTCGGCAACTTTGTCCGGGTCGAAAGCAAAGTCGTCCTCGCCATCGCTGTCCGGGTTAGAATTCATAATCAGGCATTCCCACAGGATTTCGTCATCCGCCTTAATCAGAACCGGCACAAAGCCCTCTTTGACACTTTCCCGTTTGGCATAGTTATATGCCGACATGATGGGGTCATCATCCGTCATTGAGGGGAAATAGGTACATTCACAGTCCAGATATTCCATCATGGCTTCCGCAAGGTCTGAAGGCTCCAGAGTGGCCTCATCGAAACTCTGTCCCTGCCAGTTGGCGAACCGCTTTTCCATGACTTTTGCCATAGCCTGATAATAGTTTTCATCAAATGGGATGAACAGATAGGCTTCATCCTGGAACTTATCGGAATAATATTGCTCTGAACCGAAATACTCCAAAGCATAGTTATCAATGTCGCTGGGGAAGTACGGGCTATCCGCCTCGCCATAGTAATATCCAGCAAAGGCTGCGCCCTCCTTGTTGAACAGCGCCCCAAAGAGCTGTCCTTTCAGCTGGTCCCGGATAAAGCCACGCAGATCGGCGCGGCTCAGATCTGCCATAAACGGCTGCACCTGCTCCCAGTACCGCTCCATAAATTCCGCGCTCATCAGATCATGCTCTATGCACCAGCGCAGATAGATTGCCATGTGGTTGTAGGCATTGATCTCATTCACCGGCAAGCCCTTTTCCTGAATGGATTCCAGGTGCCATGCGGCATCGTCCATATCGCCGGTGAACTCCTCCTCTGCAAGCGTTCCTCTGGTGATGGCATTCTGGCGGGTGGGATTGACCACAAAACTGATGCCTGCCATCTTTTCAAGCAGGGCGTCCGCATCATGCTCCATCTTATACTCCATCTCATTATGATAGAGCGGGATCACCTGATAGAAGTTGACCTCCTCGCCGCTCGGCAAAGTGCAGACTTCGCCGCCTTCCTCCACGCCCTGGGGACCGGTCAGAATAGCGGCGGTGAGCTTCGTGTCCTCTGCAAACGGCGATTGCTTGTCCATTGTGTGGCCAAAGCCCAGCCAGGTATCGTTGGAAATGGGCAGGCGAGCCAACACTTTCAAGAGACCAATAGGCCAGTACCACCGCTCATCCTTCAGGGATTCCTCATCCAGTTTCCAATCCGGTGGCAGAGCGATGGCCAGCTCTGCTCGCTCCAGCTTGTATTCCGCCAGTTCCTCCGGCACATTCATCCGATGAGCACCCATGCCCATCGTTACCAGTGTGTAATAGTCCCGCTCATCAGAGGGTGGAACAACGCAGATGTCCACATGGATGTCAGGAGAAACCAGCTCATGGAACACATTCTCAAACTCACCAAAGGTGTTTTTGATGTGCTGCTCTATCGCAGACATCTCATCCTCCGAATAAACCTCTGGCTCACTGTTTTTTCTTGAGGACCAGAAGGCATCCGCCTTCGTACCGTCCGGGTTCAGGAAAATCTGAAAATACTGATCGTCTCCCGGCTGTTGATAGACAAGACCAATGCGGCGGGTCTGGTCCACAAACACACCTGTTAGAATGCCCTCTGGTTCTCCTTCAGGGGTGTGGGTCAGCCATTCACCGCTGTCCAGCCGTTCCTTGAGCTGCCGCAGCCAGTCGGTTCCCATCTTGGAGAGTCCAGCTTCATTCATACGGAAGGACAGCTCCACAAGATGTTCCTGCACTGGATATTGGAATTCACAGCAGGGGGAGTTTTTCTCATAGCTATACCGCTCTGGGTGGAACAGCTCATAAAATTCGGCAAGTCCTGCTTCGTCCACCCGAATGCAGGCTATGGCGCATTGTTTATCATCCGCATTCCCGTCCAGTCCCCGCTGGAGCGTTTGGTCAGCATCGGGATTGATCCAATGATATTCCATCTGTTCCAGGGTGGCTCCGGCTTTGATCTCTTTTTTTAAGGTCAGGAACTCATAATCTCCCGGTTCCAGTTTTAATCCTTGCTTGACGGCATCCAGCGCACCGGATTTATCGCCAAAATGCGCCCGCAGCTTGCCCAGATGGAGCCAGATCCAGGGGTAGTCCGGCTCCTCCAGAGCGCCCCGCTCCGCATATTCCAGTGCTTCTTCCAGCCTGCCGCAATACATCAACGCCACAGAATACCGGTAGTACCAGGTAGCGCAGCCCGTGGCGTTTTTCTCCGAATCCTTCATCCATTCCGCAGCGCGGTAGTAGTGGATGTAATCGTCCAGATTAAGGCAGGCAAAGGCATACCAGAGGGCAATCTGCAAATCCTGGTGAGCCTGTTTTTCGCTGAATCGTCCTTCTTCTACGCCACTTTTGATAAAATCCTCCAGCCAGCCGAGCATTTTCTCAAAGTAACCGGTGGTTCCTTCATCAAAGGATTCCAGTGTTTCAATATCCTCCGCCGAGAGCAGGGAGCCAGTTTCCTCATGAATATCAGGCTCCGGTTCTTTCTCGTCCAGCAGTGGCACACCACCCACATCCCGCCGGAATGCGTGGAAGTGAGCATAGGGCAAGTCGCTTCCCTCAAAGAATGCCTGTGCTGCTGTTAGTACAGCGGGCAGATCCCAGGCGATAAAATCCAGATACCCACAATACAGACCAGTGGCCCCACCCAGGAAGGTCACGGCTTCCTCTCCTGCATCCCGTAGGATGGCATCCCGCAGGTTATCCCGGAAATCCAGAATAGCTTTCACTCGTTCCTCACCGGTAAAACCGGACAGCGGGTACAGGAGGAATCCAGCGGCAATGCCATCCTTGTGGTACTCATCCACCATATCACTGCGGGCAGTCAGGTAGTCGTTGATGAGCACCGGCAGGCGGCAGCTTCCAGTATAGACATCCAGCCGCCAGTCAGCCTCTGGGTCCTCCACCGGTTTCAGTTCATAGGCAAGGTAGCTGTTTTCCAGGTAGTCGCTGCCATCCCGCCAGAGAGAAAGTCCCATGCTTTGCAGCAACTCCGGCAGTTCAGAAAGCAGCTTGGCCGGTTCGTCTTTCGGCTGAGCATAAACATCAAACCCAGCAACAAAGGCGATAGCGGAAACTTCTCCGATGGTTTGATCTACCAGCATAGAGAGTGCCCACCAGACCTTGTCTGTGTCCTCTTTCAAGATCGGCGTCAGCTTTTCACAGTAAAGGACCAGACTTACCTGATGATCCTCTGTTTCCTCTGCCCACATCTGCACATCATCAGCCCGAACTTCGATCTCTCCAGCCCGCAGCTCGAACCCCTCACAGGGCTGGCGGCCTACCCAGATATTCCAATGCTCAAGCACCGATTCTGGGGCCTGCTTCTGGAAGTACACCAACGGGAACAGGCGGGAGCGAAGGCCCTCTGGACTGAGGATCAATTCATACTTTTCGCCATTGAAGCCCAGCTCAAAAGAAGTATCACGCAGGGCCGTTTTGAGCGCGTTCCCGCATTTTTCAACCAGTTCTTCGCCGCGCTGGTGCGTTTCGTCAGTTTCTATGATTTGACGCAGTTCTACCTCAATCTGAGAAAAGGCTGCCCATGCTTCCTGCGTCCTTTCACGGAAGTTCTTTTCAAAGCGGGGCAGGGACAAACGACGGCGGCAATCGTCTATGTACTCCTGGGTATCTTTGTCTCCGGGGCGGGCTTTCAGGGCCTTTTCAAAGTAACGCAGGGCGGGACCTTCCTCATCCAGAAAATAATAAGCGGAAGCGATCCGATAATTCCAGCAGTGATCTTCGGCAAAATGCTCCTCATGGGGAGCCAAAAGTTCCAGCGCCTTTTCAAAAGGCTCCCGTTCTCCTATATGTGCAACGGCAATATATGCCTTGGCCAGCTCACTGTCCAGTTCCGGGGTGCGCTCCTCGGCAGGAATCGCTTCCAGGGTGTCGATTACCTTCTGCGCTTCATCCTGTTCAAACCATTGCTGGCATTGTTTCAATAAATCCATATCATAATCTCCTTTTCCATCTTCGGTAGGGATAGGTTTCACTAATAAGCAGAGCTTGTAATTTCAAAGCTAAAATTCATATCTGCATTTATGGTGGCTTCTTCATTTGTGGCTGGTTGTATCACAAACTCAAATGTAGGTTCATAGTCCCCGTCCTGCAAGGTTTCTCCACCCAAAATCTCGATATGATACCAGCCATTTGCAAGCTCAATCATCGGCTTCTTATGCACTCTATAGTAAGAAATCAGATCTTTCACCTTTTCAGGCGTAAACTGTTCCAATATTGGCCATGTAAAAAGCATCAGCATATTATGATCTACTTTGAGGGAATAGCCACTTTTTCTAAGCTGCAATCGGTTTCTTTCTTTGCACAGCTCCGGTCTATCACCAGAGAGATTGAACAATATGGTATAGGGATAGTTTTCAATACCGGTCATTGGGATTACAATTCCTTCGGCAAATATCCTGTCGCCGCTTTCGTTTGTGGTAAACTCCATCGCTAAATCATCTGAAAGATGATTTGCCTGCTTCCAGTCCTCCAGCAACAAAATGTCACCAAGGAGAAAATAATTAACAAGATCGTTTAATACTTCCGTAAACCTATATATCATCCATTATGCCTCCCTTACAATCCTGTCCGTTGCCAGCCGTCCAGCCGCTCCTGCACCGCGTCAATCATCCAACCCTCGCCCACGCGCTTCATGAGAAAGCGGCGGTCAAAGCTGGTATTTTTCTCTCTGGTGTAGATGTAGAGCTTGTTCTTGGTGATCTGCTCCGCGTCAAGGAATTCTT
>ERZ773145.726-NODE-726-length-31780-cov-11.742159_pt1 | contig 31780 bp, 30 predicted proteins | sample MGYA00580848_ERZ773145 | MGnify/ENA primary metagenome ERZ773145 (study PRJEB29015, sample SAMEA2737858) | human gut metagenome | biome: human gut; feature: human-associated habitat; material: faeces | place: China | collected 2012 ... | reverse complement strand
CTCCGAGGGTGTTCACCTTGAAGAACACCGCCTGACTGCCGCCTGCGGTGATGGCGGACAGCCGGATGGGGCTGTCACCGTTCTGGAACATGGTCAGCGTCAGACTCAGGCGGTTGCCGCCGACCATGCTGTACCGCTCAAACACGCGGACACTGCACCGTGCTTCGCCCTCCTTGAAATCGCTGCCCGCTTCCAGGTCGGCAGACCAGCTGCTGTTCGGGATCTCCTGTTCCAATTTGCGGAGAAGCGTGTTGAATTTCTGATTGCGGATGGTCTTTTCAAAAATCGCCATAGAGGGCCCTCCATTCTGCCAACGAAATTCGGTCTGTTTGCCTTAAATACGGACAGGCGGCAATAAAAATTGCAGAAAAATACCCGGAAAGTAAAATTTTCCGGAGCCGCGCACGAAAAAAGGACTGCTGCACAATTTTCAGTGCAGCAGTCCTTTTGCGTATCAGGAAAAACAGGTGCTCAGCCCTCGGAGGCAAAGAACTCCTTGGTCAGCTTGACCACGGTGCCGGAGAGCAGCAGCAATGCGATGAGGTTGGGGATGCTCATCAGGCCGTTGAAGGTGTCGGCGATGCTCCACAGCAGGCCCAGGTCCACGGTCGCGCCCAGAATGGACACGAAGGAGTACACCACAAAGAAGGGCTTTGCCACCTTGTCGCTGTGGCAGAGGAACACCAGGAAGCGGGAGCCGTACAGGCCCCAGCCGATGATGGTGGAAAAGGCAAAGCAGCAAAGCGCCACGGCGGTAAAGATGGAAGCCCAGCCGCCGTAGGTGGTGGTAAAGCCGGAGATGGTCAGCTCTGCACCGGCTGCGGTGCCGTAGTTCACGGGGGTGCCGCTGCACAGGATGACCATGGCGGTCAGGGTGCAGATGATGATGGTGTCGGCAAACACCTCAAAGATGCCGAACATGCCCTGCTTCACCGGCTTTTTGGTGTCGGCGCAGGCATGGGCGATGGAGCCGGTGCCAAGGCCGGCCTCATTGGAAAAGATGCCGCGGGAGACGCCCTTCTGCATGCTGATGAACAGGCTGCCGATGGTGCCGCCGGTGAAGGCAGCGGGGTTGAAGGCACCGGCCACGATGGACTCCAGCACATAGGGCAGGCGGGGCAGGTTGAGCCCTACTACGCCCACAGCCAGCACGATGTAGAACAGCGCCATGAAGGGCACCAGCTTTTCGCTCACGCTGCCGATGCGCTTGATGCCGCCCAGCAGCACCATGGCCACCAGCATGGCCACGATGATGCCCGCGATGAGGTTCAGCGTGCTCAGGAAACCGCTGCCCACCACACCGTATTCCAGCAGGGCGGTGTCCACGGCGGCCACGATGGTGTTGACCTGGGTGGCATTGCCGGTGCCGAACACGGTCAGCACGCCGAACAGCGAGTACAGAAATGCCAGGAACTGCCAGCGCTTGCCCAGACCGTTCTTGATGTAATACATGGGGCCGCCCACCCACTCGCCGGTCTCACTGCGCTCACGGAAATGCACGGCCAGGGTCACCTCGGCAAACTTGGTGCACATGCCCAGCAGCGCGGAGCACCACATCCAGAACACGGCACCCGGGCCGCCGATGGCAATGGCGCCTGCCACACCGGCGATGTTGCCGGTGCCCACGGTGCCGGCCAGTGCGGTGCACACCGCCTGGAAGGGGGTCATGGCACCGTCCGAAGCGTCCTTTTTGCGGAACATGCGTCCGATGGTGGTTTTGATGGTGTACGGGAATTTGCGGATCTGCAAAAAGCCGGTGCGCACGCTCAGAAGCAAACCCACACCAATGATGCACACCATGGCGGGCACGCCCCAGATAAAGTTGTTGACCGCCGTATTGACGGCCGTGATCGTCTCGATCATAATTCGTCCCACATCCTCTGTAAAGTCTTGCGTTCTGACACATTTTGTCAGCGCAATATAAAAACTATTCTACCGTATTTCTGCGCAGCTGTCAAATGAAATCCCTGCATTTATGCGCCCCGCAGGGCGACGGGAATGCAACAAAAAAGCAGGCCGCCGGGGTCGGGCAGCCTGCTGCAAAAGGGGCCGGAAAGGTTCAGTGCCGGGCCGCCGCGCGGTGGTACACCGGGTAGGCCACCAGTGCGGTGAGCACCTCGGTGATCCAGAAGGCGTGCCACACACCGTCCGGGCCAAGGCGGCCGCACAGCACTGCGGCCAGCGGCATGATGAACACCACATAGCGGCACAGCGAGATCACCAGCGACGGCACGCCCTTGCCAAGGCCCTCCAGTGCGCCGGACGAGGTGGTGGACACTGCCGACACCACAAAGCCGATGCAGATGATGCGCAGGGCCTTGGCACCGGCGGCGATGGTATCGGGGTTGGAGGTGAACAGCCCGATGAGCTGCCCGGAGGCCAGCAGGCAGATGACCGTGCCCAGCGCCATGATGGCGATGCTCATGAACAGGGTGAGCTCGTACAGCTTCTTCACGCGGGCGTGCTCCCTGGCACCGTAGTTGTAGCCGATGAGCGGGCGCATGCCCTGCACGATGCCGTTGGCGGGCAGGTACAAAAAGGTCTGCAGCTTGTAGTAAATGCCCAGAATGACCACATAGCTCTGGGAGAACCCGGCAAGCAGGCTGTTGAGGAAGGTGACCAGCAGGGAGGGCAGAGCCAGGTTCAGGATGGCTGGCACGCCGATGGCGTACAGCTTGCCGTCCAGTGCAACGTCCGGGTGCAGGCCGCTGCGGCTCAGCCGCACCGGCAGTTCGGTGCGCAGGTAGACGAACAGGTACACGCACAGGTTCAGCAGCTGGCCGATGCCGGTGGCCAACGCTGCACCGGCAATGCCCATGGCGGGCACCGGGCCCAGGCCGAAGATCAGGACGGGGTCCAGCAGGATGTTGCACACGCAGCCGAACACCAGCGCCACCATGGTCACCTTCATGCGGCCCACAGCCTGGAACATCTTTTCAAAGGCCAGCGCGGCCATATTGATGGTGGCAAACAGGAACACGATGGTGGAGTAGGTGATGCCGGAGGCCACAAGGCTCTCGTCGGTGGTGAACCGGCGCAAAAAGCCCGGCATGACGGCAATGCTCACCACCGTGATGACCACGCCGTGCAGCAGGCTGAGCACCATGCCGTGGGTGGCGGCGATCTCGGCCTTTTTGCGGTCGCCCGCACCCAGGTACAGGGCGATCATGGCGTTGATGCCGATACCAAAGCCGATGGCGATGGCGTTGGCAAAGTTCTGGATGGGGTATACCAGCGAGAGGGCAGTCATGGCGTCCTCGCTGATCTGCGCCACAAACAGGCTGTCCACGATGTTGTACAGGGAGTTGACCAGCATGGAGATCACGTTGGGCAGCGCCATGGACAACAGCAGCGGCAGCACGGGGCGTTCTTTCATAAAGGTATCGTTCATTGATTTCTCGCTCCTGACAGATCGAAAATGGAAAAAGACCGCAAAAAAGCCACACAATGGCTTTTTTGAAGTCATTGTGTGGCGAAAAGTAGCATACTGCTGTAAAAATCCACACGAATTTTATTAACTGTAGGATAACACGGCTTCCGGCAGATGTCAAGAGGTCAAACGGATAAAGTATGACTTTTATAGACTTGACCATTTTTCACCGGGAGGCTAAAATAAAAATAGATACTTTATAAAATAAGGAGAATCCTGCCATGAAATGGATGATCGCATCCGACCTGCACGGGTCGGCGTTTTATTGCAAAAAAATGATCAAAGCGTTTGAGCGGGAGAGAGCAGACCGGCTGCTTTTGCTGGGGGATCTTTTGTATCACGGCCCCCGCAACGACCTGCCGGAGGGCTATGCCCCGAAGGAGGTCATCCCGCTCCTGAACGGGCTGAAGCCGGCGCTTTTGTGCGTGCGGGGCAACTGTGACGCTGAGGTGGATCAGATGGTGCTGGATTTTCCCATTCTGGCCGACTATGCGGTGCTGCCGGTGGGCAGGCGGCTCGTTTACGCTACCCACGGTCATGTGCACAACCTGAAAAACCTGCCGCCGCTGGCTCCGGGGGATGTCCTGCTGCATGGCCACACCCACATTCCGGCGTGGACAGAGTTCGGCGAAGGCAATCTCTACCTGAACCCCGGTTCTGTGAGCATCCCGAAGGAGGGGAGTGCACATAGCTATATGACACTGGAAGGGGAGACTTTCCTTTGGAAAACGCTGGAAGGCGAAGTGTACCGGGAGCTGGAGCTGTGATGGGGGCAATGGAGCTGGAAGAGAAAACGGTTCAGATCCGGGATGATTTCGACCCGGACAAAATTCTGGAAAGCGGCCAGTGCTTTCGCCCCCGGAAGCAGGCGGAGGGCTGGTATCGGTTTGTTTCCGGGAGACAGCTGCTTTACCTCAGACCACTGCGCAGCGGAACCTACACGGTGCGGTGTGAGCCGGGCGCATGGGAAACCTTCTGGCACGGTTACTTCGACCTTGGCCGCAGCTATGCCGCCCTGCGCGGAAAGCTGGACAGCCGGGACGACTTTCTGCAGCGTGCCATGGAATATGGCCGGGGCATCCGGGTGCTGCGTCAGGATGAGTGGGAGATGCTGGTCAGCTTCATCATCTCGCAGCGAAAGAGCATCCCGGCTATCCGCAGGGCGGTAGAGCTGCTTTCGGAGCGGTTTGGCGAGCGGCTGGGCAGCGATAGCGAAGGGCCGGTGTATGCGTTCCCGACAGCAGAAGCGCTCTGCTGTGCCGGGGAGCAGGCGCTGCAGGAGTGCGGTCTTGGCTACCGCACCCGCTACGTGCTGCATGCGGCGCAGCAGGCGGCAGAGGGCACACTGGACCTGAAGAAGCTGGCTTCCCTGCCCGATGAAGCACTTTTTGCCCGTTTGATGGAACTGGACGGTGTGGGCAAAAAGGTGGCAAACTGCGTGTGTCTGTTCGGCTATGGCCGTGTGGGCCGTGTGCCGGTGGATGTCTGGATCGAACGGCTCATCCGGGACGAGTTTGCCGGGCAGGACCCGTTCCCGCAGTTCGGGCTGGAAGCAGGCATCGTGCAGCAGTACCTGTTCTTTTATAAAAGAAGCGTGGGATAAGAACCGCGGAGCCGCAGGCAGGAGCGTAGGATCATCCGCTAAGCAAAAAAGGCAACGGCTTCCTCTGTTTGAGGAAAACCGCTGCCTTTTTATCATTTTACCGCCTGCTTTAACCGTTCCAGATCTTCTGCATCCGGGTGAGAAAGGGCGTTGTCAAAATTCTCGATCAGCGCATCCAGATTGGGCAGATGGATCGGCTGCTTTTTCATGCCCTCATACCGCTGGCGTACCGAAAGCGGCATCTTGCCCTGACACATATAACGGCCGAAGACCGTGTTGCTCCTGTCCAGTGAACGCTCCACCTTTTTCAGGATCTTGTTGAAATACTCCTCACTGCCGCCAAAGCCGGCGGTGCCAAAAAGGAAGATATTTTTGCCGTGCAGCTGCTTCAAAAAGTCCAAAGTGCTTTCGTCAGCGTTTCCCTTGTCTGTCCAGAAGCCCACATAGAGGTCGTCTGCTTCCATGGCAGCAGGGTCCGGGGTGCCAAAATAGCAGCAGTTTTCCTGTGGCAGACAGGCGTGCAGCGTGTCTGCCAATAATTTTGTGTTGCCTGTTTTACTGCTGAATACGATCGCGTAGCTCATAGTTTCTCCTTTGGTCGGTAACAACAAAAAACACCACACGTTTCCGTGCGGTGCTTTTCCTTCTGGTGGAGAATACCGGGATCGAACCGGTGACCTCTTGCATGCCATGCAAGCGCTCTCCCAGCTGAGCTAATCCCCCAGATGTTCGTGCCGTGCCTGACGACAGGAGTAATTATACCAGCGCTTTGCCGGATTGTCAACAGCTTTTTTGGGATTTTCTGCAAAAAAATTCCCGCCGGGGAAATGCCCTTCCCGGCGGGAAAAATGATCGCGAAAAAACTTACGCTCTGGCGTTCTGCCGGTCGAAGATCTGCGGGGCGACACGGATCAGGATCACCACAAGGACGGTGGTCAGGATGGCTTCAGGCAGCATGTAGGTGGCGTTGTACACGGCGCTGTACAGCCAGCACAGACCGTCCACGCTCATGTTGGAGATGCCGGGAAAGCCGATCTCGGTCATCCAGCTGAAAGCGTAGTCGTAGTCCTTCCAGACGATGTAACCGGACAGAAAGCTGCACAAAAAGCGCAGCAGGCACACCACAAAGGCGCTGACACCGACACCCACGGTGCGGCTGCGGAACGGCTTTGCGATCAGGCAGGCAAAGCCCAGCACCGTGAAGGCCAGAAGGTAGTCTAGCAGCACGCAGCCCACCTGTGCCGTGAGGGTCTGGCAGTATGCCAGATTGCCAAGGCCCTGCACAAGCTGGATCAGGCTGTTGACGAAAGCGGTCATGACGCCCCACTTTGCGCCGTGGCGGTAGCTCATTACCAGAATGGGCACCATGCTGAACAGGGTGATGGAACCGCCGTGGGGCATGAGCGGGATCTGGATCATGCTCAAAACGGTGGACAGAGCGATCATCAGTGCACCCTCCACCAGAATGCGGGTCTTGGAATAGGTTTTGGTCATAGGGATTCCTCTTCTCAGAACGATAGTACACAAAAACAAAATGCGCCTGCCGGTAGCAGACGCATGGAGGTTTGTTGATGGTGCCGGACAGCTCCGCAAACTCCCTACGCCGGCATTGCCCGGATCAGGTAAAGGGTACTCCGCTCAGTGCGGATCTCAGCCTTACGGCGCCCCTGTTTTTATGTCCGCGTCCAGTATAGCGCAGCCGGGCGGCAAAAGTCAACCCTTGCCGACATAATTGCCCGGCCCGGCGCATAGGCTGTAGCAGCACGATACAGGGGGCGTGGGGGTATGAGAGCAGATCCGGAACAGCGGGCGGTACAGCTGGCAGAATACATCGTGGAGCGCGGGGCCACCGTGCGCGCTGCGGCTGCAGCGTTTGGGTGCAGCAAGTCCACCGTGCACAAGGACGTTTCGGTGCGGCTGGTCCGGGTCAGCCCGGGGCTGTCGGCACAGGTGCGGGCAGTGTTGGCACGCAACAAAGCCGAGCGGCATCTGCGCGGCGGGGCTGCCACCCGCCGAAAATACCGTAAATAGAAGCGCAGCGCCCCTGCACGCCGCCGGATGGACGGAGCAGGGGCGCTGCTGTGTTCAGTGCCCGGCCCGGAACTGATTCAAGGCACCTTTTTCCAGCCGGGACACCTGCGCCTGACTGATGCCGATCTCCTGCGCCACCTCCATCTGGGTCTTGCCCCGGAGATAGCGCAGCTCCATGATCCGCTTTTCGCGCGGGGTCAGCCCGGCCACGGTTTGCCGGAACTGCAGCCCGCTGATCCAGCTGTCCTCGCCATCCGGGTCGCGCACCTGGTCGATGAGGTACATGGCATCGCCGCCGTCGGTATACACCGGCTCTTCCAGGCTCACCGGCTCTACCACCGATTCCAGTGCCGCGGTCACCTCCCGGCGGGACAGGCCTGCCTCCCCGGCGATCTCGTCCATAGTGGGTTCCCGGCCCAGCTGCTTCTCCAGCGTTTCGCGGGCCTGCATGGCCCGGTAGGCGGTATCACGCAGGCTACGGCTTACCCGCAGGGCATTGTTGTCCCGCAAAAAGCGCCGGATCTCGCCGATGATCATGGGCACGCCGTAGGTGGAAAAACGCACCGGCTGGGCAGGGTCAAAGTTGTCGATGGCTTTGATGAGCCCGATGCACCCCACCTGAAACAGGTCGTCGAGGTTTTCGCCCCGCTGGGCAAAGCGCTGCACCACGCTCAGCACCAGCCGCAGGTTGCCCTCCACCATGCGTTCCCGTGCTCCTGCATCCCCGGCGTGGGCCTGCAGGAGCAGCTGCCGCTTTTCGCTTTCGGACAAAACAGGAAGCTGCGCCGTGTTCACGCCGCACAGTTCCACCTTATTGTACATCCAAACGCCCCCGGTCTGTTTTGAAGTTCACCGGGAGTATGGCCGCAGGGGCAAACCACTATGCGTGGAAAAAATTACACGCCCACCCGGCAGCCGGATGAGCGTGCAAAAAAGCCGCAATTGCAATTGGCCCATAATTATGGTATGCTTTAAATGCAGCCGCAAGGCTGCCACGAGGCGCTGCGTCCCACAAATGCAGGCGGCTGAGCTCCTTACCGGCACCTGAGTGCCCGGTGGAGCGAATTTTTCTTGAAATCTCGGCCTCCCCCGGACGCCCAAGGGCGGAAAGGGGGGATGCACCATGACGTTTGAACAGGTCGTAATGCTGCTTTCGCTGCTTGGCGGAGCAATCTACGTTACATTTCAGATCACATGGACTGTCTCGCACAGTGATGATAAAAAGAAAAAATGACCGCCTCAAAGTTCCCCAACCCAGAGCAGTCATTTTTCTTTTTGACACAATGGTAAGGAGCTAGTCGTTTGTATGGGCCAGCGCCTTTTGTATTTTCAGTATAGACGATTCCACGCGGTTTGTCAAGGACAAGGCCGCGCTTTTTTATTGCCCTTCCAGTTGGAGCTTCAGGGTCTGGATGATGCGCTTTTCAAGGCGGGAGATGTAACTCTGGCTGATGCCCAGGGCGTCGGCGGCTTCCTTCTGGGTGCGTTCCACGCCGTCGGTCAGGCCGAAGCGCAGCTCCATGATCCGGCGCTCCCGGGCCGAAAGGCTGTTCACGGCGCGGCGCAGACCGGCGCGCTCGGCGTCCTGCTCCAGCTGCTGGCCCACCATGTTCTCGTCGCTGCCAAGGATGTCCGACAGCAGCAGCTCGTTGCCGTCGCCGTCCACATTCAGCGGCTCGTCAAGGCTGGCCTCCTGGCGGCGGTTGGAGGTCTTGCGCAGGTACATCAGGATCTCGTTGCCGATGCAGCGGCTGGCGTAGGTGGCCAGCTTGATGCTGCGTTCCGGCGTGAAGGTGTTCACGGCCTTGATCAGCCCGATGGTGCCGATGCTGATCAGGTCCTCGGCGGGCACACCGCTGTTCTCGTACTTTTTGGCAAGGTACACCACCAGCCGCAGATTGTGCAGGATGAGCGCATCGCGGGCGTCTGCCTCTCCGGCGGCCATGCGGGCCAGCAGGGCTTTTTCCTCGGCGGGGGAGAGGGGAGAGGGCAGGCTGGCGGTGCCGGCCAGATACTGCACGCCGCCGCAAAACCGCAGCCGCGCACACAGGCGGTGCCAGAGCTGCCGCAAAAACTGGAACATGAGCAGTCCTCCCTATAATAAGTATTATAAGAGCAGCTGTGCCGCATCCTCGCCGTACAGCAGCTCCCATGCAGGGTCCGGCGGCGTGGGGCAGCAGAACGCCGCCAGCAGCCCGCCTGCGCGGTCTTTGCCCAACTGCAGGGCAGCGGGCAGGGCAGGCAGCATGCTCTGGCCGTGGATGCTGCGGCAGGGCACCAGATGCACCCCCAGCTCCGGCGGGGGCGGGGCTGTGCTGTGGGCAAACCAGCCATCGAGATACTGCCGGGCTGCCTGCGGCAGGCGGTGCCGTACCGCCGGGTACTGCACCAGCACCACGGCCTTGCCGCTCAGCGGCTCCTGCAGGGCAAAGCCGGTGTCGTGGAAGGCCTGTACCGGCAGCTGCACCCCGGCCACCTCCAGCGTGGCGGGCACGCTGGGCGCGCCGCTGCGGCCAAAGCAGTACAGCAGGGCCCGCAGTACGGCATACACCCCCGCACAGCTGGCCAGCAGCCGCCCGGGGGACAGGGGCAGGCTGACACTCAGGTTGCGGCTCTGCACGCCCGGCAGCACCACCGCACCGCACAAAAGCAGGTTAAGCAGTGCATACCACGCACACAACCGGGCAAAACGCCCCCGCCCGGGCAGGCCGTAGGCGGCGGCCACCACCGCGCAACCTGTGAAAATTTTATAACCAACTGCCACGGCTCCCGGCAGCTCCGGGGCCAGCAGTACCAATGCCGATACTGCCGCCAGCGCCGCCCCGGTGCACAGCCGCACCCCGGTGCACACAGTGGCGCACAGCAGACCGGCTGCGGTGAGAAACAGGGCAGCAAGGACAAAATTGGTCAGCAGAAGCTCGTCGAGGTAGATCACGCTTTTCAATGCTGCAGCCCCCTTGCAGCCAGTGTACCGCCCCGGGGCAAAAAAAACTGTCAAAACCGGAAAACCGCCTGCAGACTGTACAAAAGCAATACTTTTATAGACCTTGTTTCACATTTTTTACACTTTTTGCAAAAAGGTACTTGAACATTTCTGGAAAGTGTGGTATATTATTGCCATCCTAGTAAGGATTGGTGAGCACACGAAAGTGAGCTTGCAAAATATCTTTCTACATTTTGAAGGGAGTAATTCATTATGATGATGCCTGCAAACTTTTCCGCAATCTCTGAGAACGAGATGACCTACGTCAACGGTGGCGCTTCTCTGGCTGACATCCTGGCTCCGTCTCTGGAAGTCAAGAACTGGCAGAAGTTCAACACCAACATGGTTACCATCATCGGTAACAGCTTCCTGGGCAAGTACGTCGAGAACACTGTCGGCGTTCTGTTCGGCGGCGCTTACAAGCCCGGCAACCTGGGCAATGCATGGTTCACCGGCGTCAAGGGTGCTTACGGCACCGGCTTCGATGCTGGCTTCGGCAAGCATGATGGTGAGCTGACCGCTGGCGACAAGTTCCTGAACGGTGCTAACGGCGTTCTGAACGCTGGCCTGCGTATGGTCGGTTCCGCTGCTGCTATCTACAACCTGGCTACCGGCACCGTGAAGAACGATGTCAGTGAGAAGGCTTGGAAGGTCGAGTTCTAATCAGCCCTTGTGACTGACTAGCTGGTTTGCCTGAGGGCAGACCAAAGAACAGGTTCTGAATGGGCCCGGAGACGAAAGTCTCCGGGCCCATTTTTGCGTGCAGCTCCCTCAGTCGCCTGCGGCGACAGCTCCCTCTAGGAGGAAGCCTTTTTTGTTGGTACAGGAGGGTCTGCGCACGAGATCAAAGCAGGGGCAGCACAGTTCTGTCAGACACGATTGTCTGAGCGGAGTGCGGCACCTGCTTTGTTTGATCTGGTCTTGGATTTGCAGCAGGCGGGGCCGCAGAATTGTTTTGACAATAGCCTGGGATGTGATACAATAAACCTATATCGTCCGGTTGGAACCGGACCAAAGGAGGAACAAAAAATGAGATCCTGGAACTACAAGCTGCTGTGCGGGGCAGTGTGCCTGGCACAGCTGGCCTGCCTGAGCCTGCCCGTATGGGCAGCACAAAATTCGGCGGCGTTCACCCGGCAGACCACCCTGCAGCAGCTGCGGGATGACCCGGCCATCAAGTCGTCTGGCTACTATACTTACTGCCGTGAGCTGAGCGGCCTTGGCAACGAATACTGGAAGAACAAAACGCTGGAACAGTACATGCGCCCGGAGCTGGTGGATGACAGCGTGGCGGCCATGAATCTGGTGGCGGAAAATACCCGCAATGGGGTACAGGTGACCTGGCAGGTGTACAGCCCGGAAGAGATCGCGGCAAACTCTTCACTGGGGTGTGTGCAGCTGTATTATTTCCCGGGCAAGGAGCCGGGTGGCAAATATGCACTGGTGGTGCCCGGCAATGGCAGCACCATGACCTCCGAGATGGAAGAGGGCGGCTCTGCGGCCTACCAGCTGCATGAACAGGGCTACACCGTGTTCGTGCTGCGGTACCGCACCTGGATCGACATGGGCGACAATGCGCCCATTCAGGATCTTGCCAATGCGGTAAAGTTTATCACGGCCCATGCCGGGCAGTTCGGCGTACAGCCGGAAAATTATGCGCTGGTGGGCTATTCCTCTGGCGGACAGATCGCAGGAATCTTTGCAAACAAGGAACGGGGCTATGGCTCCTATCAGGTGGAAAGACCCGGTGCACTGCTGTTGGGTTACCCGGTGGTGGACCTGACAGTGATGAAGCCGCTTTACCACATTCTGTATGACATTGGCACCTGCGGCTGGCGTTACTACTGGGCAAACCTGTGTAATATGGTAGACGCAGACTATCCGCCTGTGTACTTCTGGTGGGGGAAAAACGATGTTGTGCTGAGCTCTGCCGAGATGCCTGGCCAGCACAGGGATTTTGACCGGACCTTGGAGCGAAACAACATTCCCCATCAGATGGTCGTTTATCAGAATGCCCCGCACAGCATCGGCACCGGCAACGGCACCGATGCAGAGGGCTGGATGACGGATGCGGTGGCTTTCTGGGAAGCACATACCACCGGCTGATTCAAAACGGAAAGGAATGGGTGAAATGTTCGGACATCTGCTGAAACGCGGTGCGGCCATGCTGTGTTTTGCGGCCGTTCTGGCTCTGCCGGCCTATGCGGAAGGGCGCATCACCACCGATATGACCATGAAGGAGATCCGCTCCGACCCGGCCATTGCGGGCAGCGGGGTCTCCACCTATTGCAAAGGGGATGCGGACAGCCTTGCACTGCGCCGCCTGTATGAAAACAAGACCCTTCTGGACTATGTGGGTGAGACCACGGCACAGGACAGCGCCGACGGCCTGAACATCGTCATTGAGAACTACGAAGCCGGTAAGCAGGTGACCTGGCAGGTGTACAGCCCGGAAGAGGTCGCAGCCGACTCCTCGCTGGGCTGTGTGCAGCTGTATTATTTCCCAGGCAAGGAGCCGGGTGGCAAATATGCGCTGGTGGTGGGCGGCAATGCGGCCATGAAAAGCGGCGACCTGAACGAGGGCATTGCTGTGGCAGCGCAGCTGAACAAGATGGGCTATAGCGTCTTTGTGCTGCGGTATCGCATCTGGTGGGATATCAGCAACAACGGCCCCCTGCAGGATCTGGGCCGGGCGGTGCAGTTCATCACGAACCATGCACAGCAGTTCGGCGTGCAGCCGGAAAACTATGCCCTCGTGGGCTTTTCCTCCGGCGGGCAGCTGTGCGGGCTGTTCAGTTCGGATAAACGCTATGGCTACAAGGCCTATGATGTGCCAAAGCCCGGTGCGCTGCTGATGGGCTACCCCGTCAACGATTTTGCAGAGCTCAAGCCGGTCTATCATGTGCTTGCGGATCTGGCATCGTATGATTGGAAGTATTACTGGTCGGATATCTCAGGCGGCATCACACCGGACTTCCCGCCCACCTATTTCTGGTACGGCAAGAATGATGTTACCCTGAAGACTCTGGGATATCCGTTCCAGGGTCCGGCCGTCCGGAAGGCACTGGAGGCAAACAGCGTGCCCTGTGAGGTGCACGTCTATGAAAATGCACCCCATGCCATCGGCACCGGCAACGGTACGGATGCAGAGGGCTGGATGACGGAGGCGGTGGCTTTCTGGGAGCAGCACACTTCCTGAAATATCAGAATTTGAATTTATAAAAAAAGGGGATGCTTTTATGCAAAACAAGATCTCTCGCCGCCAGTTTCTGCAGGTGACCGGTGCCTCGGCCGCCGCGCTGCTGCTGGCCGGCCTGCCGGTGGAGGCCTCTGCCGCATCGGGCCATCTGACCGTTACGCCGGATACCCTCGTCTCTGACCTGCGTGCCGACCCGACATTCGCCGCCAGCGGCGTGTGGACCTGGCAGAGTGCCGTGGACAGCCCGGACACCCCGGAAGCAGGTACCACGCTGTCGGACTATGTGGGCGCCAACATGGCACAGGACAGCGCCGACGCCCTGAACGATCTGGCCGATACCTATGAAGCCGGCACTCAGGTGACTTATAAAGTGTACTCCCCGGAGGAGATCGCCGCAGACGCCACCCGTGATGGCGTGGAACTGTATTACTGGCCGTCGGAAGTGCCCGGCAGCAAGTTTGTGGTGGTCATGTCCGGCAATGTGCTCAACAAGACTTCCAATATGTCCGAGGGCTACGCCACGGCATGGCGGCTGCACCAGATGGGCTACGCAGCCTTCGTGCTGCGCTACCGCGTGTTCCTCAAGGCAAAGGACAACGCCCCGGTGGCTGACCTTGGCAACGCTGTCCGGTTCATCACCACTCATGCAGACCAGTTCAATGTGCAGCCGGAAAACTACGCCCTGCTGGGCTATTCCTCCGGCGGCCATCTGGCCGGTGTGTTCTCCGGCGACGAACTGGGCTACAAGCACTATGGGGTGCCCAAGCCCGGTGCTTTGCTGCTGGGCTATCCCATCAACAATTTCTTTGAGTATAAGCCGGTCTATCATGCTGCCATCGACCCCTTTGTACTGGAGGGCCGGTACTATGAACTGAACATCTCTGACTGTGTCACCGACGATTACCCGCCGGTGTATCACTGGTACGGCGAGAACGATTATGTGTTCCCGCTGCTGTGCTACCCGGCTCAGCGCCCGGCGCTGAGCCGCGCACTGGAAAAGCACCATGTGCCCTGCAAAGAGGTGCTGTTCCCCAATGCGACCCACGGCGTGGGTACCGGCGCAGGCACCGATGCCGACGGCTGGATGCTGGACGCTGCGAACTTCTGGGAGACCCAGATCAACGGCTGAATCTGAACAAAAAAGGAGCGGAATGCAATGAAGAACCTGAATGCCTGTCTGGCAAGCCTGAACCTCGGCCTGCCGGATGATGTGCGCCGCCTGAAGGAGGCGGGCTATTACACCGAGGCCATTGCCCGTATCGACGCATATCTTGCGGAGGACTGGACAAAAACGCAGAACCAGCCGGTGCAGCCCGGCGGCCCTCTGCCGGAAAACCCCACGCCCCACGGGGTGGACGCCATGCGGGATGCTCTGCTGGCCCAGCGGGAGATCCTGCGCCGTCTGCCGCTGGACTATACGGTGCCCGAAGCACAGGCGCTGGAACTGCTGCAGGACCTTGTGCGGGACTTTACCCCGGAGGAATTCCGGGCACTGGACCACGCCGGGGCTATGGACTGGCGGTTCGTGGAAGGGGAGAAGCGGTACATCCGCTCCTTTGCCGAGACCCTGTTGGCCACCCATCCGGAGCTGGCAGCCCGTCAGATCGACCCGCCCCAGCAGCACCCCAGCTGGGAGCGGTATGAGCCGGAGCACGAGCAGATGGTGCGCACCGGCGCAGTCAGCGCGGACATCACGCTGGAAACCAGCATCGGCATGAGCGACGAAGCCTTTGCCGCTGCCCTTGCGGCCGCAAAGCAGCAGGGGCGCAGCACCGTGCACGTCCGGGTGTGGCTGCCGCTCCCGGCGGCCTGCCCGGCACAGAGCAATATCACGCTGGATTCCTTCACCGAGCCGCCCACCTGCATTGCCCCGGAAGATGCCGCCCAGCGCACGGCGTACTGGGAGGCCGACCTTGCCGAGAACCGGCCCTTTGGCGCGGTGTACAGTTACCGTACCACGGCCCGCTATGCCGACCCGCTGCACATGCAGGCGGACCCCGTGCAGCCGGATTTTGACACGCAGGAGGAGCTGCCGCATCTGGAGTTCACGCCCTATCTGCGGGCACTGGCGGCCCAGCTCACCCAGGGGCTCACCGACCCGGTGCAGAAGGCAAAGCGCATCTACGACTATGTGACCCTCAACACCCACTACCACTACCAGCCGCCCTACTTCGTGCAGGAAAACATCACCGACGGCTGTGCCCACAACCGCCGGGGCGACTGCGGCATCATGGCCTCCACATTCATCGTGCTGTGCCGCCTGGCCGGCATCCCGGCCCAGTGGCAGAGCGGTCTGGTGGTGCGGCGGGAGATGGTGGGCTGCCACGACTGGGCTGCGTTCTACATCGCGCCCTACGGCTGGATGTACGCCGACTGCTCGGCCGGTGCTTCCATGGCCCGTGCCGGGAACGAGAAGATGCGCCTGCACTACTTCGGCAATCTGGACACCGGGCGCATGGTGGCCAACCGTGCCCTCTGCGCGCCCTTTGACCCGCCCATGTGCTCCTTCCGCGCCGACCCCTGTGACAATCAGGTGGGCGAGGTGGAAGCCGACGGTGTGGGCCTGTACGGCGAGCAGCTGCAGTGGAGCCAGACGCTGCGCCGCTACGAGACACTGTAAAAAGCAAAAGGTCCGGGCTTTGCATCTGCACGGCCCGGATCTTGGATTTTATAAGGAGACATCCCATGGAATTTCTTTCGCTTTTGTATACGGTTCTGCTGGTGGCCATCTGCCTGCAGCAGGCACTGCTGCTGTACCGATCCGGAAAACCGGCACCCCGGCAGGACGACGAAGCCCTCAAGGAGTGGGTGCACCAGCAGCTGGACGCCCAGTCGAAGCTCTTTGCCCAGAAGCAGGCCGAGCTGGCCCGGCAGAACTACGACGCCATGCGCGGCATCAGCGAAACGCTGCAGACCGCTGTGCAGGGCATGAGCAGCACCCTGAATGCCGGGCAGGCCGCGCAGCAGCAGACCATGGAACAGCGCCTGCAGGGGCTGGAAGCTTCCAACGCCCGCAAGCTGGAAGAAATGCGCAAAACGCTGGCCGAAAGCATGGCGGCCCTGCAGGCACAGAATGCCCAGAAGCTGGACGAGATCCGCTGCACGGTGGACGAACAGCTGCAGGATGCCCTGCAGAAGCGGGTGACCGAGAGCTTCAAGGCGGTCAACGCCCAGCTGGAACAGGTGTACAAGGGCCTGGGTGAGATGCAGAGCCTTGCCGCCGATGTGGGCGGCCTGAAACAGGTGCTGTCGGGCGTCAAGACCCGCGGCATCCTGGGCGAGATCCAGCTGGGAGCCATTCTGGAAGAAATTCTGGCCCCAGAGCAGTACGACACCAATGTGGCCACCATCCCCGGCAGCACCCAGCGGGTGGAGTACGCTATCAAAATGCCGGGTGCCGACGGCGGCAGTGTCTGGCTGCCGATCGACTCCAAGTTCCCCGGTGATACCTACGCCCACCTGCAGGATGCGCAGGCATCCGGCGATGCGCAGGCTGTGGAAAACGCCCGCCATGCACTGGAACTGGTGCTGCGCAGCGAGGCCAAGGACATCCGCGAAAAGTATGTGGAGCCGCCTTATACCACAGCCTTCGGCATCCTGTTTCTGCCCTTCGAGGGCCTGTACGCCGAGGTGGTGAATGCGGGCCTGCTGGAGGTGCTGCAGCGGGACTATCAGGTGAACGTGGCCGGCCCCAGCACCATGGCGGCCCTGCTCAACAGCCTGCAGATGGGCTTCAAGACCCTTGCCATCCAGAAGCGTTCGGGCGAGGTGTGGCAGCTGCTGGGTGCCGTCAAGACTGAGTTCGACAAGTTCGGGCAGGGGCTTTCCAAGCTGCAGCAGCGTCTGCGCCAGACCGACGAAGAGCTGGACAACCTTATCGGCGTGCGCAGCCGTGCCATCAGCCGCAAATTGCGGGCCGTACAGACGATGGACGACGCCAGCGCTGCGGCCCTGCTGGAGCTGGACACCGAGCCGGGCCGCCCCGTGTCTGCCCGCCTGCCGGAAAGCAGGGGCGATGAATAACGGTTGTGGTCAGGGGGCAGAAAAAGCCGCAGATCCCTCTTGCTAAATTTCTGACGATATGCTATACTAGGAATTGTTCTTAAGAAGAATCGGCCGCTTTCTGCGGCACAGCATAAAAATAAAGGAGCATGGGATTTATGAGCGTACAGAAGATCAGCAATGCCATTCTGGGCGTGGGGGTGGACGATACCACCATCGACCTGTTTGAAAGTCAGTACCCGGTGCCTACCGGCGTCAGCTACAACTCCTATGTCATTCTGGATGAAAAGGTCGCCATTCTGGATACGGTGGACAACCGTGCCACGGATGCTTGGCTGGCTAACCTCACCGAAGCGCTGGGCGACCGCATGCCGGAATATCTGGTGGTCTCCCACATGGAGCCGGACCATGGTGCCAACATTGCCCGCCTGGCCGCTAAGTACCCGGACATGAAGGTGGTGGGCAACGCCAAGACCTTTGTGTATATGGAGCAGTTCTTCGGCCCGGATGCCGTGGCCAAGGAGCGCCGTGTGGTGGTGAAGGACGGCGAGAGCTTGTCTCTGGGGAGCCACACCCTCACCTTTGTGTTTGCACCCATGGTGCACTGGCCGGAGGTCATGGTCAGCTATGAGAGCAGCGAAAAGGTGCTGTTCTCCGCCGACGGTTTCGGCCGCTTCGGGGCGGTGGCAAAGTTTGACGAAAAGGCCGACTGGGCCAGCGAAGCCCGCCGGTATTACCTGAACATCGTGGGCAAGTACGGCCCGCAGGTGCAGGCACTGCTCAAAAAGGCAGCTGCACTGGATATTGCCACCATCTGCCCGCTGCACGGCCCGGTGCTCACCGGGGACCTGGGCAAGTATCTGGCCTATTATGATACCTGGTCCAGCTATAAGCCGGAGGAACCGGAAAAGATCCTAGTGGCCAGTGCTTCCATCCACGGCCATACCCGCGCCGCGGCCCACACCATGGCCGAAAAGCTGCGTGCCAAGGGCGCAAAGGTGGTGGAGATGGACCTGACCCGCACCGATGTGTCCTACGCCGTCACCGAGGCATTCCGCTGCGGAAAGATCGTTCTGGCCTGCGCCACCTATGACGGCTTCCTCTTCCCGCCGATGGAGTCCCTGCTGACCCACCTCAAGACCAAGGCGTTCCAGAACCGTACCGTCGGCCTGATGGAGAACGGCACCTGGGCCCCCATGGCTGCCAAACTCATGCGCGCCGAGCTGGAAGGCATGAAGAACATCACGGTCTGCGAGAACGTGGTCACCATCCGCTCTGCTGCCAATGTTGCCGCGGAAGCCCAGATGGACGCTCTGGCCGACGAGATCGTGGCAAAATAAGCCCCAAAAGCGCGTAAAATCAGAAAAGACAAGCTGCCCGCATACCGGATGTGACAAGATCACACGGTATGCGGGCAGCTTTTTATCGGGGTGCAGGACTGCAGCGAGAGGACGGGAAGTGCGCTATGGAATAGAAAAAGTAATTATTTGATCTGTGCCAGCACTGCAGCAATGTCACCGTCAAAAAGCAGCGACTGCTTGGCGATCTCATTCGGGCAGACGGCCTCGCCCTTGTTGATGCAGACGTAGGTGGCATTGGGGTTCCTGGTTGTCATCCGCCAGAAGGGATATTTGATGATGACCGGGGTGTTGCCGCCGACGCCAAGTTCTAAGAACAAGATCTTCTGCCCCTCGTGGCGGCGCAGAAATTCGCTGTACCGCTCGGCGGCAGCGTGCCAGCCGGCATCCTCTACAAAGCTGTCATCACAGCGCAGGTTCATCGTGAGCAGCTTACCGCAGTGCGGGCAGTGGGGGACAAGCTCGGACGGAACAGAAGTTTTCGGGATGGTATTCTCCGGCACGGTCAGCTGACCATCCGGTGCGAGGACATACCCCTGTGCTTCTACCATCTGCCGGATGAGTGCCTCATTGTCGAAAGTCTCCGGACAGCATGGTTCACTGCACTGGAACAGACCGTAATCGCCCTGCGTATAGAACAACCGCTTTTTGTTGAACCCTGCTTTCTGGAAGCAGTGGTCCACATTGGTGGTGATTACAAAGTAATCCTTATCCTGCACCAGCCGGAACAGCGTGCCGTATACAGGCTTCGGGGCGTTCTGATAGCGGTTGATATAAATGTACCGGCTCCAGTACGCCCAGTATTCCTCCATGGTGGAGTAGGGGTAGAACCCGCCGGAATACATATCCGTAAAGCCATATTTGCTGGCAAAATCGGAGAAATATGTTCGGAATCGTTCCCCGGCGTAGGTGAACCCGGCGGAGGTGGACAGCCCGGCTCCTGCGCCGATGATGACGGCATCAGCCTTGTGCAGGGCCTTTTTGAGCTGCTCAGGCTGTGAGCAGTCGGGTGTAGATTTCCTTGTCCAAATCTTTGAAAACATTGAAGATCACCTTTTTGATGGTTGTGGGTGTTTGCAGGAACTCCTTCACAGTCTGTACGGCAATTTCTGCCGCATCCTCATTCGGGAAACAGAACACGCCGGTGGAGATGCAGCAGAATGCGATGCTTTCCAGCCCGGCTTCTGCGGCCTTCGTCAGGCAGGCGCAGTAGCAGGAGGCCAGCAGAGCGCGGTCCCGTGCGGTGACGCGCCCGGTCACGATGGGCCCCACCGTGTGCAGGACATACCGGCAGGGCAGGTTGAAGGCCGGGGTGAGTTTGGCCTGCCCGGTGGGCTCCTCGTGGCCCTGCTGCGCCATCAGGCGGGCACAGGCGCTGCGCAGCTGTACCCCGGCAAAGGTATGGATGCAGTTGTCGATGCAGCGGTGGCCGGGCACATAGCAGCCGGTCATGCCGCTGTTGGCGGCGTTGACGATGGCGTCGCACTGCAGCGTGGTGATGTCGCCCTGCCACAGGTAAAGGGCAGCTTCCCCGCAGCGGGCGGCGGGGGTCAGGCTTTCAAGGACGGTAACGCCCTTCTGGGCAAGCTCGGCGCGCAGGTATTCGTCCTGCACCTGCAAAAACTCCGGGCTGGCATCCCGGGGCGGGCGCACATTGAGCAGTGCGCGCAGCAGCTGCTTCTGCCCGGCGGTATCGTCCGGGACGGCCAGCTGCCGGTATTCGGGGGCTTCTGCCAGCAGGCGGCTGAGCAAAAAACGGCGGCGTTCGGTCTGGGTCATAGAAAGACCTCCTTTGCGGTACCAAACGGCAAAACGCCCTGAAAACAGCGTTTCCAAGGCGATCTGCACGAAACGGGAATCAGAACTCGTAGGGAGGGTTGCCGGAGAAGTCGGCGATGGCGCCGTGAGCGTCCTCCAGGTAGAACACCTCAAAGATGGGGTTGGTGGCTTCGCCGTACTGGCCCTTCACGATGGGGTTGGCGATGCTCATCTCCTTGGCAGCCATGTTGTTTTCAAACACAGCTTTGCCGTGCAGGCGGATCCAGGCGTATTCCGGGCTGGACACCGAGATCTCGGTGTAGGGGTTGGCCTGCAGATCCTTGTATACGTCCTTCTGGCTGTTGGTGCAGAACCACAGCTTGCCGTCCAGCTCACCGGCGAACATGAAGGGACGGCACTTGGCCTTGCCGTCACGGCCGACGGTAGCCAGATACTGCACGGGGTTGGCATTCAGAAATTCAACGACTTTGTTCAGAGACATGGTTTAGTACCTCCAGGATTATTGCATTGGGTGTGCGGGGCATCTCGGCGTGCCCCGGCTGACGAGGCTATGATACACCCCTTTTTGCCCGGCGTAAAGTACGCACAATGCGGTAACCTGGTTGCCGGCGGGTGACTTTTGACTGGTTACGATTCGGAAACTTTTGCGATGAACCGACGATTTGTCGTGATTTGGACTGCAAAAAAATTTTTTGAGCCGGATGTGCGGGGTGCCCGGCCCCTGCTTGACAAGCACCGCGTCTGTGCCGTAAAATAGAAAAAACGGCCCGCGAGGGGCCGGAGGGGAGAAACGACAGATGTGTACCAAAAAGGAACTGCCGGCCTGCCCGGTGGAAACCACCCTCACCATGATCAGTGACAAATGGAAGGTGCTGATCCTGCGGGACTTGCTCACCGGCACCAAGCGTTTCGGCGAGCTGAAAAAGTCGCTGACCGGCGTGAGCCAGAAGGTACTCACCTCCCAGCTGCGGGAGATGGAGGAAAACGGTCTGGTGGAGCGCAAGGCCTACCCGGAGGTGCCGCCCCGGGTGGAGTACAGCCTGACCCCGCTGGGCCGGAGCCTGAAGCCCATCATGGATGCCATGCGGGTGTGGGGCGAACAGTACAAACAACAGAATGCGTGACTGCGCGCCGGGCAGCTGCCGTATCTGCGGCAGCACCCGGCATTTTTTGCAAAAAGGAGAAACTGCACCATGGAGCGGATCTTACTGCTGGAGGATGACAAAAGCCTGTTCGTGGCAGGTGCAGCGGCGCTTGCGGTGCACGGCCCGGTGAAGCGATTGCAGGCAATGCCCGTCACAGCAGCCATCAACGAACTCTGACAAACAAAAAAACAAGCGCCGGAGCACTCCCTTTTGCGGGAATGCTCCGGCGCTTTTGGGTGTAACTCAGTCCAGCACGGGAATGTCCAGCCCGAATTCCAGCGGGCGGAACCGGGGGCAGACGTTTTCGGTGATGGAGATCACCGAGGCGGCCAGACGGCTGCCGATCTCGCAGGAGGCGGGCAGGTTCTTGCCGTAGGTCAGGCCGATGACCGTACCGGCAAAGAAGGCGTCACCGGCACCAGTGGTGTCGATCACATCCACCTTCTTGGCGGGCACAACGCCGCTTTCGCCGTTGGCGCGGGCATACACGGCACCCTGCCCGCCCATGGTGACCACCATGCAGGGGATGTTGGCGCTGTGCACGTTGGCGGCCAGCACCTCCCGCATGGCAGCGGGGGAAAGGTGGTCGTAATCGTCCGAGAAGAGCAGCCCGGCTTCCTGCTGGTTGCACACAAAGCAGTCCACCTGCTGCAAAAAGTCGCGGCGCTCCATGGCGATGCTCATGTTGGAGATGGCCGCGTAGACCCGCTTGTTGTACTTTTTGGCAAAGCGCAGCACCTGCTTGACCGTCTCTTTTTCCAGATCCAGCTCCAGCGCGATGCTGTCGCAGTCCTTGAAGATCTCGTCTCCCTGCTCTTTCAGAAGAGCGGTGAGGGGAGTGGTGTCCGGGCGCTTGGAGATGGAGGCACATACGTCACCGTCGTTGTTGAACACGGCCAGCCAGGTGCCCATGCCGTCCTTCACGCGGCGGATGAACTGGGTGTTCACCTTGTGGTTGCGGAGCTTGTCGATGACATCCTGGCCCATGCCGGTATCGTCCACCAGACCCACAAAGGTGGGGCGCAGCTCCACATTGGCGATGTCCTCCACGATGTTGCGGCTCACACCACCGTGTACCTGCTCGACCCGGCCGGAGTTGCGCCCGCCCGGGATGTAGGTGGAAAGGGGGTACCCCTTGATGTCCACAAAAACGGCTCCGATGACTACGATTCCCATAGAAAAACCTTCCTGCAAAAATACTTTGCCTTCATTATACCAACTCTTTCCGACAGAATCCATCCTTTTTGTCATTTCGGGCCGAAAAAGCGTGCAGAAGGCCGAACTGCCTTACAGGGCGGTGCTTGCCGTCCGAACCAGGAACTCCATGGCCTGCACGGGGTACTGCCCGGCGGCGGTCTCGCCGGTGAGCATCAGGCTGGACGCACCATCCAACACAGCATTGTAAATATCGCTCACCTCGGCGCGGGTGGGCACGGCACGGGTGCACATGCTGTCCAGCATCTGGGTGACCACCATAAAGGGCACCCCGGCGGCCCGGCAGGCGGCGGAAAGCTGTTTCTGACAGCGGGGCAGCTCCCACAGCGGCATGGCGTTGCCCAGGTCGCCGCGGGCAATGACCACCTCGTCCACGAGGGACAGAAACTCCGGCAGGGCCTGCACCCCGGCAAGGTTCTCGATCTTTGCAAAGATGCGGATCTGCGGCGCACCGGCCTCGGCCAGCGCCTGCCGCAGGGCAAGGATGTCCTGTTTCCCGCGCACGAAGGGCAGCATGACCCCGGTGACGCCGCAGGAAGCTGCGATGCGCAGGTTGGCAAGGTCCTCACTTGTCAGGGTGGGCATGGGCACCGACAGACCCGGGGCGGCAATGCTCTTGCGGCTTTGCAGAACGCCGCCCCGCAGTACGGTGCAGACCAGTGCATCCGGCCCGGCGGCAGTTACTTCCACCAGCAGCTTGCCGTCGTCCAGCAAAAGCTGCTGTCCGGGGCGGGCTGCCTGTACCAGCTGGACAGGGCAGGGGATGCCGCCTGCACCCAGCTGTACCGTGCCGCCCTCCGACAGGGTGACCGGGCTGGCCAGCCGCCCGACACGCAGTTCCGGCCCCTGCAGGTCGATGAGCAGGTCCGGAATGCCGACAGCGTGGATCATTGCCAGCCAGTCAGCGTGTTCGGCCAGCGCCCCGTGGGAAAGGTTCATGCGCAGGCCGGTCATGCCGGCGTCCACAAGGCGGCGCAGAGTTCCGGCACTGGCGCAGGCCGGGCCGATGGTTCCATAAAAATGCATAAGGGGTCCCTTCTTTCATAGATTGCGCAGGTGTTCCTGCAAAAAGCTGCACAAAAGCCGGACACAGGGGTGCTCTGCGTGCTCCGGCTGCAAAAAGGCGGCGCAGATGGGCGGCATGCCGTCCAGTGCCACGTCCTGAACATTGTCCATGCTGTGGTCGGAGGTGATCTCCAACCGGTCCAGGGCCAGACCGTTGCGCTCCTGGGTGCGGTAAAGCACTTGATAGTATTGCTCGCCGATCTCTACCTTCGGGCGGGCACCGGCCTGCCGCAGGGTATTCCACAGCGGGGCCAGCGGCTCCGGCGCAAGGCCCGGCACCAACAACAGCTGGCCGTCCAGCTCTGCCGGGGCGATGCTGCTGCGCCCCCAGAACGGGCTGCAGCGGGGCACCAGCAGGGCTGCGGTGTGCCGGGTGAGCGCGGTGCGGGCAAGCCCGGCCGCGCAGCCGCCCAGGTCCATCACCAGCCCGGCGTCCAGCGTGCCGTTCTGCAATTGTGCACATACGGCGTCGTTGGAGAACGATGCGGTTTCCAGCGGGATGCCCGGGTATTGCTGCCGGAACTGCTCCAGCACATCCCCCAGCATGGGCAGGTAGCTGGGCACCAACGCCACACTGATGCCCAGCCGCAGGGCGGGGGACCGGATATCCTGATACGCCTGCGCGCACATCCGGTCAAATTGCTCCACCACCGGCGCGGCCTGTGCCCGGAAGCGCTGGCCCTTTTCGGTCAGGGCAAGGTGATTGCGCACATTGATGAACAGCGGGCCGCAGAGCTCGTTTTCCAGCGCGGCAATGCTCAGCCGCAGCGCCTGCCGCGACAGATACAGCCGCTCGGCCGTGCGGGTATAGTTCAGGTCCTGACACAGGGCCAGAAAATAGCGCAGCTGCTGAATGGTCATGGGAGGTTCCTTTCCAGAAATAAAACGCAAGTTTTTCTTGATACCTACAGGGATATTATAACTTCTTTTTCTTTGGTTGTAAATGTGATACTTTTAACAAGAATGGCAAAGCATTTTTGCCACTCTGGAACAAAGCACGAAGAAAAAGAAGAGAAAGGAACCTTATTATGGAAAAGATCTCCCGCAAAGGCTTTCTGAAAATCGCTGCCGCTGCCGCCATGAGCAGCGTCACCGCAGCCGGTCTGGCTGCCTGCAATGCAGCCAGCAGCTCCACCGCTGCTGCATCTTCCGGTGCAGCCGGCATCTACACCCCCGGCACCTACACTGCCACCGCCAAGGGCATGAGCGAGATCACCGCCACGGTGACCTTTGACGCTGCCAGCATCACCAAGGTGGAGCTGGACCTGTCCGGCGAGACCGACAGCATCGGCCAGGCCGCCAAGGACAAGCTGATCGAGCAGGTGATGAACGCTCAGACCAGTCAGATCGACGGTGTGACCGGTGCCACCGTCACCAGCAAGGCTGTGCAGAACGCTGTGGCCGACTGCATCCGTCAGGCCAGCGGCGGTGCCATCAACCCCGCTGAGCAGACCACCGAGGAGACTGCCTCCACCGCCGACTGGCTGGGCGAGGAGCCCGAAGTGGCCGAGAGCGACATCAAGCAGACCGTGGAGTGTGAGGTGCTGGTGGTGGGTGCCGGTTCCTCCGGCAGCTTTGCCGCTGCCGCCGCGGCCGAGGCCGGTGCCAAGACCATCCTCATCGAAAAGTTCGGCCACGACATGGCCAGCGGCATCCGCGACACGCTGGCTGCCTGCGGCTCCAAGCAGCAGCAGGAGGACGGCGATGACGTGAACAAGAAGGACGCTGTGCGCTACCTGTGCAATTGGAGCCAGGGCTATACCCGCCGCAGCCTGGCACAGGTGTGGGCAGACCGCAGCGGTGAGACCATCGACTGGTTCACCGACGTACTGGCCGAGAGCGGCATCGACTTCCGCCACGAGATCGACGAAAAGCACGACAACGACAACTACGAGGTGCTGGACGTGGGCCACAGCACCCAGTACGGCGACGAGTACAGCGATCAGCTGACCATGGACGCCGTGCTCAAGCACGCCGAGGCTGACGGTCTGGAAGTGCAGTACGAGATCACCATGGTCAAGCTGGAAAAGGACGGCAACCGCGTCACCGGCCTGATCGCCAAGAATGCCAACGACGAGTATGTGCGCTACAACGCATCCAAGGGCGTCATTCTGGCCTGCGGCGGCTACAGCGGCAATGAAACCATGATGAACGCCCTGCAGCCCCAGAGCGTGGAGCAGACCTGCATCAACTATTCCAAGCCCGGTGCCAAGGGCGACGGTATCAAGGCCTGCCTGTGGGCCGGTGCCATCATGGACCAGACCCACACCTCCATGATCTTTGACCGCGGTGCCATCAAGCCCGACCAGGTGGGCGAGTACGGCAAAGCCAACGATGGTGCCCTGTTCTGGATGGGCAGCCAGCCGTTCCTGAAGGTGAACCTGAACGGTGAGCGCTTCATGAACGAGTACATGCCTTACGATCTGGTGCTGCACGCTGCAGCCAGCCAGCCCTACCACACCTACTGCACTGTGTGGGACAGCAAGTACCCCGAGGATGTGGAGCGCTTTGCCACCCACGGCTGCAGCCGTCTGTACCCGCATGTGAACGGCACCGCTCCGGTGTTCCCCATTGAGTACATCGAGGGCATGAACGCCGATCTGCAGGACCAGGGTTACATCGTGCAGGCCGACACCGTGGAGGAGCTGGCCGACAAGCTGGGCCTGCCCAAGGACACCTTCACCGCAACGGTGGATCGCTACAATGAGCTGGCTGCCAAGGGCGAGGACGAGGATTACGGTAAGGAGGACTACCGTCTGTCCACCCTGAGCGAAGCTCCCTTCTACGGTGTGCGCCAGTCCGGCGGCTACCTCATCTGCACCATGGACGGCATCCAGATCGACGACAACATGCACGCACTGGACCACGACTTCAAGGCCATCCCGGGCCTGTATGTTATCGGTGACATGAGCGGCAACTACTTCTCCGGCAGCTATCCCTGCCTGATGGCCGGTGCCGCCGCAGGCCGCAGCGCCACCTTCGGCCGCTTTGCCGGTCAGAACGCTGCCGCCGGCATCTGATCCGGAGCGCCCGCAACACGACACGCTGTGTGAAGCAATAAAAAATGCGAACGAGAGCAGAAATGCTTTCGTTCGCATTTTTTGTTTACGGAAAGAACGCTTATTCTTCCACGATGATCTTATCCTTGGCGTAGTCCAAAGCAAGCCCGATCAGCTCATTGCGGGAGCGATTTGTTTTTCCGGCAAGATCATCGTAGAAATCGACGATTGACTTGTCTACGCGAATCGTAAATGTAACAGGTTCGGAGAGCTTTTTAATTCTGAGTTCATCCATTATTATCACCCCAATACTATTATGAGGTGAATTTTGCTTGAAATGAATGCCATATTACGGTTCATAAATAAACATAAAATGGTATAGTATATGGTGAGAGCTGATTTTGCTTCCTGAATGCGTCGGAATGTGCCGAAAAATAACACATTCTGGGAATTGCTGCACAGAGAAACAGGAGGTACGATCAAACCGTAAAATAGCCGGGTGACCGGCAAACGGAGGAGGATGTGTGCGATGAAAAAACAATTCCGGATTCTTGCAGCGGCACTGGCCCTGTGCCTGAGCCTGTTGTGCTGCCCGGCGGCCTTTGCGGCGGTGGACAGCAGTTCCTACCAGACGGTACCCTATGCGCAGGCAACGTCTCAGCCGCTGGGACAGCCCATCACTATTACCGGTACGCCCAATTACAGTGCGGCTACCAGCAACGATACTGCATTTATTTTTGGCTTTGACACCGCCGACGGCGTGTGGTATGTGGCCGTGCAGAAGTCGAAATTTGATGCCTTCAAGGCGGCGGCCCCGGCACAGCAGATGACCCTGTACGGCGTGTATGCCGGTACACTGGACGTGAACGGCATGCCCATTCTGGACATCCAGAATGGCTCGGTGCTGCTGAACGGCACCACCAGCGACACGACAGCTTTGTACACGGCCGGGCAGAAAAAGCTGGATGCCCAGAAGGCCGCCGCTGCCGCCAGCAGCAAAAAGACCACGACCACTTCCGGCAGCAAGAGCACTGCCAGCAGCAAAAAGAGCACGGGCAGTGCATCTTCCGGCCAGACGACCAGCCAGATGGTGTGGATCCCCACCCATGGCGGCAAGAAGTACCACAGCAACCCCAACTGCAGCGGAATGAAAGGCCCTGAGAAAGTGAGCCTGTCCACTGCAAAATCCCGCGGATTCACGGCTTGCAAAAAGTGCTACTGAGCATAAAAGAAAGGACCGCTGCGATCTCTCCGGAGACTGAGGTGCACTCCGTCAAGTAGACAGTAAAAATAATACAAGATTAAAATCGCTGTTTCGCCAAAGGAACGGCGAATTTTTTGTGTAATCGAACGATCAAGCAGCCCGATTCATGGCACTGACATGAGCTTGCATCGGTGTTTGGATGAACAGACGGTGCTGGTAACGGCGGTTGTTGTAGTAATCAATGTAATTTTCAATGGTGGAAACCAACTGTTCCCGGCTGGTGAATGTCTGTCCGTAATAGCATAATGAATCTTGTTCTGTACTTTTTTGAAGAACTGAACCGAAATTTCTGCCTTGGGGTCGTAGTCGATGCTGGTGGCGTAGATCTCCAGAACCTGACGGTAAAACACCTTTTCGGAAGCGCGGATGTCCCGGATGCGCTCCAACAGTTCTTTGAAATATCCACCGCCGCCCAGATTTTTCAGCCGTTCATCGTCCAGTGCAAAGCCTTTGCGCATATATTCCTTCAGGATGCCGGTTGCCCAGATGCGGAACGGTGTGCCACGCTTGGATTTTACACGGTAGCCGACGGAGATAATGACATCGAGGTTGTAATAGTCCACATCGTAGACTTTTCCATCTGCGGCAGTGTAGGCAAATTTTGCCCACACTGATTCCTTCTGAAGCTCACCTTCCTTGAAGATGTTCCGGACGTGTTTTCCGATGACACTCCGATCACGCTGGAACAGCTCGGCCATCTGGTCGATGGACAGCCAGACGGTATCACCATCAAAGGTAGTATCAATTTTGGTCAGGCCGTCTTCGGTAGTATAAATGATGATGGAATTTTTGGAGCTTTCATCAGGACGATTCATTTTCGTACCTCGTTCAGTGTATGTAATACAGTGGAAGGGGAGACCTTACCACTGCGTTGGGACAAGTATTACAAGAATATTATATCATGCTGCAAGAAGTTCATCAACAGCAATTTGCCCGGTTTCGATTTCTGGGATTAAAATTTCCGCATATTTTTCGATCATATCGGCCAGAAAGCCCGCCAAGGCACTCCATTCATCAAAGTTGGACGTGCAGGCGGAAGCGGGAAAGATATCTTTTTCGCTAGCAGGATATTTTTTCAATAGGCAGCTCCATTTCCTTGTAGCTGGACAGCGTGTACCAGCGATTTTATCAAACTTCCCTTCAAACTTATCCAATCAATTCTTTCAGCCGTTCCAGTTTTTCCTGTGCGTTTTCCTTCCGTAAGCTGACCCCAATGCATGAAATCGGAACGCACATTTCTAACAGGCGGTCATAGATTCGGGCGTGAGCAGTATCCTGTGGGTGCCGGATCTCGTCCAACGTCAGATTGGTCGTGACGATCAGAGGCTTTCGGCTGCGGTAGCGACTGTCTACAATGTTGTAGATTTGTTCCAGCGCATACTCTGTGCTGCGCTCCATGCCAAAATCATCAATGATGAGAAGTGGATAGTGGCACAACCTGTCTACCACCTCATTCCGCCCGGAGAAACTATTATTCAATTCGTTCAGGATGTGCGCAAAGTTCGTCATGTGCACAGGCACTTCCTGCTCCATCAGAGCGTTTGCAATGCACCCAGCAAGGAAACTCTTACCGGTGCCAACACCGCCCCAGAGAAGCAATCCAATGTTCTCTGTGCGCATAGCCTGCCACTGCTCCACATAGCGGTGTGCATGACGAATCTGTGGGCTGCGCCCGTTGTCGTTTGCGAATGTCCAGTCCAGCATAGCGAAATCAGAAAAGCCGTCTGCTTTCAGCCGCCGCACAAGGTCGAGGTGCTTCCGTTCCTTAATAGCTGTTTCCTGTTGTTCCCGTTCAGCCTTGTGACAGGCACATTCTACCGGATGCTTGTTCTTTCCCATCAGGACAAGACCTTTGGGAAAGAGGGCTTCTTTGGGCGTTTGGCACTTGCCGCAGTAGAGCAAACCATCTGCCCCATAATAATCCATTGCGTTTTCGGGCATACTGGAAACAGACTGCTCCAGAATTTTTTCAATCGTCTTTATAGGCTTTCTCCTTCCACAAAAGTGTAGTCCGGGATACCCGGTGATGTCTTTTTCACCGCATTCTGCCGTTTCGCCCAGATACGCAGCGTTGCAGCATGGTCGGCATACTTCCTGCCCGTGGACTGGATATAAGCAGACAACTGCTCGATCAGGCCATCCAGTCCTGCAAAGTCAGCCTTGAGCCGCTTATACTCCTTTTCCGTCAGAAAGACATTCTGGTATTCTCCCAATGAAAGACGAGCAGTGTTTGTTCTTACCAGGTGGTTATCATTCAGGTTGTTCTTATTACGTTGGTTAGGTGTGCATTTTTGCGCAATCATACTGTGCGTTTCTGCACAGTCAGCTTGTGCGCTGGTGCATACTGTGACTGCGCAATTCTGCACAGTATGCGGAACCTTGAGCAGAATGTGGCTGGGTTTAGAAAAGCCGTAGCGCACTCGTTCGGCAAGGTCAGTTTTTTCCAATTCTGTAAAGGCGCGTGTCACGCTGGAAATACAGCACCCTAAATCCTTCGCCAGATTGGAAAGCGGATAGATCACATAAATGCGTCCCCGATCGTCCACCCAGTTGTTTTTCTGGGAGAGTGTGGCATGGTCGAGCAGGAGCGTGTAGAGAAGCTTTGCCGTGTGGCTCAGGTCAGCGTCGAGAAGAAACCGGGCATAGGGCAGATATTGCGGTAAGGGCGTAGTGGTCGTTAGATAGTTAATGGGTCGCACCTCCGTCCAACCGGGCTTTTACTGTTTGAAGATAAGCAATCGCCCGCTCCATATATTTTTGCACTTGTTCTTTGTTTTCGGCATCCGTCAGGAGGTCAGGGTAGTCCGAGAAGCAACGCTCCCAGCGGCGAGCAAAATCTTCCTGTGCACCTTGAATTTCGCACATTACAACAGCACCGCCATCCTTTTTGGGGCGATAAAAACGATTGTCAATGGATTTCTGAAGTCTTTTCCGCTCTGGAGCAGTGAGTTCACGCCGATGGCCTTGAATGCTTTTTCTGAAATTAAGAGGGACATCATCAGATGACCCGGTTTTATCTTCAGCAACAGGAGGTTCTGCTGACTCGTTGCTTTCGGAAATATTTTGGACTTCGGAAGTGGTTTCTACTTTTTGCAGTCTATTTTTAGGAGGTCGTTCACTTTTCGGCTTGCGCAGCTCATCAAGTGCTGCATGGATTTCCTCTTTCGACAGTTGCGCCAAAGCGATGATTTTCGCATCGGTTGCTTTGAGCTTTCCGGACAGAATTTCATTTTTTGCACCGGGAACGGCTTCTTCTGCGGCATCTACACCTCTGGCGTATTTGGCCGCACGCTTTACATAGCTCTCACTGACGCCCATTTCCGCGGCGACCCGTGTAGCTGTGGAAGTGTAAATCAAAGGTTCATTTTGAACTTCTGATTTTGCTTTCTGGCTTTTCCGGTCACCGCCAACACTGTTCTTTTCAGCTTCCTGCTGCCGCCCGATCAGAAATTTTTTCTGTTCAGGGGTCAGATTACGTCGTCCCAACTGATTTTTGCAGATCCATGCAAGAACTTCATAGCGGCTGGAAAATTCTTTTTCGATGACTTCAAATGGAATGAACAGATATTTCCGAAGAACTTGATAGCGCGTGTGTCCGTCAACAATGTAGCCGTTCCACGTGATGATCGGATTCAGCACACGTTCTTCTTTGAGGATGTTCATTTCCAGTTGGTGGGTTTCCTCAAACGACGGAGGGTTGATTTGAT
>ERZ773145.725-NODE-725-length-31781-cov-8.946511_pt1 | contig 31781 bp, 43 predicted proteins | sample MGYA00580848_ERZ773145 | MGnify/ENA primary metagenome ERZ773145 (study PRJEB29015, sample SAMEA2737858) | human gut metagenome | biome: human gut; feature: human-associated habitat; material: faeces | place: China | collected 2012 ... | reverse complement strand
AAATTCTGAAATGCCCGGTCGATGATGTTATTATGTATGTCGAAAAGGCTAAATCAAGCGGTTTGCGCTCTGGTTGAAGGCTCGACTACAAGGCGATTCTGCCGGAATTTGCGAGTGTTCCACTCGCCGACCATACCGCAGATTTCCTTTGAGAATCATAACGGGCATTCTGCCTAATATATCGATTTTTTATAGAGTCTTAGGGGGATATTCCCCCTAACGCAGGCTATTTTGCTGACAACATAGGTAATGCGTTATACCTATTCTGCGGAAGATTTCAAACTTATCCGGAACGGCGAAAAATATAGCCAAAACAGCGACTACAACCGCATTTGCGGTTGCTTGAAAAGGAGTGAAAATGAGCAATGAAACAACTTTACGCATTTATATGTGAATGCCTAAGGAAGTACTGGTCTCCGGAAGTAATAGCAAATCGGTGCAAACAGAAAGGGTTAAACGTTTGTGCGTCCACGATTTATCGGGCGCTTGCTGAGAGCCGTCTGACAGGTTATTCTCGAAAGGCACATTTGAGAAGGCGTGGTAAAAAACGCGTTGGTAGCCGAAAGAAATGCACTACAATTCATCCGGTTCACACAATCCATGAAAGACCAGAAATAGTTGAAACCAAATCCCGTTTAGGTGATTTTGAAGGCGATACTGTTTATGGTGGCATTGGTAAAGTGTTTATGGTAAAATAGAAATGCAGAAAAAGGGCTCCAAAAGTGCATAGGTGAACAGCCACCGCCGAGCCGTTGTCAGCACCTGAATAAAATGCTGCAATTTTAGCTGAGAGGCAAAGCCCCTTGGCTAAAGGAGGTAGCGGAAAGGTGATAAGTATGGCAGAAAAGATGTACATCAAGCAGTTGTACGAAGACGGCGTAAGCAAGAGCGAGATCCAGCGAAGGACAAAGGTCAACTACCGTACAGTCTGCAAATACGCTGACATGGAAGATTGGAATGACGATAAGCTCCCGAACATGGAACCGGATAACTATCCGGTGCTCGGTGAGTATATCCCCCTCATCAACGAATGGCTCGAAGGTGATGCCACAGCCCCAAGAAAACAGCGGCATACCGCCAAGAGGATATGACCGGCTTCGTGCGGAAGCCGGTTACACGGGCGGATACAGCAGCGTGAAACGATACGTCCGCAAAAAGCGTTTCGTATTGCGCCAGGGACTCGCAGGCTGTTTGCCGCTTGCATACCCCATGGCTCATGCTCAGGTTGACTTTGGAGAATTTCTGCGCTGTGATGCTGATGGAAACGAACACAAGGCGTATGAGCTTGTCATGTCGTTCCCGTATTCGGATAAAGCCTATGCATAGGTGTTCCCATCACAGAATCAGGAATGCCTGCTGATCGGTATGCGCCGTATCTTTGAGTATATCGGCGGCGTACCTGTAGTCTGCCACGCAAAACGCAAAAAACTGACAAGCAAAATACAAAAAATCCGCCAGAGAAAAAACTTCCTGGCGGATTTAAAACATATTTAAACGGCTTTATAATGCCATTTTAGAAAAGAAAATCAGCAAAACGGCTTGAAAAGAATGCAGAAAGCAGCACTTATTCAGAGCCGTTTTATATTTTTGTTAGATGTGCACAAAACGGCGGTCAAATCACTCTGACTTCGAAGCGGAAGCCTCAGCCTTTCCAGACTGTGTTCCGAAGTAGAAGATCATGATGATCTGGAACATGTCCGTGAAGTTGTCTACCGCGATTTTACCAGTGATAGCAAGGTAAGAAAATACGCCGGTAAGTACCAGCGTAACGATAGATTTAACGTTTATAAGCTTAGCCAGCTTGTTAAGCATTATTATCCACCTCCACAATAAAAGCGCCGAATCCTGCGGCTTTTACCTTATTCATATACTGCTCGGCATTCTCCCTGCTGCTGAATGCTCCGACCTGAACACGATACAGCTTCTTCGGCTTGACAGCAGCGGACGCAATGTATTCATGCAGAACAGCCCAGCGGTTCTCATCAACATAGTACCACGGGCAGTATTTACCTGTCAGGTCATAGTGCCGCAGGACATTTCCAGCCGAGATATTGTACTTCTTCATAAGGTACTGTACCAGTTCGCGCAGAGCCGACATAGACGCTGTTTCAAATTCTCCGCTTGCCTTTGAATAGCAGACCTCGATATGCAGCGTTCCGGCGTTTTTGCCACTTGCGGCATAGGCTGTCTCGTTATCGGGAACAACACGGATTACCTTGCCGTTCAGTCCGACTATGTACTGCGTGCTCGTCCAGTTGTTCGGCTTATTAGGAAATCTTCCCGTTGCGACATTCGAATAAAACAGCGCCAACCTGTCCGCATCAGTTCCAGCCTGTCCGGTATAATGCACACATATGCGCTTCGGAGTTGACTTGCTTCCTGGGCGGTTATACTTATTAATAGGAATGAGCTTATCAATTATTTTCATCTTTATCCTCCATATCTGCGAGCACCGCACGGAGCTGTGCCGCTTCTTCCTCAAGCGCCTTGAGCCTGCTCTTGTCCTCGTCAGTGCCGACGCCTGCGACTATTGCCGCAAGCGGACGTATACGCTCCCGGTCAATCTCCGCGAATCTGCGGGATATCTCGGCTGCTCTGAGCCGGCTTTCCCGGGCAGCACGCTGCTCGTCATTTTCGCGCGGTTCGATGATTTCATCATAATTCTGCGACATATGCGTATCCTCCTTCTACTGCCTTGATGTCCGTTATGGTTCTCATGCTGGGGCGCAGGTCGAGCGGGTCGATGTCGTTTGTGGTTCTGACCTGGTAGAATCTCTGGCACTTCGCAAGCTCCGCAGCGTAGTCGGGCGGAACGAACGGCGTCGCCAGTGAACCGCCCTCCAGCTTCGCCCATGCGAGTTTCAGGGAGTTCCCGGCTTCGGTGCCCTTGTTGAACCCGATGGAAACTGCAGAAACATACTCGCCATCTGGCAGGTCGACCGATACCTTGTTCACTCCCTCGCGAAGCGCCAAAGTATAGTAGCTGTCAACGTAGTCCCCGGCTGCGGTCACAGTGCGGATACGCGCGGCCCATACTCCGGTGACGTCAGCTGCCTTGAGAGATAGCGTGTATTTTCCCGGTGGAAGCGGGAACTCAAAATCCTGCCAAAATGCGTGGGTTGTTGACGACGCTGTTACCGTAGAGGTGAGCTTCACACCGCCGGAAATCGGCGCTGCGCTGCACTTCCCGGGAGAATACCATCTGTCGACCGTGTAGCCGGAGGTGTATTCAGCCTGCCCGCGCTGATTTATACGGAAATCCGGATTTATCAGCAGGTTCGGATTGCTGTAATTCACCGCGTTCCACGCTGCCTTTTCAGTGGCGGTAACGTGGATATCCGCGTCAGCCGCGTGCGCTTCTATGGCGGCTCTGGCTACGCTGTCAGCACCCGAGCCGCCCTGTGCTGATGCTGACGTCTTAAAAGGGCACGCGGTATAGTCCGAGCCTACAAGCTGAACCGAACCAGTGCCAAGCAGGTAGACAGTCCCACATGCGCCGTATATCGCCGCTGCCTGTCCCGCCGGAATGCTGACTACTCCGTCAGCCCCCGCCGTAACGCCCGGAGCAGTGGACGCGTACACCGTTGCAGTGCCGTCGTTCCGGAGCCAGGCGTTTGTGCCGCCGCTGTAATCTGCCCTTATTTCCGCGCCCGAAAGCGCTATCGTCTTTGATGTCATGTGTGTTACCTCCTAAGTAACGTTGTTATTTCGCGTATTTACTTAACAGCCTTAAAGAATACTCGCGCACTTGTGCGTCATTGTGGCATACGTTGCAAAATGCTGCATATCTATATGCGTTTGCTCCCCACCCTAAAGCGCGTGTACCATTGTCGGAAGCATATGCATTGATAACATAATATCCGTGATACTCCGATATGTCGCGTGCATTTAAAGTACATATAGTGCCAATCAATGTTCCGTCGACATAAAATTTAATATTGTTTGCGGAGTCTCTTGTTAAGCAAGCTATGTGCCAGATGTCCGATACAATATTAGAGTCAAGTATATTTGTAGTTATGCCATCATCTGCGCCGTCAATGGCGTAACTATATTTGTTAGTCGCGCGTACTGTCCCGCCATCAACATACACTATCGCACTCTGAACCCCGAAATACGATGCTGCGCCCCATCTACATAAAACTGGTGCCCAATAATCTTTTGTGTTTCCATATTTATCTTTGTAGTAACCAGGCGTTACGTTTTTAAAAATGATATACGCTGCCGCCGGATCATCACAGGCATAAACTGCTGTTTGGTTATAGCTTGTAAGCAGCAAACTGCCTGTACTCATAGCATCAGGATTAGGTACCTTAGTTGATAATTCCATATAGTCACTGCCGAGCCTGTTGTACCAACGGCGCTTTGACAAATCGACCCCGTCCATCACAAATTCGGCGAATGTGCCCAATGGCGTAGACGAAGAAAAGCCACTCATCATCGCCACAGCCCAGAACACCGCGTTATGCGCAGCCACATCGGTTATACCCGCCGATATCTCCGGCTCGAACTCGTTCCCCGCGCTGTCGCTGATTTTGGATATCAGCCCGGTGTCTGTGTCCTTTTCGACCGTGTATGTCGTGCCGTTGATCTTCACGGAGCTGTCGGTCAGGTATTTGTACTCGGTGAGAGTGCTGCCAGTGCCGGAGGGGTTCTGAACTGTTCCTCCCACGCTCTGCGGCACTGACTGCCCGGTGATATCACCAGTCGTGTAATTGTCCTGCGAACTGGAGCGAGCCGAAGAGTATATTTTCTCCGTGAACCCGCCGTCCGCTATTGAATAACTAAGCCCCGTGACGAGAACCGGAGCGCTTGTGCCGTCCGCTCGATAAGCCGTGACAATGTCGCCAAGTTCGAACCACCCACAGCCCTGCCGTCTGATCGTTGCCTCGTGATAATTCAGTCCGGTGACGCGTTCTTCAATAGCGTGCTGCACAGGTTCTTTCGGGTAGAACGTAAGCGGATTTTCAAATTCCATGATTCCGTCCGTATCCTCGTCATTCCGGCTGTAGGTCACGCCGCCAAGCGTCCAGACGATTCCTTTTACGGAATAGCTGTCCGCCGAGATTTCCGCCTCGATGCTGTTTACGGCGCTGAACAAATCGTCCACCGCCGCAAATCGCGTAAGCTGGAGATGCCCGCCAACATTAAAAAAGAAATTGCCGCCCATCGCTGAGGCAAGATAGCTAAGCATTTCCCGGCGTGTGTAATATACCTCATTGCCATCTGAATCCTTGCCTTTTATTGGCTTTTCAGAAATTGTCCCATCGTATGGAATTGCAAAATCCGAAGCAAGATTCACGCCGAGTGAATCGCATATTTCTCCTAGCACGTCCGACATTTTCGCCGGATACGTAAGCTTAGAATTGTAGCTTTTCTGGGCTCTGAGCATTTTATCGTATGCAATGATCGTATAGACCCCGCCGGATTTCTTGATGGCATCGATGTAATACCAACCCAGCGATATAGTCTCTGATTTTGTGCCATCTGACTTGTAAAATCCCACACGCATAATTATTCGATCGGTCTGATGTATTTCCGCGCCGTCCAACAGCCGGAGCGTAAGCTTTCCACAGAAAGCGTTTCCCACCTGAATGCCGCCGGATTTTGCGCCAATATCGACCGCCGCGCTTACCACCTTATCAGTCTCGCAATAAGTCCGATCGTTTGTCCATGTGTTTCCTGATTTAGCCCCGAATATCGCCTTGACCCAGATATGTCGGGCAGGAGAAAGCGCGAGAGCTTTGGTTTCTGCGTCAATATCCCACATATCATATCTCCCTGAATTCAAGCGCTATATTGTTATAATACACGCCCTGCGTCCGGTCGCCGTTTTTATAGAATGGCTTCGGGCGAGAGCTGACGGAGCAGGTTGCTTTCTTTGCCATCAATGTCGCGCCCTCATAGTACGAAATATCTGCGAAGCCAGCCGCGACGGCCGCCTCGATGATATCCATGGTCTCAGCCGCTACAAGCGAGATGGTGACGGTTATCTCGGATTTGACGGCCATCTGGTCGATGAGCAGGTCGCCGTTGAGGTTCGTATTTTCTACACGCTTACGCGGCTGTTTGGATATCGTGACAGAAGTCACGGTCTTCAGTTCGATGCCTCCGAGTTTGAAATATTCGAATTTCATGTGTTAAATCCCCCTGAGCGGCGACATGCCATCCTGCCGCGCTATCTCGTTGATATTGTCGATGAGCGCGCGAGTAAGCTCTGTGCCATCGGCGAGCTGTACAATTATTGAGAGCGGCTGTCTAGGTGCCTGCGAGCCGCCTAGCTTCTCGGCAAATCCATCCAGAGCCTTTGCAAATGCCCCGGATATCATCGCAGAAAGGTCGTTCAGCGGCGCTACGACCTCCGGATTTACAGCGGCGTCGATGTTGTCGCCGACCATTGCGAGTGTAGTTCCGGAAACAAGGCCGCCGCTTGCGAGTTTTGGCACTTCCTTTTTCCGGTAGTAGTCTGCGTACCACGCAGAGCCGGTTATCGGTGTTTTCGGGGTGGGAAGATCCTTGCCGTTGTAATAATCAATGGCAATGCCTTGTAGATTCCAGCTATCAGCCATTTTATCGTACAGATACACTTTTTCAGAGGTGTCGAGCACTTTTTCCTGAGCTTCCTTTATTGCCTCATCTATGCTCATTCCGCTGTAAACAGCATTTTTCACAGCAGCATACAAATCGCTCTGCATTGTGCTGTATTTAGAATTAAGCTCCTGAAGCTCAATCTTATCGCCGTTCCACGTTTCGTAGAGCCGCGAGCCGACTTTCATAAAGAAATCGTTGAAGCCATCGTACCACTCTGCCAGATTTGTGCCGAATATCTCGTCGATGTGTTCGCAGACATTCCGGACAGTACTTTCAAATCCTCCTCCCCATGTTTCCGCAGCCCCGAGAAAATCGCCGGAAAGGAACTGCGCAACGCCCTCCAGGGCGGGGAACAGCGTATCATTCAGCAGCTCAGTAATTATTCCGAGCGTTCGTTCAAGCAGGCCGGAAACTATCGGAGATTCCAGTATTGATTCTGTGAGACCCACCACCACGTCAACGATTGGGGAAAGAAGCTCCAGTATATCAGCAATCGGATCGATCAGCGCTTCGATCACATCAAGCACCGGATCCAGCAGATTCAGTGCAAGCTCAACCAACGGCATAAGGCTTTCAAGAATATCCAGCAGCGGCGGCAGAAGCTTTTCGATTATCTTTATCACCACCGGCATGAGCCGCTCAGAGAGCCAGCCGACTATTTCCATCAATATCGGCATGACATCCCCGGAAATGAACTCCACTAACGGCGGCAGCAGCGACTGAACCAGTTCGGAAATTATCTCTATGAGCGGCGTTGCCATATCCACAAGCTGTGGCAGCAGTTCCTCGGCGAGATTGAGCAGCGGGTCTATCATGGGCGTAATGTTATCCAACAACGGCTGCACGGATTTCACCAGCCGGGGAATAACCGTTTTTGCAGCCTCTGAAAGCCTGCTCACCACATCTTTTACAAGTGGAATAAGGCTGTCACCGAGCGGTTGTATCATCGTTTCAAGCTGTCTTTTCAGTCCGCCGAGCGCGTCCTCAAGACTGCTGTAATTCACATCTTTGATGCTGTCCATCGCGCCGGCACACTCGTAAGCGCCGTCGGTGATGCTGCCCATTGCCGCCACTGCGTCAACGCCGAGATCTTCCCACATGGTACCGAAAAGATCCGTGCCCGCCGTATTCTGCTCAATGGGGTCCTTCATAGCCGCGAGCGCCTGAACTACCTCCTGAAAGGCTTCGCGCGCCGTCTCGCCGCCCTGCGCGAACTTTTCGCTCATTTTATCGGCATTCAGGCCGACAGCTTCAAACCCCTCCCTAGTGGAATCTGAGCCGTCAATGGCACGGATAGAGAATTCCTTGACCGCGTCGCCGATTTTGTCGAGGTTCCAGGCGCCGTTATCGGCCCCCTGGGTGAAAATTTTGAACATATCGTCCGCAGAAAATCCCAGCTTGGCAAACTGCACGGAATATTCGTTGATGCTGTCAATGAGCTCGCCGGAATAGTTCAGACCGTCCTGCGCGCCCTTTGCTATATAGTTGTAAGCGTCCTCGGCGGCAATGCCGAAGTTCTCCTTCATTGCCTTTGCGGCTCGCGCTGTCTCGTCAACGCCCATGTCGAAAACGTCCTGCAGTGCGTAGGCGCTCTCAGTGATTTCTTTGAGCGGAGCGGCGTCCATATCTCCGAGGTTCTGCGTTATCACGGAAATACTATCCGATATATCGTCAAAGCTCTCCCCGAAATTATCGCCGTAAACGTCCTGAATAACGCTTTTGTATTTTTCGGCCTGCTCTGCGGTAGCTCCAACAGCGGCTGCGGTTTTCTTCACTGATTTATCGAGCGCGTCCGCTGATTTTACTGCCGCCGTGCCAACGGCAGCGGCGCCGGCGGCTGCCGCTGTAGTGATACCAGCCGCCCACTTTCCGACCGTCGCTGCTCCCTTGCCGAATGTTTCAGCGAGCCCTTTGGCGTTCTTATCAGTTTTATGAATGGATTCGTTGGCTTTGTCACTGTCCACTAAAATTGTACCGAACAGCTTGAATATCTCCACAGCCTCAGCCTCCCATCTTCACGAAATTGAATTTTTCGAATTTCTCCGACATTTCCGTGTGTATCTGCTCCGCAGTTTTAGGCACTGCTGGAACCGCCGTGCAAGCCGCCCTGAAATCCGAAAATGCCACATTGCGCTCATACCCGCCGGCTATCCAGCGGAGCAGCAAAAGCTCGTCCTGCCGCTTTTCGCAGGCCATGTCGATAAGCTCGGAAATCATTGAAAAAGAAAGGCGCTCAAACGGCGCGAACCCGCCGTACCGTTTGAGCACCGTGTCGATTACTTCGATGCTGCCGAATTGGCAGCAGAGCCGAAAAAAGCTGCGAGGTCGTTCTCCTCGGCGAGTTCCCGCGCGAACTTCACGATATCCTCCAGCGGCATATCGCGCACGTCGCCAAAGCCACAACCCTTTAAGGAAGCAATGAAACCGCACAGCTCCTCCTGCACGTCAGGAGCCTTTTCGATGAGCATCAGCACCACAGAAGCGCCGAGCTTCATCTGACCCTGTTTTCCGGAATCAGCAATCAGCTCCGCCAGTTCCTCACGTATCTTAGCTTTGCGGATTATTTCTGCCGCCTTGAATGCGTCGTTTAAATTGAGTTTTCTCATTAGGTACCCTCCGTATCAGGAACGAAAATCGCAAACGGCGGATTTACTGCGTCCGTTTCGAAATCTGCGAGATTATTGTATCCGTACAGCGTCACCTTTACCTTGCCCTCGGACTGCGGCGCGAAGTCCATGGACAGCCCGTCCTCGTTCAGACCGTTTGAAAGCTGGATTATCATGGGCGTATCGCTGCCGGAAATGCAGCCTACCCACGTCAGATTTTCAATGTAGTCGGAATCGCTAATGCCCGCGTTTCCGGATATCTTTGTGTAGCCCTTGGAAATTCCGTTGCCGCCGCTGCCAGATACGTCAGTTCCCGCCGTAGCAGTCGCAGATGTAAGCGCCATTTTCAGCGTTTCAACGGTCGTTTCGATGAATGTCGCAGACAGCGAGCACTCCCATGTTTCAATGTCTGCAAGCCCCTTGACGCGCCCCACAGCGCCATCAACCTCGATGTTGCGGATTGTGGGCTTTGCGGTAAACGTTCCGCCGCCCTGGGTAGCGCCGAGGCACTTTCCCGCTTTCTTTGCGGTGGCGTAGGTGTCCGTGCCTACCGTGAAATTCTTGAAGATAGCGCCAGCGTCAAGCTGTATGTTGAGCGGCGTTTTCTCCGTAATTCCGTTGTATGCCTTTTTAGCAAAAGCCATATTAATCCTCCTTGTCGCGATAAAAATACACCGCGTAGCTCTCCACGAGGTGCACTATCTTGTTGTTGTCCTTTTCGGGAACGGCGTAACGGCTCCCCTCAGCATAAACGCTGATGAAGCCACCCTCCGCAGCCCCTTTCTGATCTGTAAGCCGCGCGCGGATATCGTCTGCAAGCGCGTGAGCCTCTATCGGGTCGCCGGAATCAAGCCAGATATCCAGCACAAGCCGAAAACCCGCTGAATACCCCGAATCCGAAAGCTGCCGCAGATCTCCGACAACTTTCGGATACTGTACCGGGGACGGGCTTTGAAAGTACACCGCCTGGCATGCGGGTTTTATTAGCCCCACCAGCGCCGCTATCACCGTTTCAGTTTTCATCGCCGCCGTAGTCCTCCTCGTCGTTTATAAGCCCCAGCGCCCGATTTTCGTCCTCGATTGCCGAGAGATACTGTCCCTCTATCCTCCGGATCTCATCAATGTTATCCGCTACCGCAGAGTATATCGGCGCCAGCTTCGGAATTTTCGAGGTGCCAGTTTCATAAAATCCGCCGTAGAATCCCATGGGCTTGTATCCTATCTGCAAACTCGGCGTTTTCTGCTTTCTTTTCACCCAGCATTGCAGGTACCGCCGCGCCCGCCCTGTTTTCCTCGGGAGCTTAGCCCGGGCGAGTTTCACGAGGAATTTCCCAACATCACGCAGCGCGGCGCACGTGAGTTCCTTGATCGTGTATTCGCAGCGGTCGGCGTTGCTGATATATTCCACGCCGCCCTTGGTGATTTTCGTGTAGTTCGGCAGCGCCATAGAATCACCCCTCTGCTATATCTGAGCATATAAGCTCCAGCCGTTCTCCCTCAACAGGGTAGGTGCGGATTATCTGATACTCCTTCCCGCCGAATCTGAGCGCCTTTTCACTCTGATACTCAAAAGCCCAGCAGCGGAAAGTGAGAGACGGCGACATTCCGACAGCCGCCGCCTGATAGAATTCATTGCGCTTGATTCCGCACTGCTCCGCGAATATCGTCCGCTCGGTATCAGCTTTCACAGCCCGGCCGAGTTCGTCCGATTCCGCAGCCGTGCCGCGCGTTATGAGCGTCACCTGCACGTCTGTCATGGCTCGTCACCGCCCTCATAAAATCCGCACAGGGACATCGCCCCGGCGAGGTCGAGGTACCGTGACTGATACAGCTCCCGCTCCTTGACATCGCCGTTTGCGAAATTCCCGCGGCAGTACAGTTTCACGGCCTGACGGACGAGCGGCGCGTCCTCGCCGATATTATCAACTCCCCGCATTTTCAGGTCGTTTTTCGCCGCCTCAATAAGCTCCGTCAGATCATCGTCAAAGATATCCGCAGAGATACGCAGCGACTTTTTCACAGCAACAAGCAGTGTCGCGCCCATTCGTCAAGCCCCCTTCCTTATGCCTTTTTCTTGGTGAGAGTTACAAGAGAGTTGGTGTCTACCGCCTTGCCGTCGAACAGCATGATAGCTTTCTTGATACGGTCGTCGGTCGCTTCGTCGATATAGTCGCGGACGGTCACGGCATAGTTGGTGTTGCCGATGTAGTCCCTGAAGTTGAATATAAACGCAAAAACTGTGTCCTTGGACACGGTATCGGCGTAGCTGTCGAGGTATTCGCCGTCGACAAGCACGACCTCGCGTCCCCATATGTAGTAGGACGGCTTGCCGTTCACGCCGATTATCTCCTTCATGATGGGCGCGCCGTTGCCGTCAACCATCGAGATGACCGCGTTCATGAACGTGGACTTGGTCATTACCCAGACCGAGCCGTTCTCGTAGGATTCGGGGAGTGCCCCCTCTGCCGCCGCGAGGTCCTTGAAGGAAAGCGCGTTCGCTGCAGCCACCTCGATCTTGCGCGCAGCCGGAACAGTTTCTGTGAGCACGCCCTTGGGCTGCCCAGTGCCTGTGCCCTTGATGATAGCCTTTTCCACAGCCTTGATCATTGCCTCTGCGATGTTGTCGGCAACGGTCGCTTCGAATACATCGAGGGTAGTCACGGTCACCTCAAAGGAAAGAGCCACCTTGCAGGTGAGCTTGTGGTAGGCGAAAACGATAGAAGACACAGCCTTTTTCTGAGTGTCGCCGTTGGTGCGCTCGGCACTCCATGTGGCGGTAGGCTTCACGGAACTTGTCGGCACGGAAACGCCGCCCTGGAAATTGGTGTGCGTGATGCGGCTCCAGATCTTGCCGACGCTTTCCATTTTCTCGTAAATTTTCTTTACGATAGTGGTCGGGATCACCGCACCAACATCGCCTGTGGTGGTCTGCTCGGCCTGATTTACCATGCCGGGCATCTTCAGCGCGGAGCCAGTGAGCACCGCGTCCATAAATGCAAGGCGGTACTCCTTGCTGCCGTACATATCGCCCTTAGCGCCGCCGGCAGCAGGCTCGGGGGAGCCGGAAAGAGCCGCGCCTCCCGCGTTTACCATGCAGGGGACCCCGACAGGGGCCTTGTTCAGCGCCGCGAGATTGGCCTGCGCGGTAAGTTCCTGCTTGTGCTTGTCGTCGAGCTTTTCGATATCTGCCTTGATGCCGTCAAAGTCCGCGTAGCGGTGCTCGTTTACAGCCGCCTCAGCCAGAGCCATGAGCTCCGCTCTTCTTGCCTCAAAAGTAGTTGCGTTTGCCATAGTTGTTTTACCTCCTGATTTTCAGTAAATCTAATTCAGCCCGCGCCTTTGCGCCCTTGTCGCGCATTTCTGCGAGCAGTTTTTCCGGCAGCAGCGGGATTGCTGCTGCACACAGTTTCATGCCGGCGGGAGCCGCTCCGGAAGCCGGTGCGGAAATCTCGTCCACCAGTCCAAGCTCCACAGCCTCGTCAGCCGTGAGCCATGTTTCCTTCGCCATCAGCCCGAGCATTTCCTCCATGCTGCGCCCCGTCTTTTCGGCGTACGCGCCCGCTATGGACCTGTCTGCCACTTTCAGCACGTTCACCGCATGAGCCATCTCCCGATTGTCGCCCTCTGCCGCCATTGATACATTGTGTATCATCAGCATTCCCGCAGGGGATATATCCGAGTGTCCTGCGCACGCTATTACGCTTGCGGCTGAGCATGCCTGCCCGGTGATGTGGATATGCACGTCAGAGTATGCGCGCAGAGCCGTGTAGATGTCCGCGCCTGCGCTGATATCGCCGCCCGGCGAATTGATGTATACATCAACCCGCTCATTCTTCCACTGCGCGTCCCTGACTGCCTTTATCACCGGGGCGGGAGTAGTATTTTCCACCCCGAAAAAATCGTATACCCAGCCGTCGTCATTAGATACGATAACGCCCTTGATATCAATATCAGCCATGTTGCATTATTCCTCCTCTCCCGCCGTAGTCGCCGGTTCCACCACCGTTGCCGTATCTTTTCTCAGCAGCGGCACATCTCCGCCCGGCAGCGGAGCCTTATTCATTGCAGCGCGCCACTCATTCGGCGTCATAGCCCCTCTGTCCACCATCGCGGACAGGTTGAGCTTTGTACTCATGCTGGCGTACTGCAAATTGGAAGCCTCAAAGATGATTTTGTTCCCGTACCCGCGCTCCCTGCGCGTGAACAGCTTCCGCGTCATTTCTGAGCCTAAATCAATCAGGATAGGCTCAACGGTAGATTCATAGAAAGCGTTCCACTCGTCCTCGTTGTAGGCGCTCTGAATGATTTTCGCGTTGGTGCCGAAGTGGTTGTAGAATCGCTGTGTGGTACGGTCTATGAGCTGCGCGTTCGGCACATAGTCGTCCGTTTTTATCTGCGTGGCGTCTGCTTTGCTGTCTACGGCCGCAACTCCGGAGCTCGCAAGAGTACTGAGGTAGTTCTCTGCGAATTCCTGAGCCTTTTTTCGCAGGTCCTCATCACGCACGGTGGTGTTGTATTTCAGCAGCCACCGGACAGCCGAAGAATTGTTCACCGCCGTAACGATAGATTTGTCCACTGTGCCGATAACTGTGAGCAGCGGCTGCAGCACTTCCACCGGCGATGTACCGAACAGGTCGTTGTCCCCGAAATCCCGGCGCAGATGAATGATATCCGAGTAATAGAACGGATACACCTTTCCGTTTTTCATGGAGAAAGTGAGGATAAGGTCGCCGCCTGCATTGAAGCTCGCCTCCACGTTGTACGCGTCTATCGGATATATCCCGCAGGGGAATCCGGACGAATCGCGGATTATCGCCGCGAACGCGTTGCCGGAAAGCTCACGCTGCCGCGCCATTTTTTCAAGGAACTGCTGGCAGCTCATGTATGGATTGGGCTCCTCCAGCAGGAAGCGCATATATGGCTCGGGGTTCGTCTGCACGGCGCTTCCGCTGTCGCGGATATGCTTGGGTACCGCCTTGCCCACAGCAACAGCCGTGGGGCGTATACAGCTCCTTACGGTATCGCTGGAAAATATCTGCCCATCCCAGATGTACACGCCGTTTCCGCGCTCCGTCACAAGCTGAAAGCGCGTCTGTTCGTGCTCTTTCCTGTTGAATAGTCTGTTGAATATGTTCATATCATCGTCTGGTACTCCTCCATCTTGTCCGTAAGCACTACATAAGCGTCTAGCAGGGCAGCCGTACCGTCGATACGGCGCGTGCTCCTTGTAGTCTTTATCGGCTGTATATTGCCGTTCCTGTCTTCGTCCACGGCAGTATTCGCAAGGCACCACCGGTCTATCGGATTGTTGTTGTAGTTTATCCGCTTGGCCTTTAAGTCAGCCCCGAGGGATTTCATCGGGGCTGAAAGTGTTTTCTTACCCTGAATCACGGGCACCATGCACGCGGGTCCGAATTCCTGTTTCATTTCGTTCACCCAGTAGGTCGCGCTCCATGAATCGTAGCCGATATACATCGGGTAGATATCGAATTTGTCCCGCAGCTCCCGGAACCAGTCCGTGACTGCGTGATAATCCATTTTGTTGCCTGGACAGGTTCGGCACCAGCCCTTCTCGATCCAGATATCATAGCGGATTTTATCATCTTTGACTTTGCGTTCCACAAGGTCCTCGGGGATCCAGTACATCGCAGCGGAATAGATTCGAGGGTCGTCCGGCAGCATGAAAAGTGCTTTCGCCGCCGTGAGGTCGTTCGTGGAAGAAAGGTCGGCACCGCCGATGAAGTAACGCGGCTTCAGCTCCGCGATATCGTAGATTGCCTCATTCACAAGCTCGTCGAAATTGAGCCACGCCTGCGAGGTGGTCGAAGGAATATTGAATTCCTTACAAAGCAGATTCCGCAGCAGGGAGCTGTTTTGTTTTGCTTTTTCCACCTTTTCGGAGAGAGTGCGCTGATTTTTGATAGTTCCAAGCCCCGGATTGGCTTTCCTCCAGCATTTCGGGTCGTCCCATTCCTCGCGCTTGTCGAGTTCGTAAATGAAGAATATCGAGCGGTCGTCCCGATATGCATCTTCGCCGCCGGAATAGCCGTCTATCGTGCGCCGTCCCTCGTCGTAAATCTCATCGTAGATATCCTCGCGGACAACTCCTGCGGTGGACGTGATGAATATGAGCGGCTGTTCGCGGGCGGTGATGCCGTCAGCCATGATATCATAGAGTGCGCGGCCGTTCTGCCATTGGTGAATCTCGTCCATAAGCACGCAATGAACGTTCAAGCCGTCCAGCGTGTCCTGATCGGAAGCCAGCGGCTTGAAAGTGCCATCGTTGAAATCCGTCTCAATGGAGCCAGTGAGCACCCGGGAACGTTTCAGCAGCGGCGGCGACTTTTTCACCATACGCTTTGCTTCCAGCCAGATGATTTTAGCCTGGTCGCGCTTTGTCGCCACAGCGTAGATTTCCGGACCAGGCTCTCCGTCCGCCTGCTGCATATAATTTCCGACAACGGAGGCCAGCAACGACTTTCCGTTTTTCTTGCCGACGATGAGAACGGCGCGCTGATATCGCCGGATTCCCTTGTCGTTCACGAAGCCGAAAACAGCAGCGAGCATAGCCTTTTCCCACAGCTCCAGCTCGACGAGCTGGCCGCCGAGCTTGCCCTTGGAATGCCGGCAGAAGTTCTCCGCAAACTCGAGGATATGGTTGCCGCGCTTCGGCGAGTAGTGCCATTCTCCCGGTTCCCGAATATCTCGGGCGAGTTTTTCGTAGGTGGCGCGGATCTTCCGACTCACGGCAATTTCGCCGCTCTGAATCTGCTCCCAGTACTCCAAAATCGGATTGTAGCCTTCCGGATATCTCTTCAAGCGCGCACCTCCTTTCAGTCGCTAGGGCAGGCGCGCACCTCTGCTAAGCGCGATTATTTCAGCGCGGCTCCGGTTCATGGGAAGAAGATGCCTGCAAGCCCAGCAGCGTTTCCGGCAGCACTTCGGCGTAATTCCGCAGGAATGTTTTTCGCAGAAGTAAGCCGGCTTTTTCGCGGTAGTTTTACCGAATAGCAACAGATATTTCATAGCGCCCCCCCACGCTCTCTGACGAACTCGTCAAACCCGTCAGAAACAGGCTTGGCTTCCTCCTTGGGGAGCATGTCGTTGAGCTGCTTGATAGTTTTCAGGTAGCTATCGTAGAAGCTTTTGTATGTTTCCGCGTTCGGCCGCTTCCGGTCGTATGGCTCCTGATTGCCCTGCTGAAACAGCTCGGTATATCCGTTTTCGTTGAGATCGCTCTCCAGCTCTTCCAGAGATACTCGCAGGAACGCCGCCCGCTGTATCGTTCCGATAACGAGGCTCATGCGGTCGCCGTCCATCTTTGCGTAAATCTTCTTTAGTCGATTGGCTTCTTTTTTTATCCGCCGTTCTTTCTCCTCCGCCGCGTACATCGTCGCATCTCCTCCCAGAAATCAACCCCCAGGGGGGCTATATAAACTCGTACGTATTCTCTTTACCTTCACCCCGTCACGGTCTCCTGCCGATATAGCCTGATGAAAATAGGGGGGGATATTATTTTTCAAGCTGTTCGAAATACCTGTCTATCAACGCGCGCTGCAATGTCTTGTTTTCGCGATTGGGGTCCTCTCCGGCTCTGCGTATGCATTCGTGATAGTCTGCGTCCATGTGTATCAGCTCCGCATCAAGGCGTTTGGCAAGCTCCTCACGTTCATGGCGCTTTGGGAAACAGCCGATTATCCATACGGCTCGGCAGTCCGGCACTTTATCTTCGATAAGCTGATAGAGACAGTCGCGCACTGACAGTACAACAGGCAGCAGATTATCGGAGCCGCGCTCCTGAAATGTAAGCGCACGTCTCAACGCGTCAACATCCACCACCAAATCTCCCACAGACATATTCGCACGGACATACGAAGTTTTTCCGCTTGCAGGTGCGCCCCACACGATTATGCGGCGAGCCTTCACCAGAAAACCGTCCTCGTCCATGTAGCAGCCGTTCGTGAGTATTTTGGAATTCCGGCGGCGCTCCCGCGCTTCATCGAATTGCTTCAGAATCAGTTCGCGGTGTGCCTTGAAGTGGCAGTCTTTGCAGAGCCATTTCAGATTATCGGGATTCAGGCAGATATCGTAATCGCTTATGTTGACAGGCGTGAGCGGCTCGATATGGTGTAGCTCCTCGCCAACATTCTCGTGGCAATTTTCACACATACCGCCGTCAATTCGTGTGCGCTCTGCTATGTATGCTTCCCGCGTGTCTATCCATGCGCGGGAGTTGTAAAAACTCTTTGCGAACCCTTTGGCCATGCGCACCCCCACAAAAGAAAAGCGCCCCGGTTCGGAACGCTTTTCAGTATTTCATGATATTAGTATAGCACAGGTGAACCGAACAAAACGAACAACTTACAGCTTATCCATAAATCTGCTGTAAATCATGCGTACACCGTCCGGCGAATTGTTCCCGCCGACCTCATAGGCGACGCGCGTCCAGCTGAACAGGCTCACGCAGCGGTAGTAGACTATCTGCCGGGTCAGGCTGTCAGGAATATCGTAGATGAACGCTACTGCTTCATCGCGGCGCTGCTGAATCTCCTCGCGCTTGAGTTCTATGCGGCGCTCAAGGTCTACGCGCCTTTCGGCAAGCTCCCCGACCTTGTCGGACGTTCCGGAACTGCTCCCGGCGTTCGGCTGCGGCGAACGTACCAGCGAGCGGCAGCGGAGCCGTTCAAGCTCCTGCTCCCACATACGCAGCTCCCGGTGGAGATAGTATATCTGCTCCAGTTCTTCACGGGTCATTGGTATCAGCCCTCCTGTTCCACGCGTTCACCGCTTCTTCTATGGTGTTGCCCCGCACAATTTTGTGACACATATGGCAGCGTATAAACCATTTGCCGTTCTCGTCTTTTTCAACTTCGGGGCAGTAATGCCTGTCCCCACACGAACAACGTTTAAGGTTTTCAACCTCATTCTCGTCCATCTTAGCGCCGCAGTTGCCACAGTAATCTGTTGTCTGGGCATATTCGCCTTCCTCGCGGTCATAAGAAAACCCACAATTGGAGCAGTACGGGTCCTGCGTATGGTAGCCTTTCCAATGTGCATGCACCACCGGTGCAACATCGGCGGCGGGAGTGTCTTTCGGAATAACGATGAAATCCTGTGTTAGTTCCTCGATGTGCTTTTCCGTCCATCGAGGTTCATTCAGTTTTTCATCACCGTATTCAGCAACTGAATGGATATACCAGTCAGCCAGATAGCCCTCACCAACCGCTTCGTTCTTGTCTATGTATTCACTCATTTCGCTCACCTCCTTTTCTTGCCCTTGCGCTTCTTCGCGCGGCTCTTGCTTTTCTTAGCCACAAAGCGCTTAAAGCCCTTTTCAGCCTGCGCCGCTTTCTCGCCGCGCTGAATCTGGCGTATTATAGTCTCAACGGTTTCTATGAATGCGCCTATGAATGCACTAATCATACTTGCTCACCTCCATTGCTTTCTCGGCTTCCGCACGATTTAAGAACCATGATTTCCCGATGTATCCAACAGGGAACTCTCCGTCCTTGATATATACCATGCCATCGCTACGCTTCAGGCATATATCTTCGCAGACGTAAGCTCCGTGCTCGCCCGGCTCCGCCGGAATCACGCAAAACAATCTGGTTCCCTTGCGAACTATGGACTTATCATAATGACTCCCGCCTCGCATTGCGTTTTGTTCACGTCTCTTTCGATTGTACTTTTCCCGGCAGTACCTGCAGGTGGTTTTGCCATCGTCAGCCGGTCTTTTTCCGCAGTGCGTGCAGAGGTTCGCTTCTTTACGGCGCACATACATTCGCTTGTTTGCTTCGGTAGTTCGCCGACTGATGTCGCCAAGCTGTTCAGCGTTCATCCTGCTCTTTCTGTCAGCTGCATATTCCCTCATCTTCAACCTGCATTCTAGGCAGGTCTGATACCCTTTTTGTATTGCAGTTTTGTGGCATACGGGGCAGATCCCGATACTCTTGTACCACCGATACTCTTCTTTACGGCTCATCAGTGCTCACCTCCGGAAGAATATCCATCAGCTTGTCAAGCACCCCAGTAACTCTAAGCCAGAGTGCTGCGACAATAGCCGAATTGACATATGTGCCGATTTCTGAAAAGCGTACCGATGATGAGCTTGACTGCGCCTGTTCTCCTCCGGTCATCTGCACTATCGCCTGTCTGATAGCGTCAAGGTTTCGTATCAGTGCTCTGACATCTGACTTGTATGCTATTTCCTTACGGAGTTTCAGGCAGCTCCACATGAGTTCGAGCTGTCCCGCGTCGAGTTCATCAAGGTCATGTTTCATCACCGCTCACCTCCAGTAGTTCCGGCGTGTCGTGAATGTTGCCGATAATGTCGAAATAGTTCTTATATTCGTCGAGCCAGCTTATTGTTATGCAGTTTTTGTCGGAAAATCTGATATAAAAGCCAAGCGGAAAAATATCATCAAATACGCTATCCGCGTCCCTGTATTTGCCAAAACAAACCTCTGCAATTTGACCGCCAACAGACAGCTCGGTATTATCATGCCACCTGACGATATCCCCCTCGAAAATCTTCACGCCGTTGCGGTCTGTCAGTCCGGCGAACTGACCGACAGTGTCCGGGTCAACCTCAACGCACTCATCATAGGTCATTAAAACTCCGTCATAATACGATAAACCAGGTTTTGTGACAATACAAGTTTCCTTTCCTCTGCCTATAAGTGGTTCACCCTCTATCGGCAAGCCATACACCCATTCATTTTTTGAAATGCGCCCGCGGAAAAGTATTTCACGCATTTTTCTCCACCTCCAGATACGTTCCCGATAAATTCCGCCGCGCGAATCCGTCCTCATGCAGCGTGAGCTCCACGAACTCCAGCGCGAGCCGGAGCTTTCCGAGCGGCGAATGCTCCTTGTAAATTTCGTTCACCAGAGCGCCCATGCGCACCCGGCTTTCCGTGTACTGCCGCGCCGCGTTGAAGTTCCCGGTCAGCGCGTCTATGTCGTCACGATAGTCCTTGAGCGCCTTGTCGCGCTCGCTTCGAGCCTGCTCCCGGGTCAGCCCCTCGTGCCGCGAACGGTACCCTATGTCCTGTATCCGGTCGAAATAGCGATACTCCGCAGCCGGGAACTCGTTAAAATCGAGCTGACCGTCGTAAGCCTGCCGCTCCAGAGCCGCGAACTCCTCCGGATTTTTGAAGTTGTGTTTTACCATATTTTAGGATATATGGAGGGTATGGAGGGTTACTATAACTTCTTTTATATATTTTATGTTTTCAAAATTTATATAAAAGGGTTATGTAAACCCTCCATACCCTCCATAAGCCATTATTTACCACCTTTCACTTATAGAGTTTTAACCCGACAAAATAGTTACCGTCCATGCGTTTGGAGCGCGTAAATCTTTTCTCAATTTCCACACCGAACTTCGTGTTGCTCATCTTGAACTCCGTATTCGATTCGCACCATGCGGAATAGGCGGCGTACAGCTCCGAGGATTTCGCGCTGAAGCCCTCGCCCATCTCGCAGCGGTCGTCGAGGAAGCCGCTTATCACGTCCATCTCCCGGCGGTATTCGCGGGTCATGTCGAGGACGGCCCTCGGCTGCTTCAAGCCCTCCCTCTGCCAGAGGAGGCAGCCCTCGACCGCCCACCGCAGGATAGCCGGGTACTCGCGCTCCAGCTTGGATTTGAGCTGCCTGTCCACCTTATCGACGGGTATCTGCACCGTGAACGGTATCATATGTATCCTGCGCCAGATACCATCGTCAGTGCCGCGGATTACGGGCTTGTGGTTCGTTGCCATCCACAGCTTGAATTCCGGCTTGAACTCGAACTCGTTGCCGTAGAGCTTACGCGCCGTCACCGCGTCGTCGCCGGTGAGCTGCTTGATAAGCCCTTCGTTGAGCCTTACGCCCTCGTTCGGCTCGACGGTAGTCACCATGCGCGCGCCCTTTAATCTCGCAATATCGGAGTTTATGCCGTTTCCCATGCTGTTCTTCACCATGATGGTTTCCGGCTGGATATTGCTCACGTAGTCCCCGAATATCTCGCGCAGGACGTCCAGAAACGTCGACTTGCCGTTGCGCCCGGTGCCGTACAGGAAGAACACGCACTGCTCGGACGTATCGCCGGTCATGCTGTACCCGACGGCTTTCTGTATGTACCTGATAAGCTCCTTGTCGCCGCCGAAGATGTCGTCCAGGAACCTGCGCCACATAGGACAATCGGCGTTATCCGTAAACTCCACAGGGCTGAACTTTGTGATGAAGTAATCCCGCTTTGCCGGGACAAGCTCCCCGGATTTCAGCGACAGCGTTCCGTTCGGGACGTTGAACGCCATTTTGTGTTTATCAAGCTGAAACGGCATTATCGGGATATGGTGCTGTATTTCTTTTAGCATATTCTCCTTGGATTTGGCGGAGCGGCTTGCCTTGATGTGCTTTGCAAACGCTTTCGCGGTATCGCTGTCGCCACTGCTCTCATACCATTCAGATTCCTGACGCATTTCGTCGATAGCTTTATCTGCGGCGCGCTTAGTGACCCCGTCAAGGTCGGTCGCCCATCGGCAGTCGTCCCAGAAAATGAATTTCCCGTCAGTGTAGTTGTATCTGAAATCCTCGCCGAACAAGTCGAGAAACCGCTCTGCGTTGCCCATATCGTCGAACGTGTAGAGCTTGGGCTCCGCGGCACCGCTCTCGCCAGCTCTCGAGCCTATCTTAACCCGAAACTTCACGGGCGGCTGATACACGTTCTCGCACTGCTCGCAGGCTTTCTGGATAGTCAGTGCGCCGTAGGTCGAGCCGGACTGCCGCCTGTCCCACTTGTCGCGCATAAGCCCGGAGTTCCTGAAGATCTCGTCCATCAGCGCGGCGTTGCGCCCTGTCCAGAACGCGAGCATGTTGCAGAACGCCATGTCCGCCTCGCTCTGGCTGGAGTACTCCGCGAAATTCCCGGCGTAGAGCGCCTGGAAGCGGCTGCCGTTCTTCGCGCGGCTCGCGGCTTCGAGCACTTCCGAAACGGAGCAGGGCAGCGGGGCGGTCTGGATAACGCGCTGCGCAGGCTCTGACCGCGTACCGCCGAGATACTTCTCGTGCAGCGGCTTTATCGCCTCGGTGCAGTCCTCGACCGCTGTGTATTCGCCGATGTTGTTCCCGGTCACCGTGAAGAATCTCCCGCTGTCGTACATCTCGACGTTCCCGCGGTGGCGCGCGCCCTTCGGGAGTTCGCCCCGGCAGATGATGTGTATTCCCTTGCCGGACGGCGAAAGCTCCGCGTAGCTGCGCAGCGCATGAATGAACTCGGAAACAATGCCGTTCCCGCCGTCGAGGAACTCGCGGATATCCGGCTCTGCCTTATCGACGTCAACGCCGAAAAACGGGGAATTCCCGAACATGAAGCCGATGCCCGAATACTGCTCCGAAGCCTTTAAAGCGGTGTCGAAATCCGTCCAGGTGTCGGGGTTGTTGCTCTGGGCTTTGCCGCCGGTGCGGGGGTTTATCGGAATCTTGCCGATGTGCTCCGGGTCGTCCGGACGCGGCTGCGGGACTGCTTTCCAGCAAATCCAGTTCGGCAGATTTTTCAAGGTCTGCGGTATATTTTCGTACATATTAGTACCTCCTGATAATTATTCCGGGGAAAATCTCCCCGGAACGAATATACCGTATCTTTGACTGCATTTTTCTGCATTAAAACGGATAGGGGTCGGAAGCGGGCGCGGCGTTCTGGGCAGGAGCGGTCGCAGGAGCCGCAGTCTGCGCCGGTGCCGACTTACCCTTTGCCTTGTGCTTGACGGCGGTGAGCGTTGTCGGCTCGTGCCTGTCGATTTTTTCGTACCACTTGTCGTTGTAATCATCGTGATAGAGATGTACGCGCAGCGGCTTGCCCCTGAGTTCCGCGAGGAAGTCGTCAAGCCCGGCGTACTCCTTGCCGTCCTGGAGCTTCGCCGCGTCCGCGATAGCCATGAGCTGCCCGAAATTGTAGCCGCCTATGCTCTGGTCGTCCTCGTTCGGCTTCTTCTTCTTCCAGATGGAATCGAAGATGAGCCCGTTCTGATACGCCTGCTGAACGTCGTTGCGGATAACGTACACGATGTTGATTTTGTCCTTGCCGGACTGCGTTCTGGCGACCTCTGCCGTGTCGATGATAACTTCGTAATCGCCCTCGGGCTTGAGCGAATTGCCGCCCTCCTGCGCCTTGCTTGTGTTGGTTCTGAATGCCATAGTATTAATCCTCCATAATAATTTTTCTCGCGTCCTCAACGCTCCGCGCGATTCCTGCGAGAGCGCCGTTTGAGCGCATTCGTTCAATGAAATTCTGCTGTTCCGGACGAACTTTCCCGGTCGGGGATTTCACCTCGATGAAGAACGCCCGTCCGTCTGAAATCCGGAATCCGAAAAGGTCGCTGAACCCCTTCGGAAGTCCGGTGTCGAAGTGCCGCCTGTTGCCCTCTGTTGCGGCGCGTCCGTGCGCCGCTTCTGGGGCAACTGCGCAAGCGTCCTGCTTGCGCCCGTCTATTATTGTAAAGCTGCCGACGTTCGCCCGGAATATCAGCGCGATGTCGGAGACCCCGGCGCGTATGCTGTTCTGAATGTCATGCTCGTTCGTCTAAATACCCCCTTTGTTTTGCCTGATAGTAAGCCCAACCCGGCTTGTAGCCTTTCCGCTTTGCGAACTCGCGTAATTCTGCGTAGCTGTGGCAGTTCTCAGCGGTGTCGAAGTTCAGCCGGAAGCCCTCGATTTTTTCGAGCTTCGCGGCGTGCTGCTCCTCCAGCTCCCGGGACTGCACTGGGAACTCATATCCGCAGAATGGGCAATGCCGCTTGTCGTCATATGCCTCCGGATTAAAAGTGCGAAAGCACTGCGGACACATCTTCACCCTGACCTCGCTCTTTTCGTGTGGCTTGCGGTCTTTCTTTTTAAGGCTCCATTCGCGGTCGTCGTCCGGCATTCCGAACCGCGCGTAGTTGCCCACATGGTCGATTATGACGGCTCGTTTTCCGTCGCGGTAGCGCATGCACCTCATAGCCTGCTGAATATACAGCGTGAGGCTCTGCGTAGGGCGGAGCAGTATCGCGCATTCGCAGTCCGGAACGTCGAAGCCCTCGGAAATCAGGTCGACGTTGCAGAGTATCCGTATTTTCCCCGCGCGGAAATCCGCGATAGTGCGGGAGCGCTCCTCTTTCGGAGTTTCGCCGTCGATGTGCGCCGCGGGGATACCGGCGGCCGTGAATTCCTCCGCCATGCTCTTTGAGTGCTTGATGGAAGCGCAGTAGCAGACTGCCTTTTTCCCCGCCGCAAGCTGCTTGTAGTAGCCTATCACGTCACCGAACACGGCTTTCTTTATCATCGCCTTTTCGATGTCCCCGGTGACGAATTCGCCGCGCTTTGTATGCAGTCCGGTGAGGTCTGCGACGTTCGGCGAGTAGTAGTCGTACGGCGCAAGGCAGTGGTTTTCGATGAGCCATTTCGCGGTTACTCCGATGATGAGCTTGTCGTTGACATCGCCCAGACCGTCGCCGTTCAGCCTTATAGGGGTCGCCGTAACGCCGACACGCAGAACGTCGGGAAACTGGTCGTATATCTTCCGGTAGGAACTGGCAAGGCTGTGGTGGTTCTCGTCGGTCATGATAAGCCCGGGCTTCGGGAGCTTACGCCTGCATGCGGTCTGCACCATCATCACGTCGCAGAAGCGCATATCAACGCCCCACCGCACGAACGTCCGGACTATCTGCTCGACTAATTCCCGGCGATGGACGAGGAACAGCACGCGCCTGTTGCCCTCTGCTGCGGCGCGTCCGTGCGCCGCTTCTGGGGCAACTGCGCAGGCGTCCTGCCTGCGCTTGATATTCTCAACTGTCCGCCGGGCTATCTCCGCGAGAATGCAGGATTTCCCGCCGCCGCAGGGGAGCACTATGCAGGGCGCTTTATAGCCCTCCCGCCATGCCGCCCGGAGCTGCTCGACGAGGTCACTCTGATACGGGCGCAGCGGCATTTTCCGCCTCCTGTTTCAGCACCTTAGTCGCGCAGGCGGCGCAGAGAACGCGCCCGAACTTCGCCGTTGACGCTGCGGTCAGCTCTGCAACTCCGCGCTTTGCTGTGGGCATTATCACCGCGCCGCAGTCCGCGCAGCGCTGCTCCGGGACAAGCCCGTAGAACGTCCGTATGCTCTCATCGACAAGGCGCAGGTCGTTCGGGATCGCGTACCCCGCGAACATTCCCGCCGGGGACTTGCAGCAGTCGTTGCCGTCGGTCTGGGTCAGGAACTGGTATCCGTTCTCAGAAACGGAGGTGCGGAGTACTATCGAGAACATACCCTCGATGTTGACCTTTTCGTCGAGCAGCTTGCCGACCGTCTTAGCCTTGAGCCTGCCGTCCTCGCCGCTCTCGATATGGTGCAGGAAATACACGATGGTGTCCTGGGGGAGCTGCTCTATGTAGCGGATAAGCGCCCAGAAATGCTCCGCTATCTCGGTGAACTTGTCGTAGCCCTTTTCCTTGCTGCGGCGCATGAACTCATTGAGCATGAGGTACTGGCTGTCGTCGACCACGACCGCCTTAGCCTTTGCGGACGACATGAACGACTTTATTTTCTCGAAGTCGTCGCTGTTGAGCGTTTCGCTGAATCTCCCGCGGAACGGCAGGAACTTGCCGTTGACGTTGACAAGCGCGAGCTCGTCCGGCTTGAAATTCCGCATGGAGCTGGACTTTCCGCTTCCGGAAAATCCGAGAATTAAAACTGGTAAACCCATTGAAATCTCTCCTTTCACCGGAATAATACTCCGGCTGAAACTGCAAATTACTGCATTACTTTATGGTAACAGAAACGGTGCGCCCGAGCTTCGCGCCGGGAAGTTCTTCGCCGGCTTTCAGCGCGATCTTTACGGCGGTCCTGCTGATGTCGGGCTTCTTGTATATCAGCAGGCTGTCGCGGTCGTTTGCGAGCGCCCATTCGATGAATGCGTTCTCGTCCGGTATCTGCGCGGATTCGGGATTGTTCCGGAGCGATATTTTCGCCTGTACCGTTTCGATTTTCGGCGTGCCGAGGTTCTGCATTTCCTGCAGGAGGTAGGATTTCAGCCGCTCCGCCGACTTCTCCTTAGCGCGGCGGCGGGCTGCGAAAATCTTCTCCTGCTCCCGGAGGTCTTCGGCTTCTGCCGCGAGGTTCTTTATTACCGCCGCGATATTACCGGCGCTGGCTTCGAAGTCGGCGGCGGCTCCGTCCAGCCGTGCGAGGACTTCGGCTATCATGCAGGCGCGGAAACCCTCCACATCGCTGATGATATTGCCGTCGTCGTCCACAGGCTTGCCCGCAACGTACTCCGGCTCCCATGCGTAGGCAAGCTCAAGCTGCTCCATGATGTCTGCGTACTTGTTTCCGAGTTTGAAAAGTGACATTATACTGTACCTCCGATAGATGATTTCACGCTGTCAATGAGTTTGACAGCCTTCTGCGAGTAAGTTTCGTTGTTCTGCCCGTTGATGTACTCAACGAGCCTGTTCAGCGCGTCGTAGGCGCTCTTGAGATATGCGTTGAACGCCGCTGTGTCGTCTGCGGGAGCAGTCGGAGCAGGCTTGCTGCGCTCCTCCTCAAGCTGTCGCTCGACCTCGCCGAGCTGGCGCTTCAGCGCGAGGTATTCGGATTCTGCCTGCTCGCGCTCGGCGTTGTTCTGCGCGACCAGCTTCTCGTAAGCTGATACGTTGATGTAGTTGTCCGGTATCTTCTCAACCGTTTCGGTCATTACCTCTATCGGGCGGTTCTCAAGCTCCTTTATCTGCTTTTCCAGGGCGGTGGCGCGTTGGTCGAGGGTGTCCCTGGTTTTCTCCAGAGCCGCGATGGTGTCCGACTTCAGCGCGAGGTCGGCTTCGGCGGCGGACTTCTCCGCGACTGCCTTGTCCTTGTCGGCGCGAAGCTGCTTTATCTGCTGTTCGAGCTGCTTTACCGTCGCACTTTCGAGGTCTGTCCCGGAGGTTATCTGCTCGCGTTCCTCCTCGGAAATCTTAGCCAGAAGATAGAGCTTCTGAACGCCGATTTGTCCAGTCGACTGGACAAAATCCGGAGGCAGTTTCTCTGCAACTGCTATGTAGCTGTACACCTGCGAACGCTTGAATCCGGTCTCCTGCTCGCAGTACTCGCCGAAATCCGAGTAGCCCAGCTCCTTGTAGAGCTTGCTGTCGCGCATCTCCTTGAATCCGGCACACATCTCGTAGAGGTTCTGCTGTGCGAGCTGCGCCGATACGATTATCTTCTTGTTGAGGTTCAGCGCCCGGAGGTATTCCGCCGTCACGGGCTTGTCCGGGTCTGCCGGGGATATTCTGCTGTTTGGAACTAGCATGCTATTTTCCTCGCTTTCTTCCTGAATATTTCAGCTATGTGCTGCTTGTACTTCTCGATGAATGCCATTGCTTCCTTTGTAGGGTCGCAGTTGTTTTTGCCGCGTATCTGCGCGATTTTCCCGGTGTTGCTGAGTTCCATCGTATAGAGTGGGACATCGGGGTCATCCACCCTGCGAACGAACAGGATAGTCAGCACGCCCTCCGCATGGCGCTTGGCATAGCCTCCCACGCAGTGGTTGAGCAGCTTGCCCTCTGCGGTGATCTCCCCGATACTCTGCGGCTGACGTATCAGGTACTTGTCCCCGGCGTATTCAAGCTCCCTGCGCGGCTCGTAGTTCAGCGCGAACAGGTCGCTTGTTTCGCCGTCGTGCGCGTACTCTATGATGTTGGAAAGCCGCGCGTGCATTGCCGCAAAGTTCCGGGGGAGCGCTATGGCGGTGTCGTTCAGGTCGTACTGCAGGTCCCTGCACTGCCTGACGTAGTCCAGATAGTCACGCAGCGGGATATCCTGCCCCGCAAGGTAGGAAGCAATGCGCGTGACCCGAAGTCCGGTCATGTCCGCGGCAGCCTTAGCCGTTCCGACCTCGTAGCCGAACGCTTTCGCTAGGTCGAGCAGCTCAGCCGGCTTGTAGCCCGGATGGTTCATACGCCACGACATATAAGTGGTGTAAAGCTGCTCCGAGCCGCGCAGCAGCTTGAACTCCGTGCGGTTCAGGCGGAGCATTTTCAGCAGGTTGTTCGGCTTGAGGTCAACGTTGCTGTTTACCACGAGCTTCGAGTTGACGCTCCAGTAGTAGGAATCAGGCTCCTCGCTGATGAGGTCTGAGTAGCCTGATTTCATCAGGTATTCAACGTTCGGGTGCTTCGTGCAGAGCGCGAGGTAGCACATCAGCAGATCGCCGTCGTACCTGTCGGAGCAGCAGTACTTCATGCAGGAGTTTCTTATTGCCTCGCGGTTCAGCACGGTGTAGGAGTTGTCGAACTGATAGCCGTAGCTGACGCAGAACACAGGCTCGCGGAACTCCGTCCGGATAGTCCATCTGCCGTTGCCGTCCGTTCCGTAACGGCAGCAGCCGTCCTTTGCGAAAACGTACCGCTGACGTTCCTCGACCCTGCCGCTGTAGTACTGATGATAGCACCTTGCGAATAACTCGTCCCCTCTGGTGAGGAACACAACGAAGTTCTGAGTAAATTTCCGCGTTGGCTTGTTTATTCTCTCCGCTGTTTTCGGCGGGAGTTCCGGGAACGAGCCGAGAAGCGCGAGCTTTCGTTCTTTCTTCATGCCGCGCCTCCTATATCAGGAGGTCGTCCAGCGAGAGCGAGAGAGCGCTCTGCGCCGGAGCCGGAGTATTTGAGAAGCCGTTATCGCCGAGGTCGATATTCATGCTGAAATGCACCGTTGCGCCCTCGAAGTAGAACTGCACCGCCTTGCGATACACCTCGATATCGGATATCGAATCGCCGCTGCCCCTGACCGCGCTTTCAACGCAGTCGGCGGCGTTCCCGCTGCTCTGCTCGACTGCCTGCGCGAACTCCGCGTTCTGGGCGCAGAACGTTATCAGCGCTTCCTCAACCGCGTGCGCGACTGCCTGTCCCTTTCGGGAGAGCTTCGCACCGCTGAGTTCGGTTTTTATCTTTTCTTCTGCTGTCATCTTGACAAACCTTTCCGCTCATGTTATAATGAGCATGTACTTATTTTGTTGACCGCTTCCCGAATTGCCGTTCAGGAGCGGTTTTTCTTTTTCTTGACCCAGTTAGACTTCAAACGGCTCGAAGCCCACAGCGGATAGCCGCTTTCACGCGTGCATTCGGTGTATGAGCGCTTCGCCGGGCAGTCGTTCTTGTAAGCGCAGGTTCCGCAGTTCACCGGGTCACTGTCTGCCTTGTCTATCGTCGCTCTGTTGTACGGCATGGCTTGTACTCCTTTCTGATTTCTTCGGCAGGAATGCTCCCTTGAAGCTCCACACCATGATAATGCAGGTGATCGCCATAGCGATGTCCATGCCGTTCATGGAGTAGCTCCAGCCGTTGTAAGCCGATATGAGCCAGCGGAGGTGGAAGCCGATGAGCGCCGCGATGATGTAAGGTATGTACTTCTTCAACCGTACATCACCGCCTTCGCTACGTCGATTATCATAGCCGCGCCGCTGTCCATGTGGACGTTCACAAGCTCGTTACTGCCGTCCGTGTACTCGATAAGCACCTTTTCGGTCTCCTTATCGTAAATCAGCTCCGTTACGTCCTTTCCCGCGCGGGTAAGTTTAAGCGCCGGGAGAAATGCGTTCAGGATTGCCTGCTTGTCCTCGGTCATGCCTTTGCTTCCTTTCCGTTGATTTCCGCGATGTCCTCCGCTATGGAGGTTATCAGGTCGATTCTTTCCTTGCCGGTCATGCTTGTACCTCCTCCAGCGCCCCGAGGCGCTTCATTATCTGTCCTTTGTCGTAGCGGTAGTTCTTGCCAACCTTAACGGCGGGGAGCTCGCCGCTCCTCGTCAGCGTCCGGACGTGCTGGACGGTGAGTCCGAGCAGGATAGCGATGTACTCGCTGTCCATAATCTCTGGCGCTTCCGCCCACGTCCGCGGAGGGCGGCGCTTGATTTTGGTCGCCATAGTTACCTCCCTAAAAGTTCTTCGTTAGTCACGCCGAATACCTTCGCCAGGTACCCGAGCTCGATGTCGGTAATGAATCTCTCGCCGGATTCGATACGCTGAACCGCGTTCTTGTCGATATCCAGCCCGATAACTGCGAGCCTGTCCGCAAGCTCACGCTGAGAGATCCTCAGCCCCTTGCGAAGCTCTGCGACCTTGATTCCGGCGATGTTGTTTCTGCCGTCTGGGGTTCTGTTTGTAAACATGGTGCTCACCTCCTTTTCTGACACCTCGTCCGGTTGACATTCACAATTAATTGTGATATAATGACAGCGAAAGGAGGTGAAAATATGTCCACTTTTGAAATTGCAACCCAGCTTGCTTTAAAGGCTATTGAGTGCGGATACATTGAAAAAACTGACGGTTCCGAGCAGAATGCCGAAGAAGTAGCCAAGTTCTTCAACAAGGTTTTTGATGAAATCAACGACCGTGAAGAATAAAGCAGACTGATTGCCCAGCCAGCTCCGTGTTACAGCGCGGAGCTGGTTTCTTATGTGGACTTGCGCGTGAAAGTTTTACAGTATCTTTCCTGTATTACTCTCGAACACTTTACTTTTCCCCCGATAACAACGCTAAATTTGCAAGCCTTGCAGAACTTCTTCTTGCAAGATTTCTTTGACTTCTCCACCTCTCTCACCCCCTTTCGCAGATTTTATCGTCTTGTTGAAATTAATCTGTTTGCTAGTAGCAAACATCAGCGGCAAAAAAATATGCTATCTCTTTCGGAACGGCTAAGCCCAAGCACCTCTGCTATGTTCATTATTTCAGAAGCCTTGAATCCACGTTCGTTGTTTATCTTCTGGTACATTGCTTCATGGGAAATGCCTACTGCAGAAGCGAGCCGCCTTACCGTATAGCCTCTTGCTTCCATAAACTGACGGAGCTTATTGGTATCTGTCATTTTTATCACCTCTTTTCTTGTTTGCTCTCTGTCAACACATACATTATAGCACTTTGTTTGCTTGGTGTCAACATTTTATTACAAAAAAGTTTGCACAAAATCATGCATCAATTTTTGTTGAAAATGTATAGTCAATTTATGTTGACAAATAGCAAACACGGTGATATAATAGTATGTGTTAGGAGGTGATTAAATGTCAATTCTCGGTGATAACGTGAAACGAATCCGAATTGAAAAAGGTTTATCCCAGGACGAACTTGCTCAAAAAGTTGGATATACTAGCCGCTCAACAATAAGCTGTATCGAAAGCGGGAAAAGGGACTGCTCGCAAAGACAAATAGTTGCACTTGCTGACGCGCTTGGAGTATCTCCGGGCGATCTTCTTGAAAAATCCGACGCTTCGCCGGATACGGTTAAAGCCGTAAGGTTTGTTAGTGCTTCGGAAACCGAAAAAAAGATTATTGATATGTTTGTATCTTTGCCAGCCGACAGCCAGCCGAGGGTAATAGAGAAGTTAAAAAGCATATCAAAAAATTCTTCACCTGTTTTGATGATCGCCCGGAGCTCCGATGACCGGCCGCCCGGAGTCATGATTCTGACGCCGGAGCAGAAAAAGCGCCTGGACGAAGCTCCGGACGAAACGCAGAACCCCGACAATGACATCTGATAAAGCGCTATAATTCGACTTCCGCAGGGTACAATATCCTGTGGAGGTGAATTATTATAGATTCCTATAAGCTTTATAA
>ERZ773145.718-NODE-718-length-31968-cov-7.951054_pt1 | contig 31968 bp, 35 predicted proteins | sample MGYA00580848_ERZ773145 | MGnify/ENA primary metagenome ERZ773145 (study PRJEB29015, sample SAMEA2737858) | human gut metagenome | biome: human gut; feature: human-associated habitat; material: faeces | place: China | collected 2012 ... | reverse complement strand
TCTTCAAAGATAATCTCGGTAGAATATAGCGAGGTGCATATGGCAAAGAACATCAGCGCTTTCCATATTCAACGAGCAAAGGCCTTGTTTGCTGCGACAAAGCAGTTTCTGGGATAATTCTTATAAGAAAGCTGCGGGAAGTGCACTAAAGAAGGTAATACGATATGTCACAATAATAGGTTATCCATTTGTCTGCAGTTTTGCTGGTGATGACATTATTGAGCTGGATTCTACAACAGATGAAATCAAGATGCCACCCTTTCGGATGGCATCTTTTTTATCACCTTTAATCAGCGCAAGCCGGTTTAATCTTTTAGCTCAAACTCGAAAGAGAGCGCATCACCAAGTCGATGTCTTTGTTTTCAAGTTCCTGAATGATGTGCAGATAGGTTTTTTGCGTAGTGGTCATACTCGAATGTCCAAGACGGCGGGCAACGCTCGCAATGGAAACGCCCGTAAATAACAGCAAAGAGGCGTGTGTATGTCGTAATCCGTGGACAGAGATGATAGGGATGTTACAGGCTTTGCAATGCCTGCCGAGAATGTCGTTCACCGTCGAATTGTAGACAGTGGAGTTGACAAAGATGGGCTTATCTTCGGGAAGGTGCTTTACCAATTCAGAAAATTGAATGACAGTTTGCCAGTCAATTTGAATTTTCCGCACAGACGACTTGTTCTTCGTAGGCTGGAAGCCGCCCTTTCCCTTGTAGTCCCAAGTCTTGCTTATGGACAGTGTTTGATGGGCAAAGTCGAAGTCTTTGGGGGTAAGAGCCAGTGCTTCAGAAAAGCGCATCCCCGTCTTTGCTACCAACAGGATAAAATAGTCCCAATTCACCTTATCCTTCAGGTCAAGCGAGATCAGCAGCGTGTGTAGCTCAAATTGATTGAGATACTTGATTTTCTTAGCAACCGGTGGCTTCCCTTTGATGATTGCCTTGCGAGTAGGATCTCTTTCAATCAAGCCCTCATCAACAGCATCAAGAATTGCTCCCTTGAGCTGGTGGTGAAAATCCATCGTGGTTTGGCGCTCGTGGAACTCAGCATAATCGTTCAACAGCTGCTGATAAGCTATCCGGTTCATATCACATACTCTCAGGTTCGGGACGAGCTTAACGAGCCATTTCTGCGTCATTAGGTACTTATCCATCGTCACCTTTCTGATTGCGCCCTTCTTATACACCGTAATCCATTTTGCATAATATTCACAGAACAAGTCTGTTCGTTTGGTTTCTGTTAGCATCAGAAGTCCTCCATTTCATTAAAAATGGCTTACGCTGATGAAGGGTGATAAGGTTGTCGAGAGTATCAAAAAACTTTCCAATTTTGCGTTGTTCCTCAAGTGATGGGAGAGATACCTCGCCCATACAGAGTTTGTCATAATAGAAGTAAAGTCGAACACCGCCCTCTTGCAACTGCCAAATCAACTTTTGAAAATCAGGCGACTTGAACCAGTGCCACAGAAGTCTGTCATCAACATCATCGGAAGTCTTAAAAATCTCGTAAAGTGAGCTAACTATGACATTTTTCCCGGTGTTTTGATATCCAATCGAGCCAACATTTATTCTTGCCGGATTGTAGGCAAACGAGTTTGGAGAAACGATATAGTACATTCTTTTATTAGCTTCTCGCATAGTGCCACCATTTTCAAACTTCTCGTCTTGCGGCACAAATCCGCTCTCGTTGGTTATTGAATAACTCTCCAACGGCAGGTTTTCTCTATTCTTTTCTCCCGACAGAAAAGTTATCTCGGAGAACTTACGCTGTTCCCAAGAAAAAGCAAGAGAGCCAAGGAAACACCTTGGCTCTCTTGTTAAGACCGCATATTTTTTCATTTTTCGGCTTGCTTTAGCGTTGATGGCACTCATTACGGCATATCAACCTCAAATCCACCGGTAAGAATGAACTGCCGCAAAAGCTGATCCGTTTTCATATTGACCTTGGGCGGAATCAACTTGGTTTGTTCATATGCTTCAAAGAACGCTTTTGCTTTGGACTTATCGACGCTCTTTTTCAGCTCGTCAAACCTGCCAAACTCATTGATAGTCGCTTCATTCAGGTTAAGCCCCATCATATTCCTGAGTTTATCCTCATCAAGACCGAAGATGGTTGCAAAACGGTGAATTTGGTCATCTTTTGCTCTAAACTGATACTCCGTGATGTAGTCACGAAGCGTTTTTCCGTCCTCGGCAATGACATCGCCTCGCTCAATGTCGTGCAGAAAGATATTTGCGTATTTCTGCTCCTCTTGCGTTAGGGCAGCAAAAGTCTTGTGTAGTTCTGCCTTTGCTTGCTCAATAGATTCCTCGGAAGAACCTTCCTGTCGAATCAATTTGAGGTACTTATCGAAACGACTGTTCATATAATCGGCATCAATAACCCCTGTGTCAATTTCAGTCAGGTATCCAACAAGATCGTATGGTATATCTATGTCTTGTGATCCGGGATCATCGGGAGAAGCAGCGGAAAGCTCTTTATAACGCTGTGCCAAAATCAAAAATGCGTTCTCATCAAACTCCATTGCAATCTCAATCGTTTTACCGCTTTCCTCATCCTTGAATGAGTAGGTGTGTTTGTCCCACCTAAATCCTTGGATTTTAGCAGCTTCAAGGTATCCGTTGAAATCTCTAAACAGTGAGGCAAACTTAGCTCTTACCGTTCCATCCGCAGGTAGCTTTTCAAAGTCAGGGATAACAGCGTTTTTGAACAGATACGCAATGTCATCAAACACAGAGTTGAGCTTTCCGAGGTTGTAAGACAGTTTTTCAACGAACAGACCTATCGGTCTATCGCCGGAATAGAGCTTAACCGCTTTGCTCACATTCTGCTCCATCGTATGCGGCTTGCGATAATATCTGATTATGCCAAAAGGCTTATCGGGTCCGAAAAGTCTGTTGGTTCTGGAAAATGCCTGAATGATGTTCTCATACTCCAGTATCTTATCCATATACAGCGTATTGACCCACTTAGAGTCAAAGCCGGTAAGCATCTGATCCACTACGATCAAAAGGTCGAGTTGCTTTTCAGGCTCTCTTTCGATCCGCTTATATTGTTCTTTGTGGGCAAGGCGTAGAGAAAGATCTTTTTTGAAGCGAGCGTGTGTAGTAATCGAAAAATCCTGACCAAACATCGCATTATAGTCAGTGAGGATTTCAATCAAGCCTTTCTCTTTATAGAAAGCAATCGGCTGCCCCTTGTATTCTTTGTAATCACCATCTTCATTGCTGATATTGGGGTCAAAAAGGCAACTGATTCTGAGTCCCGGCATTGCAGCCTTCAGCAGTCGATAGTAGTCTATTGCTTCGGGGATGCTGCTCGTTGCAAAGATTGCGTGAAATTTCCCGTTGTGGCTCAAAGTTAGCCAGTTTTCTTGAATATCCTCAACGACCTTGCTTTGATGCTCCGAGGAAAGATACTGAGTCTTTGGAAGATAATCTTCAATGCCCTTGACCCACTTGCCGTCATCGCCCAAGAAACCTGCCATCTTAACGGTGGAGGAGTCCATATACTCATAGAATATTTTTGCCTTTTTCGGATCGCTGATCGCTTCTTCTTCGGTTGCTGCTTTTGCTTTTTCCAAGGCAACCACTTTGCGGACATCCTTATCACGGAAGGTCAGGACTTTATAAGGATCAAATCCAAGCACATTCTTATCCCTGATACCATCAGCAATGCTATATCTATGAAGTTCATTGCCAAAAACATCTGTTTGGGCATTGTTTTTCTTTGCGTTCTCCTCAAACACCGGTGTTCCGGTGAAACCGAAGAAAATCGCATTAGGAAATGTTTCCTTTATAATTGAGAGCATATCTCCAAAAGTCGAGCGATGGGCTTCATCAACGATAAAGACAAGTCGCTTGCCGTTGATTATTTCAATGTCGCTTGCGTTAAGCCCACCGTCCTCATCCCGGATATTACTCAGCTTCTGAATAGAAGTGACGATTAGGGTATCTGCTGTGGCGTTACTCTTCAGCTTTGACAAAAGGACATAGGTATTCTCTGTTGCCTGTACTGTTTCATTTTCATCTGCAAATGCCCGATACTCCTTGAGTGACTGGGTTCCTAACTCGATGCGGTCGGTAAGGAAGATGACTTTATCGGCATCATTGGAGTTTGCAATCAACTGAGCTGACTTAAAACTCGTCATCGTTTTGCCCGAACCTGTGGTATGCCAAATGTATCCGCCACGCTGCTTCCCGCTATCCCATTTTGTCTTAGATACCACATCGGAGATAGCACTGGCTGCGTAGTACTGATAGCTTCTCATCACCTTCAGAACACCGTCAGCATTATCGGCAACAGTATAGAACCCGATGAGCTGGTGCGCCATAGGAATGGACAGCAGAGAGGAGGCGATCGCTTTCCAATCATTGATCGGTTCGTTGTTAAAATCTGCCCAATGGAAATAGTAATCCGTGTTGAATTTCCCATCGGGACCGGGGTTAGCAAAATAGCGGGTTTCTTCAGGGTTCATTGCAACAAAAACCTGAACGAGAGAGAACAGTCCTGTAAAAACGCCCTCATATGAGTATTTCTCAATCTGATTATACGCTTGACTGACAGGGACACCGCTGCGCTTCAGCTCGATATGTATGACCGGCATACCATTGATGAGCAGCATCAAATCGCCACGGCGGTCATTCAGCATTTTTGACTTGCTCGGAAAAACCGGTTGCTGTGCGATTTGATACCGGCTCTGTCCGGCGGCGATTTCTCTGCGATCATATATTTTCAAGCTGATTTCCGTGCCACAATGGAGCTTATCATCAGGGTTGTCACGCTTGATAGATACAGTTTTCCCGTTGATAAGGCCGTTGAGCTTCAACGGGGTTCTGAGTTCCGTGATCTGATCGATGATCTGCTGCATTTCCCCATCCGTAAGAGGATAGTTATTCAAGCGGTCAATTCCACGGTTGTTGTCATACAGAATCTTTGCCCAATTTTGGATGAGGTCTTGCTCGGTCGGGTTCTTGATAACTTCTTTTTCCCAACCTTTATCCGCTAAGACTTTAATCAGGGCTTCCTCAAAGTCTGCCTCTTTTTGGAATGTCATACGATTTCCTCCTCTCTGCGGTGAAAGCAGCCTTTCACGCTAAGGTTTATTTAAGGGTGCAAGCGCAAATGCTTACGCTGATGAAGGGTGATAAGGTTGTCAAGCTGGCTGAAGAAAGCACCTATTTGCTGCTGCTCAGCGTATTGAGGAACCATAACGGTCTTTGCTAACAGTTCATCTTTAGTAATGCCTTTAATCGATGTTCCTTGTACTGCATTCAACTCGGATTGCAGCTTTTTATAGCAAGCATATACCGTGAAAAGTGGCTCTGCATTGAGCTTGCTCAGCGATAGAAAATCTTGGCTGGTAGCATAGGAATACGGCATAAATGCGAGCTTTCCAACACCTACACGGGTAATAATTGCTATTGAGTTTTTAGGTACAAGTTGAGTTGCAGAATTGTTTAATCCATACTGAGTTATACGTTTCCTCGGTACAACGCCGAACAACCTTCCATCAACTACATCAGAGGACTGTATCCACGGAATATCACCATCCCAATATGCCTCATTTAATGTCGAAGGAGTACCGCCACCATAGGTCTTTTCAGCTAATTCCGATACCTTACGCTGTTCCCAAGAATATGCTGATTACAGCCTTTCACGCACCATCATCAGGGCATAACCCAGCAGATTTTGCCCCCGCCATTTTGCCCGGTCAAGTCTGCTTGGATCACGCATGGATAAACCAATGCCCCAAATCCGATCATTTACAGCACACTCAGCAAGAAATGCATTTCCAGTATCTTTCAGTCTCTCCCTTAGATCAGGGTTCTGCGTAAACTTTGCGAAAAGCCCCTCATAGACGACAATTTGTCGAATACCGTTCCATAGGCTCTCATCATAGCCGGATACAAGCCGTCCAAGAGCCTTTATCTCGGCAGCATTATCCGTAGCAAGAATCTGTGTGGCAACCTTTTCATCGCCAAAGGAAAGTGCCTTGCGGTACATCATATACTGCTCCATTGAGGAAAAGATGATACCATTGTGCGTAAATGTGGAAGGATACCAGTTGCTAAGGTATCCATTCTCTTCGTTATTGTTGTGAAAACAGATAACAGTCATCACACTTCTCCTACTTTTTTTACTGCCAAATCAAGTTCCAAGTCATGGAGCCCAGCGTAGGCTTTTTTCAAAAAGGACACAGGAATCTTCTTGACCAGTTCCGCACTAGACAAGCCGTAAAACCACTGATAATAGGCGTAAAACTCTCCAATCCAAGCTGGCATAAACCCGCCCATCGCCTTTCCTTCTTTAAGACAATAGCTTTCTGTTTCGGTGAAATAAGTCCAAAGCTCCTTCGCATCCATTGTATTGACATACGCTTTTGCCTCGTCAATACTCTTTCTCGTTTTGCTTGCCATATAGGTGTTAATGAACTCCTCAGTATCTTTGTCGGGATACTGCTGTGCAACAAGGTCAAAGAGCTTGCCCTGGTTTTCTACAACATCGTCTAAGTATGCCTCTGCATACGCTCGCACTATCATCACCTCTCAAATAAAGTGCTGAACACCTTTGTGACCTTGTTTGCGTCGGAATCAACAAGTTCACGCATATTGTTTCTTGCAGACACATCTCTCTGGTTGTATCTGTCGTTAAACTCTGCATAAGGGACAACAAGTAGCTCGTCGCTTTTTTCTCTCAGATTCGCATAGGCTGCTTTGGATTTGATGCAGTACTGGAGACCTAACCCGCCCAACGAGAGCAGCTCTTCAAGAATATCAATATCGATATTGTCCCGAACAAATTCTTTCGCAATATAGAAGTAAGAAGCGTTAGCTCTCCAGCCACGAATGACATCGTAATCGCTTGTGTCAATGCCATACTTCTCGATGAACTTCTCTGCGAGCATACGATATCGTTTGGAATCAGCTGCCTCCCTATGCTTCATCAGTTCTGCAAGCCACGCCAGGACATCCCGCTGCTGGAAATCTAAGATTCTTAGTCCGTCGGTATCAAGTTCGTACTTATGGACCCATCCGTTTGTATTATTAGGTCGGCAGACCGCCCATTCTTTTGCAAGTTCAATACTCTCGGTTAGATAAAAGCCTTTGCCATAGTCGTGCTTTTCATCCCCGCCACCGTATTGGGGAACTACGAGCTTATTGGGAGTACCGTGGTATAGAGTTATGATTCCCATTTCCTCGTTCCTCCATAAACGAACATCTTCTCAAGCATGGATTTCTTGATATTTTGGAGCTTTTCCAACTCACGCTGATGAAGGGTGATAAGGTTGTCGAGGACTGAAAAGAACGCTGAAATACTTTCCTGCTCAATGCGGGAAGGAAAACATACCGGACCTTTCAAGGCGTTCTCAGCGGATACTTTCATATCATTCTTTGCACCCTTATTGACCAATGGATGCATATAGTTATTCATTCGTGCGTGCTGCTCAAAATACACTTGAATGAAGTCCGAAAAAGCATTTTCCTTCGGATGATAAACGGCATACAAAGTTGAAACAATGCCTGGTTTTCCTTTGTTTGTCTTGATTATTCCATACGGATTAGAGTTAAGAGGCGACTTTGTATATACTACATCACCCGTCTGAACGACACCGTAATTTGATACTGATGCACCAGCGAAAGAACGACCTTGAAACTCAATCTGATTAACTATTCCATAGTCGCCTGAAACGGACAAAACATCAGACCTACCATATATGTTGCCAGTGTTCTTTTCGGCGGAAACAGTAAGGTAATCTTCTAACTTACGCTGTTCCCAAGCGTCAGTAAATCCCTTGAAGCGAATTTCGGGGTAACTGCAGCCATTTTGCGGGAACATCTTTTCGAGCATTGACTTTTTCACATTCGTCAACTTTTCAAACTTACGCTGATGAAGGGTGATAAGGTTGTCGAGTTTTTCAAAATATTCGCCTATTTTCTTTTGTTCGTCCAAACGCGGCACTTTGAATTCCATTTTGGAAAACATATATCCCGTGATTTGGTTGATTGTTGCTCCCATATTCATTGCGATTTCTTCTTCAAATCTTGAAGTATTAAGTAAAGCATTTGTAAACTCTGGACATTCCGAACGAATACCAGTCATAAACGCTCCGATTACCGTGTTGGGCATAAAAGCCTTAATTTGTGCGTGTTTTCCGATGAGTGAACGAGAGCCATTACGAACAACAACAACTATATCGCCGACTTTAACATTCTCAGAATTAACAACTTGCGGATTTACATAGATATTATCTGCATCGACAACCTCACCGTTGCTTACATTTGATGAACGAAGCACAAGAGTTCCATTTTCCTGAACATCATTAGGCGTATAAGTTAATCCTGAAAAGAACTCGACAAACTCAGTCAACTTACGCTGTTCCCAAGCGTCCGAGAAACCTTTGAAGCGAATTGCGGGAGCATCTGGTTTTTTCGTCATTCTGCACTACCTCCCAGCAATTTCTTCAACTCACCAAGTCCCAGCATATCAAACTCGTTACCCTCAAGGTCGTCGATCATTCCCGAAAGGGTAGCTTCGGTTTCGCTGATCTGCTGTTCGACCTCAAAGAAAGTTGTCGCATACTTGTTCTGTAGGGCTTGAATTTTGCTTACCAAACTGTCGATTACGGTATCAGGCAGCTTGTGAATGCTCTCAATAAGAGGAGCGATCCACTTCTTTTTAAGCAAATCCAAAGCCTGTTCGTCACTCAGGTTTTCAATCGTATCCTTTGTTTTTGCCTGCAACGCAACACTCTTTGCCTTGATTTGTGCTTTGATTTCTTTCTCGCTCTTGACCAAAGACTCAACCTTTTCTAAGAGTGTACAGAGCGCAACGCTTTCAGGAGAACGGTCTTTCTTCAGTTCTTTGATCTTTTTGGATACTTCTTTCGGAACGAAAGCATCGCCTTCATCGGTGAGAACATCGTTGCAGCTCTCTTTATCCTCCTCTGTCATTTCATCAAGGATGGACTCATATTCAGACGGGATTTCCGCCAAACGGCTTTCCAAACCGTGGAGCTCATCCGTTTCTGCGGAGAGCAAAGTCACCTGTACCAAGTCAAACGGGATTATGTGACCTACCCAGCCTTCTTGCACCTCCTGATCTTTGCCATCCTTTTTCTTGATGACAAGGTTCGGATCGACTTCCTTTGTCGCAGAAAAGCCCTCGGTCTGCAAGACCTCAAGATCAATAGAAATTCCAGTCCAATCGTCGTCAAGGAGTTGGAACGCCGCATATTTGTCGATAAGCGGAATATCCTTCAGACGCTCAAAAATATCAGCGCTCAGAACGGTTTCAGCCTTAGAGATTTCAATGCTTTCCATCCGGTCGATAAGTTCTTCTTTCAGGAACGCCGGGAAAGTAGAAAAGGCGGCATTAAAAGCATCCTCAAATCCGACCACATCGGGGTGGCTCTTGATGGCGCTCTTAATGTCATCGACAGACACATTCACATAGGGGATGCCACTCTCTGTAAACAGAGCCTTTTTCAGTGCCGGGAACGCCGTCCAAAATTCGCCCAGCTCTTCAATTTCTGCCGTCGGGATACCGCCAAACATAGACGCATAGACATCCCAATGCTCGGCTGCTTCAGATGAGTCCACATAGCGAGGAATGTTCAGGTTATAATCATTGCTGCGAATTTCTTCACGACTGACAACTCGTGAAAACTTCGGGACGCTTTCACGCTTGATAAAGGTGTCTGCTATGCGTTTAATGTCAGACGCACGGAGCTTGTTATTTTTACCCTCTTTGATAAATCCCTTGGATGCGTCGATGATAAGAACATCGGTGTTCTCACGCTTTTGGCGCAGCACCATAATAATGGTGGGGATCCCTGTCCCGAAGAAGATATTTGCAGGCAACCCGATAATGGCGTCGATATGGTTATTCTCGATCAGGTTTTTTCTGATTTCACCTTCCTCACCGCCACGGAACAGTACGCCGTGGGGAAGAACAATTGTCATAATGCCGTCCGGTTTGATATGGAACAGGTCGTGAAGTAGGAAAGCATAGTCGGCTTTTCCTTTGGGAGCAAGTCCAAAACGAGCATAACGAGGATCTCCCTCTTTATTAGACGGATCCCAAGCCTGCGAATACGGCGGATTGGATACGACCGCATCCACATAGAGAGGGTTATAGGTATTGACCGGATCATTTTCATCAAAGTACGGCCAATCCTCCTCGAGAGTATCGCCGTTACGAGTGATAATGTTAGCGGGATCAATGCCTCTCATAACCAAATTCATTCGGGTCAGGTTATAAGTATTCTCTTTCAACTCCTGAGCGTAATACTGAATATTGTTGTCGTCGCTCATATACTTCGCAACGCTTTGACCAATATTGATAAGCAGTGAGCCCGAACCGCTTGTCGGGTCGTAGATTTTGATTTCACTTTTACCCTTCAAATGACTCGCAACGATCTCGGACATCAGAAGCGATACCTCGTGCGGGGTGTAGAACTCGCCAGCTTTCTTTCCAGCATTTGCTGCAAAGTTACTGATAAGATATTCGTAGATGAAACCGAGAACATCGTAGTCCTGCTTGCCATCCATAGGAATGTCTTTTATCAGCGTCAGCAGCCCACTAATTGCTTTCGTTTGTGAACCGGAGCTATCGCCAAGTTTGGAAAGGCCTGTTTGCAGGGTATCAAATACTTTTTCAAATACCCTTTTATGCGAATTAGAAATTAGTCGGCTAAATGCAGAAAGAGCATCACGGACATTTGAAACATCAAAGTCCTTACCCATCGTGAGCCAAGTGGAGAAAAGATCCTTATAGGCAATAAAGTAGCCTATGTTTTTTTGGATCCATTCAACTGTTTCGGCATCTTCCTCCGATACGGTTTTCAGGAGTTCATTATCATAGTCGTTCTCCTTCAAGAACTTAACTTCCTTATCGGAAAGATACTTGTAAAAAATAAAGCCTAGTATGTAATCCTTATATTCATTTGCTTCAATTTTGGAACGCATTTGATTTGCGGAAGCCCATATTTTCTGAGCAAGTTGTTGCTTATTCATTCTGTGACCCCATCCTTTTTCTTTTTCTAAGGGCAACGTACTACCCCCCTATTATGATACACACAACTAGTGTCCCATAAAACGGACTTACTTTTCGTCAGAAACAAACTCCATAATATCGTCAGTTGTACAATTCAAAGCGGAGCAGATTTTTCCCAACACTTCAGTGCTGACATTTTCATCACGACTAAGCTTATTCATTGCGTATTTTGTGAGCCCTGCAGCTTCCTGCAAATCTCTTTTCTTCATATCTCGATCAAGCAGAATGTGCCAGAGTTTTTTATAGCTTACAGCCATCATATCATTCCTTTCTCTCGGCCCGCGAGTAAGTACTAAAATACATTTTATATTATAGCATATAATCCTGGAATAGCAACTATAAATCCCGAAATATCAAACTTAATTCCTATATTTCATACCTGTGTAAGCTCGACTGTAACCGAATAGCTTGGGAACAGCGTAAGTTGGGTGAACTCGTTGACAGAGTAGTTCGCAAGAATACAAACAACGAATCTACGCTACCATTAACAATCTCGGCACAATATGGTTTGGTTGACCAAATCACATACTTTAACAACCGTGTTGCAAGCCGAGATGTGAGCAATTATTACTTGGTGCTGAATGGCGAATTTGCCTACAACAAAAGTACCTCTGACGGCTATCCATTCGGCGCGGTCAAAAGGCTTGATCTATATGAAAAAGGCGTATTATCAACGCTCTACATCGTTTTTTCTCCGAAAAAAGAGCAGCAGGTTGACTCGGATTTTCTGACCGTTTTCTTCGATACAGATAGGTGGCATAAGGGTGTAGCCGAGAGAGCTGCCGAGGGCGCAAGAAATCACGGCCTGCTCAATATTTCTGCTGAAGATTTCTTTGACATAGACCTTTCTGTACCTAAAGATGTTGCAGAGCAAAAACAAATCGGGGCGTTTATTCGCCAGCTCGACAACCTTATCACCCTTCATCAACGACAGCCATTTTTGCATTCACCTCCGGATATTTCTCTGATTGTCCAACTGACACCCCCTTTTTATACATTCTCTTGGGAACAGCGTAAGTTGTCTGAAATGTGCGGTACTTTTGAGTATGGACTTAACGCAGCCGCTAAGGAGTTTGACGGAAAAAACAAATACATCAGAATCACGGATATTGATGATGCCAGCAGAGAGTTCTTGCTTTCTGATCTTTCGTCCCCTGATATTTGCCTTGATGGTATGTCGAAATATCTACTCTCAAGCGGAGATATTGTCTTTGCACGAACTGGTGCAAGTGTTGGAAAAACCTACATTTACAGGGAAAACGACGGCATTGTGTACTTTGCAGGTTTCCTTATTCGGGCAAAAGTCAATCAGGACAATGATGCAGAATTTGTTTTTCAAAGCACCCTTTCGCCAAGCTATGAGAAGTATATTCGTATTACCTCGCAGCGATCTGGACAGCCGGGTGTAAACGCACAAGAGTATGGTGAGTACGACTTGTTTGCCCCGTCAAAAGAGGAACAGCAAAGAATTGGACACTTTCTGCGAGGTATTGACAACCTTATCACCCTGCATCAGCGACAGGCAATTGTATATGCGGTAATTCGCAGTATACGAAAAGTAATTTTAGCCGAAAGACAGTATTTTGCTCCACCGATGGTACGAAAATCCCCCTGATCACTCTCTGCGAATAGTTTGCTATACTGTTCTAAAAGCATTAATGCGATTGTAATGCGAGCATCGGAAAAGGGCGACGTTTTATGGAGAAGAATTGCACCATAATGTCCATTGTTTTTTGAAATATCTCACTAATTTGTTTATGGCATTTTGAAACACATATTTGATTTCGATCGACCAAAAATGCCATCAGCCAAAAAGTATGCTTTTTGGTATACATAGAGCCAGCCCATCAGGACAGACCTTGTATAGTTCAGCAGAACAACCGCAAGAAAAAAGACGAGCAGATTGCTGCTCGTCTTTTTGCATTTACTTTTTTGTGGCTTTGAAACTCAAGCCTCCTGGTAGAGTTCCAGAATGGCGCCATCTTTCCAGACAAATGCCAGCCGATCGCCCTTGTCATTGGCTGCCATCGGGCCGCAGATGACGCTGTCGGCATCGGCAATGTACTTCTCCAGGTCGTCCACCTTATAGGCAACATGCGGGTTGCGGTGGATCTCCTCAGGGAAAGGTGTGCCCTCCTCAAACTTCAGGTACTCGATCTTATAGTCATAGTCGTCAACATTGCTAACCCAGAACTTTGCACCTTCATTGTAAGTCATGTTGGGCTTGCGGTTCGTGATAGGAATACCGATGTGCATATAGGTAGCGGACATAACGAGTCTCCTCCTTTTATTTGCAGGACATACCTGCTATATTACTTATTGACGTACTTGGCCTCATACCAGCCCCGGAAAGTGATCGTCAGCCAGCCAAAGACCAGACCGATCAGGGCATAGATCCCCTCGCTGATGAAGGCATTGCCGAAGGTAGCACCGGGGATATAGCTCATGATACCGAAAAACACACCCGCGCCGACGAACACGGCAGGAACAAAATTGATCATCTCTGGGGCAATATCGAGATACAGGATGATAGGAACCAGTACCAGCAGCACCAGGGGCATGGCCCAAAAGCCCAGCGCCCCCAACTGGCCGCCACAGAAGATAATGGCGATGGAAGCTACCATGCCGATCACATAGCCAATCATGGCGCGGACACCGTTCTTAACGGTGCAGCCGCCCATGAAGTACACGGCCCAAGCCTGGAAAGAGATCCATCCGCCGCCGGCGAAAAGGGGAACGATACCGGCGCAGATGGCCTGGTCAATAGCCTGGAGGACAGCGGCCTGTAGGCCGATAAATAAAGCGATGGGAAAGTATTTCTTTGCAGTCATGGAAGGATCCCTCTTTTCTTTAAAATAAATCCTTCGCATTGCAATTTATTCAAATGTAGTATATAATCAAATTGCTGCACGAAGGCGGTGATCTTATCCTCGCACGATGAGATCACATCGACGTATTCCGCAGTTTCCGGGAGGGCCCTTCTTTTGAAGGGCCCTCTTCTATTTTATTTGCCTATGCGTTCTGATTTTTAACTTCCTGATAGACCTCATAGGCCTGTTTGGCGGTATAGCCCTCATGGACAACTTTGCCAATGGCCTGAGCCATACCCGCGGGACAGTCGGACTGGAAGATATTCCGGCCCATGTCTACGCCGTGAGCTCCCTGATCAATGGCCTGATAGGCCATCTCCAGTGCATCCAACTCCGGCAGCTTCTTGCCGCCGGCAATGACGATGGGCACCGGGCAGGCAGCGGCTACCCGCTCAAAGCCCTCGCAGAAGTAGCTCTTGACCACGTTAGCCCCGTTTTCCGCCAGCACGCGGGTGGCCAACTGGAAGAACTTCTCCGTCCGCTCCATCTGTTTGCCTACGGCCACCACTCCCAAGGTGGGAATGCCGTAGCGGGTACCGGCATCAGCGGTGCGGCACAGCAACTCCAGCGAACGGGACTCGCCGGGAGTGCCAATAAAGGTTTGAACCGCCATGCAGTCGGCATTCATCCGGAGGGCGTTCTCAATATCGCAGGCGATTCCACCGCCGTTGGACATATCGTCGAACAGAACAGTCGTATCGTAGGTCACTCGGACGCACTTGGCTACCTGCGCGGAGGGAGAGATGCAGGAGCGGATCATGCCCTTAGTCCCCATCAGCACATTGACATGAGGGATCAGGGGCGGGATGACAAGGTCGATACGCTCAAGCCCCGCCGTAGGACCCATTATGTAGCCGTGATCAAAGGCCAGCATGACCGTGTTGCCTGACTTGGGATCAAACAGCCGCGCCATACGGTTTTTCATTCCCCAGTCACAGTTGGAGGCGCCTTTTACATAGAAGCCCTCCTGTACAGCAGGCACATCCAAATGATAATCGTGTGCTGCCTTATTTCCAACATTATCGGCCATGGCTTACTCCTTGCTGAACGCGGGCGTGTGGCAGGGTGTATTCCAAAGGCGGGTGAACTCCTCATCCCACTTGGCAATATTCATCTGGAAACCGCCGGCTTCCTGCACGGTGAGGATCTCACCGACCATGCTCCCGACGACCTCAATGTCCTTGGCTTTCAAGAATTCCACAGTATCTTTGAACAGCACCAGCATCTCCATCATGGTAGTTGCGCCGCAGCCGTTGATCATAACGAAAGCCTTATCGCCAGCCTTCAACTCCAGATTTTTGCACAGAGCCTCAGCCACCAGGGCCACCGTCTCCTTAGAGGACGACATAGGCACTCGGATGCCGCCACCCTCGCCATGCTGACCGGCACCGATCTCCATCAGATCTGTCTCGCCCAGATCACCGAAGGACATTCCGTTCTGGGGGTGCGTGGCATCGGTGGACTTAACGGTGATGGACGCCATGTTGTCGGCATAGCGCTGAGCAAGGTCAGCCACCTCATCCAGGCTCTTTCCTTCTCGGGCTGCGGCTGCGGCAATGTGGTAGAGAGCCACCGCACCGGCCAGACCGCGCTTGTTATCCTCGCCGTTGGGATCGTACTGGATTTCCTCGCCGGTAACTACCTGACGGACATTCAGGCCAGCCTTCTGAGCCAGCTTCATCGCCTGCTTGCCAGCCAGCTGGTCACCGGCATAGTTTAAGGTCAGCAGCAGCACGCCGTGCCCCTTATCCGCCAGCTTCATGGCGTCAAATACCAGCTTGCCGTTGGGGGCAGCGAAGATATCGCCGACAGCCTGGACATCCAGCATACCTTTGCCCACAAAGCCAGCCTGAGCGGGTTCGTGGCCGGAGCCGCCATAGGTCACGATCGTCACACGGTCGGCGTCGGCCAGATCCTTGCTGATGACCAGATGACCGTCCACATCAAGAATGTCGGGGTAGGCCAGACCCAGGCCAACCAGTTCCTCATCGGTAATCGTTTCGGGGGCATTGATAAACTTCTTCATGTTCATGTAAAATACCTCTCATTTCAGATCAGTTGTTTGTACTCAGAACTGCGCCAGCCCGCGGAAAAAATACGCCATTGAAGTTGCGCCCGCGTCCGGCGTTCCAATGGTCTGTGTGCCATAGCTTTTCGCCCGTCCAAACTTGGACACGAACTGTTTACTGGCTTCGGCACCTCGAGTCGCTGCCTCAGCTGCTGCGGCAAACAACTCCTGCTCGTCATTTCCTGTGTATGCCGCGATTGCCTCGCTGGCGGGGATCAGGGCATCCATCATGGTCTTGTCGCCCACTTGGGCACCCGACATCTCATTCAGCGCCTCAAGAGCCCGAGCAAAAATTGCCTGAAGTCCTGCGGTGTCGATCTCGTCTCCGTCGGGGGCATTTTCCTGCATTCCATCCAGCCAAGTATTCCACAGGGGAACGGCGCTGCCTCCATTCAACACCATAACAGCCATAGCCGCATCATCCAGCATGGACTGAATGCCGCCGTCGGATTCGGCTACCGCACCGGAGATCGCACCGGCGATCTTGGTCATGGTCAAGCCGTGGTCGGCATCTCCAAACTTGGAGTCAATTTCCGTCAGTTCCTGCTCTGCAGCCGTCACCGACGCGCAAGCCTGCTGCAGCCGTGCTGCAAATTCTGTTTTCATCATTTCGCTTCACCTCCTTCCATCGCCCTTGTGTTACATTTGTGAATTTATGATAATGTAGAGCGTAACAGATGTCAATAGCAGAGACAGAATTTCACCATATATACCGAATACAACCTATTAAAAATGTGCAATTTGTCAGAACAACAATGACGCTCGGAATAAATCATATTCCGAGCGTAACATATGTAACTTATTTGTCGAATAATGCCTGCACAAGAGAAGACCGGGCGACAATATGCGTCAGCACATTGGACCGCAGGGCACCGCACAGGGCCTTCTCACTGGTATTTGCCGAACAGACTCCGATGATGTTCGGGCATTTCCGCAGAAGATCAAGCGGGATTTGAATGGCAAAATCCTGATCCGACTGGATGACCGTCCCGTCCTCGTTGAAATAGTAAATGAGCATCCGGCCGCAGGCGTGCTGCTTCTGGAGCAAGTCGCCATAGCGAACGAGTGAAGCAAAGTCAGGGCTGGACGGATAATTGCCGATATTGACGAGGGCGGTATCAATCTGTTCCCACTGCTGTTCGATCTGGTGATAGACCTCCGTTGAGCAGAGCAGGCGTTTCTCCTCTTGGTTGTCCGGCAATGCAGGCAGGTAGAGAAAGTGCGAAGCTGCGCCAAACTGTTGTGCCATCAAGCGGACATTTTCATTGGATTGGTAATTCCGAGCAGGGATATTGGCATTGCCAACCAGCGGGCAAATATCTGTGATGGAGCTGTCTTGCTGAGGATTTGTCTCCAACCATGTCACGAGCTGTCCGATCAAATAGCCCCAGCCAACTCCAAGCCGTTGAGTTCCTATATTCTGAAGCAGTTCGACCGCTCCCTGAGAAAGCGCGCGATTGGTTTCGTCCTCATCTTTCCCATCTTCTATTAAAACGCCGTTTTGAATGGCGCTGTACAAATGTAGCCGCTCCATCAGGCGCTCCGCCCGCGCCCCCGGCTCATGGATCGTAATTTCCACCACACCAAGTTCACGCGCTTCAGAAAGCATCCGGCTGACTAAGGGCCTGGAAACCCCTAATTCCTTTGCAATATCGCTCTGCCGCTGATTTTCCAGATAGTATCTGCGTGCGACATACGCTAATTTCTTTTGCTTTTCCTGACTGAGCATAGCATCGTTCCTCCGTGTGTATGTTACATATGTTACTTTAGCATAACGGGCCGACCTTTGCAAGGGCCAGCACTTATGCATTCAGCAACGAGTATACGCCGGCAATGGATCAAGAAAGTATTGCCATTCCATCTCACACTCGTTATAATAACAAAGCGCCAAAGATACATAATCAAAGAAGGGGAAAAACATGAATAAGACTGAATTGATTGCTGCAATGGCTGAAACGAGTGGCCTTTCCAAGAAGGATTGTGAGACTGCTCTCGCAGCATTTATCACAACTACTGAGAACACTCTGAAGGCTGGCAACAAGGTGCAGCTGGTGGGCTTCGGCTCTTTTGAGGTCAAAGAACGTGCTGCTCGTACTGGCAAGAATCCTGCCACGGGTGAGCAGATTGAGATTCCTGCTTCCAAGTCGCCTACATTCAAACCTGGAAAGGCTTTCAAAGACGCCATCCAGTAATTTGAAAACCCATAGAGAGGCACTTACGGTATTGATCCGTAAGTGCTTCTTTTTTAGCTAATCTCATAACGTCCCAACGCAACTGTCGTTTAATTGCGGCAAATTCGCCACAAATAAAATGCAGTTTCTGCTTTCTATTGCTGATAATTTGTACGAACCTGTTGTTGGTTACCAAACCTCCTCGTAAGTATTGATATAGATTACTTCACAGGAGGAATGCAAAATGAAAAGTTGCCAGTATAAGAGTTCCGATGAGCTCCCCCTTATCCTCAATGTTCAAGAGGTGTCCAATTTTCTCGGCCTCGGGCTGTCTCAGGTCTATGAGCTTGTGAAGCGCATCGACTTTCCTGCCTTCAAAGTTGGAAGTCGTATCTTCGTGCCGAAAGACAAATTCCTTACCTGGCTAAATGTGCAAACAGAAGAGAAGGACTCTCTCTTCTATACGGAGTGACAAGGATGGACGATAGTAAGATGCCGCGAATCCGGCGCAAAGAAGATCTTCCGGATGTGATGACGATGCCGCTCGTTGCAAAGACCCTCGGATGCAGTCTTACGGTTGCATATAGACTTCTAAAGAGCGATGGCTTTCCCCATACGGTAAGTGGTCAAAGGGTCTATATTGACAAAGGAAAATTTCTCTCGTGGCTTGATGCTCAGACGCAAATGGAAAAGAGAGATCATTATGGCTGGTAGGCAAAGAGCGAATGGCGAAGGCAGCATTCGAGAGAGATACCCCGGCTGTTGGGAAGGTCGATATACTGCCGGCTACGATATTCTGACGGGAAAGCGTATTCAGAAGGGCGTTTTTGCTAAGACACGAAAAGAATGCGCAGCGAAGCTAGCACGAGCCATCCAACAGGATACAGGGCCTTATTATCGCAAGGGCAAAGGATATGATTCACAGCCCCTTTCTACATGGATTCGGCTTTGGTTTGATTCCTACACAAAGCCAAATCTTCGCCCTAGCTCAGCAGATGGTTATAGGAGCATGATCGAGAACCACATCATCCCGGTTTTGGGCCATATCCAGCTTTCAAAACTCAGCTCGATTCAGATCCAACGATTCTACAATGATCTGCACACACATGGCCGCTTAGACAACCATGGAAATCGGAAATATGAGCCATTGTCTGCAAGCACCGTGAAGCACATTCATGCGGTATTGAGCGGCGCTCTGAAACAGGCAGTTAAGGAGCGGATTATTCCCTTCAACCCTTGCGATAACTGCAAAACTCCAAAGCGTGAAAAGAAAGAAATGCACGTCCTGCCGCAGGACAAGATAGGTGCATATCTGAATGAGGCAAAGCGACTTGGGGTCTATGCGCTTTTCTATTTGGAATTGACAAGTGGGCTTCGACGGGGAGAATTACTTGGCCTGGAGTGGGCCGACTTGAATCCGGAAACACGAATGCTGACGGTTAACAAGCAGCTCACTCGTTCTGGGGGAGAGTTGTGCATTTCTGTACCGAAGACTGAGAATTCGATTCGAACAATAGCTCTTCCGGAGAATACTGTTGCTTTGCTCATAGATGAGCACAACAAGCATCCGGATAGTCCCCTCATGTTTTGGTGTCCAAGAACTAATGGTTACTGGAGTCCGGACTCTCTTCGACATTTACACAAACAAATGCTCGCCGCTGCCGGAGTGGATGAAAGCGTTCGCTTTCATGATTTGAGACATACATTTTCGACCTTAGCAATTCAGAGCGGCGTAGATGCAAAAACGGTCGCTGGCATGCTCGGCCACTATAGTGCCGCATTCACGCTGGACACTTACACGCATGTGACAGAACAAATGAAGCGAGGCGCGGCTGAAAAGATCGGCGTTTTTATGAACGCAAGTGTCAATGTGCAGGTTAATGTCGTTCACTCACCGAGTGCGGTAGTGCGTGGTGATTATGAATCGAATCTGGCTAACTGCCTAAACCCGTCGAATTCGACGGATTTAGATCCAACATCACAGTAGACATTGAACAAGGAAAAGGGACTCTGAAATCAGCAATTTCAGAGTCCCTTTTTTCGTTGGTCCGAGTAGTGCGACTCGAACGCACGGTCTCCTGGTCCCAAACCAGGCGCGATACCAACTTCGCTATACCCGGATGTATTATATTATTATAACAGGTCAAAATGCGCATGTCCAGTCCTCTATATAGCTTTTTGCATTTTTGCATTTTATGGAATCCTGCGCTCTAAACGCCATTGAGCGCGTCTTGCACAGATTAAATCTGCTATGTTAGAGTCAGGGCTGTTTCGACCTTTTGTAATTGCGCTGGAGTGTACTCTGTATAAAGGGATGCCTCTATTGTATTCCCATCTTCATCAAAGAATTCAACGGTAAATGCTTTGCCGTTACCGAGTACATCGACAATGGTTCCTTCAGTCCCTGCTTTGACCCCAGTTTCGGGATCATCATTTTTCAAGGTAACGGTATCGAAAAGCTTCAACATGGTTATTTCCTCACAGTCAAAACGAGTATGCGGGGATCACATATTTGCTCCATGCAGCAGCCTGCTCCATACACTGCTGATAGTCCGTTCGCAGTTCATCCGTCAGAGCATAGACCAGCCGCTTCACAACAACCTTATTCTCTGCAATCGGTCGGAATTTGAGGCTAATAAGGTATTCTTGTCCATCGCTGCACTGTGATAGAGACAGGAGATTTGTACCCGTCTTTCGGATCCAGTTTTCTCCCCAGACGATCTCGCCGCAATGTGGACACTCGAAGGATACAACGTAGTCATCGCTCAGAGCATCGCCAATATCGGCATAGGGCTCTTCAAACTCGTAACTCTCAACGATGCCATTTCTATTCTCTACGGTCTCCTTGTACTCGTTCAGTCCCCTTATGAGGCCTAAATGTGTGCAGAGAAGCGCTGCGCTCCTTGCGTCATTTAGGGCATCGTGGGAATCAAATGGAACCTCGCCGACGATCGCCAATGCATTGGCCAATGCGTATTGCTTTGTATCGTGTGTAACTTGATCCACAAAGATGTTCTGTAGATTGAAACACGGGGGCATAAAGCTGGTATCAATATTATGGAGATCCATATTCTTTCGCAAAATACGAAGATCTTCCGTCCCCCAGACCAGGAACACAAAGTCATCGCCACACCAATCGCAGAAAGAATTAAACACCGTATGGAACCCTTTCCCTTTTTGTAAATCCCGATTGGAAAGTTTAGTGATCTCCGCTACCTTGGGGTGAAGCTCTGTATAGTACTGAGGTGCAATCCGCTCATTGAAGGAGTCTAGCACTTCAAGAGCCTGATTCAGCTTGATTGCTCCGATCTGGATAATCTCACCCGTCAAGAAAACCGGATCTTTGACCATCCCAGAATAGGTAAGCGCTTGATTCCATTCCATGTCCATGACAATGTATTCCACGGTAATTGCTCCTTCTTTCGTTCTATTGTAATTATCATAGATCTGGCGGTGTCCAAAAGAACGGACAATGTGAACTGTCCTAATTTGCACCTTGAATACAGGCGATCATCAAATTACCAGTAAACAAAAAAAGCCCCTTTCGGGACTAGCGATTTACACAAAAAAGATGAGCCTTGACTACCAACAAGAGCAGTCAAGGCTCATCTTTCGTTCTTAGTATCTAACATCAATTTAACCTCGCTTTCTTGAGTTGAGAGGGGTTAGCTGTTCATTGGACTCACCCTTTCTGTACCTATAAGATAGCATAGGATGGACAAGAAATCAATGCAGGAAAGATACAATTTATCTTTCACAAAACTAGTCATTACAATGAAATGTGGCACGAATGTGCAAGACCGGATTGACACCCCCTGCACGAATGCTGTATCGTTGAATTGTTGAGGGCTTTCACACATGTTGTGAAAGCCCTCATTTTTCTGTTATTGATTGATTTATTCGGCTACATACGATGCCTGCTTTTGAATTCGATTTTTCATGAGTTGCCGAAATGTAACCATGAGAGCTGTTGCAATTAAAGGAGCTTATCCGTAAAATAGAAAGTAAGAAGAAAGGAAATCGCTATGGTAAAGGTAGAAGGGTTATATAATACCGCTTTATGCTATACCCCCGTACTGGAGAATGCAGCTCACGCTCAGATCCAGTCGGTTTGTGATCAAAAGGAATTCGCGGACTGCAAGATCCGCATTATGCCCGATGTTCACGCGGGCAAGGGCTGTACAATTGGTACCACCATGACGATTCGGGACAAGATCGTTCCTGGCATGGTCGGCGTTGATATCGGCTGTGGCATGGAAACGGTGCCTGATACGCTGGACAAATCTCCTATGGCGTATAAGAGCATGGATGAGATCGTCGCCCAGATTGGACCTACGGCGGAGATCGTAGAGCGTATCCGACCCATCTATAACTTTAAGGCAGCAGATTAAGCGAAAGGCGGTGTTTCCTGTGGAAGCATTGATTCTGGAAAAACTTCACAAAATTGAACAGAGGGAGAACTGCCGTATCCTGCTGGCGGTGGAATCCGGCAGCAGGGCCTGGGGCTTTGCCTCCCCGGATAGTGATTACGATGTGCGGTTTATCTATGTCCGCGATAAAGAAAGCTATCTCAAGCTGAATCGTCCGCGTGATGTGATCGAACTGCCAATCAACGATGTCCTGGACATCAACGGCTGGGATGTGGATAAGGCACTGAAGCTGCTCCACAAATCGAATCCAACTGTTTTCGAGTGGTTTTCCTCTCCCGTGATCTACAAGACCACCCCATTCGCCGACCAGTTCAAGCCTGTCATGCAGCATTACTTCTCTTCCAAAAGTGGCCTGTGGCATTACCTTCAGATGGCAAGTGGAAACTACCGCGATTACCTAAAGAGGGACATGGTCAAAGCAAAGAAATATTTCTATGTTCTGCGGCCGATCCTTGCTTGCCGGTGGATCCTTGAAAAAGGTACTCCGCCCCCAATGCTCTTTTCTGAACTGGCGGCGAGCCAGCTTCCGGACTACCTGGAGAAAACCGTTGCGAAGCTGCTTGATCTGAAGATGAACTCCCCTGAGGTGAAGATGATCCCGAGAATCGATATCCTCAACGCTTACATGGATCGGAGCATTGCAGAAGTGCGTGCTCTGGTGGAGCAGTATCCGAGAGAAATCACGAAGGACTGGGAGGAACTCAATGCGCTGTTCCTCGCCGCACTGGAGATGTGATCTTATGATGAAATTGCCACCACAAGTGAATACAGCATTTGAGATGCTTGAAGCGGCCGGCTATGAGGCGTACCTTGTTGGTGGCGCAGTGCGTGATTATGTGCGTGACAACAGTCCTGCGAAGGATTGGGACATCACCACCAACGCGCTCCCAGAGCAGGTGGAGGAGATCTTTACAGGCTACCACCTGATTGAGACTGGCTTGAAGCATGGGACTGTAACTGTTGTGATCGACCAAGAGCCTCTAGAAATCACGACCTATCGCGTTGACGGGGACTACTCCGACCATCGGCATCCGGACTCAGTCAGCTTTACCCGCAGCCTGAAGGACGATCTTGAGCGCCGGGACTTCACCATGAACGCTCTGGCCTACAACCCCAGTACAGGTGTTGTTGACTTCGTAGGAGGCAAGGCGGACATTGCCGGCGACCTTGTCCGCTGCGTGGGAGATCCAGATCGGAGATTCCAGGAAGATGGCCTGAGAATGCTCAGAGCCCTTCGCTTCGCCTCCGTGTATGGCATGACGATCGAAGCTGCCACGGCAGCGGCCATCCACAGGAACAAGCACTTGCTCAAAGGTATCGCTGCGGAGCGCATTCTGGTTGAGCTTACCAAAATGCTCTGCGCTCAGGGCGCGGCAGGTGTTCTGCGGGACTTCGCCGATGTGCTGGCCGTCCCGATCCCGGAGCTCACACCCATGTTTGGCTTTCCGCAGCATAATCCACATCATGACAAGGATGTCTGGGACCATACCATCGCGGTCATTGAAAGTATCACCCCTGAACCGGTGCTTCGTTGGGCAGCCCTGCTGCATGACATTGGGAAGCCTTCCTGTTTCTCGCTCGCCGAGGATGGCATTGGCCACTTCTTCGGGCACTCAGATCAGAGTACTTCAATGGCGGAGAGTATCCTCAGTAGACTTCGCTTCGATAACGCCAGCAAAGAACAAATTGTAAGACTCGTTCGCTATCATGACATGCCCATCACGGCCGACAGGAAGCCAATCAAACGGCTTTTGAGCAAGCACGGTGAGGATGCTACCCGGCAACTGATCGAGCTGCACAAGGCAGATACGCTTGGTCAATCGGCCATCTGCAGACACCGGATCGCAATCTTTGAGGAAGTATCGCAAATGATCAATGAGATCCTGCAGGAAGAGAGCTGCTTCACACTCAAGGACTTGGCAGTTAATGGACATGATATGATGACATTGGGCTTTCAGGGACCGACCATTGGCCGTGTGCTGCAGGAATGCCTGGATGCAGTCTTGGATGAGCAGATCCCCAACGAGCATGAGACGCTGATGGCCTTTGCAAAGGATAGACAGCTGAAGAGTTAATACCAAAACGGCAATACCAAGCAGGTATTGCCGTTTTGGTATGCACAGGAACTTAGGTGGGTTGTAGGGTTTTGTCGATGGTCGTATAATGAGTGATGAAGCAAAGTGACAATCGTGAGGTTGCCTTTGACTTCGATTATGCTACTCACTTGTTCCGGCAACTCTCTAAATCGCATCACAAGGGAACATTTTCCCTATTTTTGCGTCTATATCAATAAGGGATTCATGTCTGATATGAAAAGGAGGCTGCTGATATGAAACAGAAAAAGAAATGGGTTATTCCCCTCTGTGTGATAGGAGTCATACTGCTACTTTGTGCGGGTGGCCTTTGGTATATGATAAATCACTCCATGAGTTTCTCTGTCGGACGCTGCTTAGTAGCGGACAACGGATCGTATATGTTCATCGATGGAAACTCACCCATTATCATGAGCAACCGAAAGGATAAGGAAGGTCTGTTCTCTGGCTTGGGGACCGGCGATAAGATTTTGATCTTCCACGATGGGATTGCGGAAACCTATCCAGGCAGGACCGGTGCGTATTGGTGTGTGAAATTGGAAGACGGTACGCAGGCCGATATTCCGGAACAGGTCATAGAAGAGCTTACGGAACTCGGATGGACCATTGTAGGAAATGAAGCTGATCCAGATTCCGTGACGCCTGAACCGGGAGCATACGCTTTTGAGGCGCAGTACATCCGGACCAATGGCGGACCTGAAGATGGCTATCCTTACCACACCGTGATCAGTTCCAGAGCGGAATTGGAAGCCTATTACGAGGCATACAAGGACATTTATAGTCTGGAACGAAGAGAGAACGTCTACGCCGACAGCACAATCGGCTTTTTGGATGCCTGCGACAAATACGATAACGCCTATTTTGAACGGCAGAATCTTGTTCTGATCGTACTGCAGGAAGGCAGCGGATCAATTCGGCATGAGATTACAGATGTGCGTCGTCACCGTATTGAGAACGGTGCATTGGATGGGTGGGACATTACGATTGACCGTAAGGTCCCTGAGGCAGGAACAGAGGATATGGCTCAGTGGCATCTATTCCTTGAAGTGCAGATGGGCGATGTGATCAAGGCCACCGACAAGGTTTGGATCAATGGAAAACAGAGCGAACGCACTCCGGCAATATCCGGTCTTGTTGGTATCAGTCGTACTCCGTCGATAAGCGCCTATCAGGATCCCTGGGGAGTGAAGCTTACTGCAAAGAATATTACCCCGTCTGGATTGACCATTGTTTGTACGCAGCAAGATGGAGAACCAACCGGTGAGCTGCAGACCGGCAGTTACTACGGACTCGAAATGCTGCAGGATGGCGAGTGGATTGCGGTTGACCTACTTCCCATGGAGCATGAGCTTGCCTGGACGTCAGAAGCATGGATGATCCCTAACAATGCGGAAACAGAATGGGAAGTGAATTGGAGCCGTCTGTACGGAGAGCTTCCCGCAGGTTCCTACCGGATCAGCAAATCGGTTATGGATTTCCGGGGTACCGGTGATTATGACACCAAAACCTATTATGCAGGCTTTGATCTCGTGGACGCCGCTGACACAAGTAATATTTCCTACGAACACGGCGGATTTGGCGTCAGTGTGCCGCTTCTTTCTGGTTGGGAATACAAGGTTGAGGAATACAGTGCCGATGGCATGAGCTATGGCGTCAGTTTCCGACCCGCTGGTGAAGATGGGTGGATCGACTTCCACTACTGGCCGCTCTTCGGTGTCTGCGGCACCGGTTTGGAAACCAAGGAATTTGGAAATGGTTCCATGGGCACCTACGATGGCGGTGCTATCTGGAACTTTATCAGTTACCCTGCCAGCAAAGGCAACTTTGTGGCAACGACCCAGGGTGTAAATAGCTGGTGGTCACGCTACGGCGAGACTGCTATGGAAATCATAACGCAGGTAATCTGCACAGACACCATCGTAGACTAAGGAGGGTACGCAGTATGAAACGAATTGTAGCGCTATGCCTCGCAGCGGCTTGCCTGATTTCTATGGTAGGCTGCGCAGGAGATACCAACATGGAAGAAAAGAAACCCAACAGTACTGCATCGGCTTATGCGCTTGCACTGGCAAGTTACCCGGAAATGGCTCCCTACCCCAATGAGATGGAGTATTTCGATGAAAAGACCGGCGAGTTTGACAGCGATGGCTTTGATGTGGTCTATGACGCCTGGCAGGCGGACAGAAAAGCCCAGCGCAGTCAGCCGGAGGGCTATGCAGACGGTCTGGAAGCTTTCTTTGCCAGCTCGATCCGGGAGTTTCTCAGCAATTCCAACGGTGCGAACAAGGTCTACTCTCCCATAAACATCTACATGGCCCTTGCCATGCTGGCAGAGGTGACGGACGGTGAAAGTCGCCAGCAGATCCTTGATCTGTTGGGCAGTGAAAGTATTGAGACTCTGCGCGCACAGGCAGCCAGTGTTTGGAACGCCAATTACAGCAATGACGGTGCCGTGACAAGCATTCTGGCAAACTCCCTGTGGCTGAATGAGTCCGTGAATTTCAACCAGTCCACCATGGACAGTCTGGCAACGAATTACTACGCCTCCTCCTTCCGTGGCGAGATGGGCAGCGAGGAGTTTAATCAGGCTCTGCGGGACTGGATCAATGAGCAGACCGGAGGACTGCTGGAAGCGCAGGCTGATGGACTGTCGATGGACCCTGAAACCGTTATGGCTCTGGCCTCTACCATCTACTACCGCGCCAAGTGGCACAGTGAGTTTAACGAGGCCAGAACGGAAAAGAGCCTGTTCCACCTGCTCAGTGCTGATGGAGAGACCGTGGAGTGCGACTTTATGCACAAGGGCGGCAGCAACACCTATTACTGGGCGGATCAGTTCGGTGCCGTTTCTCTGAGCCTGGAGGGCAGCGGTAAGATGTGGTTGCTCCTGCCTGACGAGGGCGTGACTATGGATGATCTCCTGAACGATGAGCAAACGATGGAGTTCTTGAACAGCAATGGAAACTGGGAGAACAGCAAGCACCTGATCGTGAATATGTCCGTTCCCAAATTTGATGTAGTCTCTGATTTTGACCTGGGAGAAGGCCTTCGTGCCCTTGGTGTCACAGATGTATTTGATGCCCAAGTGGCCGATTTTACCCCCATGACTTCGGAAGTTGCAGAGATCTTCCTTTCCAAAGCCGACCATGCAGCCCGCGTTGCCATCGATGAAGAGGGGGTTACCGCAGCGGCATATACCGTCATGATGATGGCTGGTGCTGCGGCGCCACCTGAAGAGGAAATGGACTTCGTATTGGATCGACCGTTCTTATTCGCCATTACTGGTGCAGATGGACTTCCACTCTTTGTTGGCGTAGTCAATAGACCGTGAACTGAAAAAAGGCAATAAGAAAACGGCAGTGCCAATGGCATTGCCGTTTTCATGTATATCCGATGCATTGAGTTGTTTACCCCTCATAGGACTGCGGCTGGTAGCCATAGTGCTTGGCAAAAGCTTCATAGTCAACCCATTTCGGGTTGTCAAAGATCCTTGCAGCGTAGAGCTCAAGCGTGTAATGCTCCAGTTCTGCTTTCGTCTTTAACCAATAGGTGTGCTCCTTCTCCCACTCCAGGAGTTTATCGAACAAGTCTTCTTCGTGGCTCCGGACAATGAGCTCACGCACCAAATCGCACCAGACATCGTTCCTGATGTCTCCAAGATCCGTCTGGATACCATTGCGGTACCCGTACTTCTTATCTCTCCCAGAACCAGAAAGAAGAATCGATTGACCAGTGCTGAAATGTGCGTGTAGATCTTTATGCGTGAGTTGATCTCTGTTAGGAACTGCCGATAGTGAGTCAATAATCGTGCGCGGATACATAGGCATACCTCCATTCTGGTAAGTCTTACGGTTTAACGGTCGAAAATGCAACAAATCGATCATAATGAGCAAAAAAGGAAAACCGCGCCACACTGTTGTCGCCGTTCTGTGATATAATCGAACTATGTCGAATAATCAATTCCCTTTGGATCAGCCGCATCCGACCATCATCAAGAAACGACCGGATTGACAATGCACATATTATGTAGTATTATTGTAGTGCAAAGGAGGCTTGAACATGGATTCCAACATGACTTTTCGCATTGATTCTGAAGTGAAAGCGCAAATGGCAGCCATCTGTGATGCACTGGGCATGTCAACTTCTACTGCCTTTAATATTTTTGCCAATGCCTTTGTTCGAGCAAAAGGCATGCCTTTTGCTGTCACGATTCAGGAGCCTGTAACAGCTGTGAGCCGCGAAAAAATGCTGGCGGACACCGATCAACTATTGAGCGAGTTCGCTTCTGACTATAAGAGGATGGCAGAATGATTTGGGTTACAGCAGAAGATGTCGTAGCGATTCATAGCCGTATCATTCAAGTTTCTGGTGGCATTGATGGTCTGCGTGATCGTGCTGGATTAGAAGCGGCTATTGCCGCACCCCTTCAATCATTTGGAGGAGAAGATCTTTTTCCAACTGACATAGAGAAAATCGCTCGTATTGGGTTTGGGTTAGCGTCCAATCACGCATTTATCGATGGCAATAAGCGAATTGGCGCCATGGTCACGCAACTGCTACTCAAATGGAATGGATATCAGTTCCAATTGGAGCAGAATGAGCTGGCCGATATGTTCATTGGTATCGCGGATGGCACAAAGGACGAAACGGAGCTTCGGTATTGGATCAACGACCATATTGAATAACGAAAAGGTTGCCTCACGCAATAATGTGAGGCAACCTTTTTGTTAAAGCCGACCTGATTTGACGAAAAAAAGCCGGGCTGTTTTGTCGGATAGCCGGAGTGTTTTGGCTGCATGGCCGAGTTGTTTTGTCATTTTATCGGCTGTTTGATGTGGCAAGCCACATTTCGTCATTTATAAAGGAACAAAACATTAGATTTTTCGTCTATTATCGTGTAAGATATAATAGAACTTGTGTCTATAACGAAAAACGAGGTGGTGTAGTATATGAAAGCACAGTCCAAAACGATAGGAATGGCTATTGGCGTTGTTTTAATAATTGCTATATTTACTGGGGTGGTGTTGAGCAGCCGGGGTCAAGCTATTTCAAGTGAAATTTCGGGAAATTCGGAGGGAGGTGCCGCATTGTCTCTCGCAAACACGGAGGATACAGAAATTATAATAAATGAACTCGCCTCGGAAATTCCCGAAACAGGCTTCTTTGCTTTGGGCCCCGACAACTACCATGAATACACAAAAGAAGAGCTTTTTGATTACTATGGGATTGAATTTGATATTTCAAGTGTTTTCCCCGACATGATTGAGGAGAACACCGGGTCTTATGGCATCTTCAAGTTCAGCGATGGAAGCGATATGCAGGGGCATAATTTCATATGGGCCAACCCTATCGGTAATGAGAAAGTAAGTATAGAAATAATCAAAGACGGAGCACCAAAGTCGGACAATACCCAAGTAACTAACGATAGTGCGCCATTGGCCTCTACAATTTCGGGAGAAAATGTAAATATATTCCGCTTTGACAGTGACGAGCAAAGTGGATATTATGCTGAGTTCGTCCACAAAAGTCTCGGGTTTACAGTCTATGGGTACAACTTCGATAAAGATGATTTTGTCAGGATTCTATCCTACTTAATTTCTTGTTAATGTGTTGCAAACTTTGCGGAATTTGTGATATAATTACTGAACAAATTATACAAGGAGGCTCGTAAAGATGAAAATCGGAAAGAAGTTCCTCTCGTTACTGATGGGAGTTGCGGTGCTTTTGGTTTCGAGTCTGCCCGCATTTGCAGCGGAGGTTGAGACAACAGACTGTGCTTCTGTCTCTTACGACTATGTTACCGAATTTGATGATGGTGGCAAAGACTATGTTTATATCATCGACGGCGTCAAGAACCATTATCTCGTTCCCCCTGATGATTTCGACCCCTTAACCGCAACGGACGAAGAATTGGACCGTTACTGTTTTCCTGACCGTCCAGAAGCAATGGCGTTATCTGATGCGGCCAACAGTGACTACTCAGATTGGTATTCTCTGATGGCCAACTATACTGGTACTCCAGAACCTGAAATCTCAGTTTCCGTTCAGCCCGTCAATCCTGAGCCGACTGCTCCTGTGACGAGAGCAACATCGGCCACTTCCTATAATTGGTCTGGTTATGTTTCCGACCTTGGCGATACCAGCTCCAAATTTTATACACAGGCCCAAGTGGACTATACCCAGCCGACTATTAGTGCCATTGAGTCTGGGGCAGTTACCTTAAATTCTTATTGGATTGGCTTTGGTGGTTACAATGGTTCTGAGAAGCTGGTTCAGGCTGGTACAAGTACCTATGGGAAGAGTACACACAAAGCATGGTATGAATATCTGAGCGATACTGGCGAATCTGTTTATATGCAGTATATTGACTCATTAACAGTTAGTGCTGGAGACAGTATTCATGTTTACATCACATTCCAGAAAGCTAACAACAAATTTGAATATTATATTGCAAATAACACGACTGGCAAGAGTGCCAGCGGTTATGTAGAACTTGATGCAAGCAAGCAGTTTGATGGAACTACTGTTGAATGGGTTGTTGAGAGGTGTAAATCTGGTGGTTCGTTGACATCTCTTGGGGATTATGGGACGATGACCATGAAAAATTGCAAAGCTACCTTGAACAGTTCCAATACCTGGCTGAACTTGGGCAATCTTTCCAATCTGTACAAGGTGACTATGATTGGGTATGGAGGAAACACATTGAGTAGCCCTGGAAGTATTAGTTCCGGCACACAATTTACCTGCACCTTCAAGGATTATTCTTAAAGCGATTTTCCCATTAAATATGTGTGTAGGTATTCCCTATCTGCCACTTGGTGGGCTACTGGCCTGCCAAGTGGCTTTTTTAGCGGAATAGCGATTGAGAGCAGAATCTCATATTACAATGAATTGCGGTTGCGGCGCATTTTCATCGTTTGAGAGTAACCGTCAAATCTAACCGCGCATAGACACACATGAGACAATAGTAGCGGAACGTTGCGAAAGGTTTCGCTACTGTTGTATTGTGGGGTGTCAGAATGACAAGCGCAGAGTTGAAACATCGGGCGGAGCTACAGGAGTGGGCGGCACAAATCCAGGAATGCCGCAGCAGCGGTCTCTCCGTAAGCGAATGGTGCCGGCAGCAAGGTGTTACAACAACACTCCTGGCAAGTTTCTCAGGCATCCCTCTTTCTTTTGCGGAAGCTCAAATCCTGCCAAGTAAAAAAACCGTTAAAATGCTGCGCAGCGGATTGAAAAAATGAGCCAACAGGACTATTTTATACAAGGTGAGTGTGTAAAATC